>Ga0105047_10007424_pt1 | contig 18463 bp, 19 predicted proteins | sample MAT04_FD_78384 | JGI IMG/M metagenome (GOLD analysis project Ga0105047, IMG submission 78384) | Freshwater microbial communities from Lake Fryxell liftoff mats and glacier meltwater in Antarctica - MAT-04 (megahit assembly) | ecosystem: Environmental > Aquatic > Freshwater > Ice > Liftoff... | reverse complement strand
TGATTCTCCATCTTGAAAAATTATGGTCGAAAAACTTAACAATAACTACCCGGCTTGTGGATACCGTGTCAACTCCAATGCTTCTAAAAACCGTAAATTCAGGAAAGCTTGATCCAAATATACTTATCACACACCATTTTAAGCTTAATGAAATTATTAAAGCGTACGAGACCTTTGAATTTGCCGATCTTGAAAAAGCATTGAAGGTAATTCTCACAAATTCTGATTAATTCTTTCAGATTTCGGATTTGTTTTGTTGCCGTATTTAAAACTCAATATCCTTTGTAATTACCCTAACTGCATATTCATTGGGTATAATTTTCTTTCCATGGGTTTGAGCATATACCTTGGTAAATTCAGCGCCGAAATACAATATTATTGCCGAATAATAAACCCATACCAGAAGCAAAATTACCGAACCGGTTGCGCCATACCAAGTGGCAATCGAGGATTCACCCAGGTATGCTCCAATAATAAATTTACCAATCATAAATAGAAATGCGGTAAATGAGGCTCCAACTAAACAATCTCGAAAGTTGATTTTCCCATCTGGCAGTGTCTTAAAAATTACTATAAACAAAATAGTAATAATTATAAAAACCATTAAGATATTCAATGCATAGAACAAATAGAGTATTTCATGTGGAAAATACATTGCAAGTTTCTTACTCAGAATATCCATAAGGGAATTTACAATTAAGCCGACCATAAGTAGAAACCCAACTGATCCAATCATCGAAAATGACATCAGTCTGTTTCTGATAAATTTTATCATTCCGTGTTTAGCTTTTGCTCTGATTCCCCAGATAATATTGATGGAATCCTGAATTTCAACAAAAACACCGGAAGCCCCGATGACCAGTAGAATAATTCCAAAAACAGTAATAAAACTGTTACTTCCTGCAGGTTTTACGTTTTTTATGATCGACTGAATCTGTAAGGCAGCATCATTCCCCACTAGTCCGTTTATTTGTCCGAATACCTCACCTCTTACTGCTTCTTCACCAAAAAAGTATCCGCTTATGCTAATAATAATTATGAGTAATGGAGGCAGCGAGAATATTGTATAATAAGAAAGTGCTGCGCTGTGCTTCATCGCATTGTCATCTAAAAATTCATTAAAGGATCGCTTCAGAAGATGAGCTATTTTTTTTGCGTTTTCGATTGCTTGCATATATGTAAGTAAGATGTTTTTTGTTACTGAAAAAGCACTATTGCCGGCTTTCCGATTTCAAAATCCCGGAAACCAAAATCATTGGTTTTAAAAGTGTTGGTTCGGAACGCATTTTGCCCGTCATTTGGGGCTAACGGATAAAAGGCAATGGAAATCTGGAAGGTATTAATAATAAGGTTATCGTTTTTAATTAAAACACCTAGTCCGATTTGTGAATAAACTTTGCTGTTACTAAAACTAGTTGTTTCATTCCCAAGCATCCCAAACGATAAATTAAGGTAGGGTCCAAACCGAAATCCAAATACATTCCAGGGTGAATACGATTGGGTTTGTAAGGTTAATAAGACACGGCTTGAGCCTGATAATAATTTAGATTTGAATCCATCTAAACCATAGCCTTCGTTCAGATTAATACTATCGTTTGAAAACCTGTCAATCCCAATAGTTACCTGAGGTTTTACAAATTGCCTGAACTTCCATTTCCTAATTTCAAATAAGCTGGTATAATAATTAATCCCTGCAATTATGGCTCCCTGCTCTGTGCGGGCTCCATTGAAAAACGTACCATATTCAAAGCTTGAACTGAAATAGCCCCAGGGATAATAATTTCCTTCTGATATTCTGCCACCAATATAAATCCGCGAAATATCATTTTTTTTCTGTATCCCGCCGGTAATGCTGAATACCCTTCCAACGGGTATGTCTTCAGTAATTCCATATTTGAAAATGTACTTATCCTGAACGTATTTTCTTGTGGAAATGCCAATGCTGGCGAGGTAGAAATTTTCATTTGAATACTTGTACTCTGAATGGTAAAATTCCATTGGTCTTTCGAGATATCGTATCCTTAGAACGCGAAAGGCTGAAATAAAATTTGTAGTACGGATGTTTTCTGATGATCCTTTAAAAATCTGTATTGAACTCCCCGCCCAGTAATCCCGTGTGTTATATTTGAATTTTCGGGGGAGATAAATCGAATCCGTAGTGAAAATTGAATCTCTTAAATAATCCTGTGAAAAGTTTATTCCCGCAGCCCATTTTGCGAAAGGGGAGAAAAAGGGCCGGTCTATGGTAACATTTTTCGCATAATTCCCAAATTCATCTCTTACATAATTCAGATTTGTGCTGACATAAGTATTCCGGATGTTAGGAATATAATAATTTGTATTGAAAGCACTGATAGGAGTGTTTTTGTACCATGCAATGCCATTGCTGAATTTGTGACCCAGCCCTAAGAAATTGTTATCGGTCAGTCCAATTGCATTGTTCGATGCCGATATAGCAACAGCAGGAGTGAGGCTCCATCTGTCGAGCGAACGGATAATTATATCCACAGAGTCTGATTTTTTCGAAATCGAAGAAACAAAAAAGGAAACATCCCGCATATAGGTGCTGTTTCGAATCAATCGCTCGGATTCTTTAACCCTCAGCGAGTCGAATGCTTGGTTTGGCCTGATTAACAGAAGATTTAGTATAGTAATATCCCGTGATTTTATATGGAAATTATTACCGGTTTTAGATAGAAAATTTTGCGGTTTGGCAGTTGTGTCGGTTATAGAATATCCAAATGGATCAAGAGATTCGATCGTGATATTCCTGATGATCTTTCCTTCAAAAGCACTGTAAGGTTTTTGAATCAGAATGTTTTTTGATTTCTTCCTTGGCTTCTTTTTTGGGGGAGTTGTTATGACAGGATTAAAAATCAGACTGTACATCAATTTTGTGAAGTTACGTTTACTGGAAAATGTTTGAATATTCTCATAAAGCTTTATTGAATCGGGCTTTACGGGGTCAGTCTGTCCAAATAAAAGATCACCGGATAGTGCAGAAATGATAATATATAGTAATAATTTCCTGGCCACATGAGTATTCCCCTGTAATTACTTTGTTTCTTCAAGCAACTTTTCTTTCTCTTCCTTTTCCTTAGCGGCTTCTTCCTTTGCGTTTTCAGCTGCTCTTGCTTTTTTATTAAAATATCCCTTTAAAAGAATATTATGTTTGGCTGCTTCCATATTCTGATCCAGACCTTTAGAGCTACTTCTCAGGTTGAGGATGGTCATATCAAGATTATGAGCAATTGTTGAATCCTGTATCAACCTGCCAAGTGTTCCGTTTCCGTTGTTTATGTTGATCATGATTTCAGCAAGTTGCTTGGCAATTATCTCTGCATAAGCAGTAGTAACCTGTACGCTTCCCATAATTGCATCCATTTCCACCGGTTCCTGGGAGTCGAGATGCTGATTTTCTCCTACAATGGATGATTCATTGCTTCCTTGTGAAATAACAATTAGACGGTCACCGATAAGGCCTTCAGAACCAATTGCAACCTGACAATCAGCTTTAATAAATTTTTTTATTTCTCTCCTTATCAGCATTTCCACCTTTACTGTTGAGTCGTTTGTGATAAGGATATTATCAACTGTACCAACAGTAATTCCCATAAAACGAATGTTGTTTCCAACTTGTAATCCGCTTATGTTGTAAAATGTTGTAGTTAGTTTAAACACAGGGTTAAACAGATTTTTTTGCTTGCCAATAATAAAAATTGCCAAAACAAAAAGAGCTAACCCGCCGGCTACAAAAAGTCCAAGCCGTATTTTAAATTTTTGTGAATGGTTTTCCATCTTATTTATTAATTGTACTGATTAATATATTTACTCTAATTATGAAAAGAATGATTTTATTTCAGGATCCTTTGAATTTGCAAACTCTTCTACTTTACCATCCTTATAAACATTCCCTTCTTTTAGCATGATAATCCTGTCAGCTGTACTAAGTGCGCATTTAATATCGTGAGTAATAATAATGGATGAGGTCTTATATTTCATTTTCACGTCATTAATCAACATACTGATTTCATCTGAAGTAACCGGATCAAGTCCTGTTGTGGGCTCATCGTATAGCATAATCAACGGGTCGACAACAATCGATCTGGCTAGGCTAATTCGCTTTCGCATCCCACCCGACAATTGAGAAGGCATTTTATCAAGGGAGTCAGATAAACCAACATTTTCAAGTACTTCAGCTATTTTCTCTTTAATATCTTTTTCCGAAAGATTCATTTTTATACGTCTCAACGGGAACTCCAGATTCTGCTTTACAGTCATTGAATCGTATAATGCACCACTTTGAAAGAGAAAGCCTATTTTCTTTCTTAGCTCATCCATTTCTTGTTTTTTCAGGTTGGCAACATTTTGGTCGAATACTTTAATTGTACCGCCAAAAGAAGTCAATAAGCCAACAATACATTTTATAAGAACCGATTTGCCGGTGCCGGATTTTCCAAGAACAACAAGGTTTTCACCATTATAAAGCTTCAAGGAAACATCTAAAAGCACTTTCTGCTTTCCAAAAGATTTCTGCAGATTATCTATTTCGATTACCACATCAGTTTTCTTATCTGATGCAGGTTTTATGTGTATATCGGATTTAACAGTGTTCATAATACAAACATATCAGTGATTTGAACTGCGATCATATCCACAATAATAACAAGCATGGAAGCTAAAACCACTGCGGAATTTGCAGCCACGCCAACACTTTCGGTTCCACGACCGGCGTTGTAGCCTTTATAACATCCAACGATTCCGATTACAGCTCCGAAAAAGAATGTTTTTATTAATGCAGGAATAAAATCTATAAATTCAAGAGATGCAAAGGCCTGAGAGAAAAACAAAACCATCGATACATCTCCTTTTATATTAGCTCCGGCCCAGCTTCCTATAATGCCAATTGCATCAGCATAAAGTACCAATAATGGAATCATTAATGTTGCTGCCCAAACCCTTGTCACAATCAGGAATCTCATAGGATTTGTTGAAGATACTTCCATTGCATCTATCTGCTCACTTACTTTCATTGAGCCAAGCTCCGCACCCATTCCAGATGCTATTTTTCCAGCACAGATAAGTCCTGTGATTACTGGTCCCATTTCTCTTATTAAAGAAACGGCAACCATACCCGGAAGTAAGGCTACTGCGCCGAAATCAACCAGAGCTGGTCGCGATTGAATCGTTAAAACCAAGCCCATGATTGCGCCAGTAATTGAGATTAGCGGTAAGGTTTTGTATCCTATTTGAAAACACTGACGAAGAAACTCATTAAACTCAAACTTACGCGAAAATGTTTCTCGTAATAAGCTGAATATAAACAAGGTAACATTCCCCATATCGGTCAGAAAGTTTCCTGCTTTTGTGGAAGTCGCAATAGTTTTTTCGCTAAGCTTTACGGAATGGTGTGTAGCGAAGGTCTTTACTTTTATTATCGGATTAGATTTTGCCATATCTTTTTTTACTTGTCTGCCGGTTTATTTTTCCTATAAATTAAGCGTTTCAAGCCAGCTCAGATTCATTTCAAAATTATGTGCAATTCCCTGCTTAAGTGTTACATAACTTTCCTAAAAAGTTATATGATTCTCACTTTGATTTCTGTTAAAACAACTATTTTGGAGGGGGAATTTTCAAGTAATTTTGAGCTTTCATTAGCGGCATTGCAATTAATTAATATTGGTATTGCCGGGCTAACCAAGAATAACTTTTTGGATATTTTAGTGGATATTTATTAATGGGAATAAATATTTCGGTACTGCACCTTTGGATTGTTTTTGAATACTATTCTACAAATATTTCGCAGCGGCTCCACTGAGCTAGTTGAAGTGCTGCTGCTCTGTTCTTTTACCAGAACAGTAATCTTTAGCAATTCTGATATTGTGCAGTGGAGCTAAAATGTGCAGCACACAAATATATTTTGTCTAAACCTGCCAGGTCTTAGACCTGCTAGGTTTGAAATATGCTGAAAACAAGAAAAAGGCCTGTTTTACCAACAAAACAGGCCTTTTAAAAATATGGTATTAATTAAAAACGGTATCCTAAGGAAAGACCATATCCGGTATTTTTAACTTCCGGATTTGTGCTTAAAATCCTGTTGTCTTCAGGTTTGATATTTAACATACCCAATTGTGCATTTAATTGTAGAAATAAACCACCAGCCATTTCATATCCGAAGAATACATTTCCCCCGGCATCCAAAGCTTTGTAATAAGTGGTTAATGCAGGATCGGTAATATCAACAACATTTTTAAATTCTACAGGCAACTCAACCGTTACCGGTCCACCTTCAATTGTTGCTTTTCCTTTTATCCCGTAAGATACGTAGGGTCCAAATCCAACCATAACATAACCACTACCCAATAAGCCTTTATAAACAACATTTAAAGGCACTTCAATATATGAAATCTTATAGGTACCAGTACCGGTACCGGTGACATCAAAAGTTGTGTTTTTTGCTCCCTTGATAGAAAAAAGCACTCCCGGCTGAAAATAGATCTGTGGTGCAATAGGAATGGCAACATTTACTCCGGCATGATACCCGATTAACATATCATTTTCAAGTTTATCACCATCTGAATCTTTTCCATTAAATGTCTGGAAGTTTACACCACCCAAAACTCCGAATGACATTTTTCCTTTTTCAGTTTCCTGAGCAGTTACAAACGACCCACTGAGGGCAAGCATACATGCGATAATAATGTGTTTTGTTTTCATTTTTTAATTTTTTCTTATTATTAATATGGATTGTAAAAAGGGAATTTAAACTCCCGCTTAATTTGAAGACCTTACTTCCGCAGCTGCTTTCATCTTTTCATTAGCGGTGATAAGAAACTCTACCCTGCGGTTTTGTGCACGGCCATCGTTTGTTTCATTATCGTATTTTGGATATGTTTCACCAAATCCTTTTATATTTACACGGCTATTACTTATTCCTCTTGTATAGAGATAATTTGAAACAGAGTTAGCCCTGTTTTCAGAAAGATTCTGATTATAGCCTTCACTGCCCTTGTTGTCGGTATGTCCTTGGCATTCGATATCTGTATCGGCATAATTGTTGAGCACAAGAACCAGTTTGTCAAGATTGCCTTTTGCATCATCCGAGAGGCTCGATTTGTCGTATCCGAACAATACATTACTGCTGAATTCAACAACAATACCTTCTCCAACTCTTTCAACTTTAGCGTCAGGGACAGTATTTTTTATTTCCGCAGCCTGTTTATCCATCTGGTGTCCGATAACTGCACCGGAAGCTCCACCAACTGTTGCTCCTATAATTGCTCCAAGAGCAGTGTTTCCGGATGCTCTGCCAATTACAGCGCCAATAGCACCACCTGTTGCAGTTCCTGCTACTGCTCCTTTTTGGGTTTTGTTCCAGGATGCACAACCAGAAAAAATCATAGCTGTACACGAAATCATGATAACGCTCATTCTTAAATTTTTCATAATAGATTTATTTAGGTAAAATGAATTCAAACATAGAAACCTGCACTTCGGATATATATTTTTTTTCCGGATTCAGGCCTTGTTGAAATATTACCCAAAACTAGGTTCTTACCAATCCATAAGTGTTACATAAATTTTGCTAAGACTTACATGATTCACATTTTTCTCACCCAGTAAGAAAATGGAAATGAAAATTTATTTTATTTCTCCACCTCCACCTCCACCTCCACCTCCACCTTTTTTACCACGGAGGCACAAAGTGGGAATCATGTAAGTCTTTTTAAAAGTTGTGTAATAGAAATAGTTGATAACATTCTCAACTTTGTGTTATCCCCTCAAAGGAAAATTTCAGAGACGTAATAAACTGAAAGCAGAATACTTCTGAATCACTTGATAAATAATAACTCCAATTTAAATATGAAAAAGATGAACCTTTTAAATCATAGATCAAGCTTTAATAAAGCAACAGGACTAAAATATTATTTCCTGTTTTTGTGCTTCTCATTTTTTGGGTTAACAACATTCGCTAAGCCCCACTTGGCCTCTAAACAACAAATAGGAATGTTTAAGAACTCAAAGACCTGTGTAGTCTTGGAAAGCGGAAGTATCGCCTACAACGTATTTATAACTGATGCTGTGAACAAGTACTGGAAATCCACTTCATTCGAGTTTATAAGTCAGGAGAAGTTTGAATTGCTCCGACACGATTCGAAATACTCATTTATTGTTCTTATCAAAGGTGTTAGCGATAAAGATCCTCAGGGAGTTAGCTATAATTATCTAAGCCTTTTATTGGGAGATGCTGCTTTCGACATTAACGATATGCCGGAGTTTTGTAGCATACCCTTATTTTATTCTAATGACAAGGATTCTGAGTTCGGATACGTAATACCTGCTATCGTAAAATTTATGCAAAAGCACGTAACTAATCTTGAATATCACCGCTTTATGATTTCATTAAATGGACTAAAGTACTACAACAGTATGATAAGTTTTAAAGACAAAGTACTTTTATTAAACAACCGCTCACTGGCGCCGGATGCCGACTCACCTGTAGAGATTAATAGCGTTTATCCTTATTATATTAAGATTTTAAACTCCGATCAGATTCAGGAAGAACTCAATACTAATCCTGTAAATACTCTCTTCAATTTTCATGTTGGGCCAACCCAAAATACAGGTTCAGGAAAGTGTTTTGAAATGATCTTTGATACTGAGGGTTCACTTCATTATTATACCTACCGTATGGTTACAAATGATAATGTAGATGGATTTAATTTGAATGATTTTACTCACCTCAGGTAAGAAAAGTAATCAATATAAAAGTTGCTTTTATTCACTGTTTTGAAAAAAATTGAAAAAATGAAAATTCTATTAATTGGATTTATTGCTTTTTTTGGCTGGTCCACTTTCGCTGATTACTATTATGTGTGCAGAATAAGAGGTTTCTGCGAAGAATCCTCCAAAATTGCTATGTTTGATATAAAGCCTCCGGTTACCATTCCAATGGATACTTTACCGCTTCCTGTTGCAAGGAAATTGGTAGAAATACCTGAAATGGAAGTTGTTTATTACGATTTTGATAAAGCAGTATTCAATACTAATTCACAAACCGAAAATACCTTTGCGAAATCAATCGAATTCCTTAAGGATAATACAAACGCAAACATAAGTATTATTGGTCATGCTGATAATATTGGATCAGTTAAGTATAACCAGGATCTCGGATTAAGACGCGCGCAAAATATTAAGGATTATTTTGAAGTCAGGGGCGTCTCAGCCAACAAATTATTTTTAGACTCAAAGGGAGAAACATCGCCTGAGGTTGATAATAATACCATTGCCGGCAGAGCAAAAAACAGAAGAACAGTTATAACAATAAATAATTAAAATCATGAACAGCTTAATAATTCTCTTTGCGCAAACAAAAAGCGGTGCAAACCTTGAAATTCTTGCTTTATTAATCGTAGCGGGTATCATTGGATACACTACTGCCTGGGTATACAGTAAATCAATAAGTTCAAGAAAAATTAACGCTCTTGAACAGCAATCATTTGAACTAGAAACCTTAACCAACAGGCTAAGAACTGAAAATAAAGCTCTTGATAAAAATTCCCGCGAAAAAGAAAGTGAGATTAGCCAACTAACCAAGGAACTCCGCGCTGTAAGGGCTCTTCATGCTGAAGCTGTTAATGAAACAGATGAAATGACCTTAAAAAACAACCGAACTGAACAACTTCTACATGAAAAAGATGAAGTACTTATTCAAATAGCCCAAAGAAAGCACCTGCTCGATTATAAAAGCTTCGGAACCGCAGATGAAATTCACAAAAATGATCTGAAAATGATTAGCGGAATCGGACCATTTATCGAAGAAAGACTGCATGCATTGGATATCTATACTTTTAAGCAAATAAGCAGGTTTAAAGCAAAGGATATTAGTACTATTAACGCAGCAATCGAATACTTTTCCGGTAGAATCGAAAGAGACGAATGGGTTTCTCAAGCTAAAGAACTTGTTCAAAGCGAAGAAAATAGAAAGGAATTTCTTGAACGAATCAGAGCTAAAACAAAACGTATTTATTACGACAGGATCGGTATTGCAGAGAAACACGAAGCCGATGACTTAACACTTATAGCAGGTATTGGTGGTTGGATACAGGAGAAACTAAATGTTCTTGATATTTATACATTTAAACAAATTAGTCGGTTTACAAGCGAGGATATTGAACTTGTTACAGAAGCCATTGAATACTTTCCGGGAAGGATCGAGAGAGACGAATGGATACCACAAGCCTTAGAACTTTGGCAAATTCAGGGTAATAGGGAGGATATTCTTAAAGAAATTGGCGAGAAAAAACAGGGTATCTATTTCGACAGACTTGGTGTTGCACATAAACACGAAGCTAATAACCTTACTCTGATCAATGGTATTGGTCTTTGGATTGAAGAAAGATTAAATACGCTCGATATCTATACTTTTGAGCAAATCAAAAGATTTAACGATCAGGATGTGAAAACAATCACCGAAATTTTGAGGATTTCTGAAGGTCGTATCGAAAGAGAAAATTGGATCGGTCAGGCAAAGGCACTTGCGAAAAGTGAATTAATAGCCGAAACGGTATAAATTTAATAGCACTAAATACTCTAAAAACTAAATGATAACGTAATTGGATGCTTATTGATTGCGATTTAAGGGTTTCATAAATAAATCAAAACTATTTAATGCCAAATCAACTGCTGTATAGCCGTTTTCACAACCAAATAGGTAACCCAACATGAATAATAGGTTAAACAAGGGTACTCAAAACACTGAACTGGGTTCTCTTGATTTTCAAAATGATGAAAACGGAATCAGATCTTTGGAGCTGATGAAGGCTAATAAAGAGCTAGCATCCCAATATCTGGAAAAGGAAAAACTGGCTGTTGAGTTAATCATTGCTAACAAAGAACTTGCCTTTCAGAATGAAGAAAAGGAAAAACGGGCTGCAGAACTTATAATAGCTAATAAAGAACTTCTCTTTCAAAACGAGGAGAAAGAAAAACGAGCTGCGGAACTGATTATTGCTAATAAAGAACTCCAATTCCAGAATGAGGAAAAGGAAAAACGAGCAGCGGAACTGATTATCGCCAATAAAGAACTGCAATTTCAGAACGAAGAAAAGGAAAAACGGGCTAATGAACTTTCAATTGCTAATAAAGAACTGGAACAATTCGCATACATCGCATCACATGATTTAAGGGAGCCACTGCGCACAGTATCAAATTATATGCAGGTATTTAAGGAGGATTATGTCAATCAATTAGATGACAAAGCACTCAGCTACCTTAATTCTGTAAATGATGCCACAAAAAGGATGAGTAACCTCATTAAATCACTGCTTGATTTTTCCAGATTAGGAAATAACAGTGTCTTAATGCTTACTGATTGCAAAAAACTACTTGCTGAAGTTCAGGCAGACCTCGAATCAATGATTAAAAGTTCAGGGGCAGTTATTAAAGTATCGGAAATGCCGGAGATTAATGTTTATGAGACCGAAATTCACCAAGTATTTCAAAACCTGATTTCTAATGCTATAAAATTCAGAAGAAAAAATACCCGACCTGAAATTCAAATCAACTCTGTGAAAATTAGAAACAAATGGAAGTTTTCGGTAATTGATAATGGAATAGGAATTCCTGCTGCATATTTCGACAGGATATTTGTGATCTTCCAACGTTTGCATTCCACTGAAGAGGAATATGAAGGTAACGGGATCGGGTTGGCTAATTGCAAAAAAATTATTCAGAAGCATCACGGAGAAATCTGGGTAGAATCAATTCTTAATCAAGGCACAACATTCTTTTTTACCATACCAATCTTAAAAAAATGACCAAAAAACTAAGATGTATAATGCTTGTAGATGATAATGAGCATGATAATTTCTTTCACGAGAGGGAAATTAAAAAAACTAATAACGAAACTATTGTAGTTGTTAAGAATTCGGGTCTGGAGGCTCTAGAGTACTTAAAATCCAAAAAAGCAGATGATAATTCTCAGCCAGATCTGATTTTTCTGGATATCAATATGCCAGGAATGAATGGATGGGAGTTTTTGCAGGAATTCAATAAACTTGATAAAAAAATACAAAGCCGAGTGGTCGTAGTGATGCTTACGACCTCCGATAATCCTGATGATACTTTCCGTGCAAAAACCTGGAATTTTGTTTCCGACTATATAACCAAACCTCTAACTGAGGATAAAATGCGCAGTATCATAAAAACTTTCTTCAACGAACAATACTATTAAAGTTAGGATTCTAAATCTTTTCATTTCCACTTCTGAATTGACAGGTAATCTGGGATTGAGCCCTGCAGCAACCTCTTATATCACCGGCTTAGCAATTACTGACGCAACAGGAAATGCAACTTCGCTTTAGGTAACAGGAATAGTTTCCGGTAACTGTGATTTTTTTTGATTATTTGGATGTGAAATGCGACATCCCGGTTATTCAGTAAAATCATCCTTTACCAATGAAAAAGAATTATATGAAACGTGTAAACTTTTTAAAGAATAGTGTAACATATAAATTCTAACTCAGTCCTATTTTTACACTAATATAAATTAGTTAACCCTAAAATACTGAAATAATGAATAATAGTGAACTCGGCTTCTGGAATGGGAAAAAAGAACAGCTTAAGCAGAAATATGAAAATATTACAGATGATGATTTACACTATAATGAAGGAAAAGAGCAGGAAATGATGGAAATGCTCGGCAATAAACTAGGCAAAACTAAAGAAGAACTCCGCAGCATCATCTCATCTCTGGAATAATAACCCAAACCGCCCTTAAAAGGCTATATATCAGAACCTTGGGCGCAACCCAGGGCTGATCTACCCCAGCTCTCCCCCCAAAAAATATCCCAATCTCCTCCGACCTCCCCCAACCCCCAATCCCCATGATGCTAAACATAAGAAATATGGAAAGCGACCGATGCAAAACATTTGTTCGAAACGAACTTACAAAACTCGGCATTCCTTACAAATCCGTCGAACCAGGAGAGGGGATGTTACACGATAATGTAGCTCCTGAAAAACTACTTCTCGTTGATATAGCTCTTAGAAACGCAGGTCTGGAAATAATGCAAAATAAATAAACTTTGCTTATTGAAAAGATAAAAGTGTGAATCATATAAGCCTGAGGCATAATTGTGTAACTCTCATGGTATTGCAAAATCATACCTTCACAAAAGATTAATTCCACTATCCTAAAAATTATGAAAATGAAAAAAATTATCTTGAGTCTATTGCTTGTGTTTACTGTTGTAACTTTCAGTTATTCACAAGATTACAGAACGGGCATAGGACTTAGAGGCGGATTTGCCAATGGTCTTACTATCAAACATTTCACCACCCAAAAAACAGCCTTTGAATTCCTGTTTGCTAGCCGTTGGAGAGGGATTGAAATAACCGGACTTTACGAAATTCACAATGTTGCATTCCATGAAGAAAGATTAAACTGGTATTACGGTATCGGTGGTCACGTTGGCTTCTGGAACGGTGATTATACTTACAAATATTGGGGCGATCGTGGAACTTCATATACCGTTGTTGGTATCGATGCAATTCTCGGAATAGAATACAATTTCAGGGAGGCTCCATTTAATATTGGCGTCGACTGGAAACCTGCATTTAATTTAGTGGGATATTCAGGATTCTGGGCTGACGGTGGCGCTCTTTCAGTACGTTATATATTCTAAAAATCAGGAGTTTATAACTTTTTGAACAGAAATACTGGTTCAAAAGAATTCAATTTGTCCTACCAAAATTCAACGGCTTTTGTAAGCAATTTCCTTACAAAAGCCGTTTTTTTTAGAAAATGGTTCATGCCTACATAAAAATTTACTAATTTGCCAGCTAGCAAACTTAAACATTTGATTTAATGAAAACTACTTCAGTAGCCGTCATTAGCCCTTTACCACGCTATCTTCTTGTTTTTCTCCGAATTGCCATAGGCTGGCATTTTCTATATGAAGGTGTTTCAAAATTGTTTATTGAAGGCTGGAGCGCAGCACCCTACCTGTCAGGTTCAAGGTGGATTTTCGCATCATTCTTTCATTCTCTGGCCAGCAGTACAACGCTAATAGCTGCTGTAGATTTCATTAATGTTTGGGGAATGATCCTAATCGGACTTGGTCTGATGCTTGGTTTTCTTGCTCGATGGGCAAGTGCCGGCGGTGCATTGATGCTCCTCTTTTTCTTCATCGCCTATCCTCCGATACCCGGCTATACTGCTGGCGTTCCTGTTGAGGGAAGCTACCTTTGGGTAAATAAAAATCTTATTGAATTTATAGTGTTAACGGTTATGATTTTCATTTCTCCCGGATATCTTTTTGGAATAGATCGCCTTTACACAAACTGGAAGGAAGAAAAGGCTCACCAGCCAGTTCCAGATGCACCTTACAATTCAGAAAATGTCTCAGGCCGCCGAGAAGCAATTAAAAACCTCATTGGTATTCCTGCTGTAGGAGCTTTTGCTTACGCACTCTACAAAAAAAAGAAATGGGACAGTTTCGAAGAAAAACTTCTTAAAGTAGAAGGCGTGGATGCTAACTCAGGTGCAACCTTGCTGAAATTTAACTACGCATCACTGGCAGACCTTAAAAAACCTATGCCATTAGGGTATATAAATTATACCGACAAGGATGGTCAACCTGCAAAATTTGAGCTTAGCAGACTTCTCATGGGAGGTAATCTTGTTGGCGGCTGGGCTCATGCGCGGGATCTGATCTATGTATCAAAACTTGTAAAAACCTATCATACCGACGAAAAAGTTATGCAGACTCTGGCTCTGGGAGAAAAATGCGGTCTAAATGCAATGATCTCCAATCCTCAGCATGGCAGGATATTTCAAAAGTACATACATGAATATAAAGGGAAAATGAAATTTATTTCCGACTGTGGAATTGATTTGGATTTTCAAAAAGGAATTAAAATGTCAATTGCGGGAAATTTTGATGCTTTATATTGTCAGGGCGAAATTACCGATCGGTGGACCAACGAATCCTATGTTGATCCAAAAGGAAGAACTCGCACCGAAAGAATGGAACTGATAAAAAAAGGTTTGGAGGAAATTCGTAGCTACGGTAAACCCGCCGGAATCGGCGCACACAGAATTGAAGCTGTAAAAGCATGCGTCGAATATGGCATAACTCCCGATTTCTGGGTTAAAACCTGTCATAACCATAATTACTGGTCTGCTCAGTCTGGTACCGAATGGAAAGACAATATCTTCGATTTTGATCCCGCTGAAACCATTCGTTATATGGCTACTCTCAACCAACCCTGGATTGCCTTTAAAGTGTTGGCTGCCGGTGCAATTAAACCCGAAGATGGCTTGAAATATGCATTTACAAATGGAGCCGATTATGTATGCCTGGGGATGTACGATTTTCAAATAGTTGAAGATGTAAATATGGCAAATGATGCACTTGCCCTTGCGCAAGTCAGACCGCGTCCGTGGATGGGGTAATGATCATTATTTCGGATTTCTGTTTCTATATTAGAAGGTTGGTGGTCATGATTAGACAAACATCTTAATAATTGCAAGTATCACAAATAGTATATACTTTTTCGGTTCAATTTTATTACATGAAAACACTGTCATTAAAACTTGAAGATCAAATATTTAGCGATACTGAGATGGTGATTTCTAAAGTCAAAAAGACCAGGAATCGCTATATTAACGAAGCGGTAGATTATTATAATCGATTTAATAAAAGAAAAATTCTTGCTGTAAAACTCGCTAAAGAATCTAATCTGGTACAGGAGGAATCAATGGCTGTGTTGGCTGAATTTGAAAGAATTATCAATGAGGACTATTTACAAAATGATCAAATCTAAAGTTTTTCAACTTATTTTAGTTTTCCTTTTCATCTTTTCGTGCTCAATTTCGCCAATCCGTGCGCAGAATAGCAAGGTGGAAATAAATCCAATATTGTTAAATTCCTATTGGACAGCAGGATGGATTTCACATCCCACGGCAGATTCAAAAGCCTATGGAGTCTATCATTTCCGTAAGCAGTTTGAGATTTCTACTGTCCCTGAAAAATTCATAATTCATGTCTCTGCTGATAATCGGTATCGCTTGTTCGTAAACGGAACTGCTGTATGCTTTGGACCTTCCAGAGGCGACCTGAATCATTGGTATTACGAAACCATCGATATTTCTAAATATCTGAAGCCTGGTAAAAACCTGTTGGCCGCTGTTGTCTGGAATTTTGGTGATCAGGTTCCTGTTGCGCAGTTTACAAGGAAAACAGGATTCATCCTTCAGGGAAATTCGGAATTTGAAAAAATTGTAAATACTGACGAAACTTGGAAAGTGATCCGAAATGAGGCGTATTCTGCTCTGCCGGCTTCTGCTACCGACCTAAATACCTACATTGTTGTAGGTCCTGGTGATATTGTAAAAGGCGAACTATATCCATGGAACTGGCAGGATTTGTCTTTTGACGACTCACATTGGCTGAACTCCCTTGATATGAGTAATGGCAGGGCAAAAGGCTTGGGTACTGGTGCCGACTGGGATCTGATTCCCCGTGATATCCCATTTATGGAAGAAACCATTCAGAGGTTTAGCTCAGTGAGAAGGGCAGAGGCATGCAAACCCTCAGAACTATTTCTTGCAGGAAAGGAATTTTTGACAATTCCGGCAAACACGAATGCAGTAATCCTTTTAGATCAGGGAGTAGAAACTGTAGGATATCCGGAAATTGCTGTATCTGGCAGCAAAGGTTCTGAAATAAAACTTATCTATGCTGAGGCGCTGTTTGATAAGAACGGTATCAAAGGAAACCGAAACGAAATTGAGGGTAAAAAAATAAAAGGCTTATCGGATATTTTTTATGTGGGATCTGCTGAAAATCAGATTTTTCGCCCACTTTGGTTCAGAACCTTTAGATACGTTCAGCTTAACATCAAAACGAGTGCAAATCCCCTTATAATTAAAAATATTCAGTCAGTTTTTACTGCATATCCCTTTAAAGAAATTGCCACTTTCAAATGCAATGATGCGGAAATTAATAAAATATGGGAGGTTGGCTGGAGAACTCTCAGGCTGTGCAGTAACGAAACTCATTACGACTGTCCGTATTATGAGCAGTTGCAGTATGTTGGCGACACCCGCATTCAATGTCTTGTATCTGCTTATGTTTCAGGGGATGATCTTCTTACAAGGCAAGCAATTCAGGCTTTTGACCGCTCTCGGTTTTACGAAGGCCTTACCTGTAGCCGCTACCCAAGCAACGATATGCAGGTGATTCCGCCTTTTTCTCTTTACTGGACCAACATGGTTCACGATTACTGGATGTTGCATAACGATACAGCTTTTGTAAAGCCCTTATTATTTGGAATTGAAGGCGTACTTAATTGGTATGAGCAAAAAATTGATAACAAAACGGGAATGCTTGGCCCAACTCCATATTGGAATTTCGTTGACTGGCCAGACCAGTGGCCGTGGGATAACTCCATCGGTAGCGGCGGTGTTCCTCAGGGAGGCGCAACAGGCGGGTCTTCCACTTTAAGTCTTCAGTATGCATATGCATTAAACGAAGCCGCTGAATTATTTGCATATTTTGGGAAAACGGAACAGGCAAATCATTATAAAAATCTCGCGTCAAACATTTCGTCAGCAACGATCCGGAATTGCTGGGATGCCAAACGTGAACTGCTTGCTGACTCCCCCGAAAAAAATGAATTCAGTCAGCATGCAAACATTATGGCTCTGATGTCATCTGCTGTCCTGCCAGTTGATCCCAAAACACTAATTGACCGTGTGTCAAAAGATAATTCCCTTATTCAGGCTACTTTTTATTACCGCTTTTATTTGCTGAGAGCAATGAAAAAGGCCGGTTTAGCAGACCAATATGTTGAAATGCTGGAGCCATGGAGAAATATGCTTAAGTTAGGACTTACAACATTTGCGGAGAAACCTGAGCAAACCCGTTCTGATTGTCATGCATGGAGTTCGAGTCCGAATTATGAACTGCTTGCTACAGTCTGTGGAATTGAGCCAGCTGAGGCCGGTTTTAAAACAGTAAGAATTGAGCCGCATCCTGGCAATCTCGAGTGGATCGAAGGATCAATGCCGCACGAAAAAGGTATTATAAAAGTTAAACTTACGAAAACAAAATCCAGAGGTCTGTCAGGTGAAGTTTCTCTGCCTGAAGGTCTGAGCGGGAGTTATCTTTATAACGGGAAAACCATTAAGCTTAAAGAAGGGATTAATTCTATATATTAAATCAGTGAGACTATAATTTTGAGAAGCAAAATTATTTAGTCGAACTGATCCCGAGCGAAGTCGAGGGATCTCTGGGTTACGAAATAAAATTTTCATACAACTACCTCGTCAGCTCTGCTATTGGTTTTACTGATGTTCGTTTTGGAAAAAGAGTTTCCTTTTCGCTTTGCCCCACCCCAGCCCTCCCCCAAGTGGGAGGGAGCGGACTTTCGTAATTACGTAAATTTTCGTTGC
>Ga0105047_10007423_pt1 | contig 18464 bp, 15 predicted proteins | sample MAT04_FD_78384 | JGI IMG/M metagenome (GOLD analysis project Ga0105047, IMG submission 78384) | Freshwater microbial communities from Lake Fryxell liftoff mats and glacier meltwater in Antarctica - MAT-04 (megahit assembly) | ecosystem: Environmental > Aquatic > Freshwater > Ice > Liftoff... | reverse complement strand
TTCAGGAAAGCGGAAGCCATGAATGAACGAGCACAAGTTCATCTTCAGAACATCATGAGCAGGCGGGCCGCCACCAACGCCGCCCATGAACGGGCCAATCGCACTGCGTTATTGGAACATGCACGCATGGGTCGATCCGTGCCCACTGAACGCGATGGAAAGGTCGTGTGGGTCTCGCCCACCGAGATTTTTGCCAGCTATGGCCTCGACGAATTCGGCCGACCGACGATCCAAAACCAAGACATCCACTAACACCCTATAGGAGCAATATCATGCCTTACAGCGACCAAATTCTCGAACACTACAACAACCCGCGCAACGTCGGCAGCTTCGACGCCAAAGCCGCCGAGATCGGCACCGGCCTCGTCGGCGCTCCCGAGTGCGGCGACGTCATGCGGCTTCAAATCCGCGTCAACCCGGCCACTGGCGTCATCGAAGACGCCAGGTTCAAAACCTTCGGCTGCGGCTCGGCCATCGCCAGCAGTTCGCTCGCCACGGAATGGTTGAAGGGCAAGACCCTGGACGAAGCCATGACGATCAAAAACACGGAGATCGTGGAAGAACTCGCCCTGCCCCCGGTAAAAGTTCACTGTTCGGTGCTCGCCGAAGATGCGATCAAGGCGGCGATCAAGAACTACAACGAAAAGAGCGGCGTCGAAGCCGACGCGGGCGAACTCGCCACTGCTCACTAAATGAATCCTTCTATCCGGTTGACCGATCTGATAGATTGAAAGTAAGCCTTACACCACTAACTCGGAGTTCGATATGTCCACCGCCGTTGCCGAAGCCCCAACCAAGGCCCGTACCCACGCCCACGATCAACCGCAAGAAGATACCCAAAGCCAAGGTGGCGGTTGCTGCAGCACCGCTCCCGCCGCGAAGTCGCAAGACGCCGGTGGTTGCTGCGGGGGTTCCGCCGTGGCCGAGATGGCCACCCCAACCGTGAGTAACATGCCCTGCCCCGTGATCGTCACGGAACGGGCCGCTTCCGAAGTCCGCCGACATGTCGCCGACATGCAATCGGACGAAGAACTCGCCGGGAAGCCGCTGTACCTCCGCCTCCGCGTTCAAGGCGGTGGCTGTTCGGGCTTCCAAAATAAGCTCGATCTCGATCCGACCTTCAACGACAAGATCGATCAACTGTTCGACGCCTATGGCGTGCAAGTTGTCATCGACAAGCGCAGCATGTTGTACTTGCAAGGCGCCACGGTCGACTTCCACGACGACCTCAACAAGCGCGGGTTCAGCGTCACCAACCCGACCGCCAAGGGTACCTGCGGTTGCGGCAGCTCGTACTCCATGTAAATTCTTGCTCCCCTCTCCCCGCGGCGGGAGAGGGGTTGGGGGTTAGGGGGTTGGAAAACATCTTGTCTCCCTTCGAGCGCCTCGGCCTGCCGAGGCGTTTTTCTTTGGATGCCTCCGAGCTGGAACGGAAGTACCTTGCGCTCAGCCGCGGGGCCCACCCCGATTTCCACAGCGATGCCACGGCCGAGGTGCAAGCGCACGCCGAGGCCGAGTCGGCCGCGATCAATGAAGCCTACGCAACGTTGAAAGATCCATTCCGCCGTGCGGAAGCGCTTTTGAAACTGCTCGGCGGACCGAACGCTTCGGAGCAAAAAGAGATGCCCCCGGCCTTCCTCATGGAAATGTTGGAACTCCGCGAACAAATCGAAGGTGCGACCGGCCCCACCAAAGCCAAAATCGAATCGGAATTGCTGGAACGGGAAACGACACTATTTGCGGCGATCGAGAACTCGTTCGCTAAATGCGAACCTTCCCCGGCTCCGCCCGCACTATTGAAGGGGATTCGCCGGGATTTGAATGCGGCCAAATATCTGCGGGGCCTCCTCCGCGACCTGCGAAATCCCTAGAATGTCAGTACCGGGACGCTTAGCTCAGCGGTAGAGCGGCTTGTTTACACCGAGCGGGTCAGGGGTTCGATTCCCTTAGCGTCCAATCTCAGCTTTTTGTTCGCGGCGACCATGGGAGCCAACATTCCGGCGGCTCCCACGGTCGCCGGGAACCATTTTTTATGACCACCACCCCCCAAGTTGTCGGTATCGACCTCGGCACCACGAACAGCCTCGCAGCGTATATTCGCCACGGGTTACCCGCAGTCGTGCGCGATGTCAAAGGAATCGCGATCGTCCCTTCGTGCTTGAGCTTTCACGATGACGGTACTGTGCTCGTTGGCACTGCCGCGCGCGACCGTGCCCTCTCCGATCCGGAACACACCATCTTCAGCGTGAAACGGTTGATGGGCCGAACGCTGAAAGACCTCGAACGCGAACTGAAACTGATTCCGCACCAGATTGTCGAACGCGAAGCGGCCGATGGTCGCAAGGTGTTGAGGGTGAACATCGGCGGGAAGGAATACACGCCGGAGGAACTCTCTGCACTCATTCTCAAGGAAGTGCGACAGCGTGCCGGGAACCCAACGAAAGCCGTGATTACCGTTCCCGCGTACTTCGACGATGCCCAACGCCAAGCCACGCGCGATGCCGGGCGCATCGCCGGGTTGGATGTACTGCGGATCGTGAACGAGCCGACGGCTGCGGCCCTCGCCTACGGCTTGCACACCAATCGCACCGGTACCATCGCCGTGTACGATCTCGGCGGCGGCACCTTCGATTGTTCGATTTTGCAACTCACCGAAGGCGTTTTCAAGGTGCTCAGCACCAACGGCGATACCTACCTCGGCGGCGACGACTTAGACCGGGCGTTGATGGAACAGATGGCCGGCGACCTCCGTACCGATTTGTCAACTCGAGATGTCGAACTGCTCCAGCACTTGCGCGATGCCGCGGAGCGCACGAAGATCCTGCTTTCGACTCTTGATTCCGCCGAGTTGGCGGTCGATCTGCCAGAGCGGGGCATCTTCTACCGCCGCACGATTTCGCGCGACGAATTCGAATCGATCCTCGCCCCGTTCATCGATCGATCGCTGGAGAAATGCAAATCCGCGTTGCGAGACGCGAACCTCAAACCGGATCAAATCGATGAGGTCGTGCTCGTCGGCGGTTCGACGCGCATCCCCTACGTTCAACGGCGCGTGCGGGAATTCTTTGGCCGCGAGCCGCACACAAGTTTGAACCCGGATGAAGTCGTGGCGATGGGGGCCGCCGTGCAAGCGGACATCCTCACCAGTGGCAAGCGTGACCGATTGCTGCTCGATGTGGTGCCGCTTTCGTTGGGTATCGAAACCCTCGGCGGCGTGGTCGATAAAGTGATCGACCGCAACAGCACGATCCCCTGCCAAGCGACGACGCGGTACACCACGTTCGTCGAAAACCAGACCGCGATCACAATCAACATCTACCAAGGCGAACGCGAACTGGTGAAGGATTGCCGGTTGCTCGGTGCCTTCAAACTCGGCGGCATCCCACCGATGCCGGCGCAGATGGCCCAAGTGGATGTGACCTTCCGCATCGACGCCAACGGTATGCTCAAGGTGAGTGCCAAGGAACAACGCAGCGGCAAGGAAGCTTCTGTGGAAGTGAAGGCGGCGCACGGCCTGAGCCAAGATGATGTCGAACGCTTGGTATTGGAGAGCGTGGATAACGCCCATGCCGATTTCAACGCCCGCCGATTCATCGAACTGAAGAACAAGGCCGACGCCGACCTCCGGCACACCGAGAAGGCCATGCCGAAGGCGGCCGGTCTGACCGTGGAACAATCCACGGCCCTCGCCACGGCCAAGGCGGAACTGGAAGCCGCGATGCAATCAAACGATGTGAACCGCTTGCAACGGGCCGTCGATTCTTTTGGCGAAGCGACGACGCCCTTGGCGGAGTTGCTGATGAACGCTGCGGCCACGAAGATGCTCGAAGGCAAACGCGAAGAGGATATGTAATTCGTTCCGAGCCGGAAGCGTCAGCGACGATTCATCGTTTGCGTCGTCGCTAACGCTTCCGGCTCGGAAAAACCGTAATCGGAGCTTTCCATGCCGCTCACTTGGACCAATTTCCGCGAACTCGGCGAGCTTCTCTTCGAGCGCTACGACACGCTCGACCCGCTCACCGTGCGCTTCACCGACATGCACAAGTGGGTGATGGATCTCGAAGGATTCGAAGGCAAGCCCGAAGGTTCAAGCGAGAAGATTCTCGAAGCCATCCAGATGGCGTGGTACGAAGAATGGAAGGATGAATACGGAAAGTGAATATCCGAGCCGGAAGTGTCAGCGACGATATGAACTTTGAATCGTCGCTCACGCTTCCGGCTCGGACGGACCAGTGTCAGCGACGATATGAACTTTGAATCGTCGCTCACGCTTCCGGCTCGGATGGACAGGCTTCCGGCGTTCTCCGATACCGTTCCGTCCATTCGCCGAGGCGTTCAATCATTCCTTGCTGGAACTGTTCCGGGCGGAAGCGCCAGCCCCAGTTGCCGGCCGCGACTCCGGGCGTGTTCATGCGGGCCTCGCTGCCCAAGCCCAGCAAATCTTGCAGCGGGGCCACGGACAATACCGCCACGCTCGCCCAAGCCAAGCGGATGCATTCCCAATGCGGTTCGTGGAACCAATGGCCGGTGTAATCCATCAGCGTTTTCTTGTCACGGTCGTTCAACTGATTGAACCAACCGACCGTCGTATCGTTGTCGTGCGTGCCGGTATAGGCCACGCAATTCGGCTCGTAGTTGTGTGGCCAGTAGGGGTTCTCCGGGCCGCCGAGCATAAACTGGATCACCTTCATTCCCGGCAGTTGGAAGTGTGTACGCAGTTCGTCCACATCTTCGGTAATCACGCCCAGATCCTCGGCGATGATCGGCAGCGTGCCGAGTTCGCGTTGCAAAGCCATGAATAGATCGCCGCGGGGGCCATCGATCCACTTGCCATTCTTGGCGGTTTTTTCCCCGGCGGGGATGTGCCACGCTGCGGCGAAGCCGCGGAAGTGATCGAGGCGGATTTCGTCCACCTGCTTCAACTGCCGTTTCAACCGGGCGACCCACCAAGAATAGCCGGTCGCTTTCATCGCCTTCCAATCGTACAGCGGATTACCCCAATGCTGGCCATCTTCTGCAAAATAATCCGGGGGTACCCCGGCTACGGCGGTCGGCTTGAGATCCCGATCCAACAAGAACAACTCGGGGTGCGCCCAAACGTCTGAAGAATCCCCGGCCACGAAGATGGGGGCGTCGCCGAGGATGCGGAGGCCCTTCCGCATGGCGTGGGTTTTCAATGCGTTCCACTGTTGCTCGAATAAGAATTGGCCGAAGGTGTGGAGTTCGATCTCCTTCGACGCGGAACGAACTGTGGCCGCGAGTGCCGGTTCTTGGCGGTGCAACAATTCCTTGGGCCATTCGGTGAGCGACCGGCCGCCCAGCGCATCGCGGATCGCCATGAACTCGGCGTAATCCTTCAGCCAACTCGCTTCGGCGGTGCGGAAGATCTCGTATTCGTTTTTCAGTTCTTTGCTCGCGAGTGACGTGAAGCGGGCGCGGGCTTCGCGGAGCATCGCCTTTTTGAATTGTTCGACGCGATCGAATTCCACTCCGTCGTCGCGGTACTGCTGCTCGTGGCCGAACCCGGGGGGAAGCAAGCCCTGCGATTCGAGCACTTCCGGGCTGATGAGGTTCGTGTTACCGGCGAACGCGGAGAAGGATTGGTACGGCGAACCGCCGAAACCGGTCGGCCCGAGCGGCAGGATTTGCCAGTAGGTTTGCTTCATCGCCGCGAGCGTATCGACCCAACGGAAGGCGGAGGGGCCGAGATCGCCGATGCCGAAGCGGCCGGGAAGACTCGTGGGGTGGAGGAGGATTCCCGAGGAACGCGGTCGAACGGTGGTCATATGTTTCAACTTTCGAGATTTGTTCGAGATTTGCCCCCTCACCCCAACCCCTCTCCCCCAACGGCGAGGGGAGACAATTCATCAAAACACGCGGGCGAACACGGCCTTCAAATAGCGCCCTTCGGGAACGTGTACGAAATACGGATGATCGGAAGCGGCGCCGCTGATGCGGAAGATTTGCAACTGCCGTCCCGCTTGCCACGAGGCGCGGCGGAGCATCTCCATGTAATCGGCTTCGCTGACCAAGCCCGTGCAGGAACACGTGAGGATGATCCCGCCGGGGGCGACCACTTGCATAGCGAGCCGGTTCATATCGGCGTACTTGCGGAGCGCGGTCATTACGTCGTCGCGGTCGCGGGTCATCTTCGCGGGGTCGAGAATGACCACATCGAAGCGCTCGCCATTGGGGATCGCATCGCGGAGCCACGGGAACAAATCGGATTGGATGTAGCGAACCTCGGCCCGGTTGAGCTTGGCGTTTTGCTTCGCCAATTCCAACACGGTTTCATCGAGATCGATGCCGATGACTTCGCCCGCACCGCCCTGGGCTTTGGCGTACACCGAGAAGCCGCCGCTGTTGCAGCAGATGTCGAGCACGCGCTTTCCGCCGCAGAAGCTGCCGAGGAATTTGCGGTTCTCGCGCTGATCGACGAAGAAGCCGGTTTTGTGTTTGCTGCCGGGTTGCACGCGGAATTTCAAACCGTGTTCGGTGATCGTGGTGGGCGCCGGGGGTGCCGGGGGCCGGCAATCGAAGGATTCCTGCTTCCCCACGTGCTCTTCGGCGAAATAGTAGAAACGGGATTCGGGGAAGTGCCGCAGCAGGGCTTCCTGAATCGCGCCGCGTTGTTTGAACATACCCGCCGAGAAGTATTCGATCACGATCAGATCGTTGAAACGATCCACCACGAGGCCACTGAGTCCGTCCGCTTCGGAATGTACCACTCGGTAGGCGTCGGTCACTTCGTCGAGCTTCAGAACATCCCGGCGGAGTTTGATCGCGGTGCCGATGCGATCCGTGAAGAACGCGGCATCCACCGCTTCGTCCGGCTTCGCCGTGAGAATGCGCAGCGATATCCGCGAATGGCTGTTGTATATGCCGCGGCCAACCCAAGATCCGCCGCGTTCGATCACATCGACGATGGCACCGTTTGGCACCTTGACCGCGGGCTTCTCCACCATCTTTTGGAAGACCCACGGATGGTTCGTCTTCCGTTCGATCTTCAATCGCACCTTGGGCAGATCGTTGAACGGGGAATGCACCATCGGTCGCGGCGCCGCTTCGGGTTCCCACGGCGGAACTTCATCGTCGTTCATACCACACCTTCGGCCGGATCGGAGAGGTAGCGGATGCGCTTGTTGATGTCCGCGTTCACCGAGTGGTAGGGCAATTGGAGGTTGCTGGGGCGGAACAGATCGGTTCGCAACGCTTCGGAATCGTCGCTGCCGATGGCGCCGTTGAAGATCGGGAGCAGGTAATCGATGCCGGTTTGCGAGGGCTTCAACCGCTCCGGATCGTAAAAGCTCGGGTGCATCTTGCGGGCGTGAATCAGGCCCCAACGATCGCGGAAATCGTTGGCGTACACCTTGCCCACCCGGAACCCATGTTCGTTCGTCCATTCCAAAATCGATACGGCGTTCGCTTCGCGCTGCAGCAGCAAATCCACGGCGTTGCCGCCGAGTTGGGCCGCGTAGAAGCGGTCGAACAAGATGGGTCGACCGCCGCGTTGGGTGTGGCCGAGTTTCCGGGTGAAGACCGCGGCACGGGCGCTTTCGTTCCGCCGTTTGCTCGTGAAGTAGCTATCCCCTAACTTCTGAATCAGGATCGCTCGGAGGGATTCCGAGGCCCCGCTGAGCAGTTTATTCCCGGCCGGATCGGTCGATAGGTGCTCGGCCCCGAGTTCCACGCCGTTTTCGTCGGTCACTCCTTCGCCGCAGACAATCACCACGTGCTTTTGGAGATCGTAGATTTCTTTGATTCGTTCGACCAAGGATTCGACGTGAACCGGATGTTCCGGAACCAAGAGCAAATCGGGTTGGCCGTACATCGCTCCGAGCGCGATGTACCCGGAATGCCGACCCATCACTTCCACGATGGCGATGCGGCGGTGGCTCTCCGCCGTGGTGCGGACGCGTTGCACACCGCTCGCCGAGACGAACACCGCCGTGGCGTAACCCGGTGTGACGTAGTTCACCATCCGCTCGACGTGAAAACGCGAGCGCGATTCGGTGCGGGTATACCAGTACCCGCCGATCTCGACGGCCTCCGGCACCGGCGGAATCGGCTGGTTCGGATCCGCCTCCGAATGGCGAATGAATTCGTCCGCCTCGTTGGCATAATTCAGGCCGAGATCGTTGTCGATGGTTTTGGGAGCTAACACCGTGGGCAAGCATTCGCTGAGCGCTTGCATTCCGTTCAAGGTACCGTCGCCGCCGACGCAGATCAGCCCATCGATGTTCAGCTTCTTCAGCCGCTCCGCGACCATATCGATCACGTTCTTGTCGTTAGAATCTACGTAGTCGCGGGAGGCGCCGAGGAGGGTGCCGCCTTGAGTCTGCGTAAGTTCGGGGATCGTGTTGAACAGCGGGTTCAAATGCACGTGGGGCACGCGGGCATTGAACAGGCTGCTGAACCCCTTGATGAAGCCGAAGACTTCGACCTTGCGTTCGTTGGCCCGAGTGACCGCGCCGTGGATGGTCGCGTTGAGGGCCGGGGTATCGCCCCCTGCCGTGAGAATGCCAATCCGTTTCATTCACCGTTCCCCGGATACGGGAGAGGAGGACGCCGGATAAGATACGGAAACCGAATTCAAGTTCCCCCTTTAGCTCGTTTCGTGACTATCGCCCGCCCAAGAATGATAAACTCGTGAGCCACGTAAATGATTCGATTGCCTCACGCATGATCTTCGGTTATATTTTAAATACCCCGCCCGTTGGCATTTCCGAGCCTCGCCTTCCATGTCGAATCGTTGGCTGATCTTCGGCACCGTGTTTGCGGTCGTCATTCTCCTCGGCGGAGTTGTCTCGGCGGTCGTGGGTGTGCGGTATGTTAACGCGAAAAAATCCTCGCTAAGCCACATTCCACCAGATGAGCCTGCGGAACAACCGACGCAGTTCATCGCCACAAAAGCTCCCGCGGGAACCACCGCAAAAGTCGATCTCTTTGAAACGAAGTTCAAACCGTTCGCCGCGAAGTACTGCAACAGTTGCCATAACAATGTGGATGCCGCCGGGAGCGTATCCCTCGACGTGTACATGGGCGAAGCCCACGCCCGCAAAGATCGCAAGACATTTGAAACCATCGCGGAAGTGCTCACCACCGGCCACATGCCGCCGAAGAAAAGCAAGGCGCAGCCCACGAAAGCGGAGCGGGATGAGATCGTCGAATACTTGAGCAACACGCTCACCAAGGTCGATTGCACCGCCGCGAAGGATCCCGGCCGCGTGACGCTGCGGCGTTTGAACAAAGCCGAGTACAACAATACGATCCGCGATCTCTGCGGGGTCGATTTCCAACCGGCCGCAGATTTCCCTTCCGATGAAGTCGGGTACGGTTTCGATCACATCGGCGATGTGCTTTCCATGCAGCCGATCATGGTCGAGAAATACATGGCCGCGGCGGACAAGATCCTCGACGCGGCGATCCCTTGGCTGGAACCGATTAAATCCGGGCGACAGAGCTTTCGCCCCCAATCGATTCAAGTGCAACCCCGTGAAGCCAAATCGAAAGATCCGGTCAAGATTACCTTCACGAAAGAAGGCCTTGGCTACATCGAGAAATTCAACTTTCCCGCTGAAGGGGAATACATCATTCGAGCTAAGGTTTGGGGCAACAAGGTCGGCGGCGCTTCGGCGAAAGCCGAGATCCGTGTCGATGGAAAGGCGATCAAGGATTTCCCGGTCGAGGCCCCCGAAGCTAAGCCGATCACGCTCGAAGTGAAAACCCAAGTGAAACTCGGGGAGTTTCGCGTCGGCATCGCCTTCACCAATCCTCACGAAGATAAGAATGCCACGGACGCGGCGAAGAAGTATCGCAGCCTCGGCGTCACCCAAATCGAAATCGAAGGCCCCATCGGCGGGGCAGCACGGCCGATTTCACTCTCCGCCCAACGGCTCATCATCGCCAAACCGGGCAGCGGCACCACGCCCGCTGCGGCCGCGGAAAAGGTACTCGCCGCGTTCGCCCGCAAAGCCTACCGCCGACCGGTGAAACCGGCCGAAATCGACCGCTTGACGAAGCTCTACAAACTGGCGGAAGGCCGCGGTGAACCGTTCGACAAAGCCATCCAGTTGCCGATGAAGGCGGTACTCGTTTCGCCCCACTTCCTCTTCCGAATCGAAGACGATCCGAAGGAAGCCGAGAGCGTTCGCACCCTGAACGATTGGGAATTCGCCACGCGCTTGAGCTACTTCCTTTGGAGTTCGATGCCGGATGATGAGTTGTTCTCGCTGGCCGAGAAAGAGACTTTGCGCAAACCCGAGGTGCTGAAAGCCCAAGTGGCCCGAATGCTGAAGGATCCCCGCAGCCGGTCGCTCACGGAGAACTTCGCCCAACAATGGCTCACCCTGCGGATCCTGAAGACGATCACGCCCGATCCCAAAACTTATCCGAGCTGGGATGAAAACCTCCGCTCGGCCATGTTGAACGAAACTGAGCAATACTTCGATTACATCGTCAAGAACGACCGCAAAGTGACGGAATTCCTCGATTCCGATTACACGTTCTTGAACGATCGGCTCGCCAAGCACTATGGCATTTCCGGAGTTCAAGGCGAGAGCTTCCGCTACGTCAAACTCTCTGACCGCCATCGCGGCGGGTTGATTACCCAAGCCAGCATCCTCACCGTGACGTCCAATCCGACGCGGACATCACCGGTGAAGCGGGGCAAATGGGTACTCGAAAATATCCTCGGTACACCGCCTCCGCCACCCGCACCGGACGTTCCCGAACTCGAAGCGACGCCGTTGAAAGGGACGCTCCGGCAACGGATGGAACAACACCGGGCCAATCCGGCCTGCGCAACCTGCCATGCGAAACTCGACCCGATGGGCTTCGGTCTCGAAAATTTCGACGGTATCGGTGGTTGGCGAACCGAAGAACAACGGAGCAAGATCGACGCGAGTGGCGAAATGCCCGACGGGGCGAAATTCGATGGCCCCGCCCAACTGCGGAAAATGCTACTAGGCAAATCCGAAGCGTTCCGCAAATGTTTCGCCGAGAAAATGCTCACCTATGCCCTCGGCCGCGGGTTAGAATACTACGATCACTGCGTGCTCGAAGACCTCGTGAAAAACCTCAAAGCCGGCGACGATAAGCTCTCCTCGCTCATCTTCGCCATCGTGCAGTCCGATCCCTTCCAAAAACGGAAAGGCAAAAGGAGCGAATGACCATGGCAACCCGCATCACCCGGCGCACCGCCCTCCACGGCCTCGGTTCGCTCGTCGCACTCCCCTACCTCGAGTCGCTGGCTCCGGTGGCCAAGGCCGCAGCCACGACTGCGAAGCCCCCCAAACGGGCCGCGTTTGTGTACGTTCCCAACGGCATCCACATGCAGGATTGGACGCCGAAATCCGAAGGGAAACTCGGCGAACTCCCCGCCACACTCGCCCCGCTCGAAGCCTTCAAAGACAAAATGCACGTCCTTTCGGGGCTAGCCCTCGATAAAGCCCGAGCCAACGGCGATGGCCCCGGCGATCACGCCCGCGCCATGGCGGCGTTCCTCACCGGCCGCCAACCCCGCAAGACCCACGGGGCCGATATCCGCCTCGGTATGTCCGCCGACCAGCACCTCGCCAACACCCTCGGCGACAAAACGCGATTCCCCTCGATCGAACTCGGCATCGAACGGGGTGGAACCTCCGGTTCCTGCGATTCCGGTTACGCTTGCGCCTACCAAGCCAACCTCTCGTGGCGTGGCGAATCGACGCCCAACGCGAAGGAAATCGACCCCAAAGCGGCATTTGACCGCATCTTCGGCGGCAACGATCCGAAGGAACTCGCCGAGGCGAGGGCCAAACGCGAACTCTACAACAAGAGTGTGCTGGACTTCGTGATGGACGACGCCAAGGCCCTTGAGAAGCAACTCGGCCAAGGCGATCAACGCAAACTCGACGAGTACCTCACCGCCGTGCGCGAAGTCGAAGTGCGAATCGAAAAAGCGAAGAAGGCGAACGGCGAAAAGAAAGTGACGAAGCCGAACGTGAACATCCCGGCGGGCATTCCCAAATCGGCGGAAGAACACATCCGCCTGATGTGCGACATTATGGTGCTCGCCTTCCAAACCGATTCCACCCGCGTGGCCACCCTGCCCTTCGCCAACGACGGCAGCAACCGCTCCTACGCCTTCATGCAAGTGCCGGAAGGCCACCACGAACTTTCGCACCACCAAAACGACACCAAGAAACAGGCCAAGATTCAAAAGATCAACAAATTCCACATCGATCAGCTCGCGTACTTACTCGCCAAGATGAAATCGGTAAAGGAAGCCGACGGCAGTACGCTCCTCGATAACATGCATCTCGTGTATGGCTCCGGCATCGGCGACGGCAACCGCCACAACCACGACGACCTGCCGATCCTGCTCCTCGGCGGCGGAGGCGGAAGTTTGCCCACGGGAAAGCATACCCTCTACCCGAAGGATACGCCGCTGATGAACCTGTATTTGAATCTGTTTGAACGGATGGGAGCGTCGACCGCCTCGTTTGGCGACAGCACTGGCAAATTGAAGCTTGTGTAAATTCGTTAGCCCGAAGCGCGAGCGAGGGTCGCCAACCGCAATCCACAATAGGATTATGGTTGGCGACCCTCGCTCGCGCTTCGGGCTAACAAACATTGCTCAGCCGAAAAGCAGAAGCACATTCCAAGGCGGCATCTTGTCGAATTCGCAACCCACTTCGAAATGATCGCCGCAATCTTTGCAGTTCCGCACGATCACCGTGACCCACGGGATCGTTTCCGGGGCGTGGCTGGCGCGAATCTGCAATGTACTCGATGGTGCCATTCCCACTTCCATCGCAATCCGCAAACCGCCTGTCGAACGATCCAGCACGTAGCCGGCGGAGTTCCCCGATTTGAACGCATTCGATTGAATCAAGATTTTCACCGGCGTACCCTCCCGGCGAAAGGAGGTGCGCCGTTCGGAAGCGTCGCCGGTTCCCGGCGTGTTCACCCAATGCGAGGAACGGATGTTGGGTTTGCTCGGCTCGAATTGAGCCGGTTTCTTCCGACCACTGCGAAGGAAGATCACGATGATCAAACCCACGCCTAACCCCACGGCCAAGGGTAAGGCGTACTGCAAATTCTCGGGGGACAACACGTTGACGCTCATGGCGCGAATACCCTATCGCTGGCGGAATCGAGTGAACGGTTAACATTTCAACTGTAGAACAAAGTTTCGCTCCCTAGTAACGCATGTGCAATATTCTTCGCGGAAAATAAAAGCACCCCGGTCGAATTCGACCGGGGCTTGGAGTTTTCCGACAACTCGTGGATTCACTGGCCGGGTATGTACCCGTTGCCAAAGAAGAAGATTTGCTTCACTTCTTTCGTATTCGCACCGACCGGAGTTGGAGCCGGAGCATGCGTCAGGGCCGGGCCTTTGCCTAACTTGAAAGTCATTCGTTCGGAGGTCACGGCGGTTTCTACCTTGCCCCAGCTCGTGGTGAATTTCACCGAACCCGAGGCGACCACTTCCCCCGAACCTGGCATCACGCTCAGTTCGTCGCACACGCCTTCACCACCAGGAGTGACGAATTTCACTTGGCCGGTCGCTTTCAGCGTGGCCCACAATTCGCTGCGTTCGGCGGGGGATTTCACATCGACCTTATCGGCCACGACCTTCAATAGCGTTTCTTCGCCATCGCGGATTTCAAACTTCGGCAGGGTATCGCCGAATTGCAAAAGAACCTTGAACTTCTTTTCGGCGGTGAGACCGGGAGCAGTGTAGCCCGTCGTTTGCACGGAAGGAGCGGTTTTCAACACGGGTACCACAGCTGGCAGCGTGACAACTTGCGGCAGCGTGATCGCGGGCATCGGTTGGGCTAACACCTCCCCGGATTTTGCGGCATCGTTCACGAATTGGGCGAGCGCGGCCGCGGAAACAGTTTTCGCCACCGCTGCGACCGGAACATCGATCACCGGCAGCGCCATCGTCACGGGCGGTGCTTCGGAGGGTACCGTCACGGCCAAGCGCGGTGCGGGTGCGGCTTCCACCGGTAACGGCATCGGGATCACCATCGGCAATAAGGCGGCGACTTCCGGCAACGGCGAAGGCATCGGCAACGGGATAGAAAGCGGAGCCGGCGGGGGCACGGCGCAGTTGGATTGCGCGACCACATCGGTGGTTTGTTTCGATTTCTGGCAGGCCGGTTCGGCCAAAGCCGCGAGGCCGCACACGGCCAGCCCGAATGTGCCGGAGAGCAATTTCCATCGTGTCAGAGTCATGGCGGGAACCTCGATTCTATAGGGATAACGCCCCGCGTATATCGCCCAGATTCCGCCGCGCCTACGCCAGTTCAATTTCGGGTGCGCCTTTCGATTTGGGCATTCTGGAACACCCAATCCCCGTCATTCCCGCGCAGGCGGGAATCCAGAAGGCATTGTTCCCAGAGTGCAAAATGGATTCCCGCCTGCTCGGGAATGACGGGAGCGAATGTGCAATTAGACTCGTGGGCGAAATCCCTCGGGGGCACTCTCAAATTCACGATCCGGTGCCGATCCGGTGCCAAATTTTTGGAAGTGGAATTGAAGATAGAGAGAGTTAGTGTCAACCTTCGGGCATCACGAACTTGCGGAGTAAAGAATAATACTGTTCGCAGCGTTCGCCCCACAGGCCGGGGTCTGTCGGCATCATGATTTTTAGCGGTCGAAAAGCCACGAGCACCGCCACGCGATTGGCATCGAGTTTGTCCATCCTAAGTTGAATTTCGATCGGTTCTCTCCCAGGGAGCGGAAACCGCCGTGTTCCCGAGAGGAACGCGAATACGGCGCTGCGCTGGCTCGGTTCCTTTTGGCCGTTCGGCATTTCGACCCGCAAGCGAATGATCCCCGGCTCGCTCTCCACTACCGTCCCGTGGATTTCATCCACGAAGCCCTTCAACTTGATCGCGGCGAGCTTTTCCGGCAGGCACGCTTCAAACTTATCCGAAAGCACAAAGCGCTCATCGATCCCTTCGCAAATGCTATCCGGAACACCTTTACGGATCGAACTTAGCGATTCTGAATCCTCGGCGGGCAGCGACTCCCCGAGCGGAGCCGATGCGGCCCACACATCCCAACCGATGGCTTTGGAATACTGATCGACCAGTTCCTTCATGTTGGGTTGGCGTTCGCTCGGGAACTTCGAGAGCGCCTGTTGAATCACTTGTTCGACCGTAGAGGGAATTTTCGTGATACCGAGCTTGGAGAACTTCGGAGGGGTTTCCCGCACGTGGGCGTTCAACAATTTCGTTTGATCCTTGTAATCGAATGGCAATCGGCCCGTGAGCATTTCGTAAAGGATCACGCCGACGCTGTAGATATCGGCGCGGGCATCGGTGCTATCCCCGCGGATCATTTCGGGGCTGACGTACGCCGGGGTTCCGCAAGCGTGTATGCCCCCTTCCCCGGTGAGTTCGACGAGCTGAATGTGCGGCTTGGCGGTGAACCCGGCGAAGCCGAAATCCATGATTTTCAGGCTCTCCGCATCGGTTCCGGGATCAACGACCATGAGGTTGGCCGGTTTCAAATCGCGGTGGGCGATCCCGGCCTTCTGCGCGGCGTAGAGGCCGTGGCCGAGCGGCCCGATGAGCTTCGCTAAGCGCTCGTATTGGATTTTGCCGCCGGCGTTGAACAAGGTTTCGAGCGTGATGCCTTCGATGTATTCCATCACTAGCGCCGGGCCGAGCGGATCGGTAAGCGAGGCATCGAGCAAGCGGACGCAATACGGATGACAGAAGCGCGACATCGATCGCACTTCCGCTTGGAAGAATTGATCGAACTTCGGAGATTGCGTCGCGCTTTCTTTGATCCGCTTAACACAGACTTTGCGATTGGGATCGGTGAGATCGGTAGCCAAGTACACTTGGGCGTTGCTTCCCTCGCCGAGGAAACGCAGGAGTTTATACCGCTTCAAGTACACTTCCCCCAACGGGCCTTCCAAGGCGCGCGGTTTGGGGGTGACGAGCGTCAACTCGACTGGTTTATCTTCGACTCGCGATTTCGCGGGCGTTCCGAACAGCCGCATTGGGGAAACCTCAAGATTCTCGCAGGCGTGAAATCGCAGTGCGAGTACCGATGCGAGAGTCTAGTTCGCAATTCCCCGATACGCAAACGCGAGTATCCCGGTGACCGCGATGATCCGGCGAACTGCGGATCGTCAATTCCCCTCTCCCCCTCGTGTGAGAGGGGGAAATTCAGCGAGCTCCGCTCAACCATTCGGGCATCGCTTGAATCTTTCCTTCGGTATCGACGCACGCGAGAGTCGTCGCGCCTTCGCAGCACAGCCCGCCGTCCGGGGTGAACACTTCGTACTTGTGTTCCAGCCGTACCGGCGTCGTGCGCACTACAGTAGTACGAATCGTTAACATATCGTCGTAGTGTGCGGGTTTCTTGTACTTCACTTCCACCTTCACGATCACGAGGTAGAAGCCTTGGTCTTCCATATCCCGGTAGTTGGTGCCGAGGGTGCGGAGGAGTTCGGTGCGGGCCTGCTCGAAGTAGATCAGGTAGTTGGCGTGGTGCAGCAGTCCCATGCGGTCGGTTTCCGCATAGCGCACCCGGATTTGCGTTTCGCCGGAAAGAGGGTTGGTCACCGGATGAACCCGAAGCGGTTGAAAGGGAAGAACGTAAACACGGCCCGGCCGAGCATCAGCCGTTCCGGGACGGTGCCCCAACTCCGGCTGTCGCTGCTCTGCGAACTGTTGTCGCCGAAGCACATGTAGTGCCCCACGGGCACGTACAGGAAATCGGTGCGCGTTTGGCCCGGCACGACGCCCGTGTAAAAGCTATCCCGCCAGATCGCGAGTTTGGAGAGTTCCGCCCCGCCCTGCACGCGGATCGACACCGGTTCGAGGATGTCGTTCTTCATCGTGTACCCTTCATTCCACTGATCGGCGACATCGCCCTCCGCCAAGGTTTCGTAGGGGTAATCGGCTTCGGTGCCGAAGTCGATCCTTTGGCCGTTCACCCAGACCCGCAATCGGCAATCGATGTTGGCGAAGCGGAGATCGGTCGCCTTGCCGACGGTCAGCGGGGCGGGGCGCTCGGCGAGAACTTTGCCACCGGGGCCGGTGCGGAGCAACTTCACTTTGCCACCGGTGAACTCGGCTTGGTAGCGGTTCGCACCGCGGGCCAGATCGAGCGACACAGTAGTTTCTGCGCTTTCGATGTTGGCCGTGCATTCCACCATCAAATCGCCGACCCAGTGATCGTTGTCGTCCGAAGTTTCCGAGATACGGAAGGGGTTACCGAAGCTGGAGCCGGTGGCCCCGGCATTGTAACCCATGAAGTTCGTGATGCGTTTGGGCTTCAGCGATTCTTCGTCGGTGGTGTCCCGTTGGAACGTCGTGTTCGGGCCGGCGTTCTCGGCTTTAGTTTTTAGCCACCGGTGCTGGTATCGCAACGTTCCTACGTCCGGCCCGCTGTGCTTGAACGTCTTGGGGTACGGTGCCGCGGCGCCGGCCCAGCCTTCGCCGAGGGTTTGCCAGCGGGCGGGCAAGCCCAAGGCATTGGTATCTTTCGGTTGGTAATCGTTGTTGTATACCATCCGCCGCATGGCCATCACGAGGTCGTCCGGTTTGCGGAACAACTGGAAGCCGTCGCCTTCCTGGAAGCCCGCTTTCTTGTTCTCCTCGAAAAGTTCGGTCGCTTGCGGCATCGTACCGAACTGCGAATACTCCTTCATCCAAAGGTCTTTTGGATTGCTCGGGAACAGATATTCGGACTGCGGATATTGCAACTTCTTGGTGAAGAAGAGTTCCCCGCGGTGGATCGCCACGGTTTCGCCCCCGAAGGCGATGCAACGTTTGATGTAATTATGAGCCGTTTGCGCCACTTGCGGATCGATGGGAAACTTGAACACGACGATGGCCCCGCGTTCGTCCGGCCCCATCACTTTGTGAACGAGTACGCGATCGCCGCCGGTGTTGTTGTTTCCGAACAGATCGTTCCAACGCCGGTCGAACCAACCCGTTGGTAAATTCTGTTCGGTGAGGTAGAAGGTGTTCTTGCCCGCGCCGTAACTTTGAACGGGATACGTTCCCGTGAAGCGGCAATTCGGGCAGCAATACCCAGACACGGGGACGCGGGTTCGACCTTGGGAGGCTTCCACTTCGCAACTCGCGTTTACATCGAAGATGTAACCGCACTGTTCGCATTCGGTGGCCTTGTGGAAACCGTACAACGTCTCGGCCATGCTCCCGGTGGGGATGACGAACGCCTCGACGACGAAGAGTTTCAGCATCAGCACCAGCACGACGACGAAGACGATCGTCTCGCAGAGTTCGCGGAAACTATCGCGCTTCGGCGCGGGCTTCTTGGGTTTGGAACCGAACAACGCGATTTCATACATGCGGAATTCCTATTTGCAATTGTTCGCGGCGACCAACGGGAGCCACTTGTGCGGTGGCTCCCGTTGGTCGCCGCGAACATTCACTCCATCAACTTCAATCGTTCCCAATCGATAATCTGCAAGCGGCGGTCGC
>Ga0105047_10007422_pt1 | contig 18464 bp, 14 predicted proteins | sample MAT04_FD_78384 | JGI IMG/M metagenome (GOLD analysis project Ga0105047, IMG submission 78384) | Freshwater microbial communities from Lake Fryxell liftoff mats and glacier meltwater in Antarctica - MAT-04 (megahit assembly) | ecosystem: Environmental > Aquatic > Freshwater > Ice > Liftoff... | reverse complement strand
GTGCCTGGACCGGAGTAGAGCTTCCATTGCACCACCGGTGGCGTGCCGGTGTAACTGACGATGCCCGGCAACTGGACGGTTTGATAGATCGGCAGCGATTGGTCCGGTCCGGCGCTCACCGTCGGCGCGCCGGGCGAGCGCGGTCCTGCGGCCGGCCCGGTGGCTTGGATGACCTCGAAATTCGTGATGCCGAGGCTGGAAATGTGGTCGAACGCGCCCGCCGGCCAGCGGTCGTCCGGCGTGATGGAGATGGAGAAAAAGTTCCCGTTGTCAGCTACGAGCGCGCCGTATTTTTTCAGCCCGAGCAGCAAGGCTCTTTCCTGCTTTGTCCAGGTCGTCGGGATCACGAAGCCCGCCTTGAGCCGCAATCGCTGGCCCATGGCCGGGAGGTTGACGTTGGTATTCGTGGACGGGGCGGCGTAGTGGTTCGCGGGATAGACGTAGCTGCCGTAGCGGGTGCGTTTGACGACGATGCGGCAGGCGTGCTCGACCAGGCCGCGCTCACATTCGTCGAAGCGGACCAGCGCCGGGAACATCGGCAGGCCCGCGGCGTCGGCAGAGGTCCAGCCTGCCGGGCGCAGGCCGTTGGTGTTCAAGTTGAAGAGCGCGCCGTTGGAAGCCTGCCAGTGGGTGCCCGACCGCAACGCCTGCCACGTCTCCCACAAGGCTCCGCTGCCCGGCTGCACGATGATCGAATGGCGGTCGCCGCCGAGGCCCAGCGCGTCTTCCTGCGCTTGCGCGAGGGTCTGGCCGCTGGTTTCCGTGGGCCAGCCTTCGATCGGCATGTTCGCCGGAACGGGATAGCGTCCGTGAGGCGAGACGCCGCCATTCAGGTCCGACTCGTCGGGATAGTCCACGAACTCGATGGGCAGAAGCGGCTGCGGGTCCGGCACGAGCACGAAGTTCATCTCCTGAAACAGACGCAAGTTCCGGCGCGAGGAGAGCAGGTCGGCGGAGATTTGCGCCAGCATCGCGGCGGAATTCGTCAGCACCGGCCGGCGGGAGATGTCCTCGTTCCAAGCACTCGTCACCGGGAAGATTTGCAGAGCGGAGAGGACGGCATCGGCGTTGGTGGTATTGAACAGGATGGCATCCGTCACCGCCGGCAGCGGCCCGAGGATGCGGCCTTCCTGGTTGATTCGCTCCGCCCAGCCAGCCCAAGGGATGGCCAGCAGCAACCCCACGCAAAACGCAACGAATCGGTTCATCATGGGACGAAGCTAGCTGGCGCTGGGCGGAAGTAAACGCGCGCCGGGCCGGGGGACGGCGGGGATACGGACGTAGCGGCGTCTCGGCAGAGCGCCGTCAATCTCGCAAGACCAGATGGCGGCGCTCTGCCGAGACGCCGCTACGCGGGAAAACGGGATGGACGCCCCCGGTGCCCGCCCTATGTTCTGGCCATGACGAGAGACCAAATCGTAGCGGCGGTGGAAAGCGGTTTGCCGTTCACCATTCACACGGCCGACGGCAAGGAATATCCGGTGCCGCATAGGGACTACATTTTCGTTCCACCTAAGGCGGCCCACGTATTCGTTCATTTCGACGATGGACGTTTCGTGGTCCTGCCGATGCTCACCATGACGGGGCTGGAGTCGAGGGCGCTCGAACAAGACGCCGGGGCCGCCAAGAAAAGCTGACGACGCTGCAGGGGAAAACCGGCTGGACGCCCCCGGTACCCGCGCTAGGCTGCGCCCATGTCCAGGCTTCCAACAGCCATGAAGAAACAGGCAAGAAACCGCACGGGGCGAGCGAAGGCGGCGGTAGCACTACGCAGATGACAACGATGCGTCGAACATTGGTCCTTGCCATGTTGAGTGCCGCGATGGTCTTCGCGCCAGTCTCGCGGGGTGAAGTTTTCAGTGACGCTGCCGCGCTTGCAGATGCACAGCCATTCGCGGCAACAAACGAATGTTTCTTGCCAGTTGGCGCATTCGGCCTCCTGCAAAGCGGCAGTTGGAATGCGGCAGGAACCGTTGAGCTTATCGACCAAAACTGGTCCCTGCTTACCGGTCACCAGGTGAACAGCCAACCATTCGATGCTGTTCGGATCACTTTCCGGTCTCCTGCCGGTAATAGCATTTTAGCTCGGGTACGAGCGGATGCGATATACGTGCATCCTGGTTGTTCGGACGGTTTTTATGATTGGGGTGATGATATCACATTGCTTCACCTTGCAGCGCCGATTGCGAATATTACACCGGTAGTTCGTTTCCGCGGGGTAGATGTCCGAGGTACTACGTACTGCGCGGGTGGTTTCGGATGCCCAGGAGTTGCCGGCTTGGTGACGAATCTGGTCTATGACGGCGTTAAACGGGCAGGCATGAGCGTCAGCGATTGTTTTGGCGGAGATAGCGCTCTCCCCGGCCAAGGGAGACAATACGTCGGGGCCGAGTTCGATAACCCGGGTTCCTGGCGTGCAATCCCGCGTGAGTGAATGGGCTCACCACTCGACTCTGGAGAGCCGTGGTTTCAAAACGTGAACAGGCAGTGGCAGCTCGCGGCCATATCTACCGGAGTTTACATCGAAGGGAATTGGGTCCTTGGCAGTTTGACGCTTGCACTTCGAATTACCAGGTATAACGACTGGATCGACTGTGTGATGGGAACCCTTGTACCAGCGTTGTCGATTGAATCGGTTGATTCGGCCACTGCCAGGATCGAGTGGCCATCGTGGGCAACTGTCTATTCGCTGCAAACCTCGTGCGATGTCGCCAGCACCAACTGGACGGCTGTAACTACGCAGCCGACGGATGATGGGACAAACAAGTGGGTTTTTGTGACACAATCTGTGCCCACGCAATTTTGGCGCTTGGCCAGGCAGCCGCCACCGGGAGCCAGCAGCACGACGCTCAGCGGTCCCGCCAATGCGCTGCCTACCTCGAAAGCCGTGGTTCTGTTATGGAACGACTTGCTGCCATCTGTCCTCGTGCCGGAGTCGGAATAGTGCGCTCGATCAAGAGGGGTTCACAGCTTTGCCAACTACAAGTCAGCGATACGGCAGAGTGAAACTCTGCGCTACGATTTCACCGTCAGCACGCGCTCCAGCAGTTCATTCAACCGCTTGAGCATCGCGCGGGGATCGTCCAGGAGGCCGGCGGCGACGCGGGCGTTGTCATGGACTTGCTCGGCCACGGCGGTCGCCAGGGCGTCGTCGGTCTGCCGCATCTGGTTGAGGCGGATGATGATCGTATGGCGCGGATTGAGTTCGAGGTCTTGCTTCGCCTCGGGGAGGGCTTCTTTGTCCTTCTGCACGGCCTTGAGAATGCGCCTCATGCTGGAGGTCAACGTGCGATCGCTTTCCACCACGACGGCCGGGCTGTTCACGAGCCGCTTGGAAACACGGACAGCGCCCACGCGGTCGGCGAGTTTCTCCTTGAGCCACTTCGCCAGCGCCTCGGCGTCGGCGTCGGAGAGAGCGCCTTCGACGGCGGCGGGCGGGGTGATGTCGAGTTCGGCCTTCTCGGCGGCGCGGAGCGGCTTGCCGTCGAATTCGTGCAGGTGCTCCATGACGAATTCATCCCACGGGTCGGCGAGGAACAAGACTTCATAGCCGCGGGATTGGAAGACCTCGAAGTAAGGGCTGCCCTCGGCGGTCTCGCGGTTCGGGGCGAGCAGGTAGAAAATCTCCTTCTGGTCGGCGGGCATGCGCTTCACGTAGTCGGCGAGCGAGGCCAGTTTGCCCTGCTCGGTGGTGGAGGATTCGTAGCGCAGGAGCTTGCCGAGGGCTTCGCGGTGGGTGAAGTCGGTGGCGACGCCTTCCTTGATGCAGCGCCCGTATTCGGCGTAAAACTTCTCGTAGAGCGGGGCGTCTTTCTCGGCGGTTTCGTCGAGGAATTTCAGGAAGCGGCTGGTAAGAACTTTGTTGAGCTTCTGCAGGAGCGCGGTGTCCTGCATGGTCTCGCGGGAGATGTTGAGCGGGAGGTCTTCGCTATCGACGACGCCTTTGAGGAAGCGCAGCCACTCTGGGAAGAGGCCCTTCGCGTGGTCCTGGATGAGCACCTTCTTGCAGTAAAGGTTCACGCTGGATTCCGTGCGGCCCATACCCATGTTTTCCCAGTTTTTCTGGGGCACGAAGAGCAATGCCTGGATGGCGAGCGGGGCATCGGCGGTGAAGTGGAGGCGCAGCAACGGGTCATCATGATCGTGGCCGACGTATTGGTAAAAGGCGTTGTAGTCGGCGTCGGTGATGTCGCTCTTGCTGCGGCTCCAGATGGCCTGAATGGTGTTGAGGCGCGTCCCGTTCAGCTCGATGGGGTATTGGATGAAACTGGAATAGCGCTGCACGATGCGCTTCAGGGTGGCCGCCTGGGTGAAGTCCTTCGCGTCGTCCTTGAGTTGGATGATGATCTGCGTGCCGCGCGGCAGGTCGGCGGCGGGCTCGATCTCATAACCGCCGGCGTTCTCACTGGTCCAGCGCCAGCCCTGCTCCTCCGGCAAATGCGAGCGGCTGAGGACGGTGACCTTTGACGCCACCATGAAGGCGGAGTAAAAGCCCACGCCGAACTGGCCGATGAGCCGGGCGTCGGGCTTCTGGTTTTCGGCGAGTTGCTTGAGGAAGGCCTTCGTCCCCGAGTGCGCAATGGTGCCGAGGTTTTCCACCAGATCGCCGTGCGTCATACCCAGGCCGGTGTCCGTGATAGTCACGGTGCCGGCGGCCTCGTCGCTCTTCACGGCGATGGCGAGCGGGATCTCGGGCTGGAAAGGCGCGGTGCCGGAGGATTGGAGGAAGCGGAGTTTCTCGCAGGCGTCGGCAGCGTTGGAGACGAGTTCGCGAACAAAGATCTCGCGGTCGGTGTAGAGGGAATGAATGACGATATCCAGCAACTGCTGAATCTCGGCTTGGAAGTGATGCTTTTCGGATTGGCTCATGGCGGCGCCCATAAACCAAAGGGAGCCATCGGAGTCAAGCTGTCGTGCGCAACGACCGGGCTTTGCGGGGTGAACTATTTCGCCAGCAACAGATGAACAGCCCGCACCTCCATGTCCTGCTTGCCGGGCACTTTCAAGGCACGGAGGGTGAGTGGGCCGCGACCGCCTTCAACTCGATCACACGGAGGCCGGACGGTTGGAATCTATCTCATAGGATTCGCCTTGGCGCGGTACGCGGTCGTCGTCCGCGCCCCGCAACGGCGGATCGTTGGCCGCCGACACCGCGCCCTCGAGCCGGCTGCCGTTGAAGCTTACTCGGTTTCAACCGCGACCACTTCATGGATTCCCACTTTGGGAACCGCGACGCGGACCTGGCCGTCCCGATACTCGAAGGTCAGCGGCCGGCTGCCCGGCTCCAGCGTAACGCGCCGGGGCTTGGCTGGCTGTCGGATGACTACTTCCAGCGGGCCGACGGGCGCGATGGTTTCGAGAATAGGCTCCGTCTGATGCGGGCCAGAGGTGTTCACCAGATTGACCAACAGCTTGCCGTTCTTGCGGGCCACGCAAACGTCCACGTCCGCCGAGCCAGCCACAGTAACCATCGGCTCCGGGAAGATCCGCATTGCCAGATCCCGCGTGAAGTGCCGCAAGTCTTCGCTTCGCCCGCCGGGATAGCTTTGTCCGAGGCTGAACCAAGTGGCGGCTATTCTCCCTTTGCCCACTTGGGCGATGGTCGCGGCCGGCGTCGCAAGGGAGTTGGTTGCGGCGCTCGCTTCCAGACTACCCAGCGACTGGACTCCTGGCGCTGCCTTGACGCGCTGCGTCTGGCCCTTCAGCGATGCGGTCGCGCCGTTGTATGAGAGTCGGTTTGCTTTCGTGGAAAGCTCGCCTTCGAGTGTCACCCCCAATTCCGCTGGGAACAGCGCGGCGGTTTTCGGCCCGACTAGCAATAGACTGCCGCCGCCCCTGGCATAGGCGACCAACTCATCACGGAACTTCGGATCGAGGTATTCCCATTCCGGCACGGCGATGAGCGGGTAATCCGCCATCCGCCCGGTGAGGGTATGTTCACCGACGACTTCAACCGACTGCTGGGTTTCGAGCAGCGCCTGCAGCGTGCCGCTGAGCCGGGCGAGATCGCGATTGAACAGCCCACTTATCTTTCGGTAATGCCCGGCGGTGGACAGCAGCAGCGCCACCTGCGGCACCGGTTCCGCGTGATGGCAGAGGGCCTGCCGCGCCCGGCAGAACGATGCCACCTCGGCCATTACTGGCATCTGCTCGTCAGAGATCGAGCCGTCGCGCTTCTGCTTGAAGTAGGCTTGGAAGCCGCCGCCCAGCGCCACCACCACGGCGGCTTCGCGCTGGAGTTGCGGGGCGGACTTCTGGAACGTCTCGCCCTGGCCCGGCTTGCGGGAGAAACTCCAAGCCATTAGATCCCATGGCTTGCCCTGACGGACGAGGTAACGTGCGGAAACCCGCGCCGAGTTCACACTGTCCTCCGGGGAATAGTCGCCGGAGAGAAAGTCCAGCGGGGCGCTGACTGGCTCGGCCATGTGGTCGGTGTAGGCCCAGTTGCTACAGAGTTCGAAGCGCGGATTCGTCCGTTTCACCTCGGCGAGGTAATGGCGGAGGTATTGGCGAAAGGCCTCGCGGTGGAACTCCAGCCACTCGAACCAATGCGGGTCGCCGGGTTTGCGCGGCACCTCCTGAATGCCGGTCTTGGCGCGGAAAGCCGCCACCGCCGCCGCGCCATAGTCGGGCACGGACGCCCAACATTCACCATCAATCCATGCACCGTCCACGCCATAGACACCGGCCAGTTCGCGCAACTGTGGGATCAGCAGCTTATCCGCATACGGGCCGAAGAACGACGTGGCATTGCCGTTGGTCTTCCCATCGGCGTTGATCGCGCCCCAAGTCGGATCCCTCAGAATGGCCTCACTGTCCCACACGCCTGAGTAGTGCATATAGAGCGACACGCCGCGCCGGGCAGTGACCTCGCGCCACACACGGAGCGGGTCGCCCACGAAGCCAGGTGCGGGATTACCGACCGTCGTCGGATAACTGCTTAGTCCACGGTGGCCTTTGCAGTCAATCTGGAGGTAATCCGGGTGGACGAGATTGATGATGTTCTCAACCATCGCCGGCGTCGTGCGTTTGCCAATCTCGGTGCAATCAGGACCGGCGTGGAAGTCGAAATGAATGCCGAGGAAACTATCGGCGCGCTTGAGTCGCGGTGGGGCTTCGGTGGTCTGGGCAACCGTGCGCAGGCCGGAGCAGGCACAGATCAGAGAGAGGATCAGGAGTGAACGGGGAGTTTGCATAGGATGGATTCTACTGAGGATTGGTTGGGCTTGCCACTTGGCTGCGGGAGTCGGCTTTCGCCGGGCCGTTTCCCGCTCAAAGTTTTCGCACATGCAGATTGCCGAACTCGACCGGCAGGCCGGTGTCCTTGAGGCCAAGCGCGCCCTCGCCGGGAGGCAGGGGCAGGCGCTGAACGGCTTGCTCGCCGAGCCAGACGACGGCTTCGCTGCCCTTGGTCTGGACGCGGAAACGGGTCCATTTGCCCGGAGCCGCGTCGGTCAGCTTGAGTTCGGTGCCCTGACTGTCACGGCCTCGCAACAGCAATGAGGGAACGGCGTCGCCGGTGACTGCTTTGCCGGGTTTCACATCCATCGTGAACTCCACGTCGCCGAACTCGGCTTCGGTCCAAAGCGTTTGCTTCGCCGCGCCCGGGCCGGCTTTCAGCGCGAGTTGCCAGTCGCTCGGCTGCCAGCGTGCCTGGGCGTTGACGGCGTTTCGCCAGCCGCGCAAGTCCACGCCGTTGTAGAGCGGCGCCCAGCCGGGGTCCGTGGGCGCAACCAACTCAGACGCGGGATTGCTCGACGGGAGTTCCTGGATGCGGAGATTGCGGAACTCGACCGGCGCGCCTTCGCTTTCGAGCGCGAGATAGCCCTTGCGATAGTTGCAGTCCTCGCCGCCAGAGACTTCTTTGCCGTTCACGCTCAACCGGAGCACGCCGTTCGTCGCGACGATGCGGTAGTGGTTCCACTCCGGCGACGGCTGGCTGCGCTCCTCGCTCGGAAAACTTCGCTGGCCGTTGTGCCGACCGAAGGGCTTCATGGTTGCGCCGTGAATGGGAAAGACGTCGCCGTGCGTGGTGAACGAATCGGATTTCTTGCCGGACTCTTTCTCGTATTGCGTAGCGTAGCCGTGGTCGAGCACCTGCACCTCGACACCGCGCAGGAAGGGCACGCCGGGCGCAGAGATGGGCGTGCCCCATACGAAGATGCCGGAGTTGCCGCCGCTGCTGAGATGCCGCCACTCGGCTTCGAGAATGAAGTTGTCGTAGTGCCGCAGCGTGCGTAGCGCGCCGACGGGCTGGCCGGTGCAATGGATCACGCCATCCTTTACCGTCCACGTCTCCGGCGCGCAATTGATGTTCGTCCAGCCGGCCAGATCGCGGCCATTGAACAGGGAAACAAAGCCTGCCTCGTCCGCCGCGTTAAGCGAAAGCGACAGCGAGGCCACCGCCAGTAGAAGCAGTCTTCTCATGCGCCCAGCATAGCGTTCCTTCCAAAAGTGTCCACGCCGCTCTGCCAAGCGGGTAGGACTCAGTGCCTCCGCCGATGGTCCGCAAGCATGGCGGGTTGGGCCGCGCGCAGCGTCTGGAGTGCGTGAGCCGGCTCGAGTCCGCCCTGCCGCAGACGCAGCTCATGATGCTCTCGATCTATGAGGACGCGAACCCCATCGGCGACGCCCTGGTGGCCGGCGCGAGGAACTGGTGGCCGCCATCCGGGATTTGCACGCCGGCAGCTCGCCGATGAGCGGGTCCAGCGCGCGGCAGGTGGTGCGAGCGTTCCATCGGCCCAGCGAGATCGTCGAGCTTTCGCCGCGCGAACGCCAGGGGCGCGAGCTGCTGGCGCAGGGTTACAGCTACAAGGAGATCGCGGACCAGTTGGGCCTGAGTGTCACGACCGTCTGCTGCTACCTCTGCCGGGTGTCCGCGAAGCCGCGTATGCAGTCGCGCGCTTAGGCAGTGGCCAAGTTCGCGCAAATCTCCGGCAAGAAGCCCCGCGGCCTCGGCTGAGGCGGAGCGCGGCGTTTACGCCGCTTCAGGGTCCGCCAGGTTTGGGGCGAGCGAACACCCGCGGGTAGGGCCAGGCTGAAGCGGCCTGAAGGCGGCGCGCCCAGTTCGCAACGGAACTGAACTTCGGACTTCGGCTTCAACGCAGCGACGCAAAGGACGCAGAGGGACGCGGAGTCTTCGCGGGAAATCCGTGGCCAGGGGGAAGTTTTTCCGCCCCGCCTCTGCGACCCTCTGCGTCCTCAGCGTCGCCGCGTTCCACCGGCAGTCCCGTCATCAATCGCAGGCCAGTTCGGTTCCCGCAAACGCCTCTGCTGCCAGCCTCTCGCACAGTTCCGAGGTGCCGGGACAGTGCGGTTTCATTTTCTTATGCGGGGGAACTCATGCCACGAACCGCTGCGCTCACGGAGCCGAGTCCCGTTCGAGCTTCGCGTCATCCCAGGAGCGCGGATCATCCAGGGCTTCCAGGTGCGTGAACACCGTGGCATCCGGTAGCCGCTTGCGGATTTCCGCTTCCACTTGTTCCAAGAACTCATGCCCGCGATTCACGGTCCACTCCCCCGGCACCACGACGTGAAAGGAGACAAATCGCCGCGCCCCCGCCTGCCGCGTGCGCAGCGCGTGGAACTCGATTCCTTGCGCGCGGTGCGGTGCCAGCACCGCCTCCACTTGGGCGCGATCGGCGGGCGGAAGCGAAATGTCCATCAGCCCCGCAATCGAGCGCCGCACAATACCTGTGCCGGTCCACACGATGTTCGCCGCCACCAACAGCGCGACCGTGGGGTCCAGCCATTGCCAACCCGTCAGCACCACCAAGCCCACGCCCGCCACGACGCCTACCGACGTCCAGACATCCGTGAGCAAATGGTGGGCGTTGGCCTCCAGCGTGATGGAGTTCCGCTGCCGCCCCACGCGCAGCAGCAGCAATGCGACGCCCAAGTTCACCAGGGACGAGGCCACCGATACCGCCAGGCCCAATCCCACCTGCTCCAGCGGCTTCGGCGTGAAAATGCGCGGCACCGCCGCCACCGCGATGCTGACCGCCGCCACCAGGATCAAGGAGCCTTCCACGCCGCTGGAAAAATACTCCGCCTTGCTGTGCCCGTAGGCGTGGTCCTCGTCCGCGGGCCGGGCGGCGATGGTCAACATCGCCAGCGCCATGATGCCGCCGACCAAGTTCACCAGCGACTCGATGGCGTCCGACAGCAGGCCCACCGAACCCGTCATCTGCCAGGCCGTAGTTTTGAGCGCGATGGTCACCAGCGCGGCCGCGATGGACAGCCACGCAAACCGCGTCAGCGAACGACGATCTCCCGCAACCAGCGGGTGCGAATTGGATGAGGCGGGCATGAAAGGGTTTGGGGCGGATGCGACTTGAGAGCGGCGGAATTGGGAGCCGCGCCCGGCCGCGGAGCATAGGGGCCACGCGCGGCGGCTGCCAAGCCTGCCCTGAGCGCGCGGGTGCCGTTTCACCGCCTTTTCCTGCTGACAAGGGGCGACGCCAGCGCATACTCCCGTTGTTCGCAGGCTGAAGAACTGAAGAGAACTCGCGGTGAATCCGAACCAAACATTGCACGCAGCGCAGCCGGGGGGGGCCCAAATCGTCGCCCGGCTGTGGCGGCTGGGTTGCCCGGCAACGCCGCTGGCACCCCGCCAAAGCAAAGCCAAAGCGCAAATCACAAAAACATGAAGCCCACCGTTAAACTCACCTCTGAAGCCTTCACCCTCGTTGAACTCCTCGTCGTCGTTGCGATACTCGCGCTTCTGGCCAGCCTGTTGCCGCCCGCGCTCGCACAGTCCAAGCAGAAAGCCGCGCGCCTCAACTGCGCGGATAATCTCAAGCAGATTGGCATGGCGTTCAGCTTCTGGGCCGGCGGCCACCAGGACCGGTATCCCATGCAGGTCGGTTTCTACGCTGGCGGCCCGCTCAATCAGACCCAAATCATCGGCCCTGCTGGCGCACTTTTCACCTACCAGATCTTCCAGGTCATGTCCAACGAACTGAAGACGACCAAGGTCGTGGTTTGCCCCGCGGACACCCGCCTGATCGGCTACTCCTTCAGGAACGGCAACAGTGCCGCCACCCCGGTCCTTTTTTACGGCAACACCAACCTCAGCTATTTCGTGGGCCGCGACGCCGGCGGCACGAATCCGCGAATGTTTCTGGCGGGCGACCGCAACCTCGCCCAGGGCGGCGCGGTTGGCACCACGCCGACCACTGCCCTCATCGCCCAGACGGTTGGCTTAGGCACAAACATGGCCACCCTGAATCAGCGCAACGTCGGCTGGAATGATCGTATCCACACCCAGGCTGGCAACGTCGCCTTGGCGGACGGCAGCGCCCAGCAATTGAGCAACGCCCGCTTCCGCGAATCGGCCAGCCAGACCGGCGACAGCGGCTCCGGCAGCCCGGCCCAGGTGGACATCAGCCCCGGCGGCAACGTGCTCTTGGTACCCTGAGCCGCCGCACACTTTCAGTTCCGCATGGGGCACCCAACGCGAATTCCTGCCCAGCCACCACCAAAGAACCAAGCCCAAGCCCATGAAAAACAACGGTAAATCCGCCTCCCAAGCCTTCACCCTCCTCGAGCTCCTCGTCGTGCTCGCGATCCTCGCAGTGCTCGCCAGCCTGTTGCCGCCCGCGCTCGCACAGTCCAAGCAGAAATCGGCGCGTCTGACTTGCGCGAACAATCTCAAGCAGGTGGGCACCGCATTCCGGGTTTGGGCCGGCAACCACCAGGACCGTTATCCCATGCAGGTCGGTTCAGTTTTGGGTGGTCCATTCAATCAGACCCAAATCATCGGGCCTGCTGGCGCAATTTTCACCTACCAGATCTTCCAGGTCATGTCCAACGAGCTGAATTCAACCAGAACCGTGGTCTGCCCTGCGGATGACCGCCTGATTGGCTACTCGTTCCGGAACGGAGATGCCGTCGCCAACCCGTTGATTGCCTACGCCAACGCCAACCTCAGCTACTTCGTGGGCCGTGATGCCAACGAAACCAATCCGCAGATGTTCCTTGCCGGTGACCGTAACCTCGGTCAGGGCGGCGTGCCGAACACCACGCCGACCACGGCGCTCGTGAACCAGACCGTGGGTCTGGGGACGAACACTCTCACGATGAACCAGCGCAATGTCGGCTGGACTGACCGCCTGCACACCAAGGCCGGCAACGTCGGCCTGGCGGATGGCAGCGTCGAGCAGTTCACCAACTCCCGCTTCCGTGAATCCGCTGGCCAGACGGGCGACCGCGGCTCCGGTCAGCCGAGCCAGGTCGTCATCAGCCCCGGTGGCAACGTGCTTCTGGTGCCCTGAGCAGCCGCCGCCTTTCATTTCCGTGTTGAGCGCCAAACGCGATTTCCCCTAAGCCCGTGAATGCTGAACAAACAATTCCGGTGACGGAGCCGGGTGGATCCAAGCCGGCCAGTAGTCGGGTCCGCTTTGCCTGCGTCGCGTCCCTCCCGATGCAACCTGAACCAAGCCCGCGCAAGCCAGATCAGCCACTTACATTATGAGAACGCCCCTTAGATCCAAGCACTCCGGCCCCCTGGGCCACCAAAGCGCGGTTGAGATACCAGGAGAAATCCTCAGAGCTACGACCCGTGCGAATGTCAGCGCCTCGCCGCTGGGCTGGGGAAGGCCAGCGGCGACGGGAGCTTTCACCCCCGGCATCCGGCCCCCGGCATCTGCCCGCTGGCATCTGCCTTCCCGCCTTTGCGCCGTTCTGCTTGGGCTGGCCGCTCCGATCGCGCTGACCGTGCAAGCCTTCGCGGCGACCGCAGTGGGCGCGTGGGGCGACACGGCGAGCGGCCAGGGCGAGGTGCCGGACGCCACGCTGGGAGTGCGCGCGGTATCGGCCGGCAGCTTCCACAGCCTGGCGCTGACGCTGGAAGGACGGGTGGTTGCGTGGGGCAAGGGCCGGGATGGTCAGACCAACCCGCCGGCTTCGGCAACGAATGTGGTGGCCGTCGCGGCGGGCGGCGACCACAGCCTGGCTTTGCGGGCCGACGGCACCGTGATCGGCTGGGGCCGAAATTGGGATGGCCAAGTCTCCATCCCAGAGTCGGCGACGAATGTGGTCGCGATCGCCGGCGGTTGGGCGCACAGCCTGGCGCTGCGCGCCGATGGTTCCGTGTTGGCCTGGGGCAACAATGAGTATTCCCAGACGCAGGTATATGTCGGGGGCCTGAATGTGGTGGCGATTGCCGCCGGCTACTACCACAGCGTCGCCCTCCGTCGCGACGGCACGGTGGCTTGCTGGGGAAACTCCACGTTTGGACAATGCAGTGTGCCGCCTTCCGCCACCAACGCGACCGCCGTGGCCGCCGGCTGGGGGCACACCCTGGCGTTGCGCAGCGATGGCACCATCGTTTCCTGGGGTGACAATTCCTATGGTCAGTCGGCGGTTCCCGCGGGAATTACCAACGCGGTGGCCATCGCCGCCGGATACGCCCAGAGCATGGCGATTTTGGCGGATGGTTCGGTCGTGGCGTGGGGAAGCGGCTGGTTCGGTTCGGCGGTGGTCCCGGTCGGGCTGGGCGATGCCGCCACCATCGCCTGCGGCGAACAACACAGCCTTTTCCTGATGGCCATCGGCGCGCCGGTATTCGGGCCGCCGTTGACTTCGTGTGCGGCCTTTGTCGGGGGACAACTCACCTTGCCAGGCTTTGCTGTGTCTGGCATGCCGACGCGCTACCAGTGGTTCCGGGATGGGTCCGCCGTGGGCGGTGCTTTGGGCGGCGTACTTAACCTGCCCTCCGTTTCGGGCACAGACGCCGGCAACTATGTGCTGGTGGCTTCCAATGCGCTCGGCAGCACCGCTTCGGGGTCCACTGCGGTGAGCGTTGACTCGCAACCGCAGGCAGCCACGGCCGTGGGAGCATGGGGTGGCGCAGCGAATGGTCAATTCGACGTGCCGCAGGCGCATACGGGAGTGTGCGCCATTTCGGCAGGCAACTTTCACAACCTAGCACTGACGCGCGACGGAAAGGTCCTTGCGTGGGGCAAGGGATGGGATGGCCAAACGACTCCGCCCGCTTCCGCAACGAATGCGGTCGCCGTTGCGGTCGGGGGCGACCACAGTCTCGCTTTGCGGACCGATGGAACTGTGATTGGCTGGGGTCGGAATTGGGACGGGCAAGTCTCCATCCCGGAAGCAGCGACAAATGTCGTCGCGATTGCCGGCGGTTGGGCGCATAGCCTGGCGCTGCGCGCAGATGGCTCAGTCCTGGCTTGGGGTAACAACGATTATCGTCAGTCGCAGGCCTTTTTCGGCGCGGTGGATGTGACTGCCATTGTCGCGGGCTATTACCACAATGTCGCCCTCGGGCGAGCGGGACGGGTCATCTGCTGGGGAGACTCGTCGTTCGGACAATGCAATGTGCCGCCCAGTGCGACGAACGTGGTTGCCGTGGCCGCAGGACGCGGGCATACCCTGGCGCTGCGGGGTGACGGCACCATCATTGCCTGGGGTGACAACGCCTACGGTCAGTTGGCAGTGCCCCTTGGAATCACCAATGCGATGGCCATCGCCGCCGGATACGCGCAGAGCGTGGCGGTTTTGGCGGATGGTTCCGTAGTCGCGTGGGGAAAGAGCCTGTTCGGCTCGGCGTCGGTCCCGGCCGGGTTGGAGGGAGTTACCGCCATCGCCTGCGGCGAGCACCACAGTCTGTTTCTGCTGGCTAACGGCGCGCCTGTATTCGGGCTGCCTTTAATTTCCTGCGCGTCCTCTGTCGGCGGACAACTCACCCTGCCAGGACCGGCGGTTTCGGTCTTGCCCACACGATACCAATGGTTCCGCGATGGCAGCGCCTTGGTAATGGCAACGAATGCGACGCTGACGATAGCGAACCTGCAATCGTCCGACGCCGGGGATTACTCCCTGCGGGCGAGCATCGGCTCAAGGCAAGTGGTTTCGCGAACGACTGCGGTGGCAGTCCAAGGTTCGCCTTGGGTGGCGCTGGGGCCGGAGCATCAGTTGGCGGTGCCAGGCCAACCCTTCTGCCTCACGGCTAACGCGGGTGGGTCTGGCCCATTGGATTTTCAATGGCGCTTCAACGGTGCTGCCGTCAGCGACGGGGACAACCTCCACGGCGCACAGACTCAGGAGCTTTGCCTGGACAGTGCGACGAACGCCAACGCCGGCGAATACCAACTCGTGGTTAGCAATCCCTTCGGATCGGTGACCAGTTCCGTGGTGAGTCTGGCGATTGCTACCGTTGCGGTTTGGGGGGACAACAATTACGGGCAGAAAGACCTCCCGGTGGAGGCAACGGACCTTGTAGCCGTCGCTGCCGGAGGCTCACACAATCTCGCCCTTCGCGCCGACGGCTTGCTGGTTGGATGGGGAGATAACTCCTTCGGCCAGGCGGCCATTCCAGCCGGAGTAGGATCTGCCATCGCCATCGCCGCCGGCAGCGCCCACAGCCTTGCGCTGCGGGCGAACGGAACTGTCTTCGCGTGGGGCGACAACCGCGATGGGCAGGCGACTGCGCCCACCAGGGCTACCAACGTTGTGGCCATCGCCGCGGGCGGCAATACGAGTGCCGCCTTGCGGGCCGATGGCACTCTCGTGTTGTGGGGTTCCCAAAGCGCGGTGCCCGGCTCCTGGCAGAACCTGGAATTGGTGGCGGTTGGTGGTTCCGTGGTCGCGGTCCAGGCCGACGGAACCGTGGTTTCCCTCGGTGGACCGGCAAAGCCGGCCTCCGTGTCGAGCGCCTCGGCTTTGGCCGTAGGGGGCAAGCACTTACTGGCAATCCTTCCCGCAGAAAGTCTTGTGGCTTGGGGTGACAACACTTGGGGGCAGACCAATGTCCCCGCTGGGGTGAGCAACGTTATTGCCGTTGCAGCGGGCGAGGACACCAGTCTTGCGATTACCCGCCAAGGCAACGTCCTGGTTTGGGGCGACAATCGCTACGGCCAGGCACAGGTGCCGGCCCTGCCACTGCCAGCCACGCAGATTGCCGCCGGAGAGTCTCATGCCCTTGCGCTGCTCGCTGCCGGACCAGGCCGCCGCCTGGGGCCGTCGGTTGGGCTGACGAACCAGCTTGGCGGTTCAAACGTATTCTTCACTCTGGGCAAACTCGGCCCGGGAACCAGCTACCAATGGCAATTGAACGGGGTGCCGCTCCCAGGATTTACCGGTCCTAGCTTTGCGCTTGCCGCAGCCCACTGGACGAACTCCGGCGTCTATCGGTTAGTTGCCAGCAATGCCAACGGCGTCACCACCGGACCTGAAATGGTTGTCACCATCCAGCGACAACCCCTCCGTTTTACCCAGCCATCATGGAACCGGCTCCATGGTGTTGACGAGTTTCAAACCGGGCTGGCAGGGGCTGCTGGAACCGGGCCGCTCGTCGTGTTCGCCTCAGCAGTCCTAAACACCTGGCAGCCGGTCTTCACTAATCCCCCGGCGATTGGGTCGGTCGCGTTAAACGGTATCCCTATGAACCAAGCCTCCAGTCTGTTTCGCGCCGTCGAAATGCCCTCAGCCGGGCCGATACGGATCGCGCCTTTAGCGGGTGCCACGCCACCGTGGCGGCTGCAGGTAACAGGTGTTTCCGGCACGGCTCCGGTCGTCATCCAAGTGTCCGGCCATCTGGCGAGCTGGAAGTCCATCTTCACCAACCCACCCACCATTGGCCCCATTACCTTCTGGGATTGGAGGCCCGACGCGACGCAGACACGATTCTACCGCGTGCTCGAAGTGAGATGAGGGTTGCCATCCGGTGTGGCTCCGCGGAGCAGACCAAAGGTCGTGTTGAACCTACCGGCCCAACCGGGACGAGTCTTGCGCGGCCCCAAGCAGTTCGCGCAAATGTGCTTCACCCTCATGCCGGACCAACCTTTAGCCTTCGTGCGAATGTATTTGGAGGGCATCCTTGTTCTGCGCGAAGTCGGCACCCCCATCGGCAACCCCTCCGGGAATTCCGGTCGGGCCGTGGTGGTCAGCGTGTCTCCGCTGCTGGAATGTGGCCCCAGCGGCGGCGGCCAACCCGAACGGTTGCCCTACGCCCGCCCCGGCTGGACCTGCGCCATCGCGGAACTTGGCCGGCATCGAACCGGGCGCGGCCTGGCAGGATGTCCAGCGCCTCACCGTCACGGGCCTGACCACCGCGCTGCCACTGACCGCAACGAATCGGCAGCCCTTCTACCGGGCGGTGCGCCCGACTCCGTGACCGCCGTCAGAGGGGCGGGAGCCTCGAGCGGCCCTGCCCATCGCTTTACGCGAAGCGGCGAGGGGCTCCGTTTTCGGGCTGCGGATTTTCTTTCGCCGACCCGGTCCCGCTGGCATCGTCGCGGCATGGCAGCCCCGGAAATTGATGTGAAGAAAGTCGCGCACCTCGCGCGCCTGCGCCTGACGCCCGACGAAGAGCAACGCTTCGGCGAACAGCTCAGCCACGTCATCGGCTACGTCAGCAAGCTCAGCGAACTGGACGTCACCGGCGTCGAGCCGACCGCCCACGCGATGCCGCGGGTCAACGTCACGCGCCCGGATGAAGTCTTCCCCTCGCTGTCCCAAAACGAAGCGCTGCGCAATGCCCCGGCGCAGGCGAATGGCCTCTTCATGGTTCCCAAAATTGTCGAATAACCCTCCACCCATCACTCCACCAACGTGATCCACGAAATCGCCTTCTTCTTCTACCCCGTGTCGGATATGGCCGCTGCCCGCGCCTTTTACGAGGGCACGCTCGGCCTCAAGCTCGAGCTGAACTACGACAATCTTTGGGTCGAGTATGACGTCCACGGCGTCACCCTCGCCATCAGCACGATGCTCCAAGGCCACGAGCCGGGCGCGAAGGGCGCCGGGGCCGCCTTGGAGGTCAAGGACTTCGACGCCGCCATCGCCAGCTTGCGCGGCATGGGAGTGAAGTTCCTCCTGGAACCCATGGACACACCCGTTTGCCGCATGGCTGCCATCGCTGATCCCGACCGCAACGGCCTCATCCTTCACCAGCGGAAGGCGCAGTAACGAACTCTGTCAGTGATTTTCGGCAAGCACACCTCCCTCATCCCGTATGCTACTTCACCTGAAATGCCCAAAGTGTACAGAAGCCTTAGATGTCGAGCCAGGAGGCTCGGCGCAGTGCCCTCAGTGCAGCACGACGGTAGTGGGGTGGGTGCGGAAATCCGGTCGGTCTGACGAAGATTCTCTTCCAAAACACGAACGCCAACCCCCCTCAAAAGGTGGCGGATGGGCTTCATGCTTTGCCGTCATTCTGATCTCCGCCGGAGTTGTTTGCGTGCTGTTTAGCAACCTCTGGGTAGGGCTGATCGTAGCAGGGCTTGGGGCCATTTTGGCTGTGCTTCTTAGGAAGAGCTGACAGGCGCAGTCCTTGACCGTCGCGGACCAGCAACCACCTCGGCCTGAAAGAACCTCAATGCTGCACCAGCTTTCCCTCACCGAACTCCGCGCCCGCCTCGCCCGCCGCGAATGCTCCGCTCGCGAGGCCGTGCAGGCGTGCCTCGACCAGATGCAGCGGCTGGAGCCGGAATTGCACGCTT
>Ga0105047_10007419_pt1 | contig 18467 bp, 16 predicted proteins | sample MAT04_FD_78384 | JGI IMG/M metagenome (GOLD analysis project Ga0105047, IMG submission 78384) | Freshwater microbial communities from Lake Fryxell liftoff mats and glacier meltwater in Antarctica - MAT-04 (megahit assembly) | ecosystem: Environmental > Aquatic > Freshwater > Ice > Liftoff... | reverse complement strand
GTATGGGTGCTGATAGAAAGTTTGTCAGCAATCTCTTTGCTTGCATTACCCAGGGCAACCAGTTTCAGGATTTCGGTTTCGCGTTCGGTAAGCGATGCAATTATCGTGTTTTTTTCATGAATAAATGAATTTAATGCATGCCTGAGTTTTTCAACTATCTGATTTTGTGTATCGTTAAGATAAATTGTATCTGAACTTAAATTGTGCATGGCCGGTGAGTCATCTGTATTCAGCAGAAGAAACCTGTATCTGGATTCCGATACACTTATGAGTTGATATTTATATAAGTTCTGAAAAAATCCCGCTGTTGTAATAAATATATAATGCGAGCTCCTATGTATGGTAATGTCATCCGGTTGGTTAAATACCCGCAAATGGTCATGTAACTGTAGCGAAGAGTTATGCAAAATATGATGCAACCCTTCCGAAACAATCGGGCTTCCATGTATGATAACTACGCGTGTGTTCATGATTTGGACAATAATTTTTCGATTTGCTGAACCTTAGGCACCATTATTTTATCTTCAATCCGGGCATGGTCGCGTAAATCATCTTCAAAATTGAATAGCGTGGTAAGTAATGTGTTGCATTTGTTATCATCGTAACCTGCCTGCAGATATTTGATAATTATATTTTTCAGATCCAGGAGTTTGCTGTCCACATCACTGTGTGCTTCCTCGAACTCAATAATGCTTTTTTGGGGCAATGATCCGCTGCTGGCAGGCAGGTTCCCACTGTTTTGCATGGTGTGCAGTTCAATCACATAAGGGAACGTAAATTTGTCTTCATATTGCAGATGCTCATGAAGTTCCTGCTTAAACTTATGATAAAAGCGGGTAAGAAGCGGGAGGTTGTTTTCGCCCTTAGCCGATGCTATAAGTTCATTCAACTGGTTTTCAATTTCCGGAATATAGTAGGTATAATAATAAAGATGCGTTTTTTTCAGGTAATCGACAATCATGGGTAAAGGAAAATCCAGGAAACGTTCGCGTGGAAAATAATCCGGATCATGGTATGTATTCAGTATCTCGATTAAGAACTGGGCATTGATGCCGAGGCTTTTACATACATCTTCAACACTTTGATCGCCAAAGCCAAGCCTGATGCCGAACCTGTTTAATACCGGCAGCAACTGGTGGTCGTGATGAATAACATCGGCAAGTTTCTGTGATAATTTATACATGGTAGTGATTTAAATCAATACAACAAAAAAACGGGACTACAGTTTTCCGAAACCGGCGTTTTATCATACAAATATACTTATTTAAAAATGGCAAATATTATAGATTAACCTTGAGAAACCTGTGAAGAGTTTTTTTATACCTCTAAATCCCTTAAGGGGACTTAGTGTTTATAAAAAGGGTTTTCACATTTAGGAATCCTTTTATGTTCATATTTAAACCTTCCGGCAAAACCTAAGAGAATAATTTGTTTGGTATCTCAAAACTGAATGTACTGCCTTTACCCGGCTCACTTTCCACTATGATGGTTCCTGAATGTTTGTCGATAAATTCTTTACACAGTAGTAATCCCAGGCCGGTGCCATTTTCTCCTTTGGTTCCTTTCGTGCTTTTCGAAACCGTATCCAGTTTAAACAGGTTTTCAATGGTTCCCTGTTTCATACCTGTGCCAGTGTCGTTAATGTTTACTTTCAAAAAATCAGATGATTCTGATGCCGATACGCTCACTTCGCCTTTTATATCCGTATATTTAATAGCGTTATTTACCAGGTTTCGGATAACCGTATTAATCATATTATAATCGAAAAAACCGATACAGCCGCTCCTAACGTTATTAACGAGCTTTATTTCCTTATTCAGGGCTGCCTGGCTGAATAGAGATATGGTAAGTTCAACAATTTTATTCAGATTGCAGTATTTTGGTGCATATTCAATGTACCCACGCTGCGAATTGGCCCAAATCAGAAGGTTTTCGAGCAGATCGAAGGTGGTTTTTGAAACATCTTTCATCACGTTGAGTAATTCAAAATGCTGATCTTTATCCATTTGGATATCAGGTTCTGATATTAATTCAAGCAGCGAATGCATGCTTCCCACCGGTCCCCGCAGGTCGTGGGCAATAATGGAGAAGAATTTGTCCTTTGTGGCATTCAACTCTTCCAGATCCTTGTTTTTCTGACGAACGGCATCTTCCGCTTTCCGGCGCTGCGATATATCCCTGGCTCCTCCCTGTACGCCAAGTATATTGCCGGTTTTATCAAGTAACAGCCGGGTGGTAGTTTCAATCCATATTGAATGGCCTTCCTTATGCCTGCCTTCGCCTTCATAAGATATTATCCTGTTTTCGCCTGTAGCTTTATAATTATCAATACTTTCCTGGATTAGTTTTTTTTGAGTTTGTAGTTCGTCGTTTGAATATACTTCATTCATAGGCATATTCATTCGTTCAGCATCTGAATATCCGAAAATGTTGAAACACGAAGGACTGATATAAATCAGTTTCATTTCAAGGTCGAGTACAAAAATCACATCTGTCGCATTCTCCAGGAATAACCGCGAACGTTCTTCACTTTTCTGTAAAGCAATTTCAGCAGCTTGTTTTTCCTTTAGAGACTCAATCAGCCGGTTGAATGAAGTTGAAAAATCACCCATAAAGTTGATGTGCTGGTTGTAATCTCCTTCGGCAATACGCTGGGTTTGCCATATCATATGGCGTAAACTGGAGTGAAGATCCTTGAACGGAGAAATAAGGAAGTTTAATTTGGGAGGATCCTGTTCGAGGTTGCCTTTCGACAACTGCTGCATAAACAGTGAAGCTTCCTGTTGCTTTTCATTCAATACCTTAACGCAATCGTACAGCGCCTTAACTTCGAATGATATTGAATGTGCATTGATGTCATCCTGGTGTAAGCCCGCGAGCGAGGTTGCTTCTCCATTCAGTATGGCATTCACTGTTTTGGTTAATTCCTTTATGATCAGGGTGTCATTCATAGTATATTGCTTGCATGTTTTTTTATGCGGAGGTAAATATTAAAATTGCTTGCTTTTGTGGCAGGTAATGGCTTCATGTTCAGTGAACAGGCAATTTTAATTCGGGTTATTTTCAACCGGGGCTACTTCGAACCTGCAAACCCTGGCTCCGCTCGACCAGCAATCAATTTCTTTTACATTAAATTTTCGCGAAGCATATATTTCGAGAATGCCGGAAATAAATCCTTCATCATAATCACAAACAGTTTCGTCGGTTACCGGAAGCCCTGAGCAGTCAAGGTCTTCGTACACTGTAAAGGTGAAAAGCATATTCTCGAGATCCGTTTTCTCAATCCGGAGTATGCCAATGCTGAGTTCTTCGAGCGTTTGCTGTAGTTGCGCCACGAACGCATAAAAATCAAGTTTGCAATCGAGCAGGTGCAGGCAGAATTCCTTACCGGCAAGCTTTCCTGCATTGTGAAATATCTTTTTTGAAGCTTCACCGCCAAATTCGTGGTTCAGTACGCTGCGCATGGTATATTGCATCAGCCGGTAAACAGCCACACTCGTTGAGTTTCCCAGGTTTGGGCGTCCAAGTGCAATGTCGCCTATATCGTTCCATTTAAAATTGTAATCGTCGTTTGTCATCATTCTGTTTGTTTTAGGCTGTGAAGGACTCTATGGTGGTTTTTTTTAGTCGCGTTGAAAATTTACTAAAATACTGATGGTAACTTATTGTTAACTATGACGTAAAATATTTATTCATGGCTGCCTATAGATTTTTATTCACGGCGCATTCACACTGGAAGATTAATCAGCAATAAAAGTATTTCCACAAAAATAGCATGATGCAGCCGTTTACGCTATAGCCGATTTCACCCAAAATCTGTAGCTGAAATTGCTAAAATGTTGTAGTTGAAAGAACTACAAGGGGAGTTTGACCGTTTTCTGCGAATAGAAATTTGTTGTATTACTTTTTGTCAATTCAGTTATAAATAATAAAAACCTTTTGCCATGAAAACTTCGGAATATTTGTTGCAGGACACTCCTCAGATTGCTCAGTATGCTGGTAAAAACACTTGTAAGATTTCATTTTCGTTTTTTCAGAAATTGATTGTATCCAATTCGGAAATGCGAAAACAGGTTAAAGATATTGTTGATCTGGCGTTATTTGATTACGCAATCCAACAGAATATGATTGCTATTGAAGCTTTCAGGCAGAAAGCTGAGGTTGAAACCGTGAAATTGCTAATGAAGTTTGTTGGCGGCGTTTCAAATTATCAGCTATACAGCAAAACGATTCACAGGAACCGCGTTATAAAAACCCTGGCAAACCTCGACAGGAAAGACCAGGCGGAATTAATTCAAAATGTGGCTCATTTGAAGGCGGTTTAAGCTGATATTTAATACGCAAATGCACATCTCATTGGCCAACCACTTTTGATGGTGACAGCTTGTTGTAGAAACAGATATTACTTGTGTGATTAGCCTGAAGCTAAATCAAATATCAAATATTTATTTGTTACCTGTAAATGATATCTTAGTTGAACCATCATCAATGGTAAGCGAGATGGTATTATTTACTTGTCGGGTATGAAGATTTATTGGGAAATTCTTATAATAGCATTTGGAGATAACCTGGCTAAAAAATATGAGATATCCGGAAAAGTCTTTCATATTCCGGATACCCCAATATGCTTTCCTGAATAAGTTCCTTAACGGACCATCTTTTCAAGGGCTGCAATTTTCTTTTCTTTCCATTCCCTTGTTTTAAATCCTGCTGTTGCTGCTGATTGGGTCATATAATCAATATCTCCCATAGGTGCCTCCATAAAAGTCGCGAGTTGTGCCATATCTTTATACATGCTGACAGTGATATGGGTTCCGAAACCATCTCCTCCTGATGGCAGAATAACCCGGAGTAATTGCCAGCCTTCTGTTTTATCAGTATCAACCATTTTCTGATGCCATGGTTTGAAAATTTCAGATTCTGCCTTCTCATAGCCGTCTTCCAGTTGCTTCATAATATCCATAGTTGCAACTGTTCCCACTTTCATCTGAAAGTCACCTTTTGTTTTATCAATCTGTTCAAGATATATCTGGTTGGCAATATCTCTTGATTTAACCGTTTTATCAAGCATTTCGTTTATTTCTTTTTCTGTCATTTTTGGATAAGCTTTCTTGGCAGATGCAACAATATCCTCAAAACCACCAGGTTGCAGCATGTCTTTTAGACTTGAGAATAAGGTTACTGTCATAAACTGTGAACCCTGCTTGGTTCCGGCAGGTGTAAGGGACCAAAGATCCCATCCGATGATTTGTTTATCAGCAATCCGTTGTTTGTGAATGCCCGACCAGAAATCCTCAACTTTCCAGTAATCGGATCCATTTTCATCGTTTACCTGCATAAACTCAAATAACAGATACAATTTCTGCTCACTTTTCTGAGCCATTAAACTTACTGTCATCAAGCTGATCAATGCTAATGTGAATAGTTTTTTCATATTTATTTTGGTTTTTGGTTATAACATATAACCACTAAAATAAATAAAAGTTTGATTATTAATTATTTGTAATACTCATTTTTAAATATAGCCCTTGACAACATTCATTTACAGGTTTTAATTATTTTATTAACTATTCGAAAATGGCTGATTAAATGTCTTTGTACTCTCTTAGTAATCATCCCCGGTGGTGAAACGAGAATTGAAAGTGATTTAAGATTCAGATGAAAAATAGTACCGGATTTTAGATAATATGAAATTTTGCAAATTAATGATCTGCTTTTTATAAAATTGAAAACCCGGATACAATTGATCAAGATAGAATCTTTTTCGTTGTAACCGGGATTCAGAATAAAGGATCTGCATTGAATAATCATTCTCTTTTCAACACTGAAAACAGTGTTGAACTAAAAATCGATATTCTACTTTATGATAATCTTTCCTTTCTTTATGATTTCACTATTGAGTTTGATCTGGTAAAAATAAATCCCTTTCGGCTGATCGCTTATATCGATATCTGCATTGTCAGTGTTTATAGCTGAAGTATTTACTTTTTCCCCAAACAGATTTATAACTTCAACCTTAGCGTTTTTTAGATCCGATTTTATGTAAAAGATACCGTTGCCCGGATTCGGGAAGACACTTATTTTCTCATCAGGCCTTTGGTAAGATAAACCCACCGTCGGTCGCTGCGATTTAAAAATAACGTCATCAATTATCAATACAGAACCTGCATAATTAACAGTCCGGTGTTCCCAGATTGAAGATTGGAATTCGACTATCACCGAATCGGGCATTTGCCCCAGATTAATCGGAATTTCCATGTATTTGTATTCCGCTGAAGCCAAAAGTGGTATGTTTGACCCATTAATGAAATTGCCATTATTTTTGAAGGTTATATTAAACTGGGCTTTATCATCAGCAACCGGAGCATATTTGTACCAAAAACCCAGTGCATCAATCTGTTTATCATAAGGGAAGCCACCTTTCTGATAGCAATTAGTATTGTTGGGGCAAACATAATATCCCGTGCTAATTGTCGCATTACGTGCCACGGGAATTCCGTTTTCATCTCCGGTAGTTGTTGTTAACTTAATGGCGTAATTTCCCGAATGCATATCGGTTGTCATGTCCACACCCGATTTCTCGCCGTTGTTAATGTACCACTCCGATGCTCTGTACAATGTTTGAGATACCCAGAGTTCGAAATCTCCGTTCAGCAATGCAGGCTGGCTTGTTACTCCTGTATAGGAAACATTGTCTATCTGAAGCATGCTGCCCGGAATCTTTAAATTGCCAAAAACATTGCTGGAAGTGGCTCCGAAGATAGCTGAATCGGGCATTTCTGTAAGTGGCGGATCAAAGGTCAATGAAAAAGGAATGTAGGATGTATGCGCACCGTACAATGCTAAATAATAAGTGCCAATGTTGATCCCGCCCTTGGAAAAACTAGCCAGTATATAAGCCGTATCTAAGGTTTTAATATCCGATTTGTAATATCCCTGGAAACCGGTGGGCTTTTCAGAAGGTGTCCATTTAATCCCTCCATGCCAGCTTTGAGGATCATTGTCTGGATTCCCATTTACGGCATACGCGACATTGATATTAGTGTCTGAACCGTTTGTAATTAGTTTTAGGGCCGATAGGCCTTGGTAGGCATCTGTGACTTTCAGACAGTTTGCAGGGGTTTTATAGTATAAAAATGCTTTGTTGTTCGAAGTCCTGTAGTTTTGAGGTTCTTCATACGATAAACTACTCCAGGTTTCAAAATCTCCGTTTGGGACAGAAATTTGAGCATTTATACTCCAGCCTGCTAAGGCGAGTATTGCCAATAGTACAGTTTTTTTCATTTTTTTTGAAATTAGGGTTTTTACGTATTTGAATGGTTTTATAGTTTGTTATCAATCAATTACTTAATTTCCCGTTTTAACTGTTTTCCTTTTATTCAGCAACTTAACTATCCGGAATGTTTCCCCTCCTACATGCTTACCATAAATCTGATGATCATTATTTGCTGAATTGATACTAAAAATTTAATAATCATTAATACAATCTAATTACCGGATTGCTGTTAATGAATACTTATCATTTTGTTGTCTTCATCAAGAAGAAGTAAATATAAAGAAAGAATGATGATTTGCCTTATCAGATAATAAAAGATATAAACAGCAGGCTGTTTATAACCCATGTTCATTAGCTACCTGTAACTTTGAAAGATTCAGGCGCTGTGATTATTGTTTTTGATGAAAATATCGGAATTGCTAAGTGAATTGATATTTGAAATGGATGTGAGTTGAATGGGCGGAAATTAAATATTCGCATCCTGAATAAGTTCTCCGGATACACGACAAATGAGTAAATGTAAGAGGTTATTTTACACGCATAAGTGCATGCTTTTTCCCCGTTTCCATAACATAGGGCACTTTTTCTTCCATCACATTACTGGTATCGAGGCCGTAGGTACGGATGTCGGAGGTCGAAATTTTGGCAAGCCACAAAAATACATCAAGTATAAACTGCTTGAAGGGCGGGAAATCAAAATCGTAATTTTGAATACGCCGAATAATGACATAATAAAAATCGGCCTGTATATGATGTTTATGCAGGGCTGTAAACTCCGATTCGAGGCTAACTTCTTTACTCTGTACCAATTCGTCAAGTACCTGCTTAAAAAACAGATTGATGCGGGGTTGTACTTTGAATCCCAGCCTGAACTCGACACGGATCAGTACACCAGGAATAATGTTTTCGACTGAATATTCAAGGGTATGAGGTTCGTCGGTGATATGTACATGCAACAGCCAATAGGTGCTGGCTCTCTTGGGGCTTTTATTGAAAATGGAGAATAATATTTTTGATTCAATTTTACTGTGGTGATTGGCCAGAGTTATATAAACCAGGTTTGTGGCAAACAACGGGACTGAATCATCGCGGCTAAGATCCCGAAGCGCATCGGCATTCTCACTGATATCAACATAACGGGTAAACTGGTTCTTGATAGCCCGGCCTTTGTGCCAGGCATACATCACAAAAGCTATCATGCCTGCCAGGATAAAAGTTAACCAGCCTCCATGAACGAAATTGCCCAGATTGGCCACAAGAAAAGTTCCTTCGATGGCAAAAGATAAAACCACGAAAATAAATATGGTGATAGCTTTCCGATGGATTCGCTGCATAAAAAATGCCATTAATATGGTAGTCATCAACATGGTGACTGTAATTGAAAGCACATAAGCCGCTTCCATGTTGGCTGAACTTCGGAAAATAAGCACCACCACAACCACTGCAATAAACAGCAACCAGTTTACGGATGAAATATACATCTGTCCCTTATGGGTAGTAGGGTAGGATATCCGCACTTTCGGCCAGAGGCTTAACTGAATAGCTTCACTAACAATGGTATATGAGCCGCTGATAAGCGCCTGGCTAGCAATTATAGCAGCTACAGTTGCCAGTATTACCCCAAATGGAAGGAACCAATGTGGCATCATGGCAAAAAACGGGTTGGGATAGAATTCGGATACCTGGGGATTAGCCAGTATCCAGGCTCCCTGTCCCAGGTAATTCAAAACCAGCGCAGTTTTAACATAAATCCAGCTGATACGGATATTCCTGATGCCGCAATGTCCCATGTCGGTGTATATTGCCTCGGCTCCGGTGGTGCATAGAAAGACTGCTCCAAGCAACATGAATCCACGGGGGTGATGCGACAACAACTCAAATGCATAATATGGATTAAAAGCTTTTAATATGATGGGCATATGAACAACCTGCACCAACCCCAGGATGCTTAACATCACAAACCAAAGAAGCATAAGGGGGCCGAAGGATTTTCCAATGGCAGCGGTTCCGAATTGCTGTACTAAAAAGAGCGCAGCAACAATCAAAAGCGCAATTGGTAGAATTTCGAGGGTTGGATATTGCAGCTTTAATCCTTCAACAGCCGAAACAATGGTAATTGACGGTGTTAAAATGCCATCGGCCAGCAAGGCACTTGCTCCAATAATTGCAACAGCAAAAAGTCCTTTCTTCCTTTTCCGTACCAGGGCATAAAGCGCAAGAATACCACCTTCGCCACGGTTGTCGGCTCTTAGTATTATATATAAATATTTTATGGTTGTCTGCAGGGTTAACGTCCAGATAATACAGGATACAGCACCGATAATCATATCAACAGAAATGAAACCCTGCGAACCCGCAAGTATAGCTTTCATTACATAAAGCGGGGAAGTGCCGATAGCGCCAAAAATAATACCCAGGGTAATAATAATACCCGACGCCGATAATTCACTTTTATTCTGTATTGATCTGATTTTCATTTATTAAATCGATCTGAAATATCTACAGGCCAAAAGTTCGGAGATTTTTTTCTCAGTAACTGGTATGTGAAATTGCCAGTCAACATTTTAACCTTAAGAAACATCATTATAAATTTGGGTAAGGAAAGACAAAGATAAAATTTTAATCTAATATTGTTGCCTATTACGAATCCAATAAGATTGTCGAAATGTTTTATCAAGTAAGCGATGTAATGATGCATACAATAAATCATTAAGAATAATACTCAAACTTGTTGCTCGTTTTTTTTTAATTCAGAAGCAGGAAAAGCATATTTTTATTTCTAACTTTCTTTCTCCCGGAATTTATATTTGAAAGTACCCTCACCAGTCGAATTTTCGAAGTTATTTTGAATTTTGGTTTGATCATCAGTATTCACTTCCTCCTGAATTTCTGATTGTTCACTGTAATCCATATCAACGTCTTCGGTTTCGTCATCTTCGTCCCACTTGTAAATCTTACGCTGAGGACCTTCATCGCGGTATGCAAAAGCTATCAGTATTCCTGCCAGTCCTCCCAGCAGGTGTGATTCCCACGAAATGTTTTTACCTGGAAAGAAATCGGGCGAAATACCCCAAACCAAACTGCCATATAAAAAGACTACCAGCAGTGAAAAGGCCATCATCCGTGGCTCCCGTCGAAGCAATCCTCCCATAAAGTGAAATGTAGCCAGCGCATATACTACACCCGATGCGCCAATATGTATTCCTGTATCTTTTGCAAAAATCCATACCCAAAGCCCGGTTACCAGCCAGCATAGGATAAAAATAGCTTTCGCTTTTTTACCGTAATAGTAAAACAAGCCGGAGGATAACAAAAACAAAGGGACCGAATTTGACGAAAGATGTGCCCAATCGGCATGAAGGAGCGGTGAAAATAAAATGCCACGCAATCCCTGCACCGTTTGTGGCTCCAGACCGTAATCAGCAAACGAGGTCTGGAAACCGACTTCAATTAATTTGATTGCCCAAAGCAACAAAATTAAAAGCGCAGGAAAAACCATGCTGCCATAAAATCTCCGTTTTTCTTCCTCATCCATACATTAAAATTGCTTCACTAAAGTACTGCTTTTTGTGAGGCAACTGAATTTGATCGATACAAAATAGGATTTAGGAGTTAGGATTTAGGGGTTAGGGATCTGATTCTGAATTTCGTTAGTACGACTAATAACTTTTTTCCATTAACTTTTAACTTTTTTTATTAACCATTAAGTATTTTCCATTAACCATTAACTCATTGTTTCGGTACTTTCGGATTTACAATGGTGAACACACGGTTAATGGTAAAGCCCAGAAAAATACCGCCATCAGTCCATTTGTTGGTGGTTTCAGTAATAAATGCCCTTTCGAACATAGGCTGCGCATTGGTAAGCCTGAACTGGAATACGTGGCCGCCAGTTTCCAGATCGACTCCTACCGACAGGCAATTGCGGTACTTGGCAGTTTCGGTTGCTGAAACAGAATAAGAATTGACAAACCCGGGAATCTGGTAAAAATACTCGGCATTTACAGAAGTACGTTGGGCAACCTTATACCTTCCTCCAATGCCTATAGACACATTATCATTGTTATCACCACGGGTTTTTACAAGGTTTTTATGGATGTAAGTCGGTGTAATCTGCAAGGAAAAAGAATTTGAGAATTTCCGGGCGATAAGTAATTGTGCTGAATATGACATACGCGAAGAAAAATAGTTTGTACGTGAAGGATCGGTAAAATGCATCGAATTCAGGAAAGAGGCTCCATAAAACGACATGGAGACGGGCATATTCTTCTCGCCTGTGCTCTGCCTCACTATTTTGGCTTTTAGCGAACCATCAAATGTCTTTTCGTACGAACTCCTGCCAATTCCAACGCTAAGCCAGTCGTTAACGCCATATTCAAGTCCGAGCCTGATGGTCGATTGATCCAGTCCCCACATATTGTAAGCACCGGTATTCAGCGCGCCAAAGTCATGCTCTACCAGGAATTGAAGCGTTCCGGCAGCCGGGCTTTCGACCGATTGTCCCAACACGATGCGAGTGGTTTTAAATGTGGCAGAAGTGTAGTTGGTTGTTGGCTTTTCGTCTTTTAGCATATCCATTAAATCCTGGGCAAACAAATGGGATGTAATAATGGTAATGAAGAAAAGGAGCAATAAAATCTTAGTTCGTATCATTTTTGTTTATTTACCGGTATTTGTATAAAATGAAATTACTATTTAACAATGGAGCATTTATTGAATTTGATATCTGTTTGATCGAAACCGGTACAAAATCCTTTTATTTTTACCGGTGCATCTTTAGGAAGGGCAGAGGCCTCGTTGTTATATTTCTGAAGCATTTCGCAGCGGACCGATTTGTCGCCAAACATCGAATCCACTTCCATCACAAAAACGGCATAAACCAGGGTGTCGGATTTGTCGGTTCGGTTCAGTTTGCCGGTAAGTTCAATAATTTTTCCTGTATAAAGTGAGTCAGCATTCTTCAGGTCGGAATTGTATTGTTTCCAGATTTCCTCTGTTGCCATCGAATAGGCAGGTGTTGCATTTTCGATATCTTCGTGGGGCTTGTTGATATAAAATTTCCAAACCAGAGCTGCTGCTACAGCTCCAATCGCTGCGAGTATAACCGCTATTCTGAGTAGTTTATTCATGATTTCGGTTTTTAGTGGTTTTGATGATTAATTATTTGGCATTCCATGCCTGATCCAGTTTTCAATTTTGGTGAGATCGCATGGTGAAAGTTTTCCCCCGCTCTGCGGCATAGCCAGGAAGCCTGATGCATGGTTGACTGCACCCCTTATGCGTGTTATGTTCGCTTTTACCGAAGTATAATTATCTGTTATAATTCCGCCGCCAGGATTGCTGCCGCTATGGCACGAATTGCAATACCCGCCAAATATCGGAGCAACTTTCGCTGCATAGGTTACGTTGGTTGTATCGCAAGTGCTGCTTCCCAGGTATAAATCCTCTTCATTGTCGTAATAACAACTGTTCAGAGATAGAGCAAGCGAAAATATCAATATTATTCCGGATAATGATTTCATAGTAATTAAGTTAAATATTCGTGTTTCTTTTGCTTTGATTGTTGGATATTCGGGTAAGGTAGATATATGGAATGGCCTAATTATCCTTAGCTCCTTGTAAAATCCACATACTTATAATATCGATCTGTGCACTGGTGAGAGCCGGTTTGGATTTCGGCGGCATATATTTTTCCGAATTCGGATTTGAAGTCAGTACTTCATGAAGTTTGCTCTTCATGGGTTTGCCAGTTTTTACGTATTCGGAAACTTCAGCATACGTGTTAAGCCCCGGTAACTCGTCACCTGTTCCATGGCAACCCGGTACATTGCAATTCGAATTGATGATAAGCATTACATCACTTTGAAAATGCACTTCGGGAGTTCCGGGAATGAGTTCGGGTTCATGCTGGCATGCCATTGTGATTATTCCCAAAAACAGCATTCCGCTTACGAAACAAAATTTTAATATTTTCATTAGTTACTTGTTATATTGTTTTCTTTGCAGTTTTACCATACCAGTTTAGTGGCGTTTCGGTTAAATAGCTTGCCAATAGTTAGTATTACAAAATTAGTTGACTTTTATTGTGCTGATGATAACTATTATCGCTTTTCGGCTATTTATAACGATTCCAGATGGTCAAAGAATACAATTTGCAATTACGCTTTTATAACAAGCGATGATGATGAAAATAATCACATGCCGAATGGAATTATTCTGTACTTAAATCTCTGTTTGATTGATTTTTTAGCATCGCCATTAAGCAAGATTAGTTAAAGCATTACCCAGAATGCTCTTCTACGGAATGAATTATTCTCTTGTAAAAGAAAAAAAATGTTAAATGAAAGTCTCCAGATTATGGTTTAGTCTTAAATTCTGCGTTATTTCACGTAATTTTGGGCTTCAATTCAAATTCATTTGCCCTGTATGAAAATAGCTCCATATTCACTATTACTATCAATCCTGTTTTTTGTCAGCATAAATGTTTCGGCTCAGTCGAAGCAAAAAACTGTTGATCCGAAGAGTACTTCGATGAAATTCAACACGCTTATGCAGTTGATAAACTACTATTATGTTGAAGATGTTGACCAACCAAAGCTGACCGAAGATGCCATTGTTGCGGTGCTCAAAGAACTCGATCCTCATTCGGTTTACATTACTAAAAAGGAAGTCGAAAAAACCAATGAGCCGCTGGTAGGCAACTTCGAAGGCGTTGGCATACAGTTTCAGATTTATAAAGACACTATCCTTGTTATTTCGCCTGTACCGGGAGGTCCTTCCGAGAAGCTGGGAATAATGGCAGGTGATAAAATTGTTAAAATCAACAGTGAAGATGCTTTTGGCAAAAAGGTAAATAACCAGTATGTGCTTGATCGCCTGCGCGGACCCAAAGGCAGTAAGGTAACAGTTGCAATTTACCGCAAAGGCCGCCAGGAACTTCTTGATTATACCATTACCCGCGATAAGATTCCGCTCAACAGCATCGATGCATCGTATATGCTCACCGACAATATTGGTTATATTAAATTGTCGCGTTTCGCAGCTACCTCAGCCGACGAGTTTATTGATGCCGCCAACCTGATGAAAAAGCAGGGAATGAAAAACCTGGTTTTCGACCTTCGCGATAACGGTGGCGGATACCTGAATATAGCCTTTGATCTTGCCGACCAGTTTCTGCCATCGGGTAAACTTGTAGTTTATACCAAAGGAATCCGCAGTCCGAAACAGGATTTTATTGCCACTTCGAGTGGTACTTTCGAAACCGGTAAACTGGTAGTTCTAATTGATGAAGGTTCAGCTTCGGCTTCCGAAATAGTTTCGGGTGCTGTTCAGGATTGGGATCGCGGATTGATATTGGGACGGCGTTCCTTTGGTAAAGGGCTGGTTCAGCGGCCTTATATGTTGCCCGACAGTTCAATGGTGCGCATTACAACCGCCCGGTATTATACGCCTTCGGGTCGCTGTATTCAGAAACCTTATGTTGACGGTGAAGAGGATTATCGCGATGATATTTTTAAACGCTTCAAGCACGGTGAGTTATACCATGCCGATAGTATAAGATTCCCTGATTCACTGAGGTATTTTACGAATAACAAACGTGTTGTTTATGGCGGAGGTGGCATTATGCCCGATTATTTTATTCCACTCGATACCTCTTTTGTTTCGCGCTATTACACTGATATTCTGCGTAAAGGAATACTTAATGAATATACAGTTCAGTATATTGAATCTCGGCGCAAAGACCTTCTGAAAACATATCCTGATATTAAGGCATATAAGGTCGGGTTTAAAGATGATCAGAAGTTTCTTGACGACTTTATTGCTTATGCTGCCACTAAAGATGTTCCGCGTAACGATAAGGATTTGGAAGCTTCAGGTTTACAGATAAGAACAGTTTTGAAAGCGTTGATAGCACGAAATCTTTATAATATGAATGCCTATTTTGAAGTAACAGGAGCGATTGATGATGATCTGAAAAAGGCCATCGAAGTGATCAAAAATGACACGCTGTTTATGAAGCTTTCTCAGAGGCAATAAGATTTCTTATGCTTAATTCTAATGCTGATTTATTCTCTTAACCGGAGTAAATCAGTATTTTTTTCACTACTAACCGACTAAATTATAAAGAATGTGGGCTACCGCCCGAAGGTTTCACCCTTAATATGTATTAGGTTGCGAAACAAAACACAACTAAGGGTAAAGATTGAAAAGAATTTAGTCGATCCGCCGATTTACAGGCAACTATTAGATTTAGTGCCACGTGAGAAGTTTGATTTACTGTAGAACAAATACAAATCAAATAGATATCATAAGACTTTTCCTTCTTGGGATGAGCTGGTATTAGATACTAAATGCGAGAATATATTTTATTTGCATGATACTATGAAAAAATATCCTTTGAGTTATCCGAATATTGACAAAACATTATAACCTCCATTATCAAGCGTTAACCATTTCCTTTAATACTATCACTTTTTCTCTAAAGCGATTGTAAGTTGATAATTTTTCAGCAAAACCAATGGTAATAAAGGATGGCTCATTATTGCAATATTGTCAAATTCTATATCACAGGTAGCTAGAAGTTAAAATTTAAGAAATAATAAAGCTTCAATATAATAATCTCAGCGTTTGATGATTACTCTTATTGGCAAACTAATTCAAAAATTAAAATATTTAAGAATTATGAAAAAGATCACAATCCTGTTTACTGTGTTTATGGTAACAATATCATTGGCCAACGCTCAGAAATACATGACAAAGGGCGGTACCATTAAATTTTCGTCTGACACCCCGATGGAAAAAATTGATGCAGTAAACCGGCAGGTTAACAGTGCCCTTGATTTCTCCACAGGCAATTTTGTTTTTAAAGTGCTTATCCGTGGATTTGAATTTCCAAAAGCCCTAATGCAGGAGCATTTCAATGAGAATTATATGGAATCGGATAAATACCCTAATTCAACTTTCAACGGGAAAATCACCAATATCAAAGATGTAAATCTGGCAAAAGACGGAGTTTATAAAGTTGAAGCAGGCGGCGATCTTACCATGCATGGTGTTACAAATAAAGTAAAAATAAACGGCACACTCGAAGTTAAAGCCGGGAAAGTGCTGGGAATGGCAACATTTAATATGGCACCGAAAGATTATAACATCACTATTCCAAAGGCTGTTATTAAAAATATTTCAGAAGCAATAAAGGTAGATGTAACTATTTCCATGGATAAGCTAAGCAACTAATCCCTATTTTTGAGTTGTGACTGGTTTTGTCGTTTGATAGTGTTTTTTTTATAAATATTTCAAAAGGTTCCGGTTTGTTTTTTAGATGAATTAACTGCATTGGGGTTCGAAAATATACGCGTAAAAAGTTATCTTCGCAGCATCAATACTATATTCCGCAACATGTCGTTCCAAACCTTTAAAGTTTACCTTTTTGCAGTATTTTCCATGCTGTTCTGGGGCTTATCCTATGTTTGGTTTAAAATAGCCGTCAATTCGTACAACCCCATTACTATTATTTTTCTGCGACTTATTATATCTAGCGGTTTAATGCTGCTTTTCATCCTGATCAACAGGTCATGGCAAACCATAAAGCGAAAAGATCTGAAATACTTCATGCTGCTCGCTTTCTTGCAGCCTTTCTGTTACTTTTTATGTGAGAGTTTCGGGCTGACTTTTGTTTCGTCAACAGTAGCATCGGTTATCATTGCAACCATACCTTTATTCAGTCCCTTTGCCGCTTATTTTATGGTACGGGAAAAAGTTACTCTTCCTGTGGTTCTTGGAATTATTTTTTCGTTTGCCGGCATCCTATTCATGCTGATAAACCCCGATTTGTCGCTTATTGCTGCACCAGAAGGAGTGTTGCTTTTATTCTTTGCCGTATTTACTGCTGTTGTCTATTCAGTTGTGATACGTAAAATTCCTCACGAATACAGCCCGGTAACCATAATAACCTGCCAAAATCTGATCGGCTCAGTATATTTCCTGCCATTGTTTCTTATCTTTGATTTTCAGCATTTTATAACTGTTATTCCAACACGTGAACTTATCATGGCCATTCTGTTGCTGGCTGTTTTTGGATCAACCTTGGCTTATGTATTCTTTATCATAGCCATAAAGGGTATTGGAGTAATCAAAGCCAATATTTTTGCAAACCTTATACCGGTATTTACCGGAATATCCGCATTTTTTATCCTGAATGAGAGATTTACATCTATTAAAATTACGGGTATGTTGCTGGTAATGGCTGGAGTATTTATTTCACAATCAGGAAAATTGATGCAGATGGTGCTTCGTAACCAACAAAGAAGAAAACTTTTAAACCGGGTTAATATTCCGGATAAATAATTATACCTGGTTATTTTTCCCATGGTTAAGTGTATAAATAGAAATATTGAATAAATAAAAAAAGATGAAAATACTCGTTTTAGGTGCCGGATTAGTTGGTGGACCCATGTCCATGGATCTTGCCAGGAATGGTGAATTTGAAGTAACATCAGCCGATAGGAGTGAAGATGCCCTTTCGCGGCTCAGTAATGTAGCAGGAATTACTACAGTTCAGGCTGACCTCGACAATGTTGACGACCTTAAAGCTCTGGTAAAAAAACATGACCTGATTATTAGTGCCGTTCCGGGGTTTATGGGATTCCGAATACTGGAAAGGGTAATAGAATGCGGTAAAAATGTGGTTGATATAGCCTTTTTCCCTGAAGATATGTTTTTGCTTCACGCGAAAGCAAAGGCAATGAACGTTACAGCCATCTGTGATATTGGTGTAGCACCTGGCATGAGCAATGTGTTGATTGGTTATGGTGCTTCGATGCTTGATACCCTCGAAAAAGGAATAACCTATGTGGGTGGTTTGCCTGTTGTCCGCACCTGGCCTTTTGAATACAAAGCAGTTTTTTCTCCTATTGATGTAATAGAGGAATACACCCGTCCGGCACGATACATTGATGGTGGTAGGTTAGTGGTTCGTGAAGCACTTTCGGACCCTGAATTAATTGATTTCCCTAATATTGGAACCCTGGAAGCATTTAACAGTGATGGCTTGCGTACGCTGGCTACAACGGTTAAAGGTGATTACCTTATTGAAAAAACACTCAGGTACAAAGGGCATATTGAAAAGATGGCTGTGCTGCGCGATACGGGATTTTTCGACAAGGATCCTATCCTGATTAATGGCGTGTTG
>Ga0105047_10007418_pt1 | contig 18467 bp, 16 predicted proteins | sample MAT04_FD_78384 | JGI IMG/M metagenome (GOLD analysis project Ga0105047, IMG submission 78384) | Freshwater microbial communities from Lake Fryxell liftoff mats and glacier meltwater in Antarctica - MAT-04 (megahit assembly) | ecosystem: Environmental > Aquatic > Freshwater > Ice > Liftoff... | reverse complement strand
CCGCACCGAAAGCCGCCTTCACGGCGATTGTCACCGATCCCCAAGGCCGTCGTCTGCTGAATCGCGCCTTGGATCCGGCCGCACCCTTTACTTTTTTCAATCTGGCCGAGGTAGCAAGCTTGAATGCCCTGCTCCAGTCGCCCGACAAAGCAAGCTTGCAGATTCAGACCGGCGAGCCCGTGGCCCTGGCGATGGCCGCTTTGCCACCGGTGGTCGAGACGGTGATTAGCGCCGTATGGGATCCGCGTTTGACGGCGATCGCTCCTGGCGGGCTCTTCACGGTCTTTGGCCGCCACTTGGCGAGGGTATCCGGCGACTTGGCCGGCTTGGTGGGCAATCGCATTCCGCTGGCGCTGAATGGAACTTCCCTGACTATTGCGGGCCGTGCCGCCCCGCTCATCGACGTACATGCGGACCGGGTGATTGCCCAAGTGCCGACGGACCTGCCACCCGGTAGACATCCCGTGCGGATCCGAACCAGGGAAGGCGAAAGTGCGGCTGTGATGACCACCGTTGCCGCGGCGGCGCCCGCGGTCTTCTTCCAACAGACGACCCGGGAAGGCAACGTGGCCGTGGTGCACAAAGGCAACGGGACGGTAGTTTCGCCGGAGAATCCGGCACGGCCGAGTGAGGTGCTGATCTTCTTCTCCACCGGATTCGGGGGACGGACCCTACCGGCGATAGGCACCGGCGTGGCGGCACCGTTCGAAGCCCCGGTGCGGACGACGGTGCCGATGGTTACCATTGGTGGCCGGCAGGCACCCAGCGTGTACTCGGTGCTGGTGCCCGGGCTGATCGGCATTGTGCAAACGGCGGTCCGCATGCCCGCCGCGGCCGGCAACGGCAACCTGCCGCTGGTGGTGACGATTGGCCAGGCTTCCTCGAGCCCCGTCCTGATCTTTGGGGCCTTGCGCTAAACCACCACAACGAACCGCGACGGTAAGGGAGGGGATCTCATGGAGAAGATTCCGCCCGGCTAGTCGAGCACCACCAGCTTCCAGTTGCCGTCCCTTAAGGCGAATTGTGCCCGGGGCGTTATCGGCGAGCGTACATTCTGCGCGGCAAGGTAGCCTTCGATTTTGCCGGTGAGGGTGGCGATGTGGACCCAATCGAAGGAGCCAGCGGGCGCCTCACCCACGCGGCGTACGACCTCAAAAGCGACGGTGGCCACCACCGGCGAGTTGCGCGAGGCGGTAGCGTAGACGGGCACGACATCGCGAATGACGACGAGGTGCTGGCGGGGGTCGAGTTCGCGGGGGAACTTCCAGGCGTAGTAGGGCGAGACGAAGATGTGGGGGTGCATCTGGTCGAAGCCAATATCCAGGATGTCGAGCAGCACGGTCCAGAGGGGGCTATCGGGGGAGTTCGGGTGCCAACGCTCGGTAAAGACGGCCCAGCCTTCGTCCTTGTCCTTCGGCCCGGCGATCACCTTGTCGTCCACCAGTTTGCGGAGGGCCTTGGCGTCGCGATTGGTGGCGGCTTTTTCCAGCTTCACGGTGAAGCGGCGGAAGTCGTCTGAGCGGTGGCGATCGTCAATGGGATAGAGGTGGACGGGGCCATCGACGGCGAAGGCCAGAAGGAACCAAGCGGCAAAGTGCATGCCCGGAAGTCTAACAGATGGAAGCTGCTATACTCGGGAAGTAATTTGAACCCGAGGGGTGGTGAGTTGTATTGGCAGAAGTAAATCTGCAAGATGGCGAAACTTTAGAAAGCGCATTGCGCCGCTTTAAGCGCAAAGTCCAGCAAGAAGACATCATTAAGGAGATCAAAAAGCACTCCTATTACCTGAAGCCCGGCGAAAAAAAGCGGGTGAAGCAGGCTCTTGCGCGGAAACGCAATCGCAAAAAGAATCGTCAGAAGGACGCCGAATAAGTCTCCTTTCCATCCAACGGGCGCCCCTCTCAAACGGGGCGCCTTTCTTATTTGGCGTGGTAGCGCTTCCAGGCCAGAAACCCGATCAGCGTTTTGCCGTCGTTCATCTTGCCGCTCTCAATCATCCCGTCGATCTCGCCCCAGGGAAACCAGCGCGTCTCAATGCGTTCGTCTTCCATCCATTCGCTTTCGCCTTGGGTAAGGTGCGTGGCCAGGTACAGGTTCATTTTCTCTTCGAGGAAGCCGGGGCTGGGCCAGTAGGATGCCAGGCGAGCCCAGCGCTTGGCGCGGAGGCCGGTCTCTTCCCGCAGTTCGCGCTTGGCGGCGCCGAGCGGCGTTTCGCCCTCGTCGACCTTGCCGGCGGGCAGTTCCCACAGCTTGCGTTGGGCCGGCAGCCGGTACTGGCGCACCAACAGGATACGGTCCTGGTCGTCGACGGGCATCACGACGGCCGAACCATTGTGGCGCACGACGTTGCGGCGGATCTCAAAGCCGTCGGAGTCTTCGGCCACGTCTTCGGTGACGCGGAACAAGCCATTCTTTAACTTCTCGACAGAGGATATGATCTTCATCAGCCTTTATTGTCTCAGGCAGAGCGACTAATCAGCATGGGGCCTACCGGAGGCGCGAGGACAAAACCACTGGGGGCCCAAGGTCCACTGCAATCCACCAGCAGCTTCTGCTCGCGGCATTCGCCGGCCAGGGCGCGCGCTTCTTGCAGGAACCGCGCGCGCTGATCCCGCCGGACGAGGAAGCTCCAGGAGGCGGCTCGAAAACGCGGATTCCAGGCGGCGACGCGACGGTCCATCACGCCATCGGCGAAGCGGCATAGCCGCCCTTCGAAAGACTGTAGCCCGTCAAGACGAGCGCGCTTCCCTTCCCGAATGATGTCGACCCAATACTCCTGCCGGTCGCGTACGGTGTCCAGTTGGGCTTGCAGCACGTCCTCGTAGGTTTCGAGATAAGCCGTCACCTGCTCTTCGGACTCCAGCACGGTGCAGAAGGCGGCGGGCACCACGGTGGTTTGCACCAGCACCGTCTCCACCACCGCCTGGTGGGCGGCGGAACGTTGCTTTACCCACAGGCGGTCCATGATCCGGCCGGGCGTTTGTTCCGGGTCGAATTCCTCGAACGGCACCCGGCTCACGATGGCAGCCAAGCCGGCGGCGCAGATGGCATACGGAGGGAAAACGGGAAAAACGCTCTCCGCCGGCAAAAGCGGGAGCTGAGCACTACCGGTGACGCAGTACAAGTAGATCAAACCGAGGCCAAGTCCTCCATACCGTCTATTCGGTGGAATGCCTTAGGCTCTTTAACGGGAGCTTACTCAGCGGCAGCGAGCACTTCGACGGGCTTAGGCGCGCCGCGCCTGGCAAAACGGATTTTGCCCGATTTCCCGATCAGATAGACCGTGCGTTTGATGATTAAGCCGTTCGCGGAGAATAACTTGGCCACCCGCTGCCCAGGGTCCATCAGGAGGGGATAGGGCAATTGAAACTTGCCGCGAAAGGCGGTGTGGCTTTCCTGCGAATCGGCATTGACGCCAAAGACCACGGTCTCCTTGTCTGTCGACAAAGACCACGATTCGCGGAATTCGCACAACTGCTTCGTGCACATGGAGGTATCGTCTTTGGGGTAGAAGACCAGCACGACGTTACGATGGTGCTTAAAGTCTGAGAGGCTGACGGTCGCGCCCTGGTCGTTCACCAAGGAGAAGTCCGGGGCATCGGTGCCGACGGGCAAGGGATTCGAGAACAGCCAATCGAGCATGCTGTTACGATGCTAGCCGACCAGTGAAAGCACCTTTTTCCTGATAAGTTCAGCGCGGCGATGGTCGGGCGCAATCACGAGGACCGTGTCGTCGCCGGCGACGGTGCCGACCACCTCGGGCCACCCTTGCTCGTCGATGGCCCGCGCCAGGGAGCCGGCGCCGGCGGCGGGCGTCTTCAGCACCAGCAGGTTCTGGGCCACGCGGGCGTCCAGCAACAGGCCCGCTTTCGCCGTTGCGACAGGGTTGTGGAGAAGTTGATAGCCGTCATGCGTCTTCACCAGGCCCAGGTCCCGGATGTCGCGGGAGAGCGTCACCTGGGTGGCCGCAATGCCTTGGGCCTTGAGACTCCTGGCCAACTCGTCCTGGGTAAGGATCTTGTGCTGGCGGATCGCGTTCAAGATTTGCCCTTGGCGGTAGACCTTGGTCATGACGAGTTCAGCGCGCTAGCTGCTCCCAACGTGCGGCCGCTTCTTGGAGCGCCGCCGCCACTGACTGCGGACCCGTGCCGCCCGGGATCTCGCGCGTCTTCATGCCCTCGCGCGGCTTCATCAGGGCCGCAAACTCGGGCGTCAGGCGCGCGTCGAAGGCGGCCAGCGACTCCGCCGTCCAATCGGCGGGCTTCTTGCCGTCGCGCGTGCTTTCGAGCACCAGCTTGCCCACCAGTTGATGGGACTGGTGGAAGGGCAATCCGGCGCGGGAGAGCGCTTCGGCAAGGTCGGTCGCCACTACCCAGCTATCCTCGGCGGCCTGCTCCGGAATCGCCGGTTTCAGCACGACGGTAGACGCCACCACGGCCGCCATCTCCAGCGAGCCCACCGTCTGGTAGACCGCGTCGAAGAGCGGCTCTTTGTCCTCCTGCAGGTCGCGGTTGTAGGTAAGCGGCAAGCCCTTTACGGTGACGAAGAGCGAGCTATAGTCGCCAAAGACGCGCCCGCTTTTGCCGCGAATCAGTTCGAGGGAATCGGGGTTCTTCTTCTGCGGCATCAGCGAAGAGCCGCTGGTGACGCCGTCGCCCAATTCCATCCAGCCGAACTCTTCGCTGGAGTAGAGGATCCAGTCTTCGCTCAGGCGGCTCAGGTGGAGCATGATGAGGTTGGCGGCGTGCAGATAGTCGAGAGCAAAGTCGCGGTCGGCGGAGACGTCCATCGAGTTGCGGGTGACGGCCGCGAAGCCCAGGTCGCGGGCCATCGCCTCCCGGTCGTGCGGAAAGCCGCTGCCGGCCAAGGCGCCGGAGCCGAGCGGCATCACATTGACGCGAGCGCGCGCCTCCGTCATCCGCTCATAGTCGCGGGCGAACATCTCGAAATAGGCCAAAATATAGTGCGGCCACAGGACGGCCTGCGCGCGCCGTAAGTGCGTATAGCCGGGGATGACGGCGTCGGGGTATTTGTTGGCCAGGTCGAGCAAAGCCTTCAGCAGCCCGGCCAACTGGGTGCGCGTCTCGTCGATCGCTTCACGCAGCCAGAGCCGCACGTCGAGCGACACCTGCTCATTGCGGCTGCGCCCGGTGTGGATCTTGTCGGCCAGGCCACCGACTTTGCCTTTCAACTGCCGGATCACCAGCGTGTGGACATCCTCGTCGGTAGCACCGGCGTAGAACTCGGGCGTCGCCGCCGCGGCGCGCAATTCTTCAAAGGCCGCCACGAGTTGCTCGCGCTCGGCGGTGGTTAAGATGCTCACGCGTTCGAGCGCCTTAGCGAAGGCCTGCGAACCGCGGATATCGACATCCACCAGCTTCTTATCGAAATGCAAAGAACCCGAGAAGCGTTCAAAGACCTCTGAGCTTCCCGCCTCAAAACGGCCGCCCCAGAGCTTCATTGTTCGCGCTGCCCCATCAACATCAACAGGAGAGCCTTTTGCGCGTGCAGGCGATTCTCCGCCTGATCGAACACGGCGGAGCGCTCATGCTCCATCACCGCGTCGGTGGTCTCTTCGGTGCGCTTGGCCGGCAGACAATGCAGGAAGATGGCATCGGCGCGGGCTTGCAGGAAAAGCTCCTCAGTCACGCGATAGGGCACAAAGTCGCGCGTGCGTTGCTCGAAGTTGGCCTCTTCGCCCATGCTGAACCATACGTCGGTGTAGACGGCGTGCGCCTGCTTCACGGCGGCGGAAGGATCGTCGGTGATGACGACCTTCGAGTGCGTGGCCAGGCTTTCGGCGGCGCGCACAATCTCGGGCTTCGGCTCATAGCCGCGCGGCGTGGCGATGGTGATGTCGACGCCCAGGCGCGCCGAAGTAATCAGCAGCGAATGCGCGACATTGAAGCCATCGCCGACAAAGGCCAGCTTCAATCCCTTTAAGCTGCCGAAACGCTCGCGCATGGTGTATAAATCGGCCAAGGCTTGGCAGGGATGGTAACGATCGCTTAAGGCATTGATCACCGGCACGCGGGAGTAGCGCGCGAGTTCTTCCACCGTCTCCTGATAGAAGGTGCGCGCGACGATGCCGTCGCACCAGCGCTCCACGTTGCGCGCCACGTCCTTCACCGGTTCCCGTTCACCAATGCGGCCGACTTGCACGACGACGTCGCCGCCCAGTTGCTTGATAGCGAGCTCGAAGGTGAAGCGCGTACGCAGGGAGGGCTTCTCGAAGAGCAAGCCTAGGTACAGCGAGTCGAGCGCCTGCCGATAGTCATCGGGACGGGTCTTCACGAGTTCCGTGAGTTCGAGCAATTGGACGGCTTCTTCGTTCGAAAGGTCGAGGTCGCTCCTCAGGTTCTTGGCGGCAATCCGGGGCCAGGTGATCGTGTTCATAGTATTCAGCGCAGTGAATGATTATTCACCAGACTGCATAGTTACACATTACGGCGGGAGGGGTCAAGCGGCGGTTATACTGACGGGCATGCTCACTCGCCGCCATGCTGCCGGGCTCGCCCTCCTCACTCCGGGCTTATTCGCCAAAACTGCCCCGCGGATCGCCGCCATTGTCACCGAATATCGACACTGGTCGCACGCCGATGTTATCGTCGGGCGGCTGCTCGGTGGCAACTCGGCGAATGGCAGGTGGCACGCGCCCCGCACCCGCGTCGTGTCGCTCTATACCGACCAAGTACCGCAAAACGACATGTCGCGGGACCTGGCCGCCCGCCATGGCTTCCGCATCTTTCCGACGATTCGGGAGGCCTTGTGCGACGGCGGCAATAAGCTGGCGGTGGACGCGGTGGTGCTGATCGGCGAACACGGCAACTACCCTTTCAACGACCTCGGTCAACACCTCTACCCGCGCTCCGAACTCTTCCACCAGATCCTCGACGTCATCGAAAGCAGCGGCCGCGCCGTGCCCCTCTTTAGCGACAAGCACCTCTCCTACTCCTGGCCCAAAGCCAAGGCCATGTATGACCGCGCGCAGAAGCTAAAAGTGCCCTTCATGGCTGGCTCGTCGATTCCCGTTTCGATTCGTCAACCGATGCTGCAGTATCCTGCCGGCACCAAACTACAGGCGGCGCTGGCACTGGGTTACGGGCCGCTGGATGCCTATGGCTTCCACACGCTCGAAGTGCTCCAGTGCATGGCCGAGCGCCGGGGCGAGACCGGTGTGGCGAAAGTGCAGATGCTCTCCGGACCCGCCGTCTGGGCCTTTCACGATTCGACGGAAGGCGCCTGGACCCGTCCGCTGCTCGCCGAAGCCATCGCCCGCTGCGCCACCAACACGAAGCTACCGGCAAATCAGGCCAAGGACCCGGTCGTATTTCTGGTCCACTACCGCGACGGGCTCAAAGGCGCCGCCTATCTGCTGAACGGCATCGTCAGTGAGTGGGCCTTTGCCGGGCAAGCGAACGGCCAGATCCAATCCACCTCCTTCGGCCTCGCCACAAAAGGCCGTCCCCTGCCCCACTTCGACGGCCTGGTGAGCTGCATTGAGGAATTTTTCATCACCGGCCGCCCCACGCATCCCGTGGAGCGCACCCTGCTCACCACCGGCATCCTGGCCGCCGCTTTTGCGTCAAAACAGCAGAAGTACGTCGTCGTCGAGACACCCGAACTGGCCATTTCCTACGCCGCACCAAAAAATCCGTTGATTCAAACCGCATAAGGAACCCGTTTCGCCTTTTCTGCATCCTAATAAATATGGGCAGTAAGAAGTTGGTCCTTACCGAAGAACGAATCTCCACTACCGGCCTCACCGGGCCCAAAATCCGTTGCCCGAAGTGCGAATGGAAGCCGAAAGAGACCGACCTGTGGGGGTGCGAATGCGGCCACGCGTGGCACACCTTCGATACGGGCGGCGTCTGCCCGGCTTGCATTCGCCAGTGGCCTAGCACGCAGTGCTTGTCGTGCCTGGCCTGGTCAGCGCATTCTAGTTGGTATGACTACGAGTCTTGAGGGCAAAGTCGCGCTTGTTACCGGCGCGGCCTCCGGCATTGGCTTAGCCGTGGTGCAAGCTCTCCATGAGATCGGGGCCAACGTCGTCGGCGCGGACATCGCGCCCGGCCTAGATTTAGCGCTCGACGTCACCTCCGAAGCGGACTGGGATCGGGTGATCGACGGCTTCTCTTCGCTCGATATCCTCGTGCTGAGTGCTGGCGTTTCGAGTGCCGGTGCGCTCGGCGAGACTTCACTGCAGGAATGGCGGCGCGTGATGGCCGTGAACCTGGACGGCGCTTTTCTGGGCATCCGCTCGGCTTTTAGGAAGATGCAGCCCGGCGGCAGTATTGTCCTGCTGGGCTCGGCCTCGGGGGTGAAGCCCGTGGCCAATGCCGGGGCCTACTGCGTTAGCAAAGCCGCGTTGCGGATGCTTACCAAAGTAGCGGCGCTCGAAGCCAAGCCGAAGGGCATTCGCGTGAACTGCGTGTCACCAGCCGGGGTCGCGACGCCGATGTGGAAAACCACGGATTTCTTCCGGGAATTCGCCTCCGAAGACGAAGCTTGGAAAGCGCTGGGCGGCATCGACCCCGAAACGCCAGCGCTGCATAGGATGGCCTTTCCGTTCGAGATCGCGGAAGCGGTGATTTTTCTGTGCTGCCCCGCCGCAGCCGGGATTACCGGAATCGACCTTCCGATCGACGCCGGCTACACGCTGTAAAGGCATCTAGAGCTCGCGCTTCACCAAGGCCGAAACCACCGCTGCATTCCGAAGCTTATTGCGGCCCAGAGTGACCCGGAAAACCTTCGACCGCGCGAACAGCCTGCGAGCGTTTCTTAAGCGGGAGACGCCGATGCGCGCTTTGCTGGCCAGTTCGGAGGGGCTCGACCGCATCACGAATTCGAGGCCCTGAAAGAGGCCCAAGCCGATGGCACAATCGGCCAACATCGAGTGGTGGCTCTCGCGCCAGCCGGCAGTCTCAATCTGACAGTCGCTGGAGAGGCTGCGGCGTCCCAAAAGCACGATGCCGGGCTCGGCGGACGGACGGACGCGGTGCGCAAAGTAGCTGTAATTCACCAGCAGCTTGGGGCCGAACTCCATGCGGTTGATGGTCCGGAGTTGCTCCGGCGGCACACTACCTTCGCCACCGGGCAGGAAGCCCAGACGCAGCGGGAAGGCGCGCAGTGATCCGTCAGCGGCAATGAAGGGCGAATCGTCAGAGAGGAACTCGTAAGCGGGGTCATTGAGCAGTTCAGAAACCAGAGTACTCTTGCCGCCACCCATAGGCAAAATGGCGAGCACGGCGCGCCCCCGATAGCTGAGGGCCATCGCATGGATCCGGTGCAAACGGCGCTCGTCCAAATACTCACCAATCCGGGAGAGGAGAAAGAGATAGACCGCCTCGTAGAGCACGTCATGGTTCAGCGAGTAGACCCGAAACGAAGGCTGGGCGCGATCGTAGATGGCCAGCGAGTGGCCGCTGTAATCGAGGTAGGTTCGCTGGCCTTCGGAAAAGGCAATGTTCCTTGGCGTGTAGACGGTGGCCGCCTTGTGCGGCACGTCCGCGTAGGGTGGCTCGCTAAGGGAAAGCCGAATCTCCATCGCCGCGGCAGGAAGGGGCTGAGCCGTGCGAAAATGGGCGAAGTCATTGTCGATACCCGCGATGGCATCCGTGGCCGCTTCAGCCTGGACCGTGAATTGGAAGCCATAGACGTCGTACGAGATGCTTTGGGATGTCAGCCATTCAGCCGTTTCTATTGATATCGTAGCATTCTGTAGCACTCGATCAACACGAATCAATTCATGATGAAATAACACCGGTGACAAACATCGTTCATTGCATTTCGCCCTGGGTAAAGGGTGGCGGTCTGGCCGAGAGGCAGGCCCTGTTCTTAGAAAGCGTCGACCGGGCGTGGCGACCAAACGTCAAACTGATCGCGTCGGCTGACAGTTGGGAGCAGCTTGGTTGGACCACCTATCCGCGCCGCAGGAATGCCACCGAAATCGGCGACCCGATCGAGAAACCGTTCCTGCGCGACCTGCTGGACCAAGCCTCGGAACTAGCCAACCCGCACGATTGGCTGCTGTGCGGCAACGTGGATTGTTCCTTGGCGCCCGACTTTTACGAGAATCTGACGTCCCGCCGCGGCACGGCCGTCGAATACCAGCGGCAGGACATTCACGGCCATCCACAGACTCTCGACGAGTTGTATTCGTTTCCACGGACCCTTTATGACATTGGCATGGATGCCTATGCCCTGCGCGCGTCCTTCTACCGCGAGTTGCGGCCCTACTTTCCAGACTTCATCCTGGGCGAGCCACTTTGGGACACCGCACTCAGCGGTTTACTGCGCCATCACCTGCCGATTGAGCGGGACACCGCGCGACTCTTTCATCCCCAGCATGAGCAGGCTTGGAGCCTGGGGAAGTTGTCTCCCGCGGGCCAGCACAACAACCGGATTTACGTGGAGATTCTGACTTACGGCTTTTCCTCGGAGCATGTGATCCGCGAAGCCAACGACCAGACCGATACGGCCGTGGTCTGGTCCGTCTTCGGAGCCGATCCGCTACGGGTGGCCGCGAATACCGAAGGAATCCGGCGTCAACTAACGCAGGATCTGCTGGCGGACTTCTACTTGGTCGAGTTGCTGGAGGGAGTGGAGTCGCTTTACCCGGCCGACCTGCTCGCCCAAGTGAACCACATCCCGGTACCGTGCACGCCTGCCAATGCCGGGCTGTTTCAGAAAGAGGCGATGTTCAACGTTGGCTGGCGGGCGGCTTTGTCGCGGCACCGGTACGACTATTTTGCATTCGTGGACGCCGACGTCTATAGCGAACAGCCCGATTGGCTTCGCCAGGTGCGCGCCCGCTTGCGGGACAATCCAGCGCGCGCGGTGCAGGGCTTCCAGATGGTGACCGACACCCAGGACCCGCAGTGCCAGTGCAGTTCTCTCGCGTCATCCTTCCACCAGTCCCGTCCGACGGACCTCAGATTGAATCCGGGCATCTGCTGGGGCCTCCATCGTGAAATGTTGCTCGCGGCGGACGGCTTTAACCCGATTTCGATGGCAAGTTGCGGGGATAGCCTTTTTGTGTCCGAGTTCCTGAATGCGCCGGCGATCTCCTATGATCCGTGGCTCTACCAGTTCGGTTTTTTCCGCTCCCTCTATCGCGACCTGCCCTTTCGGGCCGAGTTCGATTACGTCCCGGTCGACCTGCGGCACTGCTATCACGGTCCCGTGGCCGAGCGGAACTACGATGGTGGCCGCTATGCCGTCGATGGCCTCGGTGACTTAGCACAATGGATTGAGGTGGACGGCGCGGGCCTGGTGGCCTGGAAAGATCCCGCCGGTGCGGAGAGCCAATTGCTGCGCAGGCAACCGGGCATGTCCTCCCGGGAAGCGGTGGATGCGATGTTCACGGCCCAAGGCTTGTGCCGGGTGGCCGCCGAAGGGAATTCCCGCCCCTTCGTCCCGCGGGACAAGCCACTCTTTCGTATTCCGAACTGGACCCGTCCCGCCACGCTGGGCCCCGTCCCGGAAACCGAACCCGCCGGGCTCAGCAACCGGCACCTCAACCTCTACCATCCCCGGCGAATCTACCGGACGTGCTTTCCGTTTTCCTGGTGCGGCAACGTGCGCTGCGACGCGACCAACCACATTCCCTCCGCCGTTCGCGATGGCGTTCCACGCCTGTTGCTGGAGGGGCTTCCCGATGTGCCGTGGGTGAGCGCCGTGCTGGCCATGGAAACCAATTGGCAACCCCTAGACTTAACGCCTTACCGGACGCTGCACTTCACGCTGATGGTCTCCGGACCGAACCCCTATCCGCAGTTGGGATTCGTGCAACTGGGCCCCGCCGGCCAGGAAGTAGACACGCCCGTAGTGAAGCTGTGGAAACTGGGCCTTCAGCCCGATACGCGGATCGGCTTCCACATCCCGCTCACCAGCTTCTGGCCGGGCGGCGAATCCCGGCAAAACGTGCGGCTGTTGCGCTGGGCCGGGGGCGGCAGCTTCAACATGGAGATCTCTCAGGTCTACATTGAGTGATCAGGGAGGCAGCGCTGCAGGTCATCGGCGAAACGACGGCAAAGGACGAAACGCGGTTCCCAGGTTTCCGGCAGGTACCGAATGTCGCGGCCGGTACGTGCGAAGTACGCTTCGGCGGTATGGTAGTCCAAGTCCACGTAGCCGTCCTCAAGGAAGCGCAACCCGCGCAACACCCAGCCGACCAGCAGCGACCGAAAGCGCTCTTCGGTCATCGTGGCGAGCGCTGGGTCGAAGGGGAACAAGTAAAAGTCGCTGATCGAACGGCAGACGGCCAGCCGGGTCGTTTCGCGGCCCGGCGCGGCGATTTCAGTTAGCGGATCGCCTTCACCCCACAGGATGCGGGCGCGCCAGAGCCCAAAGAACAGCAACGGGTCCGCCAAGTGGAGGAAGCTCTCAAAGGTCGACCGGGTGAGCACGATGGGTTCGTCGAAGGCGAGGGCGGCGGCGGACATAATCTGGCCCAGCACCGCGGCGGGCAAGCCGCTGTGCGCCACGACATAGGGATTGCGGCTGTCCCAGTCGATGCCCACGATGCCGTGGAGGTGGTGCCGGACGGGCTCGAGGGATGCGGGAAGCGTTCGCCGGTCTGGAGGCGAGAGATCTTTTTGCACCATTAAGTCGTGCGGAGGATCGGACGGGCCGGGGGCCCAGGGCGTGGAGTCGATCAGGGCCAGCGTCTGCGCCATCAGCGCGATGGCATCCGGGACGGCGGACACCGGAGGCGCCTCCAGCACGCGGCGGATCTTCCGGTGCAGGCGCTGGCAAGTGGTGACGGCCCCAGTAAGGCGGCTGCGGCTGCGGTGGGGAAAGTGGTGGCGGTAGAAGCGCAGGGCATACCGCAGGCGTTCAGCGTGGAGCCGCTCGGGCTGCCAAGGCTCAAAACCGGTCGGCACCCCCCCGGCTAAAGGCCGCCAGAAGCGCATCTCGTAGCCGTCGAGGCCAAACCGTTGGGCGGAGCGTAGGTAAGTTTCTCTCAGGATCTGCACCTCGCCAAGCATCGGGAAGAGCCAGGTGAGCGACTGGAATTTCTGGAGAAACGTGCTCGCGGCAGCGAACTCGGCTTCCGGGGAGAGGCCCTCTCGAAGCACGAGGGTGAGGTCGATGTCGCTGGTGCCGGGGGTCCAACAGTTCCGCGCGAAGGTGCCCTTTACATAAAGTGCGCTGACTTCCGGGGTACGGCGGGCCAGCGCCGCGACGGCAGAGGCAGCCACGTGATAGGGAATCCGGGTGAGCCGACCCAGCACGGGCACCTGGTTGAGCGCCAATACCAGACGCCGCAGGTGGGCCTGTCCGAGGGTCATGAAAAAGTCTGTTGCTCCCACATGCGCGCGAACAGCCCTTCACCGGCCAGCAACTCCGCCAGAGTTCCCGATTCTACGATGCGCCCGCCATCCAAAACCACGATCCGGTCGGCGCGGCGGATGGTCGCCAAGCGGTGCGCGATCACCAGCGAGGTAGATGCTTCGAGTGCCTGGTCGATGGCCCGCTGGACTTCGGCCTCGGTAAGGGAATCGAGCGCACTGGTGGCTTCGTCCAAAATCAGCAGCGAGGCCTTCCGCAGCATGGCCCGGGCAATCGCCACCCGCTGGCGCTGGCCGCCCGACAGGAGAGACCCGCCATCGCCAAGCGGCGTGTCGAGCCCCGCGGGCAGTGCAGCGGGTAGATCGCTCAATTGCGCGGCGGCGAGGGCACCCGCAATTTCCTCATTGCTTACCGCACGGTCGAGGCCGAAAACCAGGTTCTGCCGTAAAGATTGGTTGAGGATCAGCACCTCCTGGCTGACGATGGCGATCTGGCGTCGCAGCGTCGCGATCGAATACTCCCGGACATCCACGCCATCCACCAGAATCGCACCCGGCGCAACATCGTAGTAGCGCATCAGCAGATGGGTCAACGTGGACTTGCCGCCACCGCTAGGCCCCACCAGCGCCACCATTTGCCCCCGGCCGATCCGCAGGTTGATATCCGTCAACACCGCCACCCCGCCCGGGTAGCAAAAATTAAGTTGGCGGAACTCGATGGCCTCGCCGAGACCAGGAAAGGAAAGATCGCCAGAGCGCACGATACACTTGTTCCGGTCGTCGAACAAGTCCGCAAACTCGCGCGCTTTCGGTAATTTTTCCTGAAAACTCGCCTCGATCGATTGAAAGCGTGCCAACTCCGGCATCGCCAGGCGTACTACAAAGAAGAAGACCAGCATGGGCGCAATATTCCGGGTGTCGGCGCGCCCCAAAACCAGGGCGAGGCCCAACATGGTCAGCAGCGCCAGCAAAGTGCCAATGTCGAGAAAGCGCGCGGCCGTTGACCGCAGTCGCCAGATCCGGAAGGACGCATCGCGAAACTGCTCCGCAATTACGCGGTAACTCTCAAGCGCCGCCTTTTCCCCCGCCACGGCCCGGAACAAGGGCAGCGTAGTCATCATCTGCCACTTCATGTGGCCCGCGTCCAATTCGTTCCCCTTCATCTCTTCGGCCGTCCGGTGGCTGCGGCGCAGGAACCAACTGGAGAGCAGTTGCAACAGGGGAAAAAGCACCAGGCCCACCAAGGTGAGTGGCCAAGAGATCACTAGCATCACCGAGAAATAGGCCCCTAACAGCAGCACGGTGGAGGCGGCCCGCACGATACCTTGATAGAGGTTCAAAACGTCGTGATGATAGTCCACCAGGGAATTCAGACGCCCGGTGGAGTTCCGGTCGAAGAAGCTCTTGCCAAAGACGAGATAGCGTTCAAAGGCAAAAAGGGAGAGGGCCTTGGCATAACGGCCATAGAGCCAGGCTTCGCTCACATCGGCGGCCAACTGGGTGACGTTACGGAGCAAACCGACCGCGAAAATCAGGGCCGCGAAGCGGAAGAATCGACCCGGCCCGGGTGCCCCCAAGGGTAAAGGAAAGAAGTAGCCAATGTCGCCGCCCGCCACTCCCTGCACCAACGGAACCACCAAGGTCAACATCAACGCGTCGAGCACGGCGGTGGCGAATAGCAACCCAAGCAGCCAAATCACGTGGACCGGGCGTAAACCCATCACCCGGTTGCATTCGCCGACCGGCCATCCTCCAGCGTCGGCTCGCCACCGGTCAAACCGATGCGCAATCCGCGGAAACTGCACGTTCCAGCAATAGCCCTTCGCCACGGCATCGAGCCACAGGCCCTGCGCGAAGTTGGTACGCAGGCGCTCCGGGCCGTCAATTTCCCAGGAAAACCAACTCACGCCGATTCGCTCCAGCGTCTCAACGCCCCAAGCATCGCCATCCATCGGCCGCACCTGATCGGCGCCCCCATGGGCCCGGGGCAGTCCCACCTCGGTGCAGAGCACTGGGAAACGCTCCCGCAGGGCCAGGATCGGCGCACTCGTGCCGCCTGTGTAATAGGGATGGAAGCCCACGGACGCGTTCGTCCAATCGGGCTGGGTGAGTTGCGCCACCACCGATTCCATGGTGCAGCCGTCGACGAATCCCAGGGTGTTGGCAAAGCTTAGCAGCACCAGGTGCGTTTCCGGAGCGGACGCGCGCACGGTGGCGTATAAACGGTCCTGAAATGCGAGCACCTCGTCCGTGTAATGTTCGGGAAACCACTCCACGGGCTCGTTCAGCAACTCGTAGAACACATGGGTTTGGCTGGCATAGCGCGGCGCGACAGTTTCCCAGAACACCACGGCGAAATCGAGGTCGTAGCGCCCCACGTCGTGGTAATTGATCAACGCGTAGAGACCTGCTTCGCCAGCCAGTTTAACGACCTGATCCAAATGCTCAAGCAAGCGTTCACGGTCCGCCGGGTTGAAGAAATCGTAGTGTGGGTAGCGGTGTGACCGCTGCCACGGGTCAAAGCAGATCACACGGACCGCATTCAATTGCGCCTCGCGTAAGCATTCGTAATAGGCCGGATCCGCCGCGTAAGCCGTTTTGCCGGAGTTAAAACCGTGCCGGTAAACCCAAACCGCGCCGCCGCGCAATGCTTCCCCGGTGTCCGTTAGCACGGTCCCCTTGCCGACATGAACGCGGCCGCGCTTTACCCGGGCCAGCTTTCCCCCGGGTGCGGAACTCGGTCTCCAAACTCACGCATCGTTCGAGTTTACCTCGGCTTAACCCCCCCAATCTTTCGCTAGACTGAGAAAGATGAGGGCATTGGTAACTGGTTCGGGAGGATTGATCGGGTCGGAGTGCGCCCGCACCTTCGCCGAGCAGGGTTGGGATGTCTACGGCATCGACAATGACACTCGCGCCACGCTGTTCGGCGCCACCGCCACCACCCGCCCGGCCGTCAAATGGCTCGAACGTCATCAGCCCCGCTATCGGCACTACGCAGCCGACATTCGCGACCGCCAAACGATTCGCGAGTTGCTTCAGCACGTACGTCCCGACCTGATTGTGCACGCCGCCGCCCAGCCCTCGCACGACTTAGCCGCGGCCATGCCCCACGACGATTTTGAGATCAACGCCATCGGCACGCTCAATCTGCTCGTGGCGGCGCGCGACTTCGTTCCCTCCGCGCCTTTTTGCTTCACCAGCACCAACAAGGTGTACGGAGATCGCCCCAATCACCTGCCGCTCGTCGAAACACCCACCCGCTGGGACTTTCGGGACACCCCCGAGGGGATCGACGAATCGATGTCCGTCGACCAGTGTTTGCACTCGCTCTTCGGAGCTTCGAAGCTGGCCGCCGATGTCCTGTGCCAGGAATACGGCCGCTACTTTGGCATGCCGGTGGGAATTTTCCGGGGCGGCTGCCTGACGGGCCCGCGCCATGCGGCCGTCGAACTGCACGGCTTCCTAAACTACATCGTGAAGTGCGCGGTCCGCAACCAGCCCTATACCGTCATCGGTTACCAAGGCAAGCAGGTGCGTGACCAGATTCATGCCACGGATGTCGCCGAGCTATTCCTTGAGTTTCACCGGCATCCTCGCTGCGGCGAGGTCTACAATCTGGGCGGGGGCCGGGCGAATAGCGTTTCGATCCTTGAAGCGATCGAGTGGCTGGGCCAAGCCGGTTACCCGTTGTCCCTCACGTATCAGGACGTCGCCCGGGTGGGCGATCACATCTGTTATATCTCTGACCTGCACAAGCTCCGCTCCCACTTTCCCCACTGGCAAATCCAGCATAGCCTCAGCCAGATTATGGAGGAGACGGTGGACTATTACGCCGCACAGCGCCCGTCGTGATGCGCTAGGGCGCTTTCTTCAACGCCGCCGCCCTCAGCGCGGACAAGGTAGTGCGCGGCGTACTGACGTCGGTATCGAGACGCAGATGGATCAGCGTCGGGCCTTCCGCAGACAGGGCCGCCGCCAGTGCCGCGGCAAAGGCCGGCTCAAACTCCGCCGTCGACTCCACCTTGGATGAGTGCCATCCATAAGCCCGGGCCAAAGCGGCAAAGTCCGGGTTCGCCATCAGGTCGCTGCCACTGACCCGTTCCGGATACTCGCGCTCCTGGTGCATGCGGATGGTGCCCCAGGTGCCGTTATCGACGACGATGCAAATCAGCTTACTGCGCTTCCCTCGATAAGCCTGATAGGTCGCCAGTTCCTGGCCGGTCATCTGGAAGTCGCCATCGCCGGCCACATTGATGACCGTCCGTTCGGGATACAGGAGAGCCGCGGCGACTGCGGCGGGCAGGCCATAACCCATCGCCCCGGCCGTGGGCGCCAGTTGCGTGCGGCCGTGGTGCTGCAAGCCGTAGTAACGCGTGTAGCGATGGAGCCAAGCGCTGAAGTTGCCGGCGCCGTTGGTGTAGACGGTATCCTCCGGCGCGAGACGTTGGATGGTCTTGATCACTTGCGCCATGTCGAGCGGCGTGACTTCTGGCGCCACGTGGTTGGCCTCGTAATCCGCATGGGCTGCCACAGTCCAAGCCACCCAGGAGACTTCCGCAGGCGGCGCGAGGGTCGCCAAGGCCTCGCCGGCCAAGCTTAGCGAGCACTGCAGCAACAGGTCCGCCGCATACACGCGGCCCAACTCCTCCGCGCCCGGATGAAGGTGCACCAGCTTCTGCCTGGGGCGCGGAGCCTCAAGAAGTGTGTAGCCGCCGGTGGTCATCTCGCCCAGCCGGGCGCCGATGGCGATCACCAAGTCGGCTTCGCGCACGCGGGCGGCAAGCTTCGGATTGATGCCAATGCCGACGTCGCCCGCGTAGAGCGGATGATGATTGTCGAAGGTATCCTGAAAGCGAAATGCGCAGCCTACCGGGAGTTGCCAGGCTTCGGCAAAGCCTTGTAGCGCCCGCACACTCTCCGCCGTCCAGCCCGACCCGCCCGCGATCACCAGCGGCCTTTCCGCTTCGAGCAACATCGCCCGCATCTGCTCGAGCGCCCGCGGAGCTGGCCACGCTAGCGCCGGCGAAATGCGCGGCAACACTGGAGCGTCGGTCGGCCTCGTCAGCATGTCCTCCGGCAGCACCACCACCACTGGCCCCGGCCTACCTTGCATCGCGGTATGGAAGGCCCGGCCAATGTACTCGGGCAGACGATCCGCCTGCTGCACCT
>Ga0105047_10007417_pt1 | contig 18468 bp, 15 predicted proteins | sample MAT04_FD_78384 | JGI IMG/M metagenome (GOLD analysis project Ga0105047, IMG submission 78384) | Freshwater microbial communities from Lake Fryxell liftoff mats and glacier meltwater in Antarctica - MAT-04 (megahit assembly) | ecosystem: Environmental > Aquatic > Freshwater > Ice > Liftoff... | reverse complement strand
CTTGTGCGGCTCGATACCGAACACGTCGGTCCAGGTACCGGCCGCCGCCCACACCTCGTCGTACTGCAACAGGTCGGGGTCGATGAACACGCGCAGGTGGGTCGTGTGGCCGAAGGGCGGCACCCCGCCGATGGGAAAGCCAGTGGCAGCCCGCACCGCGTCGGCGTCGACCCTGGAGCACTTCGTGCCACCGGCCGCAGCAGCCAGCTTCTTCTCGTCGAGCTGGTTGGCGCCGCTGACGTAGGCCAACACGACCTGGCCGTCGACACCGAAGATGAGGCTCTTCACGATCTGGCCGACATGCACGCCGATTGCAGCTGCGGCGTCGGCGGCGGTCTTGGTGCCCTCGGGAAACGAGCGTGGCTGGATGGCGAGCCCGCGAGCCGCCGCCGCCTCCACCACCCGGGCCACGTTGGGGTGCTGTGCTGCCGTCATTCCAGGCCGAGCGTAGCTGCAATGCATTCCGCGTTGCTGTTGGCGTTCCCTGCCCCTACCATTCCGGCTCGAAGGGGAGTATCCCGCCACTTCGTTGTCGTCACCACGGCGTTCGCGCCCGGCAGCGAGAGCCTTTCCAGGCTGGGAGAGACCTTCGGCACCAGTCACCCGACCGTGTTCCGAAGGAATCCGATGCTCACTGTTCCCGCTTCGCCTGGCCGCACTGCCGAGAGCTCCGTCTATCGCCTCGACGCGCCCCAGGTTGCGGCGCTGCTCAGCGTCGACCCAGCGGTCGGGTTGAGCAACGACGATGCGGCAGCACGCCTCGGTGAACACGGACCCAACGAGTTGGATGCTGCGCCACGGGTGCCGGCATGGCGGCGACTGCTGGCGCAGTTCACCGATCTCCTCATCCTCATCCTCATCGCTGCAGCGGTCGTCGCATTCATCGTCTCCGGCGAGTTGAAGACCCCGCTCGTCGTGCTGACGGTGGTGCTGTTCAACGCGATCATCGGGTTCGTGCAGGAGAACCGGGCCGAGCGTTCGCTCGATGCGCTGCGCAGCATGCTGGTGTCGCAGGCTCGCGTGCGCCGCAACGGCCAGCTCGGCTACGTGGCCACCGGTCAGCTGGTGGCTGGCGACATCGTGCTGGTGGAGGCAGGTGACCGCATTCCCGCCGACGGTCGACTGCTGACCGCCAGCAACCTGGAGATCGAGGAAGCGGCGCTCACCGGCGAGAGCAGCCCCAGCGAAAAGCACACCGACCCCGTCGATCGTGACGACGTGCAGATCGGTGACCGTCGCTGCATGGCGTTCATGAACACCACGGTCACCCGTGGCCGCGGCGAAATGGTCATCACGTCCACGGGCATGCACACCGAGATCGGCCGTATCGCCGGTCTGCTCCGCAGCACCGAGACCGAACGCACGCCCCTCCAGATGCAGCTCGACCGTCTCGCCCACAGCCTGGCCAAGCTGGCAGGGGTCATCGTGGCGGCAGTGTTCCTCATCGGGCTGGCCCGTGGGGACAGCGCCAGCGACCTGATGCTCACCGCAGTGGCGCTCGCAGTCGCAGCAATTCCAGAGGGGCTGCCCGCAGTCACCGTGGTCACACTCGCCCTCGGTGTGGGCAAGATGGCCAAGCGCAACGCCATCGTCAAGCGACTCGCATCCGTGGAAACCCTCGGCTGCACCAACGTCATCTGCAGCGACAAGACAGGCACGCTCACACTCAACGAGATGACGGCCGTCGAGCTGGTCACCCAGCTGCGTGCACATCAAGTCAGCGGTCGCGGGTACGGGCCCGACGGCGAGATCGAGCAGGCCGCCGAGGACGACCCGGTGTCGCTGAACTCGGCGCTCACTGCCATGGCGCTGTGCAACGACTCCGAGATCCGCCTCGACGACGGCGAGTGGTCGCTGGTCGGCGACCCCACCGAGGGTGCACTCCTGGTGCTGGCCACGAAGGCCGGTATCGATGTGGCCGAACTGCGCGGCCGTCACCCGCGACTCGCGGAGGTGCCGTTCGACTCTGCCAACAAGTTCATGGCCACCGCGCACGAGCGGGTCACTACCGCGGGCGAGCGGGTGGTGCGGCTGATCGTGAAGGGCGCTCCCGATGTGCTGCTGCGCCGCTCCGTGACCGTGATCGACCACGACGGTGCGTTGGCACCGATGGGCGAGCACCGCGACGCCCTTCTTGCCCACAACGACCGTCTTGCCGGCCGCGGGTTGCGAGTGCTCGCCGTGGCGCAACGCGAGTTCTCCAGCGACACGTGGGCCGAGTTCGCCGCCAGCTCGGCCAGCACCATCGACCTGGTCGACGATCTCACCCTGTTGGCGCTCGCCGGCATCGTCGACCCGCCTCGCCCCGAAGCACGAGTTGCCATTGCCGAGGCCAACTTGGCCGGCATCACCGTCAAGATGATCACCGGCGACCATGCGGTAACCGCCGCCGCCATCGGGCACGAGCTGGGGCTGGTCGGTGAAGCCGTCACCGGCGCGGATCTCGACCTCATGGACGACGACGAGCTCGACCGCCGCATCGACGACATCACCGTCTTCGCCCGGGTGGCGCCCGAGCACAAGATCCGACTGGTCGGCGCCCTGCAACGCCGCGGCAACGTGGTGGCCATGACCGGCGACGGCGTGAACGACGCCCCGGCGCTGAAGAAGGCCGACATCGGCATCGCCATGGGCATCACCGGCACGGAGGTCTCCAAGGAGGCCGCCACGATGGTGCTCACCGACGACAACTTCGCCACCATCGTCACCGCCGTGCGCGAGGGGCGGGCGATCTACGCCAACATCGTCAAGTTCGTTCGCTTCCAGCTGAGCACCACGCTCGGCTTCGCACTGTTGTTCCTGCTGGCATCCGCGCTGGGCGTGGCGGGCGGCAAGCCGTTCACCGCCATCGCGATCCTGTGGGTCAACATCATCATGGACGGCCCGCCCGCCATGGCACTCGGCGTCGACCGCGCCGACAGCGACACCATGCTGCGCACGCCACGACCGCGCGACGAGCGCATCCTCACCCGCAGTCGTTGGGTGGCGGTGAGCACCAGTGCGGTTGTCATGGCGCTGGGCACGCTGGCCGTGCTCGAGTGGGCTCCTGGCGTCTCCGCCGAGGCGGGCACCGCCACCATCGCCGGCACCATGGCGTTCAACACCTTCGTGCTGTTCCAGTTCTTCAACATCCTCAACGCCCGCCACGACACCCGCTCGGTGTTCCACCGCGACACGCTGGGCAACCGGTGGCTGTGGGTGTCACTGGCCGCAGTGCTGCTGCTGCAGGTGGGTGTCACCCATGTGAGCTTCATGCAGCAGTTGTTCGACACCACCTCCATCTCGATGACCCAGTGGCTGCTGTGCGCCGCAGTGGCCAGCAGCGTGCTGCTGGTGGAGGAAGCCAGGAAGTTCATCGTCCGTCGTACCACCACCACCAAGGAGACCCTCTCATGAAGTGCCCCACCTGCCCCGACTCCGTCCTCACCATGGCCGACCGCGCCGGCATCGAGATCGACTACTGCCCGATGTGTCGCGGCGTGTGGCTCGACCGTGGCGAGCTCGACAAGATCATCGAGCGCAGCGCGGCAGCAGCGCCAGAACCGCCCGCTCAGCAGCAACCCATGCAGCAGCAACCCATGCAGCAGCAACCCATGCAGCAGCAACCCATGCAGCAGCAACCCATGCAGCAGCAGCCGATGCAGCAGCAGCCGATGCAGAGCAATTCCAAGTACCACGGCAAGTACCACTCGAAGTACCACGACCCGCGTGGTGGCACCTACCCGCGCAGGAAGAAGTCGTACTTGGGCGAACTGTTCGACTTCTGATCCGCCATCAATCCCCCGAAAGGAACCCCACCCTCGATGTTCAAGAACACCATGAAGACCACGGCGCTGCTCGCCGGCCTCGGCGGCCTGATCGTCGCCGTCGCCGGCATTCTCGGCGGCGGCAGTTCCACCTCGCTCACCATCGGTCTGCTGTTGGCATTCGTGATGGTAGGTGGCTCGTACTGGTTCAGCGACAAGCTGGCCATCAAGTCGGCGAAGGCGCAGATCATCCAGCGCGAGGACTCACCCGAGTTCTACGACATGGTCGCATCGCTCGCGCAGCGCGCCAACATGCCGATGCCGCGCGTCGCCGTGTCGCCCAGCGACCAGCCCAACGCGTTCGCCACCGGCCGCGGCCCTAAGAACGCCGTGGTGTGCGCCACCACCGGCTTGCTGCAGAGCATGCCGCGCCACGAGATCGAGGGAGTCATGGCCCACGAGCTGATGCACGTGAAGCACCGCGACATCCTCATCGGGTCGGTGGCGGCAGCTGTGGCCACCGCCATCAGCTTCATCGCACAGATGGCCATGTTCGCCAGCATGTTCGGCGGTGGCCGTAGCGATGAGGACCGCCCCAACCCGCTGGCAATGCTGCTGATGTCGGTTCTCGCGCCGATCGCGGCGATGCTCATCCAGATGGCCATCAGCCGTTCGCGCGAGTTCGAAGCCGACCGCGGAGCGGCGGAGCTGCTGGGCAGCGGCCATGCGCTGGCTGACGCCCTCGAGCGGATCGAAGTGCTCGCCGTTCGAAGCCCGATGGCCGTGGCGCCCGCACAGGCGCAGGCCTACATCCACAACCCGCTCAACGAGCTGCGCGGTGGTCGCAACAGCAGCATGGCGCGCATGTTCAGCACCCACCCCGCCACCGAGGAGCGCATCGCCCGCCTGCGGGCGATCTGACGCAACCTCGGTCATCCCCGCCTGTGTCATGCCGCCCACCTCCACCCTTGGAGGTGGGGGCATGACACAAAGGGCGAAGTGCGAGTGGCTGGCGGGTGACTGGCGGCGGCACTAGGTCGGGGCGATGACGAGCGCCGCTCGAATCAGAGGGCGAACAGGTCGTCGAGGCTGCTGGGCTCTGTCGGCTCGTTGGCGTTGTCGCCACCGCTGAAGGCCTCGTAGCCGTCGCGCTCGAGCTGGTCGGCGAGCTCGGGGCCACCGCTGGCAACGATGCGACCCTTCACCAGGATGTGCACGTGATCGGGGTGCAGCTCAGCCAGCAAGCGGTTGTAGTGCGTGATGGCGAGCACCCCCAGCCCGGTCTCGTTGGTGGCGTCCTCGACGCGGCGGGCGCAGTCGCGCAGCGCATCTATGTCGAGGCCGCTGTCGAGTTCGTCGAGGATCGCGAACTTCGGTGCCAGCAGCGCCAGCTGCAAAGTCTCGTTGCGCTTCTTCTCGCCGCCCGACAGGTCGACGTTGAGCGAGCGGTCGAGCAGCGCCACTGGGAAGTTGATGCGCTCCGCTTCGGCGGACACCTGCTCTGTCAGCCCGTCGGTGGCGCGACCACGGGCGACGAACGCTTCGGCGAGCATGTCGGCGAGGCCAACGCCAGGCACCTCGCTGGGGTATTGCATGACCAGGTGCATGCCGGCCTGCGCCCGCTCGTGCGCCGGCAGGTCGAGCAGGTTCACCCCATCGAGCAGCACCTCACCAGCGAGCACCTCGTAACCCGGCTTGCCCATGATGACGGCGCTGAGCGTGCTCTTGCCGGCGCCGTTGGGCCCCATCACGGCATGCACTTCACCCGAATGCACTTCCAGGTCGATCCCGTTCAGGATCTTCTTGCCGGCCACCGAAGCGACCAGGCCCTTGATCTGCAACGTGCTCACTCTGCAACCTCCACAACGATCTCGACATTGCCGTCGACCACACGCGCGACATACACCGGCACAGGCCGAGTGGCGGGAAGGGTCTGCGGCTCACCGGTGACGAGACTGAACGTACTGCCGTGCTTCCAGCACTCGATCTCCTTCTCCTGGCACAGCACTTCACCTTCGCTCAGTGAGATGTCGGCGTGGCTGCAGGTGTCGCCGATGGCATACACGTCGTCGCCGATGCGCACCACCGCAACCGGCACGCCACCCACGTCGAAGCGGGTGGCACTGTTGGGCGCGAGATCCGTGAACGCACACACGACGGTGGCGGTGGTCATCGCCCACCCGCCAGCTTGTTGGCAACACGCGCTCGAATGTCGGCACGTAAGGCGGCCAGCGACCCGCTGGAGACGGGCAGCAGGTTGAGCACGTCGTCGAAGAAGCCCAGCACCACCAGGCGCTCGGCCACCTCTGGCGGGATGCCGCGGCTCTCGAGGTAGAAGCGCTGCTCGTCGTCGATGGGCCCCACCGTGCTGGCGTGGCTGCACTTCACGTCGTTGGTGCGAATGTCGAGGTTGGGCACGCTTTCGGCCCAGGCCCCTGCGCTGAGGGTGAGGTTGCGGTTGGTCTGGAAGGCCACCGACCCCTTGGCCTCTTCGCGAATGCGAATCAGCCCGGTGTACACGCTCTTGGCGGTGTTCTGCACGGCGCCCTTGAACAACAGATCGCTGTAGGTCTTGGGGGCGATGTGATCCTGCAGGGTGCGGAAGTCGTGCATCTGCGTGCCGTCGGCGTAGTACAGCGCAACCTGCTTGGTGGTGGCGCCCTGCCCCGTGACTCGAGCGTCGGTGCGCACCCGTGCGTAGTCGCCGCCGATGGCCACCGTGCCCAGCAGCGTGGTGCTGTCGCGTTCGCCAGTGGCCTGCTGATGGCCCAGCTGCCAGGTGTGGGCGCCGAGCAGGTTGACGCCCACGTAGCTCACGCGCGCCGCCTGCGCAGCGTGCACCAGCAGGCGCGGCACCACGAGTGCGTGGGTGTCGTCGGAGCTCTCGAATCGCTCGACGACGGTGAACTCGCTGTCGGCGCCGCCGTGGATGACGAGGCGCGGGTACAGCGCCACGCCGGCCCCGCCGACGGTGCCGCCTTCGATGTGATGGGTGACCACGATGGGCTCGGCGAGCACCTTGCCAGCCGGAACACTGATGGCCACCGTGCGGTGGTACGCCGCGTTGAGCTCGTCGAACACGTCGTGGACGTCCATGCCGGCCACCAGTTGCGCAACGAACGCCTCGTCGGCAGCGAGCACCTGCTCGGAGCCGGAGACCGTGGTGCGCACAGCCGCAGGCTCGAAATCGGCGAGGCGAAGCTCTGCGATGCGGCTGTAGCGCCACACTTCCTGCTCGGGCGACGGCAGCGCCATGCCGGCAGCGCGAGTAGCAGCGGCCGCACGTAGGTCGTGGTCAGGGGCATCGGCCGGGATCGCAGCTGCGACGAACTCGTCGGTGCCGGTATCAGTGGAAAGCGGGGTCAACACGCCCGAAATTCTACTACGCACGTAGGACTAATCCCCCACGTCGATGCCCGCCGACGGCACGCACCCGGGTGGTTCAGGGGTTGCGGCGGCGGAAGATTCGCTTCCAGCCGGTGCTTTGCGCTGCCTGCCGGGCGCGCTCGGCCTGCACCTCGGCGAGCACTTGGGGGCCGACCGAGTTGAGGAAGTCCTCGGCCTCGTCGAGCAGTGCCGCCGCAGTGCCGTCGTCGAGCCCCGGCGGCTCGACCGGAGTCTTCGGCGACAGCATGCTGCCGTACGTCCAGCCGATGTCCATGCGCGGCTCGAAACCCGAACATCGTTCCGGGCAACGCCACGGCGCCTCCGGGGCGAGGTCGAGGTCGCACTTCCGCACGGTTTCACCGTTGGGATAGGTGCGGCTCTCGAAGTGTCTGCACTCCTGACGCATTGGCATGGTGGACATTCTGACAGCAGTGAGGGTCGTCAGTCTGGCAGGATCGGACCCATGCACCTGCGGGGAACACCACGATGACCATCAGCGTGTTCGACCTGTTCCGCATCGGCATCGGTCCCTCCAGCTCGCACACCGTGGGGCCGATGCGGGCGGCACGACTGTTCCTGCAACGGGTGCAGCTGCACTGCCCGTTGGCCGAGGTGGACGCCGTCACCGTGCACCTGTACGGCTCGCTGGCAGCCACCGGCGTCGGGCATGGCACGGTGTCGGCCGTGGTGCTCGGGCTGGCTGGCGCCGAGCCCGGCACCCTCGACCCCGACCACGTGCCAACCATCTTGGCCGGCATCGAAGCCTCGGGTTCGCTGCGGTTGCTCGACGAGGTGCCCGTGCCGTTCCACGCCCACAGCGCCGTGGTGATGCACCCCGACGAAACCCTTCCGGGTCACCCGAACGGCATGCGCTTCGAAGCGTTCGCGCACGACGGCACGCTCCTCGCCGAGCACCGCTACTACTCGGTGGGTGGCGGCTTCGTCGTCGACGATTCGCAGCTCGATGCGCCGATCGAGACCAATGGCCATGCGGTGCCATTCCCGTACGCATCCGCCGACGAGCTGTTGGCCATCTGTGCGACCGCCGGGCTGCCCATCAGCCAGGTCAAGCTGGCCAACGAACTCGTGGTGCGTACGCAGGCCGAGGTGTGCAGCGAACTGCTGCACATCTGGCAGGCCATGTGCGACTGCGTGGTGCGCGGGTGCCGCAACGAGGGCGAACTGCCCGGCGGCCTACACGTCCAGCGGCGCGCCGCAGCGCTGCATCGCACACTCCTCGCCACCGCCGGCTCCTCGGACCCGCTGGTCGCGCTCGATTGGGTCAACCTCTACGCGCTCGCCGTCAACGAGGAGAACGCCGCCGGCGGCCGTGTGGTCACCGCGCCCACCAACGGCGCGGCCGGCATCGTGCCGGCAGTACTGCACTACTACGTGCACTTCGTTCCCGGCGCCAACGACGACGGCGTGGTCGCGTTCTTGCTCACCGCCGGCGCCATTGGCACGTTGTTCAAGCTCAACGCGTCCATCTCCGGCGCCGAGGTCGGCTGTCAGGGTGAGGTTGGTTCCGCATGCGCCATGGCCGCCGCCGGGCTGGCCGAAGTGTTGGGCGGCACGCCCGCACAAGTGGAGAACGCGGCCGAGATCGCTCTGGAGCACAACCTGGGCCTCACCTGCGACCCCATTGGCGGGCTGGTGCAGGTGCCGTGCATCGAACGCAACGCAATGGCGTCGATCAAGGCCATCAACGCCGCTCGACTCGCGCTGCACGGCGATGGCACGCACCTGGTGTCACTCGATCAAGCCATCGAGACCATGCGCGACACCGGGCGCGACATGCACGAGAAGTACAAGGAGACTGCTCGTGGCGGGCTGGCTGTCACGTTCCTCGGGTCGAAGCCCGGGGCGCCGGTGCCGGTGCCGGTGAACTTCGTCGAGTGCTGACGTCCGCGCAGTGCTGAGCGTCAGTCCGGCCGCACCGCTCGCCAGTGGCCAGCGCCCAACTCGGCGGTGCCGACCACCGCGCACAGCGCCCGCCACACCTCCACCTCGTGGTCGAGGAAGTCGCGACCGACCGATGCCTCCAGCTGCGGGCGCAGCCGCCCGTCGAGGTCGTCGAACTCACGATGCGTCTTGTCGCGCAGCCAGTCGGTGCGGTCTCTGTAGCCGATCTGCCGGAAGCCAGCGGCGCGCAGCGCGGCGAAGTACACGTCGGGCGAAGCGAGGCCGAAGCCCAGCCCCTCCAACGCTTCGTAGCGCAGCATCTCCGCTGACGGCGGATCGTCGCTGCCGGCCATCCAGTCGCTGGCTGCGAACACTCCGCCGGGAGCCAGCACTCTGAAGATCTCTCGCGCCAGCGCGTGCTTGTCGGCGATGTGGACGATCGAGTCCTTGCTGAACACCACGTCGAAGCTGCCGTCAGGAAACGGCAACGGCCCTGGTTCGACCGCGAGGAACCGCACCCGATCGGCGAGCCCCGCCGCGCCCGCGGACGCGTTGGCCGCCATCACCACACCCGGCTCGACGTCGATGCCCACCACCTCTGCCGGCTGGAACGCACCGGCGATGTAGCGAGCGCAACCGCCGGTGCCACACCCGATATCGAGCACTCGTAGCCCAGCGAGCTGCAGCCCGGCGAGCACCAGCGCCGTCTCGTCGTCACCGCCCGGCGACAGATACCCGTGGCCCCACAGCGCCTCCAGTAGTGCCACCAGCTTGTCGTCGTACTCCTGCGTCTGCTCCACGAGCAGTCAGTTTGTCAGGCGCACCGAGGAGTGGCAGACGACGCCGGATGTCGAACGCGTTCGACATCCGGGCTCGCTCGACCGGCGGAGCGCCCGTCGTTTTGCTCAGCGACAACTTTCCTTGCGCTTGGTGCAGGAGAAGTTGTCGCTGACGAAGACGAACTTGCGCCGGCTCGCCGTTGATGCTCCTGGGAGCAGCGCGAGCCAGCGCATGGCGAAGGACTAGCCGACGCTGCCTTCCATCTGCAGTTCGATGAGGCGGCTCCACTCGACGGCGTACTCCATGGGCAGCGTGCGCGTGATGGGCTCGATGAACCCGTTCACCACCATGCCCATGGCCTGCTCTTGCGAAAGGCCGCGCGACATCAGGTAGAACAGCTGCTCGTCGGCGATCTTGGAGACCGTCGCCTCATGCCCGATCTGCGCGTCGCGCTCGCCCACTTCCATGTACGGCAGAGTACGGCTCTCGCTGTTGTCGTCGAGGATCAGCGCGTCGCACTGCACGTGGCTCTTGCAGCCGTAGGCACCTTCGTCGACGCGCACCAGGCCGCGGTAAGTGGTGATGCCACCGTCCTTGCTGATGCTCTTCGACACGATCTTGCTGGTGGTTTCGGGAGCGACGTGCACCATCTTGGCGCCGGCGTCCTGGTGCTGGCCGGCCCCCGCATAAGCGACCGACAGCACTTCGCCGGTGGCCTTCGGGCCGACCAGGTACACGCTGGGGTACTTCATGGTGAGCTTCGAGCCGATGTTGCCGTCGATCCACTCCATGTGGCCCTCGGCTTCCACCCGGGCGCGCTTGGTGACCAGGTTGTACACGTTCGGCGACCAGTTCTGGATGGTGGTGTAGGTGACTCGCGCCGACGGCTTCACCACGATCTCGACCACGGCCGAGTGCAGCGAATCCTTGGTGTACACCGGGGCCGAGCAGCCTTCGATGTAGTGCACCTGGCTGCCTTCGTCGGCGATGATCAGCGTGCGCTCGAACTGACCGGCGTTCTCGCTGTTGATGCGGAAGTACGCTTGCAGCGGCATTTCGCAGTTGACGCCCGGCGGCACGTAGACGAACGACCCGCCCGACCAGACGGCCGTGTTGAGCGCCGAGAACTTGTTGTCGCCGGGGGGAATGATGGTGCCGAAGTACTGCTTGACCAGCTCGGGGTACTCACGCAAGGCGGTGTCCATGTCGCAGAACAAGATGCCCTGCTTCTCGAGGTCCTCACGGTTGCGGTGGAAGACGACTTCACTTTCATACTGCGCGGTGACGCCTGCGAGGTACTTGCGCTCGGCTTCGGGTATGCCCAACTTCTCGTAGGTGGCCTTCATCTGCTCGGGCAGGTCGTCCCACTCGCTGACCTGCTCGGTGGCCGGGCGCAGGTAGTAGTAGATGTCCTGGAAGTCGATGTCGGGCATGTTGATGGCGAACCACTCGGCCATCGGCTTGCGGTCGAAGGTGCGCAGGCTGCGCTGGCGCATGTTGCTCATCCACTTCGGCTCGCCCTTCCACCAGCTGATCTGGTCGACGACGCCGATGTCGAGCCCCTTGGCGGGCTGGAACGCGTATTCGACGCCGGTGTCGCTCCAGCCGAGGTTGTACTTACTGAGATCGAGGTCGAACGACGTCATGGCATGTTCCGATCAGCTGACGAGCAGCACAGGCGAATTAGCACTACCGCCATAGTAACAATTACCGGCGCTGCGTCCACCCGTGCCGGCAGAAACCGCGCAGCGCGTACAGTGAACAATGTGAAACTGGACCGCAGCGCCATCGACCGAGTACTCCGCCGAGCAGGCGAGCTGTCGTCGCCGCGGCCCGAAGCGATACCTGCAGGCGAAGCGATCAGCGAGGAAGTCGTGCTCGCGTCGGCCGAGGAGGTCGGCCTCGACGTGGCTGCCGTGCGGGTGTCGCTGGCCATCGAGCGTCTCGGCCCCACGCCCGTTCCGGCGCGCGCCGACCGCCTGCTCGGTGCCGCCGAAGTGGTCATCGAACGCGTGCTGGCACTCGAGGCGAACGCGGCCATCGACCGCCTCGACGAGTTGATGGTTCGTCAACACCAGTTGCGCACCAAACGCTCCCGCCCACACGCACGCGAGTGGCACAAGCGCAAGGGCACGGTGGGCACGGTGCAGCGAGTCGCGCTGGCCGTCACCGGCGACGCCGGCCTCAGCGGTGTGGCCCGCGTAGTCGCTGCGGCCAGCGCGGTCGACGGCCAACGGTCGGTCGTGCGGTTGGCCGCCGACCGCCGCAGCCAGCGCACTGGCATCGCCGCTGGCGGCGCGGTGGTGGGTGGCGTCGGCGTTGTTGGTGTTGCCGTGTTGAGCGTGTTGACAGCGCCGTTACTGCTCGTCACCACGCCGTTGGTGCTCGGCGCCGCCGTCGGCGTCGCAGCACAGGGTCGCAAGCAGGCGGCCGACCTCGCCCGCGAACTCGATGCGGTGTTCGACGCCGTCGAGCAGGGCACCGAGCCGGTGACGCTCACCGACAGCCTGCGCCGCGTCATGCGCGGCCCCCGAAGCCGTCAGCGCTACTGACGGATCGACGCACCGAGCGAGAGCGGTGGACCCAGACTCACACGTGAGGCCAACCCGGGACCGGCATTGGCGCGCATGTGACTCAGGTCGATCTGCTCGCCGCAGGCGGAGCACACCAGCGTCGGCAGGCCGTGCCCCTCGCAGGTGTGCCGCATCTCCAGGGGCGGCCCATCTGGCGCCGCCCACTTGTCGCCCCAGGACATCAGCGCAGCGACGACAGGAAACAGGTCGCACCCTTTGGGGGTGAGGTGGTACTCGAAGCGCTCGGGATGGTCGTGGTACTTCACCCGCGTCACGACATCGTGAGCAACCAACGTGCTCAGCCGGTCGCTGAGGATGTTGCGAGCGATGCCGAGGTCGGCCTGGATGGCTTCGAACCGGCGCTGCCCCAACATGATGTTGCGCACGACGAGCAGCGTCCACCACTCGCCCACCACGTCGAGCGTGCGCGCAACCGAACAGTTCATATGGCTGACGCTGCTGCGTTTCACGAACGAAGGCTAGTCGCGCCATGCAACTGACTGCCAGCCATCGAATCGTCGCTGTTGCTCGGACTAGTCTGCGCCCGCTCTATGCCTGACTCCTCCCCCGTCACACCGCACACTTTCACCACGTCGCGTGCTCACCGCTGGCAGCGGCTGGGCGTTTCCGGCGCCACCGTCTGGTTCACCGGGCTGTCGGGTGCCGGCAAGTCCACCACAGCCGACGCGCTCGGTGCGCTCCTGCTCCATCGCGGCATCGGCCACTACGTGCTCGACGGCGACAACCTGCGCCACGGCCTGAACGCCGACCTGGGGTTCAGCGAGGCTGACCGCAACGAGAACGTTCGCCGGTTGGGCGAAGTGGCCTGCCTGATGGCCGATGCGGGCCTCGTGTCCATCGTGGCCGCAATCAGCCCGTACCGCGCCCAACGCGACCAGGTTCGCGCCACCCACCTCGCCCACGGGTTGCCGTTCATCGAGGTGTTCATGGATACATCCCTTGCTGTGTGCCGTGAGCGCGACCCGAAGGGCCTCTATGCGCGGTCGAAGTCAGGCCAACTCACCGGGCTCACCGGAGTCGATGCGCCGTACGAACTTCCGCTGCATTCCGACGTGGTCCTCGCCCCCAGCATGGGTTCACCCGCCGACCAGGCACAAAGGGTCTTCGCCAAGATGTCGCGCCACACGGCATGATGTTCGGATGATTCGTCGAATCGCTCTGTCGGCGGTCGCCTGCGCGGTACTACTCCCACTTGTCGTCCTGACTTCCAGTGCTCCGGCATCGGCAGCCGACGGCCTCGCGTATCGCAGCACCACCACCTACACGCTCGACCAGCAAGCCGGCGTAGTGCACGTGCTGGCCGAGATCAGCCTCACCAACACCATCCGCGACAAGGTCGAGGGCAACTTCATCAACCGCCGCTACTTCACCGGCTTCTCGTTGCCAGTGCCAGCAGGTGTCGCGACCGCGGTGGCCACCACCGCCAATGGGCGAGCGCTCAACCTGACGCCGCGGTTCATCGACGGCAACAGCGACTTCTACCTGTACGACATCGACCTGGCCAGCAACCTGTTCTACAACCAGACAGCGAACGTGCTGGTTGCGTACGACATCAAGGGGTTGCCGCCCCGGTCCGAAAACCAGTCACGGGTCAACAACGCCTATGCGTCGTTCACGGCGTTCGGCATCGGCGACGACGGCAAGGTCACCGTGCGCATCGTGGTGCCACCGGGCTTCGAGGTCGAGACCTTCGGCAGTGACTACGAGATCACCGAGGAGTTCGGCAACACGGTCTACACAGCCACCGACATTCCCAACCCCGAGGAGTTCGAGATCTTCGTGTCGGCACGCAACGACGCCAGCCTGGTCGAGAACACCATCAGCACAGCCGACGACGACGAGTTCCTGCTGCGCACCTGGCCGGGCGATGCCGAGTGGCTCGAGTTCATGACCACGCAGGTGCAGGACGGCGTGCCGGCGCTCAGCGATGCCATCGGGCAGCCCTGGCCCATCGACGAGACCCTCGAAGTGCGCCAGGCGTACACGCCGTACCTCTATGGCTACGCAGGCTGGTTCAGCGCGGCCGACAACGAGATCGAGGTCGGCGAAGACCTCGACGCAGAGGTGATGCTGCACGAACTGTCACACGCCTGGTTCAACGACAACTGGTTCACCGATCGCTGGGTGAGCGAAGGCTTCGCCCAGGTGTACTCGAACATGGTCGTCGAGCAAACCGGCGGCACCGCGGTCGAGCCGCTCACTCCGCGGTCCAACGACTCCGGAAAGGTTCGGCTGTATGAGTGGGGCGACCCCAACTTCACCGATGGCGCCGACGAGGTAGAGGACTACGGCTACAACGCGTCGTACTGGCTCGTGCAAGAGTTGATCGACGAGATCGGCGAGGAGAAGATGCGCGAGGTACTCGCCGCTGTGGCCGACCGAACCCTGCCCTACGTGGCGGAAGACCCGGCCGAGTCCATCGACGTCAGTACCGACTGGCGAAGGCTGCTCGACCTGCTCGAGGAAGTGGGCGGCTCGCAAAGGGCTGTCGAACTGCTGGAGCAGTACGTCATCACGGAATTGCAGGAGGATCTGCTGGCCGAGCGCACCGAGGCCCGCAAGGCCTACACCGCGCTCGTCGACGACGGCGGCGAGTGGGCGGCACCGCTCGTGGTGCGCCGCCGCATGTCGGCGTGGTCGTTCACCAGCGCCACCAAGCTGATGGAAGAGGCCCGCGCCGTACTGGCGATGCGAGATGAACTCGACGACAAGGCGAGCGAGTTGGGAACCGACTACCCCGCCGCGTTCGAAGCCGATTACCAGGCCGTCGACAAGGATTTCGACGATGTCGCCGCCGACGTGCAGGAGCAAATCGATACCGCCGACAGCGTTTTGGCCGCGGTCGCCGCCGACGCTCGCAACGACGGCCTCCTCGACCAGGTGGGGCTCATCGGCACCGACCTGCCCACCCTGCTCGAGGAAGCGAAGGTGGCTTTCGCAGAGGGCGACCACGACCTGGCGCGCGCCAAAGCGCAGGAGTTGATCGATACCGTCGACAAGGCACCCGACGTCGGCAAGGGCCGCGCCCTGTGGGCCGGCGGCGCAGCGCTCTTGTTCGTGCTCTTGCTCACCACGCTCATTCTGTTGCTGCGGCGGCGAGGGCGGCGGCGCCGCGAGCGCGCCGCTGCGACAAACGCAGCCGCTGCCGACAGCATCGTGATCGACGGCGGTGCAACCGACCACGACCACGACCACGACCACAACCACAACCACAACCACAACCGCGACGGCCCCGACTCCGACGGCTGGGATGACAGCGGTGGTGCCGGCGACAGCGGTGGTGGGGGCGACGGCGGTGGTGGGGGCGACGGCGGAGGCGACTGACCCCGGTCAGCGCAGCAATGCCAACCCTTCGTCGCGCCGGCCGAGCACTTGCTCGGCGTCGGCGCCCAGCCAGTCGAGGCACTGAGTGAAGAGCGCCTGGGGGGCCACCGAGGGCCGCACGTCGCCGTCGAGCAGGTTGCCAAGGTCGACCTCGCCGAACATGCCACCACGAACACCGCGGCCGACGGCCAGCGACAGGCCTCCCGCTCCGTGGTCGCAGCCACCACTGCCGTTCTCAGCAGCACGCCGACCGAACTCGCTGGTGACCACCAGCAGTACCTCATCGGCCAACCCGGCCGCCGCCATCGCAGCGTTGAACGCCGCGATGCCGTCGCCGAGGTCGGCCAACAGTTCTGCATGCACGGCCTGTTGACCCGCGTGGGTGTCGAACCCCCCGGCGCTCACCACCACCAGTTGGGTGCCCACATCGGCTGCCAGCATCTGCGCGGCGACTTCGAGGCCGTCGGCAATCGTGGCGCCGCCCTCGCGAGTGGGTAGCTCGTCGGCGGTGGCAGAGCCACCGGTGATTTCAGCGAACTCCTCGACGGCCTGCACTGTGCGCCGCAGCGCGTGCCGGGCCATTCCCACCAGATCGTTGCCGTCGCCGCCCATCGCATCGACCCATGCGGGCTCCACCCCGACCCACCGGAAGGAACCCGCGTTGGCGATGACCGTCGGTTGCACGACCCGACCGCTGAGCACCGGGGCGCCGCCACCCAGCGCCGTCGCGAACAGCGGCGAGGGCTCCACCGGCACGCTGTCGAGCACACGCCCCAGCCAGCCGGGCTGGGTGAGCTCGTCGGCTCGCCACCAACGGTCCATCGACACGAAATGCGATCGGTTGGGCACTTCGAACCCGATACCGCGGATGATGGCGAGTTCGCCCGCATCCCATGCCGGTAACAGCGCAGCCAGCGACGGGTGCAGACCGGCATCATCGACCCCGACGAGCGACAACACGTCGCTCTCGGGGATGGCGAGCGTGGGTCGTAGGTCGCGGTAACGACCGTCGCCCGGCGGCAGCGAGTTGAGCAGGTCGTTGCCGCCGTTGAGTTGCACCACCACGAGTCGCCGCCCGGCGAGCACCCCGCCGGGCGCAGGCAGCGTGGCGGGCACCGTCGTGGGTGCAGCAGTCGCCTGCGTCGACGCGCCGGTCACAGCAACGGTGGTCGGTGCAGCACTGGCGGACGAGCTGCGCGTGGCGGTGTCGCGACTGCAGGCGCCGAGGCCCACCACCACGACGGCCCCGGTGCCGAGCCGGATGAACTGGCGACGATCGAGTGATGCAGGCATTGCGGGCTCCGTTTCTCGGTTCACATCAGGCGATCATGAACTCGGGGGTGATGAGGGCGACGGCCAGCCGGTCACGGCCGGCGGGCGCCGTGGCCAGCGCCGCGATCGACTCGTCTGCGAAGCCAGCCGACGGCAGCCCCAGAACTTCGGCCAGCAGGTCGGCATCGTCGCCCTGGGCAGCAGCGAGCACCTCTCCGTCGGGGGTTGCTGCCGCCAACAAGCCGGCCACGTTGGCTCGGGAGACCAAGCTGCTGGCGGCAAACCATGCGGGTCCGCCCGGCCACCCGGCCACGTTGGGCGGCAGCATGGGGATCTGGCCGGCGGAGCGCAGGAGGGACCCCACCTCGCGAGTACGCGGAGTGGCAGCGGTCACCCGCTTGGCGATGACGTACCACGGCAGTGGGCCCAGCACCACCGGCGCAGTGGCACCGTCGAGGCCCGCCTGCAGAGTGGAACGCACCAGATTCCGCACATCGAGGTCGGCAGCGAACCTTGCAGCGAGCGGTGCCACGACATCATCGTCGGTCACCCCGAGCAGCTCGGCCGCCAACGTTCGAGCGATGAACGTCGGCATCGCATCGTGTGCCATCACCGCCGCCACCACGGTGTCGAGGTCGTGCACGCCGTCGACACCGAGAAAGCGTTGCGGGGTGTCGTCGTGTCGTCGCGGCAGGAACCGGGCCGAGGTCTCGCCCCGGGCAAGTGCCCACCCGGTGAGGGCACGGGCACCGGCCTTCACGTCGTTCTCGGTGTAGTTGCCTTCGCCGAGCGTGAACAACTCGAGCAGCTCCCGTGAGTAGTTCTCGTTCGGCTGTTGCCCGGTGGAGGTGCGCAGGTCGAGGTACGCCAACATCGCTGCGTCGATGGTGATCCCACGCACCAGTGCAGCGAAGTCGCCGAGGCCCGCCGCGCGGAACAGCCGCACTTGATCGACCATGAAGCGAGCAACGCGCACCTTGTCGAGCGCACTCACGAAGTGACCGTGCCACAGCCACGCCATCCGGTCGACCAGCGGATGCTCGGTGGCGGCCATTGCCTCCAACCAGCCACCGACGGCATACAGTTTCGAGCCGGAGTCGCGCGGGTCGATGGGAAGCAGGGCGTCGTCCCAGGGGTCTGCGGAGGGTTGTGCACCAGCGCCAGCCGAGTCGAGCAGACGTTCGAGCTCGGCGGCCGCACCGAGTTCGACAGCTGCCCGCAACTCGACAGGCGGCAGCCCGAAACCTGCGCGGCGGTGCAACCAGACGACGGCGTCACGTTCTTCCATGGCACCGATCCTCGTCGCCGAATGTGATTGAACCGTGATGAGCGTGTGGCAGTTGCGTGGGGTCAGGCCACGTTGGCGCGATCGAGCTCGATGAAGATGCACTCACCCGGGCAGGCGATGGCGGAGTCGATGACGCTCTGTTCGTGGCGCGGGTCGACCTGAGCCAGGCTGCTCG
>Ga0105047_10007413_pt1 | contig 18470 bp, 11 predicted proteins | sample MAT04_FD_78384 | JGI IMG/M metagenome (GOLD analysis project Ga0105047, IMG submission 78384) | Freshwater microbial communities from Lake Fryxell liftoff mats and glacier meltwater in Antarctica - MAT-04 (megahit assembly) | ecosystem: Environmental > Aquatic > Freshwater > Ice > Liftoff... | reverse complement strand
TGACGTGCTTCTTGTAGACCGCCTTGTAACGCTTCACCAGTTCCTTCAGGTCGTCGGCACTCAGGTCGGTGTCGAGCTTGGCCTTCTTCTCGTCTTTGAGCTTGTGGATCTCGTGTTCGAACTCTTCGTGCTCGCAGCCCATGGCGGTGCTGCCGAACATGTCGATGAGCCGGCGGTAGCTGTCGTAGGCGAAGCGCGGGTTGTTGGTTTTCTTCGAAAGCCCTTCCACCGAGGCATCGGTCAGGCCGAGGTTCAGGATTGTGTTCATCATGCCGGGCATCGAAAGGGCGGCTCCCGAACGCACCGAGACGAGCAGCGGATCGGTGTTGTCGCCGAACTTCTTGCCGAACTCGGCTTCGACCTTCTTGACCGCTTCGTCGATCTCCGGGATGGCGGCCTCGGGGATCTTCTTGCCGCTTGTGTAGTAGTCGGCACAGACTTCCGTGGTGATGGTGAACCCGGCCGGGACGGGAATGCCGATGGTGCACATCTCGGCGAGGTTGGCTCCCTTGCCACCGAGCAGTTCCTTCATCTTGCCGTTGCCGTCCGCCGTCTTGCCGCCGAAGTAGTAAACGTGCTTCGCCATGAATGCTTTTCCCGTGAGAGGCACCGCCGCGGGGCGATGCTTGACAAAATAACGTCCATGCGAGTTTTATGGATGGGGGCAGGGGAAGGCAAACGGGGGAAGAAGAGCGAGCCGCGACTGTAAGGGAGCGGCCAACGGTGTCCGCTCCCTTACAGTCGCGGCTCGCGATCGTTATTCCTGTCGATGGTGCATTCAACGTGACGGTGAGTATCCCGGTCGCGGCTAACTCACCCCGCGCCCGGCACGGGCAGCGGCCCGGTGGCCGGCAGGGTATAGTCGCGTTCGACCGCCTGACGGATCAGTTTGCGGCTTTCGCCCGGGCTGTCGCCCGACGACTCGGCGATCGACTCGGCTTCTTCCGCCAGTGCATCGTCCTTAATGCCTTTGCGGAACCAATCAGCAATGTCGCCGTTGGTCAGGTGATGCGTCCAGGTGTCATCATCGACGCCGTCGCCGATCTGCAGGAACATCATCAGATTCTGGGCCCGCAAGTTCAGCTTCTCCTCAGGGCCTTTGAAATAGAAGCTCCGTTCCGGCGGCAGCGAGCCTTCCGAGTACTTTCGGCGATGCCGTCGTCGGCCGCTCTGGCTCGGGTTCACTTTCACTACCTGCGGGACCGACTTGTCGCCCTTTGACCAGAGAAGTGCTTCGCCCTTCTGCAAATCGGGTTTCTTGAACCGGCCCGGCTTCACGCCGGCGGCCTCGGCGAAGTTCTTCAGCGTCTCCCCGGCGTCGGCCCCGACCGTCAGCAACATGCCGATCCGTTCCAGCAGCGGCTTGGCCAGCAGATCGGGGTGTACGGTGATCATCAGGGCGTTGTGCCAGTTGTCCGGCAGCAGATTGGTGGGCGGCTTCCACTCAGCGGGCATCAGGTGGTGCACTTCGTCGAGGATCAGCCAGTGCGGCCTGCCCGTCTCGGCCCGCAGTTTCAGTAGACGCGGCAGCAGATCGAGGAAGAACGGCGGCCGGTCGGGGATCGACATGCCGGTCATCGAGACGACGACATTGGTTTCCGGGTTCTGCAGTGCCTTGATGATCTCGTCCGCGTTCGGGGCCGATTGCGGGCCGCCGAGGACCAACACGTTATCGAGTGTCTCGTAGTCGCCCTCGGGGTCGATGATGCAGTACTGGTATTTCTGCGAAGCGATCGCTTCGAGTACCGTGGTTGCCACGGTCGATTTGCCGCTCGCCGAGGGGCCGCAGATCAGCACGCAGGGGCCGTACGCGGGCAGCGATACTTCTTCCCCGTCGCTGATGCCGAGTGGCAGATGATGGTGCGTGATGCGGACATCCAGGTCCAGGAGATCGGTATCAACCATTCGGTCGATCAGTTCGGCCACGCCCGCTCCGTGATCGGCCTTGGTCACTGCGTCGGCGGCTTCCTTCAGGGAAGGTAGAGCATTGGCAACCGCGAACGAGAATTCGCAAAAGTTCAGCAGGGCGTGGTCGTTCTCCGCGTCGCCGACGCCGACGGCATTGTGCGGCGAGAGTTTCATCAACTTCAATGCCGCCGCCAGCCCCGTCGACTTGTTCACGCCGGCCGGCAGGATCATCACCGCGCCTTTGTTGAAGATGACCTGAAGTTCCAGCCCCTGGTCGCGAATCGTTTCCAGCACAGCGGTTTCGTGCGGTTCCCGCGTGGCAACGATGACGCGACCGACCGACATCGGCCCCACGCCGCGCTTCTTCAATGCGTTGACAAACTTGGCTGACGGTGCCTCGGCCAACGGTTGCTCTTCTTTGCTCGACGGCTTGTAGAGCAGTGCCCCGTTCTCGGCAACCACGTACTCGAACAGGTTGATCTGCGGGAAGATCTCGAGCAGGTCGGGCAACTCGCGACCGGTGACGAGAACGAGCTTTCGCCCGGAAGCCAACAGCTTTTCCAATGCCTTGAGTGTGTCGTCGTTCACTCGCCCGTCATGGGCGAGGGTGCCGTCGTAGTCGCAGGCGAGAACCTGATAGCGCATGAGGAACCTCCGGAGATTGCCTGTCAGTAGAGCAACTGGCGGGCCGGACGTCGAGATTCTGACAGGAATCGGCTGCATTGAAAAGCGGCAGGCTGTAGAATCGGCGGTAAGTCGTGTTCGCAACGCAAGGAACTCTCCGGGGAAATTGTCATGTCCTCTCTCGATCGTCGTCAGTTCATCGCGTCGGCGGCGGCCGTGTCAGCTGCGCCGCTGGTGTCGCGGGTGCCGCTGTTCGGTGCTGATGCGCCGAGCAACAAGCTGAACCTGGCCGTCATCGGCATTGGCGGTCGCGGGAGCGCGAACCTGGGCGGTGTCGCCGGTCAGAACATCGTCGCCCTGTGCGATGTCGACGATGAGCGGGCCGGGAAGGCGTACGCCAGCCACCCGAAGGCGAAGAAGTACTACGACTTCCGCAAGATGTTCGACGAGATGGAGAAAGAGATCGACGGCGTGGTGATCAGTACGCCGGACCACACGCACTTCCACCCGGCCTGGTGGGCGATGCAACGCGGCAAGCATGTCTATCTCGAAAAGCCGCTCGCCCACAACATCTGGGAAGTGCGGACGCTGACAAAACTCGCCGCTGAGAAGAAGCTCGCCACGCAACTCGGCGCCCAGCGGCACACGCTCAGCGGGTTGCGCGCGGGCGTCGAGATCGTGAAGTCGGGCGTGCTCGGCAAGATCACCGAGGTCCATTCGTGGATCGGTAGCAGCCGCGGCCTGCCGATGCCGACCGACAAGAAAGACCCGCCCCCGGCCACGCTGAAGTGGGACCTCTGGCTGGGGCCTGTGGCCGACAGGGCGTACACGAAGGACCTTTGTCCGTACAACTGGCGCTTCTGGTGGGACTTCGGCACGGGCGAGGCCGGCAACTGGGGCTGCCACATCCTCGATATTCCGTTCTGGGCGCTCGATCTGAAGTACCCGACGCGCGTCAGCGGTCAGGGCCCGGAACCGGACGCACTGCGAACACCGAAGGAGATGCACACTCAGTTCGAGTTCCCCGCGAACGACAAGCGCGGCGCGGTGACGCTGCACTGGTACCAGGGCACTCCCGCGATTATCAAGGACAAGAAGCTGGCCGCCAAGGGGATGAACAACCTGTTCATCGGCACGGAAGGGATGCTGCTGTGCGGCTTCGACAAGACGATCCTGCTGCCGGCCGAGAAGGCGAAAGACTTCAAAGTCCCGCAGACGCTGGTGAAGTCGCCGGGCTTCTACAACGAATGGTTTGAAGCGATCAAGGGCGGCAAGGCGGCGACATGCAACTTCGACTACTCCGGCCCGATGGCCGAAGTCGTGTTGCTCGGCAACATCGCCTACCGCGTGAAGGGCGCGTTCGACTGGAACGCGGAGACGATGAAGGCAACCGGCAACCCGAACGTGGAGAAGCACCTGCGCGACGAGTACCGCAAGGGATGGGAAGTGGGATAAACATATCGGAGCCGGAGCGTCAGCGAGGAATGCAGCCGATTCCTCGCTGACGCTCCGGCTCCGATCTGGACCCGATCGCAATGAACGTCGATCCTTTTTTGAATGGCATCTCCTTTTTCCGCCGTCCATAATCACTTCTCCCGCCGAACCGGAGAACTCCCACCATGCGCATTCTCGTCACTGCAGCCTTCATTGCCGTTTCACTTCCCGTCGCTAACGCCGATGACTGGCCGCGTTGGCGTGGGCCGGCAGGCGATGGCCACTCGGCCGAGAAGAATATCCCCACGAAGTGGTCGACCGAGTCGATCCTCTGGCGGACGCCGCTCAAGGGGGTCGGGCAGTCGTCGCCGATGATCTGGGGCGATCGCATCTTCATCACTTCCGCACTCGGGAACGGCAAGGCCCGCCTCGTCATCTGTGCCGATCGCAAGTCCGGCCGGATCTTGTGGGAGCAGGAAGCATGGGCAGGTGAACCCGAGCAAAGCCACGCGCAGAACGGCTGGGCGACTGCTTCCTGCGCAACGGACGGCGAGCATGTCGTCGCCTTCTTCGGCAAGGGCGGGTTGCATGGCTTCACGGTGGAAGGCGAAAAGCTCTGGTCTCGCGATCTGGGCGGTTTTCCCGGTGTCTGGGGAGTCGCGGCCAGCCCGATGATCTTCGGCGATCTGGTGATTCAGAACTGTGAAGCGGCGGGGGAGGGCTACCTGCTCGCGGTCAACAAAACGACCGGCAACGACGTCTGGAAGACACCGCGCCCGGCACCCGAACGCGGCGGTTGGAGCACGCCGGTGCTGATGAAGTCCGGCAGCAAGCAGGAACTGGTGCTCAACGGCGAAAAGGCCGTCATGGGTTACGATCCGCTCACCGGCAAGCAACTATGGACTTGCAAGAGCTTCGCGGGCCGTGGCGATCCGACGGTTACCCCGGGCAAGGACCTGCTGTACGTCGTCAACGGTCAACCGGGCGATATCTACGCTATCAAGCCTGGCGGCACCGGCGATGTGACGAAGTCGCACATGGCCTGGCATACGGCCCGCAAGAACGGGCGGGATCAACCGTCGCCGATCCTGATCGGCGACTACCTGCTGGTCACCAGCATGGGCGGCATCGCGACCACGTATGAGGCCGGCACCGGCAAAGTCATCTGGACCGGCGAACGATTGAAGGGTGCGTTTTCCTCTTCACCCATCGGAGCGGGTGGATTGGCGTACTTCCAAAACGAAGCGGGCGAGACCAGCGTGATCGAGCCGGGCAAGGCCCTGAAGGTCGTCGCCACCAACAATCTGGGAACAACGGGTGAAGTGTTCCGTGCCTCGCTGACGCCCTGCGACGGGAAGTTGTACACCCGTTCGGACAAGGCGCTGTACTGCATCGGCGAAAAGAAGTAACCGAATCGTCGTCCGTCTTCGGTTCCACAAGATACAATCTCTGCTGCGGCAAGATTCAAGGGAACAGAGATGGGGTGGTTGGCCGACGATGTACGTGGTCAAGGAGATCTACTGCACGCTGCAGGGTGAAGGGGCGCAGACCGGCCGGGCGGCTGTCTTCCTCCGTTTCACGGGCTGCAATCTCTGGTCCGGCCGGGAGCAGGACCGGGCGTCTGCCATCTGCCAGTTCTGCGATACCGACTTCATCGGCACGGACGGCCCCAACGGGGGCAAGTTCGCCACCGCCCGCGGACTGGCGGCGGCGGCCATGAACCAATGGCAGGGTATCGGCGGGCAACCGCTTGTCGTCTGCACCGGCGGTGAGCCACTGCTGCAGCTTGATCGCGAACTGGTTGATGCCTTTCACACGGTCGGCTTCGAGATCGCCATCGAAACCAACGGCACTTTGCTGCCGCCCCCGGGAATCGACTGGGTGACGGTCAGTCCCAAGGCTGGTTCAGTGCTGGCACTGGAGACGGGCGACGAATTGAAACTGGTCTTCCCGCAAGTGGGGGCCGAACCGGAACGCTATCAGCAGATGCCGTTCCGGCACTTCTACCTGCAGCCAATGGACGGACCGCACCGCGAACGGGCAACGCGCGAAGCGGTCGCCTACTGCCTGGCACACCCGCAATGGCGGCTGAGCGTGCAGACGCACAAGTTCATTGGAATTGATTGACGTCAAACGCATCCCCGAAGTGCGGAAACCCTCACGTCGGGGCGTGGCGCACTGTCATCCGCCTGCGCCGCCCCCGCCGCCCATCTGCAGGTTGATGCCGACGCCGCCGCCGATCACCTGGAGCAGGATCAACAGAATCGTCGCACCACCCAGGATCCGCTTGAGCGGTGACTCATCGGGCTTCAGGAAGCCGATCGCGCCAAACGCGAGCAGGAAGAAGCCGATCATCTTGAACATCACGTTGTACCAGACGGCCTTCTTCTCTGAGGCGGCGGCGAACTTCACACTGTCCATCAGGCCCGGCTCGGTCGATTTGTTCCACTCTTTTTCCTTCTCGTCCAGCCGCTTGGACTCGTCGGCAGATGGTGCCTTGCCGTCCGGTTTGTCGTTCACGCCTCGCTTGTAAACTTCCCAATCGAGCCGTTCAGATTCATACTTGCCCTGTCGCCCCGCCGTGGTCGCCCGATCAAGTCCCACAGAAAAGAAGCCGTAAATCGTCAAAAACAGCCCGATGCCGTACAGCCAGGTCGGCAAGTCGGCGACGCCTTTCATCTTGTTCAGGTATTCGCCCATGCCCGGGCCGCGGATCTTGCGAACGGCGTCGGCCGCGTCGCCGGCATCGTCGTCGCGGTCGCGCTTGCGTCGGCTGCCGCGCTCTTCGCGTTCTTCGTCATCGCGGCGGCGCGGGCGGTCGCGCTCGCGCTCGCCCGTGTCTTCTTTCCGGGGCGGCGCTGCGGCCGCGTCTTCCTTCACCAGCCCCTCCTCGGCCACGACCAGGCGGGCGTTGCACTTCTTGCACGCGATCCGTCGGCCGATATCGTTCTCGGTCACCGCGTACACGGCTCCGCATTCGGGGCAGGCATTATTCATCGGGACATCGCTCCGGAACAAACAGCGCACACGGGGGGATTTCCAATCGAGTATAATTTCCCCGCCGGCCGCAACGCAAGTACGGTTCATGCGGTTCCGCAAGCAATTCGTTCCGACTCTGACGGTTGTAGGGGCAACGCATTCCACAGAGATCTTTGCAGTAGATTTGTTCATCGCCTATAATCAGGTGGGGACGCTCCCCTCCCCGTTTGTCGTGTCTCCACCGATTCGTCACCTGCGGATGAGCGGCATGATTGCATTAACTCGACTGTTTGCTGCGTGGTTCGTCGCTGTTTTGCTTGCCGCGTCCGCCCCTGACCCTGTCCGGGCGCAGAACGAGGCAGGCACGGTCGACGGCATCTTTGAGACGGTCCAGAACCCGATCACCGATGCGACACTGACGCAGATGAAGAACCGGATCGATCGGGCCATCAACCAGCCCAACGCCCGGATTCGCAAGGTCGTTTTCGATTTCAACCCCGGCGACAACGAGGCCGGCAGCCCTAACTACGGTTCCTCCCGCGACTTCGCCGAGTACATCCAGAAGCTCAAAGACAACGGCGTTGCGACCATTGCTTTCGTTCACGGTAAGACGAGTCGGCACACGGTGCTGCCCGCCCTGGCCTGCAACGATCTGGTCATGTCGGCCGATGCGAAGATCGGCGACGTGATCACCGGCAACGATCCGGTCTCACCCGATGTGGCCGCGATGTACGCGAAGGTCGCCGGGAAGACGAACGAAGCCGTCGTGCTGAAGATGCTCGACAGGAACATGGTTGTCGTCAGTGGCCGCAAGGACGGCAACACCGTCTACGTCGATCAGGCGAATGCGGAGCGCGAAGGCGTTCACATTGCCGACCGCGCCAAGCCGCCCGTGCTGTCGCGTGGCGCGACCGGGCTGTACACACTTGAGCAGGCCACCCAGTTCGGCCTCAGCAGTGCGACCCGTGAAACCCGTGAAGCCGTGGCCGAGCTTTACAACATCTCGACCGCCAGTCTGCGCGGCGACCGCACCGGCGGCAAACCGGTTAAGGCCGTGAAGATCGATCTCGCCGGCCCCATCGACGACGCGATGTTCCAGAAGTTGAAGGGCCAGCTGAAGGAAGTCCGCCGGAAAAATGAGAACACGATCTTCTTCATCGTCGAGTGCAACGGCGGCAACGCTAAGGTTGCCCGCGAGATGGCCGACGAAATCCGCCAGTTGAAGAACGACGAAGGCGACCCGGTCTGGACCGTCGCGTTCATCCCCAACCGCGCCGCTGACCTGGCGACGTTCGTCGCCTTTGCCTGCTCCGAAATCGTCATGTTCAAAGGCTCGGACACTACCCGCGAAGCCACCATCGGCGAGTTCGAAACGTTCCTGACCGCTGCGTCCAAGACCAACGACCCGGCCAACAATGTCGGCTACATCAAGCCGAACCTCGTCGAGATCGCCAAGCTGCAGGGCTACCCGCCCCTGATCGCCGAGGCAATGCTCGACAAGGACATGACGCTCGTTCAGGTGCGTGACAAGAACAAGCCCGGCGACAGCCATGAACTGATGACCGGCCGGGAGTTCGACCAGGCGAAGCTGCGAAAAGATGCCCAGATCGTACTGATCAAGACGATCAAGCAACCCGGCACCCTGCTGACGCTCAGCGCCACGCAGGCCCGCGAGCTGCGCATCGCGCAGACGCTGATCGACAACAAGGATCCGAAGGAGCTCTACACGCTCAACGGGTTGACCGAGAAAGACGTCCGCGATTCAAAGCCGGGCTGGCTCGACGATCTGGCGGCGTTCCTGCGCCGGACCGAGATCATCTTCCTGTTGATCGCTGTCGGCTTCGCGGCCCTGATTCTCGAATTCAAGATGCCCGGCGCGACCATCCCCGGCCTGATCTCGCTCTGCTGCTTCGTGCTGTTCTTCTGGTCGCAGGCATATGCCAACGGGGCGATGATCTACCTGGCCATCGGCTTGTTCGTCATCGGTCTGGTGTTGATAGCCATTGAGGTATTCATTCTCCCGGGCTTCGGCGTCATGGGCATCTCAGGCATCCTGATGGTGCTGGCCAGCCTGGGGCTGGCGACAATGGAGAAGGCCCCGTCGACATCGTCGGAATGGCTGCTGTTCGGCGAGAACTTCGCCACGTTCGGCAGCAGTCTGTTCGTCGCGTGCATCTCGGCATTGGTGATCGCGAAATATCTGCTCAAGATCCCCTTCGCGAATCGGCTGATGCTGGTGCCGCCCTCCGACTCGCCTGATGATGATCCGGACGCGGTGCCCCTCCCCGGCGTGGAACATGCCGCTGCCCTGCTCGGATTGACGGGAACAGCGACTTCAACACTGCGACCCGCTGGTTCCGCCCGCATTGGCGACTATTATGTGGATGTGGTGACCGAAGGGGACTTCATCGAGGCCGGCACCACCATCCAGGTCGTCGAAGTCGAAGGGACCCGGATCGTCGTCAAGAAAGTCTGACCGGGGCGTGCATGGACAATCTCACGATCGCTTACCTTCTGCTGGCAGTCGCCGCGGTGCTCCTGACCGCCGAGGTCTTCATTCCCTGCGGCGGCATCTGCTTCATCTTCTCGGCCGGATGCGCCATTGCCGGCATCTCGCTCATCTTCGCCTTCAGCACCGTCACTAACGGCGTGATCGCCGTGGTCATCACGTTTGTCGTCGTCCCGTTCGCGTTGTGGGGTATGTTCTACCTTTGGCCGCATTCGATGTGGGGCAGAAAGCTGATCCCGAACCCCGATGAAGACATGACCGTTGCCAACATGCCGGCCAACATGCAACTCGAACAACTCCGTAACCGCGTTGGCACCACGGTATCCTCCCTGCGGCCTGCCGGTGTGGTCGAATTTGACGGCCGACGTGTCGATTGCATGTCCGAAGGAATGATGATCGACCCCGGGCAACCGGTCCGCTGCATTGACGTGCGTTCGGGCCGGGTGGTGGTACGCCTGATCGAGGTGCCGCGCGGCATCGATCTGGAGAACGCCGACTTCAGTTGAGCGGGCAAACGAAACTATCTCGCGCAAAACCTCATATTCTGACTGTGTATGGTACTGCTGCTGTGGCACAATCCAAACCCAGTCAAATCATGACCGCCGTTGAACGAACAACTTTGACGCTCCCGACAACTTCGGAAAGGACACGCTAGTGACCTCGTTCCCGCAAATCGCACTCCTGGCCGCACCGACAGTCGACAACATCCCCTGGTGGCTCGTCATCGGGGCGATTCTGACACTCGTCGGCATCTTCATGATGATCGTCTTCTTCAGCTTCGTCCGGCTCTGGATCCAGAGCCTGCTGACAGGAGCGAAGATCGGCATCATGGATCTCGTCGGCATGAAGCTGCGGAACGTGGACTATCAGATGATCGTCCGCCAGAAAATCGCGCTCGTGCAAGCCGGCGTGCGCATCACCACCGAGGATCTCGAGAGCCACTACCTGGCTCGCGGGAACGTTCCGAAGGTGGCTACAGCCGTGATTGCCGCTCACAAGGCCGGCATCGCCGATCTCCCGTGGAAGACGGCTGCGGCCATCGACCTGGCCGGCCGCGACATTCTTGATGCCGTGCGGACCTCGGTGAATCCGAAGGTCATCGACTGTCCGGACCCGACCAAAGGCCGTTCGTTCCTCGATGCCGTATGCCGCAACGGTATTCAGCTTCGCTGCAAGGCCCGCGTGACCGTGCGGACAAAGCTCGAACGCCTCGTCGGCGGTGCGACAGAAGAGACGATTATCGCCCGCGTGGGCGAGGGTATCGTGAAGGCCATCGGCTCGGCCGACGACCACAAGCAGGTGCTGGCCAACCCGAACCTGATCTCGCAGACCGTGCTTCACAACTCGCTTGACGCACAGACGGCATTCGAAATCGTGTCGATTGACATTGCGGACATCGAAGTCGGCGAGAACATCGGCGCGAAGCTGCAGGCCGACCAGGCCGCTGCCGACTTGCGGGTCGCGCAGGCCGAGGCCGAGAAGCGCCGTGCCGCCGCCGTGGCCCGCGAGCAGGAAATGTCCGCCGACGTGCAGGAAAACCGCGCAAAGGTTGTCCTCGCTGAAGCCGAGATTCCTCAGGCGATCGCCGCAGCCTTCCGCGAAGGTCGGCTCGGCGTGATGGAATACTACAACCTGAAGAACCTTCAGGCCGACACCAACATGCGCGCCAGCATCAGCGGCATGGGCGACAACAGCCAGAACAGTCAGCGAAACTGACTCGCTGCTCGGTGATCAAGCCTCGGGATGAGGCTTCAGAACCTCGGGGTTCGGAAGCCTCACCCTGGGGCTTCACTCGCAAATGACTGGGAGTCCGCACATGGGCATCGGCCTTGTCGTCATTGTCATCTTCCTCGTCGTGTGGATCGTCTCCAACGTGCTGCGCGCTCAGCAGGATGCGGCCCAGGTCGCCGCCAAGCGCACGGTGAATCGGCCCGTGGGGGCCAGTCCGCCGCTCGGCGGTGAAAAAGGCAACTCGGAGATCGACCGGTTCCTGCAGGAAATCGACCGCCTGCGCCGCAAGGGCCAGCAGGAACAGACCGAAGCCCGGCCGAGCACCGCGCGCGAGCCCCAGCCATCGGCCATGCCGGAACCCCGCAAGCCGGCCTCGCCGCAATCGGTCATTGACGCCCGCATTCAGCGAAAGCGGGAACAGAAGAAACAGAAGCAGGAACAGCAGTCGCGCCTTCCCGCGGTGCCCGTCGTCGTCAATCCGCCATCAGTAAAGCTCGCGCCGCTCCCATCAGTGCCGTCTCTGCCGACGCAGCCTGAACCCGCCATTGTTGAACCGCGGCCTCGCATCCCCGAACAGGGTGCCGTTTCGCCTCATCGCGTGGCGAGGCCAACCCGTCCGACGCATGCCCACACCGCGGTCGCCCCGGCACTGGTAGCTTTGGCAGCACTGCTGAAGTCGGAACAAGGAGGTGCCGTGGCGATCCTCCTCCACGAAATCCTCGGCCATCCGAAGTCGAAGCAACGACGGGCTTGATCGAAACGCTATTTCTTCTCCGGCGGCGATGAGTCGAGGTAGGCGAACAGGTCCGCGATCTCTTCCTTTGTCAGTTCTTCCATCAGTTTCTCCGGCATGACGGAAACGAGTGACGCGAACTTCGATTCGATATCGCCCGACTTCAGCATCACTTTGTTCGCGTCCTGCAGCAACACCGTCACCATGCCGCCCTGCTCCGCCAGCAGGCCGATGTACGTCCTGCCGTCAAGCGTCATGATCAGCGATGAGCGGTACTGATCGCTGATCACCTTCGACGGCAGCAGGATCGATTCGAGGATTTCCGATCGCTTGAACCGCTTCGACAGTTGCGTCAGGTCGGGGCCGATCCCTTCGCCCTCGGCGCCGTACTTGTGGCACTTGATGCAGTTGGCCTTGGCGAAGACCAGCTTGCCGCGGACGGCGTCAGCCTTGCTTTTCACCGCGTCCTGTTCGAGATAAGCCGCGAGTTCTGCCAGCTTGAACTTCGACTCAACCGCCGACTCCCCAGCCGCATCCGGCAGGGCCGGTTCCTTCGGGAACGACTGACCGAACCAGCGCCCCCACGATGCCAGTTCGCTTTTCCAGTCTTCCTTCTTCTCGCCGCCGAACGACTTGCTCGCGCTCCAGTGCCGAAGCAGTTCGACGGCTTTCCACTTCTGCGTTCCCTGCAGTTTACCCGCGCTCGCGATGGCAGTCCTCCACGCGGCCGTGTCGTCGGGCTTCGGCTTCACCGGGTTCCTGATCAACGCCTCGATCAACTCCGGCGCGATCTGAGCGCTGGCGACCGTCAGGCCCTTCAGCAGATAGGGAAAGTTCTCCGGTAACGGCTTCCGCGCGAGGATCCGCGCGACGCTCAGATGCTGTGTCGGGTCCTTGTCCGCCAGGGCCCGCAACGCGGCCGGTGCATCGGGCGATGTTGATCGACTCAGCGCATCGACCAGGGCTATCTTGATCTCGTTCGCCTTGGGCTGATCCTTTTGCACGCTTGCCAGCATGGCCGACAGCCGTTCCGGGTTCGGCAGGTTTTCGGGCGTTGCCCCGCGCAGCATCATTAACGCGGAGAGCGGGAACGCATCGAACTTCGCGATGATCGCCTTCTGTTCCTCCGCATTCCAGATCGGCCGCAGGTCGCCCATGATGTTGTTGATGAAGCCGCTGAAGCTGTTGCCGCCGGTCCAGGTGCGCGTGCCTTCGTACCAGATCAGCAGTTCTTCTTTCTGTTCGGGCGTCCAGCCGTCGCTGATCACACGCAGGCAATAGGCATAGTGAATTTGCTGCGGGCGATCGGCTTTCGCTTCACGCATTGCCGCGAGCAGCTTCGGCAACGGCGTGGTCACCAGATGCTTCGTGCGTGCGAACTCCGCGAGCAGGATTGCCATTTCGCGGTTCAGGGAACTGTCCTTCGTTGGAAACAGGTCGCGGCAATCGAGGGCGATGCCGCGTACTGCCTGCGGCCGGCCTTCGCAGTGCACCAGTGCCAATTGAACGGTGCGTACCCATTCCAGCAGTGTGCCGGTCGAATCGCCCGGTGTCTTGTCGTGCAGTCGCTCAAAAATGATGTCGGTGAAGTCGTTCGCCTTGCCGATCTTGCACAGCGCCACGATGGCTTCATGCGCGACGCGGTCATCGGCATCGCCGACGAGCGCTGTCGCCCACTTCTTGGGATCGATCCGCTGCAGCACCAACCGGGCTGCCGTGCGCAGGAATCGGTCATCGCTTGCCAGCAGCGGCGTCAGATCGCTGACAGCCACTTCATGCCCCAGGCGGATCGCCGCTTCGCAGGCCCGCCGGCGCACGAACGGATCGGCATGCCGCATCGACTCCGCGATCGCCTTGGCGGCACCGCTCCCTTCCGTCAGCCCAAACAGATACACGGCCCGCGCGCTTTGCTCGGCCTGGGTCTTCGGCAGGCGCAGCACGTCGGCGGGCAACGCTTCGCCGTCCTGCCGCAGCTTGCTCCACGCCGCCAGCGGCTGTTCGTTCTCGGTCAGTTCCTCCGCCTTCGCACCGTCATGCACGATGCGATGCACGCTTCCCTGCGTGCCACGGCCGCCCAGAGCGAAGTAGAGCGCGCCATCCGGCCCGACGACACAGTCACTGACCGGCATCGGTGTGCCGGAACAGAACTTCTCGAACGTCGCCTTGTAGCTCGCGCCACTGCGTTCGGGGAAGCAAACCCAGATGGTGCCGATCGACCAGTCGCACGTGAAGATGGCCCCGCGGTACTTGGCCGGAAACGCGGCATGGTCGTAGCATTCCACGCCGGTCGGCGAGCCGCGCCCGGTTTCCACCAGCGGCGGCAGGCTGTCGAGATAGTCGTTCGGCGTGTTGGCCGCCCCGGTCCGCCAGACAAAGTCCGCCCCTGGCGGGCAATGGCTGATCCGCACATGCCGGTACCACGGCAGGCCGAGATCCCATTCCATGTCAGAATCGAACGTGAACAGTTCCCCGGCCGGGTTGAAGGCCGCGTCGAACTGATTGCGGAATCCTGCCGCCACCAGCGACGGATTGCCACCATCGAGGTCAACTCGCCAGATTGTCCCACCCGGGGCAAGGCGGTTAGCGGCATGGCCGTTGGCATCGTTCAGGCGCGGCAGCAGGACATCTTCGGTCGTACCGGGCTTGTTCTGGTCCGGCCCTTCCAGGCCTGTCGGCCAGCGAGTCAGCGGCGAGCGCTCGGCCACCTTGCCCACGTCCGCCCAGGCGTGATTGCCGATCACCACGTACAACTTGTCGTCCGGCCCGTGGATCACCGCGTGCGGCCCATGTTCGCCCATGCTGCCTTTGAACTTCATCAACTGCTCGGCCAGATCAAATTTTTCCGACCCCTTCGACGCCGTGCAGCGGTACAGCCCGACCCCCTTCGGCCCGTCGCCGACGAGGTAAAGCGAGTTGTGCGCCCAGCACATCCCCTGGCAGTTCGTCACGCGGTCGCAGACGATGTCGAGCTTGCCGTCGTTCCACAGCAGCACCGGCCCGCGTTCCTGCGAGACCAGCAGCCGACCCTTCGCGTCGAAACACATGTTGACGATCGAGAGGGCGAACTTGCCGGCCGTGACGCCTTCGATCATCGTCCCCGCGGGAATGACCGGCTCGACACGAAATCCATCCGGCACCGTAAACCGGGGCTTCTCGGCCTTGCGCGGCGGCTGAGCGTGAACAGCGGCAGCGGCAGTTAACAGGCCGATCAGGCCAAGGAACGTGCGAATGAACATGGCGGGAATCCTCCGTTTTTCGTGATCGGCGGATATTGTAGCGGGCAGGCGGGAGAAAATGGCGGAACAATCTCGGCTTGTACGAACACGGCGGAAGTTCATAGAATCTCAGCGAACCGATGCGGTGCGGACTCTGTCCCTTTCACGTCGGCGAATCGGGCCGTAGCGCAGTTTGGCTAGCGCGCCTGAATGGGGTTCAGGAGGTCGGAGGTTCAAATCCTCTCGGCCCGATTCTTGAGAGGCGGGGTGATTTCACCCCGCCTCTTCTATTACCGCCCGCGGCTTCGGCGTTGGCAGCGGTGGAAAGCCGAGCCGGGCGGCAGCGGCGGGGTCGATCATTCGCAACATCTGTGGAATATCGAAGGTGGATTCGTTCCGGTGCCACAGCCGTTCCAGCATAGAAACACGTTCGGGATGCCGAATCGCCCGAGGATGAACTTGTTCGATAAAGTCGAGGCCACAATCATCATGGATCGAACGCAGCATGGCCTCACGCGCTTTTGCGTTTGCAGGAGCGATGAACGTCAGAGTCACCGCCGCCAGGAATGCACGGTTTGGGGCGTCTGAATCCACATCTCGTTCGAGGGTCGGCACGGCCTGAAGTGCGGCAGGGCCCATTGCGCGCAGCGCGTCGTTGATCCCATAGAGCGTTGCTGAATCGTCTTCGCCGGGAACTGCAACGATATCCGGTACCAGCGGTGCCGCCATGGGTCCGATCGATTCGATCAGCAGCAGAGCCGCATAGTGATCTGCCGTGGCTGTGCGGAGAATGCTTCGAAGCCTGGTAAGAATCGCGGGGCGGTTGTCATAGTTCAGATTACCTTGCTGCTGCGGGACATCGCAATGCCAGCGAACCGCCAGCAGGTTCAATTCGGAGATATTCCAGTCTTCGGGAGGTCGCTTGGCCGCGTTCAGGAGAAGCTCACGCGCCCGGGGAACCTTGCGAAGTTGCTTGATGACAGTGAGCAAAGAACTCATTTCGGTGAGTTGAAGCGTGGCGCGAACATCCCAACGTTGCAGGTCGATCGGTTTACCTTCCTCGAGCGGATCTCGGCCGCGAAGGACGCTCGCCGCATACTCCCCTACGCGAAAATTGTCCGCATGAGCGGCGATGTCTTCGAGGACTGGACGTACTTCCGACAGAAACTCATTCCGATCGATCTTAAGAAGAAAGTCCGCGGCATTTACCCGCTCCCAAAGCTCTTCGACGTACAAGTTGTCCCGAAAAAAGGGAATCAACGACCGATTGACATTGTTTGCCATCTGCGGATTGAGGAGATGGGGGTACGGAAAACGATCGACGAGTTGCAACAGATGCTGTTCACCAAAGGAACCATGCCGGCTGTAGAGATCGAAGAGAAATCTGTACAGATCAGGTTCAAACTCGTTGATCAGTTCTTCACGGAGATCATGAAAGGCCCACCGAGTCGTCGGCCCAAAGCGATCAAGCATCTTCCTGGCAGGTTCCAGTTTTGCGTACTTGACCAACACTTGCACGGCCGCACGGCGTGAACTCTCCGACGTATCGAGCGCGACCGAACCAACGGCTCGAATCATCGTTGAACGAAGTTCATCGTTTTGTTCCATCTGCAAGGCCCGCAGCAGTTCTGGCAGAGCCGCCCGACCCGCGGCTTGCAGTCGCGTCAAACGTTCGGCCGCGTCTTGGCGACGCTTCGGATCCAAGTCCCGCAAAGTGGCCTGCCAAACGGGCAAGGTTGCTTTGTCATCCGCATCGAGATGTGCCAACGTCCACGCGGCTGTAATTCGGACTGCGTCTGAGCGATGCTTCAGCAGTTGTCGCACGGCGGGGATCGCATCAAGTACTTCTGTTTCGAGAGAAGCTATGTCGTCCAAGCACTGTTCGATCACATCCGGATCGTCGCTTCCGAGCTTTGCGATCAATTCCGGCAACAGTGTGACCGGAACCCGGCCCCAACCGACAAAATTCGGCGATCGTTCGGTCCGCGGAGCAAACGCTAACACAGGGCTGATGCGGATTCGCCAGATGCGGCCCTCCGTCCGCGCAGGGTGGAACCGAAACGCCGTCTCCCAATACGGTTGATTGCCGACCGCCATCGCGGGAATGACTACGGCTCGCTCCCGCATCAATTCGCGAATGGCCAATTGAAGTTCAGACACACTGCCGCTGAACAAGCGGCTGGCCAAGTGCAATGGCTGGATCAAATACTCAGTCCCAAGTTCTTTGGGCGTTTCGAGTCTTCGTGCATCGATATGATTGGATGAAATCAGTCGATACCAACTGTGCCCGGTGCAGACACAAGCATCCGCCTGATCTCCAAAGAAGATGGCCTCCGTGCCGCGACAAGCCCATTTTTCAAATCCCGGGGCGGGACAGGAATGCACCAAAGTCGCGGCCAGTTCGCGACCCTTGATCTGCTCCACTCGTTCCCAGCGGACGGTCCCCCATCTCCCAACCATCGTCACGTTGCTGATCCGGTATCGCGCAATATCCGTTACACCGATGACGATGCAGCCAAGGTGCCGGGCCGCAATATCGATGCTTGACTTCATGGACTGGCCACTGTTGCCGAGTACCATCGAGCCCATTTTTGCCGCGACCTTTGGCCCTTCGACAACCGTATCCGGCGTCTGGGCCGACGCGGTTGGGGCAACGATCAGCAACAATGCAAGGTGGTAATAGCGCATGGGTGAATCTTCCTGATGGAGCCACGAAGGGAACTCTCACTCAGAACACGCGCACCGCTGAATCGTTGGCGGCTTCCGCATCTTCAATTCCGCTCCGCCTCGTCGCGCAAGCTGAGCAGATGCATTTGGCCGAACGGATTGTGCATCACGCTGCCGGCAAGTTCGGTGGGGCTGTCGCGGAAGGCGACGCGGTAGCGGAATGCTTTGAGGTCGGCGAGGATGTGGCCGTCGTCGATCGGCTTGTCGCTGTTGCAGACGTAGCGGATGACGTCGACCGGGTCGAGATGGCCCGCGTCGGCGTCGGCACGCTTCATCACGATCTCGCGCAGGCCCAGGATGTGCATGCCCGTTGTGTAGACATCGACCTTCGACGCGACGATGGCGACATAGGCGAAGCTCAGCGCGTCGGCACTGCCGTCGTCGGACATCGCCAGCCATTGTTCCGCCCCGTGGGCGACGCCGCTGTTGTCGATGAACACACCCGCGCCGCCGGCCTGGATCACCGCGGCGGCTGCCCGCATCATCGTGAGGGCGGCCGGCAGCGATCCGCCCGGACCGCTGAGGATGAAGTTCACCTTGTAGTTGTCGACGACGGCGAGTTCCGCGGGCGTGGCCTTGTTTCGGCACGACGATCGAAAGATCCGCGCGA
>Ga0105047_10007411_pt1 | contig 18472 bp, 13 predicted proteins | sample MAT04_FD_78384 | JGI IMG/M metagenome (GOLD analysis project Ga0105047, IMG submission 78384) | Freshwater microbial communities from Lake Fryxell liftoff mats and glacier meltwater in Antarctica - MAT-04 (megahit assembly) | ecosystem: Environmental > Aquatic > Freshwater > Ice > Liftoff... | reverse complement strand
TGACCAAAGTCTTCGGTTTGGTCGTTCGCCGACATCTTGCGTCCTATCCCCGCTGGGGAGAAGGGTCGACAGCGTGGGCACGGTCCAGGTGTTAAGTCCGTCCACTCCTCCGTCAGCACGGCGATGTCCAACTCCCGGAATGTGGCGGTGAACTCGTCGGCCAAGTGGTCGTGGGACACCTCCTCTTCCACCTTCGACGCCCCGCGGGCCGCTCGTCGGGTGGCGAAGACGGTGCTCATCTCCAACGCCACGCAGAACCCGAACAGAGCCGCTCGTCTCCGGGAGATTTTCAGCAAAACCCCCCGGGTGAACAATCAGTGGCAATTCGACATGATCACCCTTGAAGGGTGAAATGATCCACCCTGTCAAACTCACTTCTTCGCCTCCTTCACCTGCCGTTCCAACTGTGCAATCCGCTGCGGAGCATCACTGAAGTGTGGGGGCCATGACCTCGCTTTCAATTTACCAACCGTCGCCGCGGCCTGATCGATCTGCTTTTCGTGCAGTTGGGCCGTGGCGAGTCCAAGCAGTCCCGTCGGCTCCAACGCCCGGATCTGGGCGACCTGCTCCCAGTGTCCAATCGCATCGGTCCAGCGGTTTTGCTTTTGGCGAATCTCTGCGAGCAACGCATGCCCTTCCGATTCATTCGGTAATACTTCCACGATAGACGTGTAAGCCCGCTCGGCTTCTGCGGGACGATCCAAACCTTCCAGGCGTTGGCCCAGGGCTTCGTAGCGTTTGATGTCTCGTCGGTTCAGTTGGAGCGCCAAGACCATTTGCGCGATTGCTCCATCCGGGTTCTTCAGCTTGTCGAAGCAATCGATGAGCATTTGCAGCGTCTCGGCATCGTTCGGTTGAGCACTTAGGGCGACCTGAAGTTGGGCAATTGCGGGTTCGAACTTGCCACGATCATGGTACGCCTTGCCAAGGGCCTTGCGGACAATTGGGTTCACCAGTCCCGTCTCGGCCAACTCCTTATCCAGGTGGGCCATGATCGCGTCGAGGTTTTCCGCGGCTTTGAGCACCTCATTCAAGGAGTGCAACGCTTCGCTACGGCCGTTGATGTTCGCGCCCCAACTGACGATGGCCTCGCCCGCGGCATCAATCCCCTTGATCGGCTGACCCAGGCCCGTGTGGGCAACGGAGAGTTGTTGGTAGTACCGCGAGAGTACACCATTGCCGACGCCGCGGTTTGCGGTCGAGCGATGATGGAGGGGAATCACTTCGTCGAAGATCGTGACGGCCCGGTCGTAAAGCTGACAGTTCACGGCGTTCTGCGCGAGGGCCGCCATGTTCCCTTCGAGCCAGCGGTCTTTGTGGCGGAAGTGTTTCTCAGCAGCGTCAAATGCCGCTTTCAGATCCGCTTTGCGACCCGTGTGATAGTAGGCATTGCACAACAGCGTGCGGTAAGTCAAGATGTCCGGCGACTGTTCGATGAGCGGAACCAGAATGGGAATTGACTGCCCGTGCCGGTTTTGCTCGTGAAGGTATCGCACGAGTTGCATCTGTCCGCTGCTGTCCAACTGCTTCTTGCCGTGAGCATCCAGCAAGATGCCAATGGCGCGGTCCTTGCGGTTGCAGCCGTGGTAGAAGTACTCGGCGATATACACCACGGCCGTGGACGAGTTCACCTTCTCGACATAGATCTCGTCGGCCACGCGAGCGAAGTCCTCTTCCTTCGCGGCCCAGTAGTGGCCGTAATGAGCCTGGTACATGTTGCGGTTACGTTGCCGCTGCGTCCGCAGGTCGCGTCGCAATTCGGTGAGCACGAGCGTGAGTAAGCGCTCTTCTATCTTCAACGGCAACGTCTTCGCTTCTTCGCGCCACTGGGCGAGATAGTATCCAAACTGAGTCCAACCATCCTGGTTGTTCAACCGCAGCCAACTCGGTTCGTCCGCTATGCGATCGAGTAGGAAGGCGATGCCCTCGGTGGCATTGGCCACGTCATGCACGATGCGAGAGACCTCTCCAACAACGTTCTCGTAGTTCGTCGTTTGCGTCTTTAACAACGGCGGGAGCACCTTGTTGGCAAACGCCTTCACATCGACAGCGACGTTGTCAAAGGACTTGCTCTTGGCTGTTCGATACACCGCACACAGGAGGTTGATGAGTAAGTATCGCTGGTTGGAGTCGGAGGTTCCACACTCTAGAATCAGCCGTTTCTCCAGGGCATGATAAAGCACTTCGCCCTTGCCAAGTGACACCTCGTTGTCGCTTATGAGAGTACGGTGGTAAAGTTCATTGAGCCGCAGAGTGAGCCACAATTTCTGCGGAGCGTTCGCAGGTTTTGCGATTAACTCCTGCAAGTAGACTTCGGCCCTGACGTGCTGTTTTACGTGCTCATGGAACGACACCAATGTCTGCAACGCACTGTTAGCCTCGGGCGGGAGGATGCCATTCTGCGCCGCGGCGAATTCGTCCAGTGCGGCTCTCAACAGCGTGATGCCTTCTTGATAGCGTTGGTAATATCCCAGAACCGTGGCGTGGTTGTGGGCCAGGTGCATCCGCTCGAACGTGCCGGCCTTCGAGGGAGCGTGCAATTCGCGAAGTTCCCGGAGTTGCTCGGTCGCGAGGTCCGCCCGGGCGATCGTGCCAAGGTCGCGAAGGAGGTTGCTCATCATGAGCGGCTCCCCTTCGACTATGGGACGAGCGAACGCTCGCTTCATTGCGGCAAGGGCCATCTCGGCGTGCGGTCCGGGCTGGTTCAACAGTTCCGCCGCCCGCCGACGGATTTGCATCTCCAACAAGTCCAGTGCTCGAAAGTCCACAGCAGTCTTCGCTATTTTCCGCAAAGTTTCGATCCGGGCCATCAGTTCATCCGCCGCGGCTTCGTCCCGGACCTCGTTCAAAACAGGCTGCATTCCTTGCAGGAACGGGTAGACCTTGCCCGCGCTCTGGCCGATCACGGCGTCGCACATCACTCCCAACAATCGGAAATCGCGGCAAGCCATGTAATACTGCTGGAGTAAGTGGAGGTAGTTTTGCGGATGGCTGGACTTCTCGAAGATCGCCGCGAAGATGCGGAGCACGTCTTTGTCCAATTCGGTGGGCACGTGCCCGCTGCCGCGATGCCAGGGTTGCAAGCGGACACTCAGGAGTCGGCTCAACGTATGCTCATCGATGGTGCGGAACGACGCGATCAGCGCCTTCTCGTGAGGCTCGCGCTGGTTGACTGCCATGTACCAACCCGCGAGAGCCTGGTAGCCGGAGTAACCGAGTTCGCCGGTTTTTTCGACGCTTTCGAACAGTGTGATCGCTTCCTGCAACTTCCCTTGCTCGGCAAGCACGTAGCCGAGCGCGGTCCGCCAGCGACCCTCGACTTCTTCGGCTTTGACCCATTCCGCGAGCACAGTTTCGAGATCTTTTGGACGGTCCAATGCGACCAGTAGTTGAAATTGGACCGACTTCCACTCGGGGTCGGCTGGATTCGCCGCAACGCCGGCGGACACGTACTTTAGGGTTCGTTCGACCAGTGCCGGAGTCGCCGTGGACCGTGTGGCGAAGTTGATCGCCATCGCCAAGTAGCGTTGGGTCAAGATCTCCATGAGCAATTGCTGCTGACTCGGCTCAGCGGTCTTGGGCCGGTCTTTGGGAGCATCGCCCAGGAATGTCCAGCACTCCGCGGCCAGCGGGGCTGGGTCGGTGCGGGCGAGTAGAAAGATACGCTCGGCATTTGCCCACGGTCGTAGCGCTTCGGGCCACGGCGTGGCTTTCACTCGCTCCGCGAAACCGGTGCGAGCCTTGGTCGTGAACTCGGAATGCTTCTTGGCCAGTTCGGGACGGGTCAACTTCTCGGGGTTTGCCAGGTCCTTTTTCTGCGCTACGATGCGAGCCTGCACCATGCGGTCCGTGAGGTGGTGCAACGCCAGGACTTGTCCAAAAAGCCGAGTGTCGGCATTCGCCGGGTCTCCTAGCACGGGCATCATCGCGACCGCTTCGTTCTCGCGATCCGCTGTCCAGGGCTGCGCTAATAGAGCTTGGAATAGCTGCGATGCGTACTCAGAACGGTGTTCGATTGGACCTTCCTTCCATTGCTGGCGGAGGAACCCAGTCGATTCGTCTTGATTGATGTGGCCCGCATACACTTGTGAAAGTAACGCCCCAAGTTGGTGTTTAATCACAAGATCTTCCGTCTTGACCCAGCGAGCTTTCAGACCCGTGGCGAGCTTGGCCCAGACCGCCTCGTCTGTAGCTGGAGCGTTGTAAATCACGAGCGCCAGCAAATGGGTCAACCGTGGCGTTGCGAGTTCGCCAACTTCAATCGCGAGGCGATTGAGCACTTCGAGCTTGACCTTCTTGCCTTCCTCAATGGTCTGGAACTGCCACGAGAAGATGGCATCTGTCAGGTTGTAGTGCTTTGAGTGATTGGCAAAAAACCGTGCGGCTTCGACAAGGATCGGGAGCCATTTCGGTTCGATACGGTCGGTGTTGAGATTGTGCCCACGGCCGGAGGCCACGTTCGCGGCCACTTGCAATCGCATTCGCACAACGGGCTTGATCTCCCCGTCGATCTGAGCTTCCTTGATCCACTTGGCAATCAGCACCTCGGCCTTCGCCTGCTCCCCGCTGCGGATGAGGGCGGAGAGGTAGCGAGAGTACGGCGCCTCGGTCTCCGGTGATTGCTCCAGCCAGGCCGTGAGGTACGCGATCAACTCGGGGTAGCGGCCCTCGTTCTCGTACCAGGAGGCGGGCAACGTGCGGAGATATTCGCCTTCCCAGGTTTGCCAGTCCGCGGCCGGGACGACGACTTTCGCGAGGTAGGCATACGCCGCGTCGCGCTCGCCGCGTTGATACAGAGCCTGGGCGTACTGGTACTGGAGGTTGTAATCGCGAGGATACGCGGTCGCGAGGTCCTTCTGAAGGCCGAGCAACTCTTCCGCGCGGTCGCCTCGATTTTGCAGGACGTAAACGCGATTTTGCTTCCATCGTTTCAACGTGTAAGTGAAAGCCGGCAGGTCAAGGTAGGCCGGTCGGAGTTTATCACTCAACACCATTTGTTCGTTTGGCGCGAGGACGGGTTGCCCCTGCGAATAGATAAAATCTGCCTGTGTGACTCGGTCGCCCGTGGCAGGGTCCTTCGCGAGTTTGTCCGCTTCGACAAGCAGGTGTTCTCGGAGTTCCTCGCCGCGTCGGCTGGCTTGCAGGAACACGGTCCGCAGCCAGCGAACCCCGGGTTTATCGACAGCGAGTTTCTCCAGCGCGTCGAGCTGTTCGCTGGCCTTCACCCACTGCTGGTAACCGGCGTAGTAGTTCAAAAGAGTGAAATGATTATCGAAAGACGGCTTTCCCGCCGCGGTGTTTTTCTTCGCGTCGGACACCGTTGGAGCGGGGGACTTCAAAAGTTGGACAGTCTCCCACCCCGCCATGGTTTCGTTCACTCGAGCGGCGAATTCGTCAGCCGTTAGCGCGACGACCGTCTGGTTGGTCTTCCAACTCCTTCGGCCATTGCCTTCGACCAATTCCACAGTCCTCGGCCACCACAGTCCACTGGCCTGAACGAAATCGCCGTAGGTGGTCAGGGTGTTGCGAACTCCGTTGTAAAGGTGTTCCTCGCGAACGAGGACGCGCTTCTCGAGGTCGATGGTGAGCCGGACCTCAAACTTTTGCGATTCCTGGCGGAGGACGAGCACTGTCTTGCCGTCCACTTTTTCGATGGTGGGTTTCATGGAATTGAAAGTCTCATCGAGCGATGCCATCATCTCTGATTGGAACTGCATGGGAGCGTCACTGAGATCGGTTGGAGTGGCGGCCCGAACGCGTCCGAGGCGGTACGCGATACCGAAGATGCCGCGGTCTTTGCCGTCGCACCATTCGACGTGCGTTGGACCTCCTACGGTGGTCGAACGCACGACCCATGACTTTGGAGAATAAACTTCGACTCGAGTACTACGAGAGAGCGTGGCTCCATCGCGGGGGTCGAACGAGTCGATCTGCTTTTCGATCCTCAACCCACCGGCGAGCTTGATTAGCTCGTCTTTGCGTTCGAGTAACTTGGCCAGATCCCGGGCATCTTTCGGCCAATCACCCGGTTTGACGGAGATCGGTTTACTCGCTTCCGGAAAATGGGGGAATAGCCCATCGAACCAGCGCGTCTGGGAGTAATTGCTGCGAATTTTGGACTTGTAATCTGCGTCCTTGCGACGAGCCATTCCCGACTGTCTTGCTGTCCCACGGTAGTCTGCCATTCTCCCGGAATAATGTTCGAGTCGATCGACTTCGCGACTATTTATAAGGCCGTCAGCAGCAAATAGTGATTCATCCCTCGCATAAAGATCGTCTTTGAATTCTTTCTTTCCCTCTTCCTCAGACAGTGCCTTCGAGAGTTGTTCGATGGCCTTGTCCTGTTTCTTACCAGTCACGAATTCTTCAAAGGGAAGATCAAGATCGCCTGATTTGTTCTCGGACCCGCCTTGGAAGGACGTGTTGGATGCAGTGGACTTCTCGGCGTCGTCCAAGCCCACTAGCAGGTAGTCTTCTTTGCCACCGCCTGAACTCAATAGTCTGCTGCTGGTCCCCGGGGATCGGTCTGCAAAACCGTCCCCGTACTCCTCCTGGCCTTGAAACGCGCGGATATCACGGCCAAGGGATGTCAGTTCCGCCAGGATATCCCGCCTCAGTCCAACTCGCCACAATCCAGCCTGCTTCATTTGCTGGCGGGCGAGTTCGTACCCGGCATCGTCCTTGTTTTTCGCGAAGAACAGTTCCCCTTCGCGCATTTGGAAACGCCGTTTCACCTTGAAGCGTTCACGGTCGGCGTCGCTCTCCAGAACCAGGAACGAAGTGTACGGCGTAATGATCCCAAACTCTTCGGAGAGCCCGATCACGTCGTCCTTTACTGTGGGAGTTTGGGCTTGCTCCAACAACTTGTCCAGGTGCATCCGCGCCCAGAGGCGGGGGAGAAACGAGTTGCCGGCTTCCATGTCCGGGAGCGTGGCGGAAGCGGCGTAGCGAATTGGTTTGCCGTCGTGCGAACCGGAAACGACCACCTCGCCGAGTTGAGATTTTACTTCAGGCAGATAACGTCCGATCAGGATTTGTTGCGTCCCAGGTACCAAGTTTGCGAGCGTTTCCGGATAAACCTTGGCGGTCTTCCAGCCTTTGAACTCGACCTTCAAATCGCGGACCGGCGGACGGGTGATTTCGTCCAACAACTCCAACGCTATGGCCACCGGGCCTTGTTCGCCGGTCACGCGTCGCATCGAACCGCTACCGAGGCTGCCGATTGCTTTCAACACGCCCGGTTCGAACGTACTGCCGAGGGCGACGGCGTGGAACGTTGCGGTGGACTTGCTCGCGGCGTACATCGTTTTCAAGCGCTCCGCGAATGCTTGTGGGTTCGCGTCTTTCGTCGTGGCGATACCGTCGCCCAGGTAGATGACCTGTGTTTTCGGGCCGCACTGCTTTAGTGCCGAGGTGAATGTCTTGTCCAAGTCGGTCCAACCGAGAGAAACACGGCCGTTGAGTACAATCCGGGCTTTCTGGACATTCTCCGCAGTTGCAGGTTGGGGCTTCTCGAACGCCCAGTCGGGGTTCACATCGCACGCGGCGAGGTTGAACGTGTCCTTCGGCGTGAGCGCCTCCAGCATCGCGTTGACCAGCGTAGTTTGTGCGGCGCGTTGTGCCGGATCAATCGACGCGGAGGTGTCACACACGAGCATTAGATTCAAAGGGCTATTACTCGCCACCTGGTCGCGCTCGGTCGAGGGCGTCGTCAGTTGGACCATGAAGTATCCATCGTTCCCGCGGCGATGCGGTACGACAGCAACGGTGGGAGCCTTATCCCCAAGTTCGACGACGACCTCGAAGTCCCGCGTTGGAGTGTGCTGTTGGGCCGAGAATTCCACTTTCGCCGCATTCTCGGTCTTACTGAGCCTAACAGTGTGCGTCGGCGATGACACGGCCTTCAACGGTGCCGCGGATTGCACGGTTACCGTCAAGGAGAGTTCCTCGAGAGGGTGCTGTTGGAGCATCTCGCTTTGTAGGGCGTAGCTGTAGCGGTAGGCGTTGCTTTTGAGGGGAAGCACTTGCGTGTACGTGATGCGGATTCGTTTCTCCGAGTTGCCAAAGATCGGCCAGACGCGGGCTTTGAAGATGTTGCCGCCGGTCCACTCCAAGAGTCCCGGATCGCGGCGTTCGCGCATAATTTCTTCGTAAATCTCGCGGGCCCGCTGCTTCTCCACCACATCGGCTTCGATCATCTGGTCGCCGATCCACATCGCGAACCCGGAGATCGATGCATCTTGTGGCAGTGGGAAGTGGAACACGCCTTCGAGTTGCGAATCTGTGTGGTTGACGAACGTTTCTTCAATCGTCGTCCGGGCGATCTGGTCGCGAATATCGACATTGACTTTGTGGTAGCCGACCGACAAGGACACGTTGCGACCATCGACTTGCGCGACCAGACTGCCTAACGATTCGTTTGCCGTGGTGCTTTTATAGCCCGCTAGCCAGCGGGGATTCTTCTCGATCTTGGCGATCTGATCCTTGGCAATGCGGTAGAACCCGCGTTCGGTCACGACGACTTTGGACGATCCTGGACCGAGCAATTCAATTGGAGTCCCCTTGGCCGGAGCGACCTCGGCTTCGCCTTCGTGGAGCCGGACTTGGTTCGGCTTGATGATTTCCAATAGTCCCCCTGGGCCGACAATCACCTCGGCTTTCGGCAGCAAGCGAAGCGTGGCTGCGTTCGCCCCGCGGGCATCGGCTCGCACCCAATCGCCGGGCATTAGCAGCCCATTGGGACGTACCGGCATCCAGCGAGTACCGAGCACGGGCTTGCGGCTAACTAGCCCTTGGACGTCCGCGATTTTGCCAACGCGGCCATCTTCCGACAACGTGGGCTTGACGACGAATTTCTCGTCGGGAACCGGTTGCTCGTCCGCCAAGACCACGAGTGTAAGGAGAGTTTGCAACACGCCGTTTTGTCCAAGTGCGAACGCCTTCACTCCAAGCAGTTTCCCCGTGGTTCCGTCCGCTTCAATCTCCACGACGCGAGGGGAACCATCGCGGTCGGCGGTGTCCAATCGGTAGACCTTCACGGTTTGACCGTTCCGATCGACTTGTTCCGCGGGTGTCGTTTCGTTTAGAACTTGCGACGTCGGCCGGGCCAGACCGAGCATTGCGAACACGTCAAACCCCGGGCGATCTGGGCGGAAGTAATCTCCCGTGCCGGCCGAGACGCGATTGGACGATTCATCAATGCGGTAGGTTCGCCTACCCTGGACGATAAGGTAGCGCTCCGCCGATTCCTCCCAGCGGAGCTTATTGGACCGGCTTACCCACACATCCTCGGTCCGCTCGGCCCGTGTGACCTGGAGGTGAAGTGTCTCGCTGTCGGCCGCCTGGTCCAGCACCTGAGCCAAGGACATATCCCTCGGCTCGTTCTCGGAGGGCCACAATTGCCAGGCGACCGCGACAAGCACTGTCGCGGCGATCATCGCCCCTGTCAGGCGGAAGAGCATGGAGAACATCGTAGACCTCGGTCTTCGGGGGAGAGGAGCCGAATCACTTGGACTTGGAACGGTGGTTAAAAATACATCGGTCGTTTGGTCGCGCAGTCGATCGAGAAACGCCTGATCCAGCGGAGACGTACCATCCTCGATGGACGCCAGCAGGTCGGCGAACCGATCGTCCTCCAACTCGTCGTCCCACGGGGTCATGGGCGCCTTCCTATCGCGCGATCAGAAGTCGGGGCGGGTTTCTCGAACGCCTCGCGAAAGGCCTGCCGAGCCCGGGCCAGCTTGGAGCGGACGGCCACGGGTGTGCAGCGTTCTCGCGCCGCAATCGCGTCGACGCTTTCCCCGTCCAGGTACTTGGCCGTCAGCAGCAGTTCGTAATCCGCAGGCAACTCCACCAACGTGGCCCGGACCAAGACGGCCAGTTCCGCCGCTTCCAGCGGGTCTGTCGGTCGCCCGTTCAACCACCCCTCGACTTCGCGGCGAGCGCGAGCCGAGTGGACCTGGTCTCGCCGCTCCGTTTTTCGGTAGTGCAGGGCGATGTGTAACCGGGCGATGCCCCAGAGCCAGGCCCAAAGTGGTGCTCGCTGGGGGTCGTAGGTCCGTGCCGAGCGGGCTGCCGCAAGGAACGTTTCTTGAACGACATCCGCCACATCGGCCGCACAGGGGCCCATTCGGCGCGCGACGGCTCGCCAAACGCGTTCGGCGTACGCATCGTACAGCGTCCGCCACGCGTCTGGCCGTCCCTCGCGCAATCCGAGGGCGACCTGTCGCTCGAGATCGTCATCCATACATGGTTGATCCGCCACGGAAGCGTTCGGTGGCTCGCGATCCGGTGCGGCCCCCGGATAGGTATGGTTTGCGCGAACGGGGACGGGTGTGTCGCGAAAAAGTGATTAAATTTGAAATGAATCGACCAGCGGTTAACCGAGCCGAGCGGCACTTCCCAGGCCAAGTCCGTCTCAGCTCGGCAGACCTACCGAATCAGGAGGTCCCATTCACCGTGCAGAACTCCTTGCGAACCCATTGCTGGCAATTCGGGCAGGGGGAGTCTTCCTTGGGCCGAAATTTGCCGTCGATTTCGTAGACCCAAATGTGCGCGTGCCGGGGATGCGAATAGCGGTGGCGCGGGGCCTGGCTCTCGCGGACGTACTTGGAATGCAAGCCCACGAGCGTCATCCAGAGGTGGGCTTCGGCGCAGACGTGCGCGTCCAGTTTTGTGGCCTTTTGAAAGCCGTAACTTTGGATCATCGTTTCGAACTGGTGCCGCAATTCGCCCGAGTTCAGATCGATTTTGTATAGGTCGCGGGCCAGGTCAATGGCTCGGCCCTTTTCGCCGGAGAGTGCCACGATTCCCTCGCTGTAGGCCAAGCGTCGCTCGTAGTCCTTTTTTTGCAAGTCGGCGTGTTGAAGGTAAAGTTGGATTTTCTTCGAAGCCGGGTGGCCGAGCAGGGTCAGTTTGTGATTGGCCATGAGTCACCTCGCCAGATGTCGAGAATCCGCCGTAAAAGTCTATTGCGGTGGCGGAAAAAGAACGAACGGACCCGAAGTCATTTTGCGGACTGTCGTCTTTCGCTCTGCGAAAGACGGTCGGGAGACTTTGCCTTACGTAGGTCCGGCGAGCCGAGCCGGACCGGCTTCGAGCGTCCGCGACGTTCGCGGAAGCCCCTGGCGGTGGAAGCCGGTGCCGCTCGGCTCGCGGCACCTACTTGGAACAGACTGTTACTTAACAATCGTGCAGTTCGCCAGCAAGAGCGTTCCGTTTCGCCGTCCTTCGCAGGTGCCTTGCAACTTGAGCGTCTTTCCTGGTTCGACCTTGGCGAGTGCCGCCTTGGAGTCGCTGGCGAATTCGCAGAGGATCTCGTCGTCTTCGCCGCCCTTGAGATAGACGAGGATTTTCTTGGTGGGGTCGTTGCGCATCACTCGTAAGACTTCGCCGGAGAGTTGGAGTTGTTTGCCTTTGTATTTCTCGTCGCCCAACAATTCGTTGCTGTCGTAGTCCTTGACGAGCGTCGTGGCCGAAAGGACGAGCGGCTTCGTGGCGACGGGCGGAACTGGCTCTTTCCCAGTCACAAGCGTGCAGCGCGTCAACGTCAGTGTGCCACGGATTCGTCCTTCGCAAACACCTTGAAGTGTGATCTTCTTTCCGGCTTCGACTTTCGCCAGGGAGGTTTGAGCATCCTTTTCGAATTCGCATTCGATCATGGTGAAGTCTCCCCCGCAGAGGGTCACGACGACCTGGTTCGGTTTGCTTCGCGAGACGCGTTCGACTTCGCCGGAGAGTTGAAGGAACTTCCCTTTGTATTTGTCGTCGCCGGAGAGTTCGTTCCCTTCGTACTCCTTGGCGAGTGCATCGGCCGTGGCGGGCGTGGGCTTGCCCTTCGGCAAAGGTGACTGGGTCTTGACCAGGATGCAGCTATCGAGCTTCACGGAATTGGACGTCCGATCCACGCCCTTGCAAATGCCGCGAATCGTGACGGTTTTGCCGGTCTCCACGCTGGCGAGGTCGGAGTTCTCGGTCCAGCCGAAATCGCAGTCAATCGTGTTGTCGCCTTCGCCGAGTTGAACGATGGTCCGGCCCGGTTGAGCGTCCGAAACCAGTTTCACTTTCCCCGTGACTTCCAGAAGGCGGCCGGTGTAGTTAGCCTCGGCGCTCACAAAGTTGTTCTGGAATTCCTGGCTAAGATTCGTTGCTGGGATCTTCGTCGCTTCGTCGTTTTGGACGTCCGGGGCGGTCACTGGTGGCCCGGCATTGTTCGGTCCGACCATGCCCATGCCGCCGATCAACAGAATCCACATCAACGCAATAATGCAACTCAGCGCGCTGACGATAATTCCCGCGATCGGCAAACCGCGACTGTGGTTGTAACTCTTCGCCACGAGCAAGCCAACGACGCCGAGCACGAGCGAGAAGAAGCCGCCGCCAATTCCAATCGCCCCGATGCAGGGAATAAAGCTGATCATGAGTGAGACGACGCCGATCATCAGCGAGAATATTCCCAGGATGCTCACCCCTGGAGCGGTCGATCCTCGCCGGCTCGGCAAGTCGTAATCATCGTCATAACGGTCCCGCGGCATGATCGGCCTCCGAAGATCCGCCCCAGGAACGCGGGCGGTGCAAAGAGAAGTCTATTCGTGTCGGGGAGTGGTTGCAAACCAATCCGAAATCTCATCAATTGCCCATCTGCTCGGTCCAAACCTTGAAGCTCTTGAGTGTGTTCGGCCCAAATGTGTTGCTGATCGCAACATCCGCGGCATCGCGACCGCGGGCAATCAAGATTCGCCCGATCCGCGGTGAGTTGTTTCGTGGGTCGAACATGTACCACCGTCCGCCAAGGTACACTTCCATCCACGCTGCGAAATCCATCTCGGAGTATGGCGGAGCCACACCAATATCGCTGAGATAACCCGTACAATACCGAGCGGGAATGTTCATACACCGGCAGAATGCAATGGCGAGGTGGGCATAATCCCGGCAGACACCAGTGCGCTCATTGAACACTTGCCATGCGGTCTTGGTGGCGCGGGCATTATGATAACCAAAGGTAATATGGCGATTCACAAAATCACAGATCGCTTGAACTCGGCCCCACCCCGTTGGTCCGTTGTGAAAGAGGGCCCAGGCCACCTCGGACAGCAAATCCGTCTCGCAATACCGGCTCCCGAGCAAGAACACGAGAGTTTCTTCGGGAAGTTCCTGGATCTGGTATTGATGAGCCGCGGGGGCGACTTCGTCGGGTATTCCAGGATCGTTCACGACAGCCGCGGTCGAAAACCGAATCTCCCCCGGCGGCGCGACAATCCGGCTACACCAATTCCCAAACGCATCCCGATAGGATGAAATCGGAATCGACGGTGCAATAATCAAGTGATCCGGAACGATGATATCGGAAGCGCGAGTATAGTTGATGTGTAAGGTCAATATCATCGGCGTGGGTTGCGGGCAATCGTAGATCAATTCATAGCCAACGCGGATCTTCATTCGGCGCAACTTTGTGTTGGTGTGCCGTTCTCTTCCCATCATTCTACAAGCCTCGGTGAGTCGAACCTTCAATGCTGCTTCTTTCGCTTCGTTTTCGCCTTGTCACCGTTGCCCCGCGCGACCAGCCATCGAACATTGGCAACCGTCAACAATCCAAGAAACTCCGGCTGCACCCAGATCACATTGGAGTGATCCTTCCCCCATTGATCGCGCAGCCGGAACGAGATGGTGTGATCGCGCGGCGCCCGGTGGCCACCGTAGGAACTGTGCCCGCCGAAGACGGGCTCCCACTCAGGGAAGGCCTCGCGAATGACTTGCATCGCATGGGCCATTTCGTCGGCAGTCGCTTTGCGATTGTCGCTGGCCATCATGGCACCGTTGGAGGTCGAGAAGCCTGCCGCGAAAGACGCTCCTTGTGGTCGACGGGTTCGCAGGTCCGTCTGAATTGTCGCATTTGGGCGAACTTGACCGGGTGGAGTGTGTCGAAATACAATTCAATTTGCAATGGCTGCCGTGTTTAGGAGAGAACTGTCATGACCCCCGTCACCTTGGAATCGCTCGCCAGCCGCGTCGAGGCATTGGAAAAAGAGCTTCAGGCTTACCGAGACCGAGAGGTTCTACCCAAAAAGGATTGGCGACTTGCGGTGAACATGTTCGAGGAAAGCGAGTTCACCGAAGATCGGATTGCCGAAACGCTGGCGATCCGTGAACGGGGACGCGAAGCATATCGAGAGGGGCGGGAGGAATGACCGTCATCGATATCGACTGGGTGGTGAAGGAGGTAATAGTGTGATAATTTGATTTGAAGACAAGCGAGGTCAACGAAATGCCAAAAGCGACGAAGCAACCGACGCCGCACGCCGCATCAATGAACGGGACAACAAGCGAGGTTTTCACCTTATCAGAGGCTGCCTCGTATTTGCGGCTTACTGAGTCGAACCTGCTCGAATTGGTCCATACCCAAAGCCTGTCCGCAAGATTGGCCGGCAGCGAGTGGCGCTTTTTGAAATCCGCAATTCAAGATTGGTTGAGTACCGGCTCATCAACCCCGCAATCGCGGAAAGAGGCTCAATTAGCCCTAGCCGGGAAATATCGGAACGACCCCGACTTGCTGCAGATTTGCGAGGAAGCTTATCGGAAACGGAAGCAGAAAGTGACGAGGAAGAGTGATGTACGTTCTTGATACCGACACTCTCACGCTCTTGCTCTTGGGCCACAATCGCGTGACGGAGATGGACTGGCCACCTATTAATACCTACCATCACGATGTCAAATCGAGCCACCTTGGTCACCCGGAACCAGAAGGACTTCCGAAAGGTTCCGGGGTTGGTGATTGAGAATTGGGTGGATTAAACGGAACGGTAACACAATTGTTGGATTTCAACCGTGTAATCACGAACGCATAGACGGTGTTACCGTGGCCGATAGGAAACTACTCCACGAATTGTGGCAGGATACAGGCGAGGGTGAATACGGCTTCGAGACCTTTTGCTTCGCCGGTCCCCTTGGAGAAGGCGCAAGAGCACTCTTGAGCCCGGAAGCCAAGTTGATTTGGACAGTCAAGGCGGGAAGCCACTTCGAGGCGATGACGCTATATTATCAATTCATGGACTGGGGCGTATACTCGACCATATATGAGGAAGATCGAAGTCCGTACCCCCATGAGTGGTTCGACACACAACGCACATAATAAGTCTGATTCGTCTCTTAATCCGGCCCCCTTACCCTTCCCGCCACCTCGCTCAAATAAAACTCCCGCACCGCCGCATGCACCGCAGGCCCCAACGGCGGCAAGTCGCTCGCCGAGGCATTCGATCTCGCTTGCCCCGCGTTCCGGGCCCCCGGAATCACCACGCTCACCGCCGGAAAATCTAGGCACCACCGCAGTGCGAACTGCGGCATTGTCATTCCACTCGGCATCAATGTTTTCAACTTCTCGGTGAGGGCCAACCCCGTTTCGAATCCGAGACCCGCGAAGGTTTCGCCGACGTTGAACTTTTCGCCGTTGCGGTTGTAGGTGCGGTGGTCCGTGGGGGCGAACGTGGTTTGCGGCGTGTACTTGCCGGCGAGCAAGCCCGAGGCGAGCGGCAAGCGGACGATGATCGCCACGCCCTTCGCGCGGGCCTCGTCGAAGATCGCGGTGATCGGCGTCTGGCGGTAGATGTTGAAGATGATTTGCAGCGACGCGAGCCCCGGTTGGGCCAGGCACGCCTTCGCCTCGGCAGTCGATTCTACGCTCGCCCCGAAGCGCTGGATTTTGCCTTCCTTTTTCAACTGGCGAAGCGTTTCGAACACCTCGCCCTTTTCGAGTTCCGCCAGGGGAACGCAGTGCAATTGCGTGAGGTCGAGTGTTTCGACTTCGAGGCGTTTCAGCGAGTCTTCGGTGTGCCGGCGAACGTTCGCGGCCCGGCAATTCTCCGGCAAACCGGGGTCGGAGCGCCGGCCGAGCTTCGTGGCAATGAAGTAGTGGCCGGGCCGTTCGCGCTTGAAGCGGGCGATGAACCGTTCACTGCGGCCGCTGCCGTAAATGTCCGCGGTGTCCAGGAACGTGGTCCCCGCATCAACCGCGGCATGCAACGTGGCCAGGGCGTCGTCGTCCGAAACGTCCCCCCACTGATCGCCGCCGATCTGCCAGCAGCCGAGGCCAACGTCGGAGATTTGCACGGCGTCGCCGCCGAAGGATTGTCGTCGCATGGGGAACTCCGTTTGAGGCGGGGGTCATTTAACGGGAATGGGGGAGAGGCGGCGAGCGGGTGGGGGGATTCTGCGTTGCGGGGGATGCGGGTTGCGAATAGCCTGAGGAGGGTCGAGTGAAAAAATCATCCGCTGGAGCAGTTCGACAGAATCGCGATCTGTTCAGTTCATAATCCTGTGGCAAAATCTATAACGATCCGTACCGACTGACCAGGAGTGTGAATGACGTTCGCTGAGCTTCTGGATACGATCACACCCGCTGCTGGTTCTCCAGATTCCTTTGTCGCTGTTTGCCAGAAGCTTGAAGAGAGAATCTTCAAGATGAAGGCAGCATCACTACCTGCGCTTCTTGTTGAAATTGGATCCATTCCGGAAAGAATCGACCACGATTCAACACCTGAGAAGTTGTTTGCCAAAGCAGCAGACATCATTCTCGCACGAAGTTTTCGCGAATTGGGTTTGCAAGCCACGGTCAATAAGGAACGGGTCGACTGCGCCGATGTGATCGCAAAAAGTCGGTTTCACGAATACTCGCTTGTGGGCGACGCGAAGGCATTTCGCCTGAGTCGAACGGCAAAGAATCAGAAAGACTTCAAAGTCAAGTCCATGGCAGATTGGCGTGGCGACCACAATTACGCTGTTCTGGTCTGCCCATATTTCCAGTACCCCAAAAAGACGAGCCAGATTTACGGACAGGCGATTGACTCGGGTGTTTGCCTATTGAGTTGGGAGCACCTCGTGTTTCTGCTTCGCGCTGGCGTTCGCGAATCAGCGACCGTGAACTTGTCATCCATTTGGAGCATCAGCGAACAATTGGCGGAAAAAGTCAAAGTTAGCCAGAAGAATAGGAAAGACAACTTTTACAGAATTGGAAACGAGCTCTTCTGCCAGCATTTGCTGCTTTCGTACGACGCTTTGAAAGCCGAACTGCTTAAGTGTAAGAACGCAACAATTTCTCGGGCTGAAGTGGAAATCGAATTCTGGACTCAGCACGTCGAGGAAGTTAAGAAGTATACGCGGGAGCAAGCCATCGCCGAGCTCATCTCAGCTCTCAAAGTTCATCAAAAGATTGCATCGATTCGGAAGTTCATCAAGCAGCTTCCGAAAGATGAAAGCATTGGATAATCTCGGTATGATTGATAGTGTAATTTGTGATGATTGTGTCAATATCTTGCCAAAATTGGCAGATGCCTCAGTACACCTTATTCTTAGTGATATCCCCTACGGAATTGGCGTTGATGAATGGGATGTCCTTCATGCGAACACAAATTCCGCTCTCCTTGGATCAAGTCCAGCACAGCAAAAGGCGGGAGCTGTGTTCCAGAAGCGGGGAAAGCCATTGAACGGTTGGTCTGCGGCAGATCGCGAAATTCCATTGCAATACTACGAATGGTGCAAGGCGTGGTCAGCACAATGGCTTCGGGTACTCAAGCCCGGTGGCTCCGCAATCATTTTTGCAGGGCGGCGACTCTCGCATCGTTGTATCACCGCGATGGAGGATGCAGGATTCACGTTCAAGGATATGCTTGCGTGGCTTCGAGATAGTGCACCGCACCGTGCCCAACGCGTTAGTGTAGTTTATGAGCGGCGAGGCGACGAAGCCTCGTCGCGTGAATGGGAGGGATGGAGGGTCGGGAACCTTCGCCCAGTGTTTGAGCCAATTCTATGGTTCACGAAGCCCTATGAAATCGGCGGGACTATCGCCGACAATGTCCTCGAACACGAATTAGGCGCTTTTCACGAGAAGGCGTTTGTGAAATATAACAAGACACCGGACAACGTTATAAGAATCGGTTCAGAATCCAAGGAAGGTGGCTTGCATCCCACGCAGAAGCCGTTGCGACTGATGCAAGCTCTCGTCGAGTTGACTACTCGCCCCGATCAAGTCGTCCTTGATCCTTTCTGTGGAAGCGGAACGACGCTCATTGCTGCCAAGTCGTTAGAACGCCGTTTTATCGGAGTCGAGATTAGCGCTGAGTATTGCGAAGTTGCAAAAAAAAGGCTTCGCGATTTTGACATGGAAATAAAACAGAGTCTCTTCCGCTGATTGCCCATCGAACAACGAATAACGTAGACTGCATTAAAAACCCGTTCAACGCAAATGACACCGAGACTTCACTCCTTGTTCCAAACGTCCCTCCACTCGTCCCCACCGATCTGCTAGTATCCAATGCCAACGTCGGAGAATTGCCCGACGTCCCCACCAAAGGATTGTCATCACGGGGAGAAAACCTTTTGCATATAAGAGCCTGGGTTGCACTGGGCTGATCGGAAGTAGGCCTTGACAGCGCATTGCGAAAAGATTCCACTCACGCGTCTTCCGGTTCGCGTTTCCCCTCCC
>Ga0105047_10007408_pt1 | contig 18477 bp, 21 predicted proteins | sample MAT04_FD_78384 | JGI IMG/M metagenome (GOLD analysis project Ga0105047, IMG submission 78384) | Freshwater microbial communities from Lake Fryxell liftoff mats and glacier meltwater in Antarctica - MAT-04 (megahit assembly) | ecosystem: Environmental > Aquatic > Freshwater > Ice > Liftoff... | reverse complement strand
GAAATCGGGGCGCTTCGACAGTCGGAGTAGGGTGCGTGATTTCACGCAACCTTGGGACCGGCGGTGCGTGCGGGCACGCACCCTACAGGGGCTGCGTCTTGGGGCCGATCCGGTGGCCTTGCTGACCAAACGGATGTCGATCAGACCAAAAAACCGACATCAAGCCGTGCGACAGACCATCGCGCAATTGCACGGTTTGCTCAAAAGGCTTGATCCGCGCACAAATCAGCGGCTGCATGCAGCAGGGGTCGGCTTGATTGGGGAATGTCGGTTCAGTTGACGAACCAGTTGAATTGGCCCGAAAAAGAACAGGCCACCTGGGGGATGTCGGATTTCTGCTGTCAGGGCGGGGGACAATGCGACTGCTTTGCCGCGCTTGACCGGAGCATGAAATCGGGACACCCCGTCGCCGTCTCGCAGGAAACTTGGGGAATGGCGGTCAGGCAACCGTCATCATGGGCCGTGCCTATTGGCTCGGCCCGTCTCAACACCAAGGAGACTTGCTGTGCTGAGATCCATCGCTGCCGCCTGCGCTGTCTGCCTTCTGACCGCTCTGCCAGCCACCGCCAAGTGGGGGGCACCACCTACGACGGTACCTGGGATTGCCGCGACGGAAAAGCCGGCTACCTCGGCGCGATAGTCATCGCCAACCTGAGCTATGCCTTCATTGACCCGGCGGGCAAGGTTTCCGAATATGGCACGCTTGAATCAGTTGGCAAAGCCGACCAACATTTTGCGTCCCAGATCGTCCTTGACGGGCCATTGCAGACGGGCTTTGGAGTCATCACCCTGATCATGTTGGGACCTATCGACAATTCCGAGGATGCCTCCCACGAAGTCTATTTGTATGCATTCAAGACCGAGACGGCCATGTTCCAGTGTATTCGCCGCTACGGGGTCCAGCTTTTGATCTGCGGGGAACAATCGGAGTAGGGTGCGTGATTTCACGCAACCCTGGGTCCGACGGTGCGCGCGAGGCCGCACGCTACAGGAGCTGCGTCTTGGGGCCGATCCGGGGGCCTGTCAGTGGCGGGCCACTCGGCCCTCTGCCAGGGGGTGAGGCGCGGCCCCCGGGAGGGGCCCTGGGGGGAAAGGGACTGGTGGACCTTTTACAGTAACGAACGCCCGCGCAAACTTCTGCCTGCTGGGGTCGCGTGAATGCGTCTGCCTGGGGCAGCCAGGCGCGTCCCGACAGTTAGTCCCGCTCGGGTTGATTGACGAAAATAAGGACGGCCAACATCGACATGTAGAACTGGAACGCGGCGGTCTGGCCGTTCCATTGGGATTGCCACATCAGGAACCATTCGCCACCGACAACCATGAACCCGACAAACCATACCAGAAATCCCAGCGTGACCCCGACAATTGTAATCTCTTTGGACTGATCGAACTCGGCGGGTGGGGCGCCGACTTTGCCAAACATCCGCAAGGCACCCCAGGCCAGAAGGATGCAAGTCAGCCCTTCGCCCGCGATTATTCCCCAATACCCGATGGTCCAGAGCGTGGGCGAGGTGATGGACCGATACATCGCAGCATTGCCAGGGAACGTCGTGTCCATGCTGAGAACATGCTTCACGAATTCGAAGTTCGAATTGTAGTCGGTGATATTGCTGAACGCCACCAGAAAACAAAACGCCGAAAGCCCCAGAACCATCGCGATCTTGCAGTAGCGAATAAGCGGCATGCCTCTCTCCCTCTGTTGCCTGATGGGGACCATGCCCGATCGGGTAACTTCTGTCGAGATGAAAGTCCGGCAAGTGATCTGATTGCACTTGGGAAGATGAAGCCTGCCGGGTCCGACGCCATCCGGATGAGGCGGATCATTGTCAGTTGGTCAGGATCTGACGGTCGTGCAGCTGCTGGTGGTAATTGTGCCGGGCGTGCCGTGGAAGTTCGCGGCCAACGTTCTCAAGATCAATAGCCTCATCAACGTGGTTGCCGAGGCATCCATCGTCTCAGTGGTGGAGCTCGGTATATCGGTCGTTGTGATAGGCGGCGGTACCGATCTGTCGTTGCCCTTCAACGCCGCCTCAAGCGCCGCTATTGCCGCCGTGTCTACGCGGCCGATCCGCGACGCGGTGACGCGTTCCCTGTTCATGGTCGCCGCCGCCGTCTGCATCGGCGCATCGACGCGTTTTCGATCAGTCTCGGCGGACTCCAATTCACTGAAATCAAACGTCGATCTGGTGAGTTGATGCGGCGTCTGGCTGCCGAAATTGACCCGCGCACCACAGCGGCGGATATCATTGCGTTGGCGACCAGCAGCGGCGCGCTTACCTTGTAAACTTCACGACAACTTGCAACGCTCAAGGTGCACGGCTCTCAGCAGCCTCACCCCGAACGAACACTTCTGCAAGGTCCGGACTTCACAGCCAGACAGATCGCCCGCGACCCGATCCACCTTTTGCGGGGAACGAACTCCCAAGCGGCCCCGATGCGCGAAATTGAAGGCTGGACGCTAACCAAAATTGGCTAGAACTTGCAGGCAAAGCCAAGGCTTTTGGGTCGCCACTCCCTTTCTTGCAGACTCAAATCTTAAAAACGCGCCTTGCCGTTTGTGACGCGATATCGGCCTGCTCTGATGCGCTGAGCACCGAGATCAACGAACGGCTGACCGCGATCCATGCCTTAAGCCCGACACCCAGATTGACCACCGGCCAGTCGCCGCCCCAGACAATACGACCGGGGCCAAAGGACTGGATCACGTGATCGACCCACGGGCGCAGCGCGTCCACAGTGGCAGTTCCGGGCGCGCAATAGGCCGAAATTCCCGAAAGCTTGCAGTGAACATGCGGCAAGGCTGCGAGCGCGGTGATTTGTCCGGCCCAGTCCGTGAAGCTGCCGCCTGCCATGTCGGGGACGCCGCAATGGTCCAGAACCAAGGCCTGATCGGGGCAGGCGCGGGCCAGTTCCACTGCAATGGGCAGTTGGCGCGCAAGAAAGCACATATCGAAGACCCAGCCTTTGGCGCCAATCGACCGGAGATTGCGGCGGAACGTTGCGGTTTGGGACAGATCGTCCGGCATCACATGCAGGATCCGGCGAAAGCCCCGGACGTTCAGATGCTGGCATTCCTCCAGCCATGCGGCAAAACCCTGATCATCTTCGGGCCGGCACGAGGCGATCTGGCCCAGCAGACCGTGCTGACCGACAAGGCCTGAGGCAAACCGGGCTTCGTCCTGGTAATCGGCATCATCGACGCCGGCTTCCATGACTACGGCTCCGGCGATGCCCTCGCCTTGGGTAAGATCGGCGTAGTCGGTCAGGGTGAAATCCCCGGTTGCCAAAGCCGGAATCCCCGCCGTCCAGCCATAACCGAAGCGATCCCGGTAGATCAGATGCAGATGCGTGTCGATGAAGTCCATGGCGGTTGTTCCTTTCTGTGCTGCGTGTCGGGTCAGGGAGTGGACCGGCCTTTGTCGATCACCGATGGCTTGTCGGTCGCATTGAACCTGGCCCATTCGCTAGCCGAGGCGCGGCCAATGCCCTGCCCGGCAGGGGTGATGCGTGCAGTTGCCCCGTGCAGGCGTCCCATGGTCGCGTCCCTTCACACCGGCAGACAGGATGGCCCGATCGGTTCAAACGTCTTGTAGGTCAGGATGAATTCCTGATGACCCAAGGCTTCGGATTTGGTTTGCTGACCACTGGCGCTGGCCAAGACGAGGTCGAAGATTTCCTGCCCCACCTGTTCCAGACTGGCGCTGCCTTCCAGAATCCGGCCGGCGTTGACGTCCATGTCTTCGGTCAGGCGGGCATACATGTGCGGGTTGGCGGCGATCTTGATGACCGGGGAAATCGCCGATCCCACGACCGAACCCCGCCCGGTGACAAACAGCGTGCAATGCGCGCCCGAGGCCATCATCTCGACAATCTCGGCATTGTCGCTGATGTTGGGAAAGCCGAAACGCACCTCGCCATCCGGCACCACATCCATCAGGTAAAGCCCGCCCTTGGGCGGAATATCCCCCGGCTTGATCAGGCCGGAAATCGGGCTTTGTCCGGATTTCATGTAGGCGCCCAGCGATTTTTCCTCGATCGTGGTCAGCCCGCCATCGGCATTGCCCGAGGCGAAGGACCCATAGCCCAAGGTCGCATAATAGCGCGCGGCCTTGGCCACGCTGGCGCGCAGTTCTGCGGCCAGTTCCGGGGTGGCGGCGCGGTCGGCCATGATGCCTTCGCAGCCGATCAACTCGCCGGTTTCTTCAAAGATGCAGGCCGCACCTGCCGCGACAAGCTTGTCAAAGGCGATGCCTGCCGCCGGATTGCCCGTAATGCCAGAGGTGCCATCCGATCCGCCGCAGACCGTTCCGACGATCAGTTCAGAGACCGCCATCGGGACTGTGGGCGCACGGGCAAGTGCTGCGATCTGTTCGGCCACCCAATCGCGTCCCGCGCCAATCGTGCTGCGGGTGCCGCCGGTGTTCTGGATCACCAGCGTCTTCACGGGACGGCCGGAGGCGGCAACCACCTGATCCAGTTGAAACCGGTTGAAGCTTTCGCATCCCAGGGACACGATCAGCGCGGCGCCGACATTGGGGTGGGTGCAAAGCCGCTCCATCATCTTTTGCGCGTATTCATTGGGATAGCAGCCCGGAAAGCCGATGACATGGGCGCCCTCCCGGTCCACGGCGGCGATTTCGCGGGCGACGTGATGGGCGCATTCGACCAGATAGGCCACCACCACGACATTGCGGATGCCCTTGCGGCCATCGGACCTTTGCCAGCCTTTCATGCCTTGCCCTCCAGCGCGTAAGTCGGGGTGTAGTCGGATCGCAGATTGTGCAGATGCACATGATCGCCGGCGGCTATGGCTTGCGTGGCCCGGCCAATGGGCGCGCCGTATTTTATGACCTGACCGCCTTGGGGCACGGCCAGGCGGGCGATCTTGTGGCCAAGACCAAGATGCTCCGCAAAGGACACTGCAATCCCCTCAACCCAGACCGTCTCGCCGGGCTCGATCTGATCGCGCAGCACGAAAACAGTATCGCCGGGCGAAAGCAGCAGCAGGCGCGGGTCGGTCAGCATCAGAATACCCCGATCGTTGCGGCATCGATGGCCGCGTGGTCGATATCCACGCCCAGTCCGGGGACTTCGGGCAGAATGGCCATGCCGTCGGTGATCGGCAGGCGGCCCGCCAAGCCGAAGGCAAATCGGTCCATCGGCCACAGCACTTCGAACCAGTCCGAATTGCGGATGGCGGCGCAGACATGCAGGTTTGCCAATTCCAGGGGGTGAAAGATCGTCGAGTGCAGTTCGCAGGGCATATGGAACGCCTCGGCCAGATGGGCGGTTTTCAACGTACCGGTAACGCCGCCCGTCCAGCTGACATCGGCGCGCAACCCGTCCACCACCCGGCGCGCGGCGTAATCCGCGAGCGCATAGGGGTGCTTGGCCAGCACTTCACCGCCCAGAACCGGAATGTCCAGCACCCGCGTCAACTCGGCCAATGCACCTGCCGCCTCATCCGGCAGCGGTTCCTCCAGCCACAGATAGCCAAGCCGTTCCAGAACGCGGCCAAGGCGCAGGGCCTCGTCAAAGGAGTAGGGCTGCACCGGGTCGGACATCAGCGCGAAATCGGGGCCGACAGCTTCACGAACCATGGTGTGGATGGCGATATCTTCGGACAGGCTGCGACCCGGGGGATGGATCTTGTAGCCGCGCAGACCGGCGGCTTTGACCGCAAGCGCCTCATCCGCATAGGCCGCGGCACCCTCCAGGATCAGCGAGGACGCATAGGTCTGCACCCGGTCGCGCGCGCCGCCGATCTGGCGCCACAGCGGTTGGCCTGCCGACTGGGCGGCCAGCAGCCACAGGCAGACGTCCAACGGCCCATAGGCGAAGATCGGCAAATGGTGCCACCAGCGATCCGCGCGCCGCCAGTCGTGCCAGGCGGCTTCACGGTCCAGTGCGTTGCGCCCGACGAAAAAGGGTCGCAGCGAGGCCGCCGCGGTTTCGGCAGCACCGCGCGCCGAACGCCCGGCAAAGCCCAGCATCGTGGCACTATGGCCGTCTTCGGTATGCATCGTGTAGGACAGGCATTCCATCGCCGCCATCCCGCCGTGCAGGCTGGACCTATCCGGAAGCGGGGTGGGCAAGCGGCAGGCCCTGATATCCAGCCCGACAATCTGCATCAGAATTTACCGTGTTTCAGATAGGCTTGCTGCGGGTCCATGCCGTCCAGAATGGCACGCCGCACCAGGCTTTCGGTGTTCATCGCTTCGACCGAACTTGTGGCAACTTCGTCCACAATTTCAAACGGTATGCAGACCATGCCGTCGCGGTCGCCGTGCAGCCAGTCGCCGGGCCGGACCTGCACGTCGTCGATCAGGATCGGCACCTCGGTGGCGGTGGGCAACCAGCAGCCCACCACATCGCGTGGGGTGTGAAAGACGCCCCAGCACGGGAAGCCCAGCCGCAGGATGAAGTTGGTGTCGCGCAGGCCGCCATCGGTCACACAGCCCAGCACGCCCTTGCGGTGCAGGGTTTCGGCAGACAATTCGCCCATCTGCGCGACGCGGTGATTGTGCGGCTGGCTGACCCAGACATGGCCCGCTTTGGCCTTTGACAACAGCCCGGTCCAGGCCAGCAGCGTCTGGTGCGGGTCAGCGGTCTCGTCGATGCGCCCTTCGATGGTGAATGCGGGGCCGGTCAGAACACCTTCCGGGTTCAGCGGGCGCAGGCGCGGCGGCAGGGTGAAATTGCGCCGCCCCATTGCCCGCAGCACGTCATGCACGACCGAGGTGTAACAGGTCGCCATCTGCGCGCGGGGTTCAGTCATGGTGAAACACTTCGCGCATGTCGGCCCACCATTCGCCGTCTTTGCGGGTCGCCAGCGGGGCCTGACAGGGCATGCAGACCGCCCACCATTCCTGGGTCTTGGGGTCAGCCGCCATCTTGGCCGTATCGGCGGCAAAATCGCTGCCGTGATACTCGAAATACGAAAACATCAGGTTTTCGGGTTCCTTCAGATAGATCGAGTAGTTGCGGATGTTGCAGGCCGAAATCATCGCCAGGATGTCCGGCCAGACCGCCGCATGCAGCCGGATGTATTCGGCTTTCTTCGCTTCATTCAGGCCGATCACTGAACCGTATCTTTGCATCACGCCCCCCCATGTGATGAATGACTGCCGGCAACGGTCTGTGCGGCGATGGCCTGCATGTCCCAGTCGATGCCCAGCCCTGCCGTCTGGGGCGGATGGGCGCTGCCTTCGCGGATATCCAGCCGCGAGGTGGTGATCGCGTCAAGTTGCGGGATGTATTCCAGCATCCAGCTGTTCGGAACGGCACAGGTCAGGCTGACATGCAACTCCATCAGGAAATGCGGGCAGACCACGATGTTCATCGCCTCGGCCATATGCGCGACCTTGAGCCAGGGCGTGATGCCGCCGATGCGGGCCGCGTCGACCTGAACGATGGAACAGGCCCCGGCGCGCAAATAATCGGCGAACTGTCCGGGCGAATACAGGCTTTCGCCCACGGCAATCGGCACCCGGCTGGCCGCAGCAAGCCGGGCGTGGCCGGTCAGGTCATCGGCGGGCATCGGTTCTTCGAACCAGGTCACGCCCACGTCGGCCAGCATATGGGCGCGCAGCAGGGCCTCGTGGTAGGCGAAGGATTGATTGGCATCGACCATCAGGCGGAAATCATCGCCCACAGCGGCGCGCACGGCGCCCATTCGCGCGGCATCCTGCGCCAGATGCGGTTTGCCGACCTTGATCTTGGCCCCGGAAAACCCCTGCGCCTTGACCGCCAGTGCGTCCTCGATCAGGGCTGGCGTGTCGATATGCAGCCAGCCGCCCTCGGTCGAGTAGAGCGGGATCGAGGATTTCGCGCCGCCCGCCAGGCGCCACAGCGGCAGATTTGCGCGTTTGCAGCGCAGATCCCACAAGGCCGTATCAATGGCCGCCAGCGCCAGCGAGGTGATCGCGCCAACCGCCGTTGCATGGGTGACGAACAAGAGATCGCGCCAGATCCGCTCGATCTCTTCGGCCTCGCGGCCAATCAGGCGCGGCACCAATGTCTCGCGCAGCAGGCTGATCACGGCAGGCCCGCCGGTGCCAATGGTATAGCTGTAGCCGATGCCCTGCGCCCCGTCGGCATCGGTGATCGTCACCAGCGGAGTTTCCTGCGACACGAACGACTGGATCGCGTCGATGCGTTTGACCTGTGGGACCAGATCGACCATCCTGATCTCGACTTGGGTGATCCTTGCCATCAGTCGGCCCTCACGGATTTGCCGGTTGCGGCGTCAAAAAGATGCGCGCGGTCCAGTGCCAGCCGGAACGTCAGCTTTTCGCCCGGCGCCACGATGCGAGGGCCGTAAAGTTTCGCCTGAACTTCCTGACCTGCAATGCGGGTGTAGATCAGACTTTCCATGCCCAGGGGCTCGGCCAGTTCGACGGTCAGGTTCAGCTCTGCCCCCGGGCCATCCTGACTCAGGCCGTGACCCAGCGGGCTGATGTCATCGGGCCGGATGCCAAGCTGGACCGACATGCCATCGCGGACAAAGCCGCGCAGGCGGTCTGGCACCGGCACTGTGGAGCCGTCGGCCAGCCTGACCGCGTCACCGACGATGGTGGATGCAAGCAGGTTCATCGGCGGCGAGCCGATGAACGTGGCGACAAAGGCTGTCTGGGGATGGTTGAACACCTGCATCGGCGTGCCGACCTGCTCGATATGGCCATCGCGCATCACGACGATCCGGTCCGCCAGCGTCATCGCCTCGACCTGATCATGCGTCACATAGACGACGGTGGTGGGCACCTTCTGGTGCAGTTTCTTGATTTCGGCCCGCATCTGGCCGCGCAATTTGGCATCCAGATTGGAAAGTGGCTCGTCAAACAGAAAAACCTCGGGGTTGCGGACAATGGCACGGCCCATGGCCACGCGCTGGCGCTGCCCGCCCGAAAGTTCTGCCGGGGTGCGATCCAACAGCGGCGTCAAACCCAGCATCTCGGCAGCCTCGGTCACGCGTTTGGCGATTTCGGCCGGGGGCTCGCGCGCGATCTTCAAGCCAAAACCCAGATTGTCGCGCACGTTCATATGCGGGTAAAGCGCGTAGTTCTGAAACACCATCGAGATGTTGCGCGACCGGGGCGGCAGGTCGTTGACCACCTTGCCGCCGATGCGCACCAGCCCGCCCGTGATGTCTTCAAGCCCCGCTATCATCCGCAACGTGGTGGATTTGCCGCAGCCGGACGGGCCGACCAGCACGACAAACTCCCGATCCGCAATCGCCAGGTCGATGCCATGAACCACCCCGGTCGCACCGTATTTCTTGACCACTTTTTCCAGCGTGATTTCCGCCATGTCTTATCCTTTCACGCCGCCGAAGGTCAGTCCGGCAATCAGGTGTTTCTGCACGATGAAGGTCAGGATCAGGGCCGGGATGATGATGATCACCGCCAGCGCGCACATGCCCGCCCAGTCGATGGTGAATTGCGCGGTGAAATCCAGCAGGCCCACCGGCAAGGTCTTGCTGTCGGTTGACCGGGTCAATTGACTGGCCAGCGCAAACTCGTTCCATGACGTCAGAAACGCGAATACCCCGGCCGAGGCAATGCCCGAACGTGCCAGTGGAAATTCGATCTTCCAGAACGCCTGCCACGGGTTGCAGCCATCGACTTGCGCCGCCTCGGACAGCGACAGCGGGATCTGGCGGAAAAAGCCGTCGATCAGCCAGATGGTGAAGGGCACGTTCAGGCTGACATAGACAATGATCAGTCCCATCTTGGTATCGACCAGGCCCAGCTTGCTCCACATCATGAAGACCGGCAGCGATAGCGCGATGCCGGGCACCGCGCGAAACAGCATCAGCCCCAGAAACAGCCCACCCTTGAAAGGGAACCGGTAGCGGGCAAAGGCATAGCCCCCAGCCACCCCGATGATCAGCGCAATCACCGTCGAGGTCAGCGCGATGATCAGCGAATTGGTGAAATAGCTGCCGACCGGAATGCCGACCTGTTCGGCGCCAAAGCCGAATATCTTGCCGAAATTGATCAGCGAAAGGTCTTCGGGGATCCAGACCGGCGGCTTGGCCAGAATCTCGCGATTGGGTCGGAATGCCGACAGGACCACCCAAAGCCCCGGCAGGCACATCACCAGCATCAGCATGAATGTGGTCAGCCAAAGCGCCACCTTCTTCGCCTGCTTGGACGCGCGGCTTTCAACTGAAACTCTCATTCCGCACCCCCCATATAGCGCCGCGCGGCGACAAGCTTTCGGTAGAAATACCAGGTGAACAGGATCGACAGGATCGTCGAGACATAGGCCATCGCGTTGGCCTGACCCATCTTGGCCTCGTCATAGCCAACCCGCGCGATCAGCGTCCACAAAAGCTCGGTCCGCCCCGCCGGGCCGCCATCGGTCATCACGGCCACCAGATCATAGGCGCGCGCAACATCCAGGCTGCGGATCGCCATCGCGATATAGGCAAAGGGCATCAGGAACGGCAAAGTGATGTGGCGAAAGACCTGCCAGGGATTGCAGCCATCGACGCGCGCGGCCTCCAGGGGGTCGCGGGGCATCGCGAACAGACCCGCCAGCAGCAGGATGGCGAACACCGACGTGCTCATCCAGACCTCGGCCAGCGTGATCGAGAACATCGCCAGCTTGGCATCGACCAGCCAGGGGATCGCCTGATCGGTCAGACCCAGCGATTGCAGGGCGTTGTTCACGACGCCGATATTGTCGTTGAACAGGAACTTGAACTGAAAGCCGACAAGGATCGGGGAAAACATCATGGGAAACATCATGATCGTGCGCAATGCGCGTTGGCCCCAGGTGATCTTGTTGATCAACAGGGCAATGCCCAGCCCCAGCACAAACTCGACATTCAACGCCACCGTCAGAAACCCGATGGTGCGCAGGAATGCCACCCAGAAATCCCAGTCGCCGAAGATGCGCACGTAATTGCGCAAGCCTATAAAGTCATACAGCGTGTCCGGCTTGGTCAGCTTGTAGGGGGTCAGCGACGTCCACAGCGAAAACACCAAAGGCAGTGCGACCACGAAAAGCATCGTGACAACTGCCGGCAACAGCAACAGGAACGGCGTCGTCTCGGTACGTCGCGTTGTCAGGGCTCGGATCATCGGGGGCTTTCGCTGGAAGGGATCGGTGCGGGAGGTGCCTTCCCCCCGCACCAGGATGTGTCAGTTGTAACCGGCGTCCGTCATGATCACGGCGGCGTCAGCCTGGGCCGCATCCAGCGCCTCTTGCGCCGTCATGTCACCGACGATGGCGGCCTGAAGCTTGGGCCACAGCACGTTCGACACCTCGATCCACTCGGCGATCAGCGGCGGCGTGAAGGCGTCTTCGGACATCGAAGCCTGGAACGTCTTCATCGTCTCGGCCGAAAAGGTGTTTGCGGCCGCCTCGAACTCGGCGATCGCATCCACCCAGACCTGCGCGCGGGTCGGCAACAGGCCTTTGCGCGCCTCGACCATCTGGTTGTCATAGCTGGTCAGGAAGGTCAGGAACGACGCTGCTGCCGCCTTGTTGTCACAGCCTTCGGTGATCGAGAAGCTGTGGCTGCCGGACCATCCGGTGCGCTTGCCGCCAGAGCCCTTGGGCGCACGGATCACGCCGACATTGCCCGCGACCTTGGAGTTTGCCGGATCGTTGAAGTAAGACGACCAGCCGCCCCAATCGAGGTCCATTGCGATGGAGCCCGATCCAAAGCCCAGGCCGGTATCGTCCCAGGTATAGTTCGGAACGCCTGCTGGCACCGCCTTGGCATTGTAAAGATCAACGAAGAACTGCAGCGATTCCACGCCTGCGGCCGAGTTGAAGGTCGGCACCCAGTTGTCATCGAACATAGCGCCACCATTGGCGACCAGCATTTCGTAGAAACGCCCGGTAACGGCCTCGTCCTTGCCGACGAACTGGAAGCCGTAGAAGTCCGGCGGGTTCGAAAAGAACATGGCCTGATCCTTGACCTGCACCCAGGTTTCGGGTGGCGCAAGATCGTAACCATACTTCTCTTTGAACGCCGTTTTCTTGGCGGCATCTTCGTAAAGCGATTTCTGATAGAACAGGTTCGACACGTCGGAATGCCGCGGCAGCTGCACCAGACGGCCATTCACCGTCGAATGCTGGATCATCAGCGGCACGAAATCAGCGATCACTTCGGGCGCGATCAGGCCGTTCAGATCGGTATAGATTTCACCGTACTGCGGCGCAAAAGAGGTGTGGTTCGAGCCCACGCACCAATCCAGCGTGCCAGCGGCGATGTCTTGCTTGATTTCCTTGTCCAGCTCGAAGTGGTTCTTGCTGGACACGATTTCGACCTTGGCACCGGTTGCCGCCTCCCATTTGGGGATCTCGGCGTAAAGCGGTTCGTACTGCGCGCCGCCGATCAGCTTGACCCGCAGCGTATAGCCGGGAAAGCTGCCGTAATCCTGTGCCATCGCCGGAATTGCCAACGCCGCAAGCGCGCCGCCCAGCAAAAGCGAAGTTACTGTCCGTCTTTTCATGTCTTCCTCCCAAGTATTTTGCGCCGATTTCAGCCGGCGCGGTGCTGTCTTCAGGGTGCGGTCTGTCGCATCCTGTCTTTGCGAAGGTCGGAAGCCTCTGGCTCCAGACCGAATTCCAAGATGATCCTGTCGCGATCTGCGCCCAGCGCGGGCGCGGCCCGGGGGCTGGTCAGGGGGCGGCCGTCAATGCGCAACGCACCGCGCAATGTGTCGAGGCTGACCCTGTCGCCGGCAATATGCTGCACCATGTCCAGTCGCTTGAACGCTTCAGAGCCCATCAGGCCGGGCCAGTCCAGCACTTCGGAACACCAGATATCTGCGGGCTGCAGCAGGCCCAGCCAATGCTGGGTGCGGCCTTGCCTGATCGAGGTCGCAAGGATGGCCTTGATGGCATCGCGTTCGCGCATGGCAGCGCCAGTATCGGTATACCAGCGTTCCAGACCTGTGATCCCCATCAGGCTCGCCAGCCGTTCCAGCGACGGGGTCATGGCCAGCGCCAGCCAGCCGTCGGCGGTCTGGTAGACGCCGTAAGGCGCCCCCAGATAGGCATGCGCGCCGTTGATTGCCGACCGTTGCGGCAAGCGTCCACCGTCGTTCAGATGTGTGGTCAGAACCTCGAACTGGAAATCCAGAAGCGCCTCCAACAGGCTGGTCTGCACCAGCCCGCCCTGTCCGGTGCGCGCCTTGCGGACCAGTGCCGCCAGAATCCCCTGAGCCAGCGCGTTGCCTGCCATCATGTCGGCCACGGCCAAGCCCATCGGCATTGGCGGATCACCGGCGGAACCGGTCAGCCACAACAGCCCCGACCGCGCCTGCGCCAACAGATCCTGACCCGGCAGATCGACCCAAGGCCCGGCCTCGCCATAGCCCGAGATCGAGCCATAGACCACGCCGGGGTTGAACGCCCTGACGTCCTGATAGCCAAAGCCCTGCCGTTCGATCACGCCCGGGCGAAAGTTCTGCATCACCACATCGGCTTTGGCCACCAAGGCGCGCAGCAGCGCGCGGTCCGCGTCATTGCGCAGATCGGCGGTAAAGCTTTCCTTGTTGCGATTGATCGCATGGAACAGTGCATTGGTGCCGCCGACTTCGGTGTCTGACAGATACAATGTGCGGCAGAGGTCCCCGGTGCCGGGGCGTTCGATCTTGATCACCCGTGCGCCCAGATCGGCCAGTTTCAGGGCGCACAGCGGCCCTGACAGGAACTGGCTGAAATCGACGATCAGGATGCCGTCGAGTGGGAGGGTCACAGCCGGCTCTCCCGATAGGCCTGATCCAGCGCGGTGATGGTGGCCCGTTCGCCTGCGTCGCCCCGCAGGCAGGCATGGACGATATCGCCCGCGCGGTCCTGCAGGCCCATGTAGCCGTCATAGCGTGGCCGCAGCCAGGCCGCGTTCAGGGTGTTGCGGGTGTTGCGGAAGAAGCCCGAGGTCAGCGCGTTGCAGGCGTCATCCTCCCAAGCGGCGGCATGGGCGGGCTGGCCGCCGCTGGCGGTAAACAGGCCTTTCTGACACGCCGCACCGGCAATCCAGAACGCGTAATCGACGGCCGTTTCGCGATGTTTGGTAAAGGCCGAAACCGCAATGCCGGTGCCGCCCAGAACCGTGCCGCGCGGGGTAGGTTCCACCACACCCGGCGCATCGTGAAACGCCAAGGGAAAGCGGCAGAACCCGGCGCGGGAATAGTTGGTATAGCCATAGCCGAACGGCGAATAGGCGGGTGCCTGATTTTGCCGACCCATCCATTCATAGATGCCGATCGGATCCATTTGCAGGCAACGCGGGTCCATCAGCGCCGTGATTTCGCGCATCAGCCCCAGCACATGCTGTGCCTTGGTGGGGGTCATCAAGTGGTCCGGCTGGTCCGCGATGCCGTAGCCGAGATTGCGGGCCATGCCGAAAAAGGTCATGAGCGCGTTGATCGGGATCAGGGCGAAACCGACCCGGCCCGCCCTGGCCAGATCGAGAACCTGGGCCCATACCTTCGGCACGTGGTCCAACAGGTCCGGGCGCAGGCAGGCCACCGGGGTCGCGGTGTCGATCGCCAGCGCCCATTGCCGTCCGGCAATTTCGTAGGACGGATGCGACAACCCGACCGATCCTGCAGCCAGCGCCGCCATCTCGGCATCGCGAAGCCCGTCCAGCGCCAAGAGATTGCCTTGCCTGGCCACTTCGCCGACATGCGGATGGTCGATGACCATCAGGTCGCAGGTTTGGGCCATTTCAGAGATCGGGCGGTCGGCAAAGGCCTGCAACGACCGCTTTTCCCAGGTGATCGTGACGCCGGGATGCGCTGCGGCATAGGCGGTCGAGGTCGCAACCATCGGGTCAAAGCCGCGCGGGTGGTCCCATGTCATGCCGCGCAGATCAGCCACGGCCAGCCTCCTTCTCGGCCATGGCGGCGGCTGCCTCTGTGGCAAAGGCTTCGGGGTTTCGGTACAGCGCGGTCAGAAGATGCTCGGCATAAAGCACCAGTTCGCCCTCGCCCTTGTAGACCGAATAGCTGACCCGCAGCTTGCCCATGCTGGCGTTGTGAACCACTTTCGACAGGTTCTCGCGGATCGTATAGATCGTGTCGCCGATAAAGACCGGCTTGATGAACCGCAGCCGGTCATAGCCGTAAGAGAACGAATTCAGGCAGTTTGTCGCGGCCAGCCCCAGGCCCAGCGAGAACACGAAGGCGCCGGCCACCAGACGGCGGCCAAAGACACCTGCCTCTACCGCGAAACGCTCGTCCGAGACATAGGGGTGGTGGTCCATCACGAGGCTGTTGAACAGCATCGACTCACCCTCGGCTATCGTGCGGCGGATCGAGCGGATTTTGTCGCCGATGACGAAATCCTCGAAGTACCAGTCCTCGGAATTCCACACCGCAATTGCCGCGTGGTCTTCGGGCAGGCCGGGCAAAGCGCGTGGATGCATGCCGATTTCCGCCAATCCTGCCCCCAAGATGCACTTTCGCGGTCGGGTTGCCCCCGAAACCGGTCGCCATGAGGCATGCTTCCGCGATTCCATTTCGCTTGTCAAATTCTTTTTCATATGCAAAATTTCCAGGAAGGGGAGAACGATCTGCGATGGAGCTTGAGCAATTCTTTGAGGACTATGAGGTGGGGGCCGCGCGTAACACGCTGGGCCGAACGATCACCGAGGCCGACATCGTGTTTCATGCCGGTCATACCGGGGACTTCTTTCCGCACCACATGGACGCCGAATTCTGCAAAGGGCAGCCGTTTGGCCAAAGGATCGCCCACGGCACGATGACCTTCGCCATCGGCATCGGGCTGACCGCGACCCAGATCAACCCCCGGGCGATGACCTATGGCTATGAGCGTTTGCGCTTTCCGAAGCCCGTTTTTGCCGGAGACACGATCCGCACAACGGTGACCATCGGGCGCAAGGGTGATGACGCCAAGCGTCCCGCACATGGCCAAGTGGTCGAGTTCTGCGAGACAAGAAACCACCGCGGCGAGACGGTGATGTATTGTGAGCATATTCTTCTGGTGGAAAAGCGGGGCGTGGTGTGAACTTTGATTTTCCGCAGCATTGGCCTGCCCCTGCCGCGCCCAAACCCATCGTCATCATCGGGGCGGGCGGCATTGTGCGCGACGCGCATCTGCCGGCCTATGCCAAGGCCGGGCTGAGTGTTTGCGGCGTGACTGATCTTGATCCTGGCCGCTGCACCGCCCTTGCGGCTGATTTCGGCATTCCGCGCGTGTTCGCGTCGGTGGACGAGGTGGTCAAGGCATTGGGGACCACCGCTGTCTATGACATTGCGGTTCCGCCCACGGCAATCTGCGCCATTCTGCCCGCGCTGCCCGAAGGCGCTGCCGTCCTGATCCAGAAGCCGATGGGCGCCAATCTGGATGACGCCCGCGCGATCCGGACGATCTGCCGCGAACGGCGCCTCAAGGCGGCCATCAACTTTCAACTGCGGTTTTCACCGATGATGATGGTGGCGCGTCAGGCCATCGAGGCCGGGCTGATCGGCGACCCGCTGGAGATCGAGGTTCATCTGAACATCTTTACCCCGTGGTCGCTGTTTCCGTTTCTGCTGCCGATGAAGCGGGTCGAGATTCTGGTCCATTCCATCCACTATCTCGACAGCATTCGTGCCTTGTTCGGAACCCCCAAAGGCGTCTTTGCCCGATCCCTGAGCGATCCTCGGGCGCCGGGGCTGGCGCAGACCCGCACCTCGGTGATCCTGGATTGGGGCGATCAGCGACGGGGCCTGATGAGCATCAATCACAACCATCAGGGCGGGCGGAAATTTCAATCGGCCTGGTTCCGCATTGAAGGCAGTGCCGGCGCGATGATGGTCAAACTCGGCGTCTGTTTTGACTATCCGCGCGGCGAGGCGGATGAATTGTGGTTCTGCCCGAATGGCGGCGACTGGCAACAGGTGCCCCTGACCGGCAGTTGGTTCATCGACAGCTTCATGGGGCCCATGCGCAACGTCCAACGATTTGATGCCGGCGAGGATGACCGGCTGTTTTCCGGCGTGGAAGGCTCGTTCGAGACAATGGCGCTGGTCGAGGCCTGCTATGCGTCGATGGACCGTCCGGCAGAGCCCCTGGACCTGCGCTAACCGCGCGCAAAGGTTTCGGGCGGCAGCGTGCCAACAGCGCCGCCACCAAGACTGCGGCTGAGCAGGCTTCCGGCCGCGATGGTGCGCTTGCAGCATTCCGAAAAACTGACCGGGTCGCCATAGCGTTCGAGATGCGGAATCGTGAGGGCGGCGATGGCGTGGCCGGTGTGGTCGATGATCGGGGCCGAGATGTTGACGATGCCGCGGATCACGAAACTGTCGACGATTTCGTAGCCCCGCTCCCGGATGGCCTGCAGTTCCATGCGCAATCGGGCTTCGGTCATCCCGGTCGGCAATGGTGCGCGGCGCAGCATATCGGCCAGATCGCTTTCGTTCACGAAAGACATCATGACCCGCCCGGACGAGGCCCGCCAGACATCCACCCGCGTCCCGAGCCGGACCGACATGACGTGCCGCGCGGGCGGATCGACCTGACCCGCAATCAGGACGGAGTCGTCTGACAACACCGCCAGATGCACCGACTGGTTGATTGCATGCGCCAGATCGCGCATCAGCGGTGCGGCAGTGGTGGTCAAACGGCGGATCAGCGGTGTCCGGTGGGCAATTTCGAACAGCAGCGTGGTCAGCACATAACGGTCGGTTGCGGCATCAAGGACGACATAGCCGCGTTCCTGCAAGACGACGAGCATCCGGAAGATCTCTGATACCGACCGTCCGAGCGCACGCGCAATCTCGGTCTGCGCCAGACCGGTTTCGGAACGCGACAGATGCTCAAGGATATCCAACCCCTTTTCCAGCGCGGGGGCGGTGTATTTCGAGATGCGTTCTTGCAAGGATTTGCCCTGTTTTTTACATATGAAACAGCCTTCCTATGAATCCGACGTCAGCGCAATGCAAGACCGGACGCGAACGGAATGATGATCTCATTGCACAAGCGGGACATGAGGGCGCCGATCAAAGGTCGTGGCACGGCCCGGTTGGTCAATCCGGTCCTGAGAGAGCGACGGCGCAATCTCTTGCGGCTTGTATCCGCGCGGAACCGGTTTTCTCAAGGTCCGTACCATGTGTTGTGCCTCAGGCTATTCAACGACCAGCGGACAAGACATGGCGTTAACCCTGAAAGACGTGGCGGTGCGGGCGGGCGTTGCGCGGTCGGCGGTATCGCGTGCCTTCACGGACGGGGCCTCGGTATCGACAAAGACCCGTTTCTTGGTCGAAAAGGCCGCGAAGGAAATGGGTTCCGCGCCAAATGCCCTCGCGTCGAGCCTGACGACCGGCCGGACCAAACTGATCGGCCTGATCGTCGACAATTTCCACAATCCGCTCACCCTGGAAGTTTTCGACCTGGTTACCAGAAATCCCTCGGCGGCTCGGGCGTGCCTCCCGTGCATCGCGCGCCGCTGGCTGCCGGCTCCCCCATCTGCAAATTCAACACCGCCACCGCCCTGCGCATGGTTTT
>Ga0105047_10007407_pt1 | contig 18478 bp, 11 predicted proteins | sample MAT04_FD_78384 | JGI IMG/M metagenome (GOLD analysis project Ga0105047, IMG submission 78384) | Freshwater microbial communities from Lake Fryxell liftoff mats and glacier meltwater in Antarctica - MAT-04 (megahit assembly) | ecosystem: Environmental > Aquatic > Freshwater > Ice > Liftoff... | reverse complement strand
GTTGCAAGACATCTCCCTCAACCCCGGCCCCTCTCCCTCACGGGGGAGAGGGGGTGGAAAAATCACGGTCTCGCCATGATCAATCGCCGGCCTTTTCTCCTCAGAGGCAATGAAGAATCGATTGGAAGCGCCGTGATGCGCTCGCCCCCTCTCCCTAACCCTCTCCCCCGAAACGGGGGCGAGGGGACAAGAAACGCAGGTGCCATTCAACTTGTGCAGACAGCGTTGCCCTCCCGGGGCGAGGGGAGCTTAATCGAAATCCGCTCTCACGGCGAAGCATGGTTCGCCTCGCAGACTCGGCAAACCCTACGAGAGAAAACGCGATCACCGGGGCTTCCTTCGCAGAGCCTCAGTCCAGCCGCCGGCCACCCGAAGGCCTATCGCCACCAAAGGGAGAGCCAGCCGAAGGTGGTGGCAAGTGCGGCGAGACTAGTGACGGCGCGGGGCCACCAGCGCGGCGATGAGGGAACCGCGGCGAGGGGAGAATCGAAGGCGATGAAGCGGAACCACTCGGCGAGTTTTGCCAGATGCACGCCACCCGTCAGCAGGACGATCACCGCGACTCCGATTAGCACGGGCTGCGAGCGCAGGTCGTCGTTGGGCAATCGCTGCGGGAGCATCACCAAGCCGATCAGCCCCAGCCCCTGCGGCCAGAAACCGAGCAGCGGACACCGCGTCAGCAGCCCCGCGAGTAGCACCATCAGCAGCGCCGCCTCACCGGGCCGCTTCGCCAATAAGCCTTGATGATGCTCCAGGAAAGTCGCCCCGTGTGTGGGACGGCCGATCCAGCACAGCGCGGCCGTGACTCCGCAGGCAGCCATCGTGACCGACGCGAACCACGCGGTGATGAGGGGCCACAAATCGATGCGGGACCAACTGGGTGCATCCGTGACGAGTGACGATGCATCGGCCGCGCAACAGCCGGCGACCAGCAATACCAACGCGGCGAACTGCCAGGTGAGCATAAGCTGAATCACGGCGGCGACTTTCCGCTCCCCGAACACAGCCACGATTGACCAGCCGGCGGTCGCCGCGGCGGCGATACTCAGCATGATGCCCAGTGGACCGCCGTACGCGACGGCGACGGCGTGGATCAACACGTTGAGCAGCGTCAGGCCGATCAGGCGATCCAGCCAAGCGTGCAGCGCGAATGGGCTGGAAGAGGAATCGTCACCGGTGGAACTTCGACCGAAGCTCCAGGGAAGCAACCCGCAACGACTGCCGAGCGCGGAGAGGATGAGTATCAGGCCGATGAGGCCGAAGCGCGCGGCGGCTCCGCTCCCATCGCCGTCGATGTTGCGCGGAATGGTCTCGGCCAGGCGAATAGATATCGTGCTCAGTTGAGTGGATTGGGTGAGCCAATAAAGCAGCACGACGCCGGACCAGAAGCACGCCGAACTCAGGATCAAACGCAGCTTCTCGTGATTCTCGCGAGCCTGCGATTCTTCCGGCGGGGATGTCAGGCACAAGCGGCGGGTGAGTTCGGCGAGTTCCCATGCGAGACCGGCGAGGGCCAGATCGTTGGTCTGGGCCGCGAACGCCGCCGCGGCCAGCCGCAGCAACAACGCCCCGGCCGCTTCGGAAGTGGGGTGTTGCGCGCCGTCGGGCCGAACGGTGAGTATGACGACGCCGATCAGCCCGGCAAGCCACCAGACGGCATTTGACCAGCCATCGATCCGCGCGGATTCGGTCAGCCCGCCGTTGGACGACAGCTCGACGGCACCGCCAATGAGCAACCCAATCACCGCGACGATGCCGCTCCAGCGAGAGTGCCGCCACGCAGCCGGCCACAGCAGCAACACCACGCCGACGATGGCCCACACTGCGGATGCCGATTGCCAGCGTGTGTCGCGTGGTGTCGGCTGGATTTGCGGAAATGCTTCGGACGTAGCTGGTGAAATTGTCGTCGTCGTGATGGTCGTCGAAGGGGCGGTCACTACGAACGGATCGTGAATCACGTCCATTGATGGGCGCAGCACGGGTTGCCAAACTGCGGGGAGCAGCCCGGCCATCAAGACGAGCAGCACCGGCAGAGCGATGAGAGAATCTCGCAGTGACAGCCGTCGCGCATCCTTTTCGACGGGTAGTTCCCAGCTGATGGCGTGCTTCACGACGGCCCAACTCAGCAGCAGGCTGCCAACGACCAGGGCGCTGTGCGAGATGCCGAGGTTTTGGAATGCAATCAAGCGAACTGTTCCGCTGCCGGTGAGCAGAGACACCACGGGACACAGTCCCAAGACGCCTCCGGCGAGAATCCAACAACCACGTTCGACGGAAAATGATATGGAGCGATTTGAAGATTCGATTGTTCGCGGTAACGCGGCCGGCTCACATCGACCGAGGGACAATATCATTGTGGTGAGCGCGAGGGCCGTGCTGCCCAGCATCTGCACGGTGGCGAGGCTGCCGGCGGCATTGCCGGAGAGGGCGGCGATCAGGGTGAGTTGCAGGGATCCGGCGACCAACAAGCCGGCGAGTCGTCGCTTATCGGTTTGCGTGATGGCCGACAGACCGCACCACAGGACGCCGCAACCCGCCCACGCCGCCAGCCAGGCCGCCCAATGGGTTCCGGCCGTGGGGCAAAGCGGGGCGATGAAGCGGAGCCAGACCATGCCGATCTCCAGAATCATCACCGATCCCGCCAATGCGGCCACCGGCGGACGGGCTTGTGTGAGCAATGCGGACCACCAGGTGTGAAACGGCGGCAGGGGCCAGCGCACGATCAGGCTGCCGATCCACAGGGGCAAAATCCACGGCTGAAATTCCAGCCAGACCCGCAGTGCGGTTTCATTCCCAAAGACCCAGCGGGCCTGGCGGGTGATGATGTCGGCATACTGGAAGGAGACATCGAGCGAACCGCCCCGAATGGCCGTTTGCATCCAAAAATGACTGACCGCCATGCCGATGACTGCGAGTCCGACGAGCGCATGGGACCACCACGAGACGAGCAAAAGATGACGTGCCGCCGCGCGGCGTTCCGTCCCGCCACTGCGGCCCACCATCGCAAACAGCCACCACGCCCAGCATTCGCCGGCGATGAGAAACAATGTGAAGTCCTGCGCGGCGAACAGCGCCATGCCGAGCGATTGGCCCAGCAGCAATCCGGCATAGGATGTTGGAGGGGGTGGAGCCGCTGGGGGCGAAGTTCCGGAAGCTGTGACACCAATCACCGGGGCTTCGCGAAGCGCTCCAGCCCCGGCCACCCTGATCGCGGGTCCTGCCTGATGAAAGGGATTCGCCGTGACGATCACCACCCAGCCGATGATTGCCAGCATCAGCAGGGGTATCAGGCTGATGCCGTCCACGCCGAAGGCCAACTGGAAGTGAACCTTCACCGGCGGCGATTCGTCCGCGGGTTCGATGGCGATGGGAATCTCCGCCGCCAGCAACCGCGAGTTCATGCGTGAGGCTGATGAATCGGCCGGAAGCGTCGCGAATTGCCAGGTCATCGCCAGCGCGGCGATCAAGGTCAGTGTTGCGTTGACGACGGCCGTTTGCCGTGCGGCGGCGAAACCGCGGCGTGCCTGAATGGCGGCCAGCATCGCCCCGCAAAGGGGAAACATGGTCAGCAGGAACGGCCAATGTGCCGCGAAATCAGCGAACAGGCCCATTCCCGATTCAATCCAGCAAAGACATCCAGGTCACGATCAGCGAGCCGACGGTCAGCGCGAAGGCCACAGCGTAGACGGTGGCCGGTTCGCTCCGCAACTCCTGCTCGGCCCCTTTCAGGCGGGTGATCAGCCACTCGCCGCCCGCGCTGGCCGCGGTCGGAAAGAGACGGTCGTCGCAATGCCGCGTCGAGTCGGCCCAGCGCCGGACGAATCGGCTCGCCGCGCGGATGGGTCCTTCATCGAGAATCCCTTCCGGCCGAGACCAGTCGAACCAAAGGCCCAGGCGTTGGAAGCGAACGGCAATCTGATCGGCATGACACAGGCTGCTCGCCAACGACCAACCGGCTAAGCCCGCGGCCGTGGCGACAACACTGGGCCACAATTCGCCGGAGGAGATATCACGCCAGGCGAGCCAGCCGGCGAGTGCGGTTAAGATCGTGAGCGCCGAGAATTCCAGGAGGTCGCCGGAACTTCGACTCGCGACCGCGTGTTGGGCCGAACCGGATTCACTCGCCGCCCGGCGGGCCGAGAAACCGGCGAAGAAGGCGTAGAGACACCACGCCGCCGTCCAGTTGATGATCGGCAGGGGCCGCACACGGTAGGCCGCGTTGTCTGGGGGAGCTTCTTCATTGGTCGTTGAGTGCGCTGCCGGCGGCTCCCAGTTTGGAATGCGTTCCGAGGCGGTGCCGGCCAGTGAGAAGAGTGGTGACAAACAGCCGCCGGCCAACAACCACCAGGCCCAACGGTCGGTAAAACGAACTCTTTGTGTCGTGCGATCCTGAGTCAGCAAGCGTGACGTTGCGATGCTGAGCGTGATGATCGCCAGGCCCAGTTGCAGGGTCGAAACGAGTCCCGCCAAGACGCCGGCCGAGAGCATCACGCCGAATTGTGCCGAGGCGAGCAGCAGCGCTGTGCGTCGCGCATCGGTTTGAGCCGTGGCGACAAACGCGGCGATCACGGCGGCCAGCAGTGCGCCGGCCTGCACGAGGGAGACCGTTTCCGGTGCGCATTCCAATAGCGGAGAAATCATCAGCCACCACCACGACCAGCAGGGCCACAGACAGCCGCCGAAGAGCAAGGCGATGCTCCGGGGCGAACTCATCACCGCGATGCGTGACCCCGGCAGCCAGGGAAACCAACCGCAACGGCAGATCAGCCCGAGAAACAACCAGGTTCCCGCCGCTCCGCACGCGACCGGGTGATTCCGCCAGCCGGTTTGGAGGAACTCCCCATCTGACAATGACACAAGATCGAGCGTGCCCCACGCGATGCCGGCCATGAAGACGCCGGTGAGGCTGCACACATCGGCCGTGAGTTGAGCCGCGAGAAATGCGCGCCAACCGCAGCCCGAGTTGGGGAGGCTTTGCCGCCGCGCGAGCCAGATCACGCCGATCCAGCATTGCAGGGAGATCAGCCCCCAGAGCACCAGAAGATTCTGTGTGGTCAGAATGCCCACGGTGGTGAGACAGATCAGGCCGCCCCACAGTCCGAAAGAGAGTGAGGCTTCGGCTCGACGTGCTCGCCAGCCAATCCAGGCGATCACCATGCCTGTGCCCGCCAGCCACCATGCGGTGACCGGTGTGAAGCCGAACTTCGCGGGGATCAGTCCGACGCCGAGATTCGTCCCGTCGAGCCAAGGTCCCAGATCGACCGCGGCCAACCGCTCGGTCGCGGATGACAGATCGCGCGCGCTTGCCAATGCCAACCCGGCGAGCAGGCTCAGCAACAGGCCGGCGCAGCACCATGCCATCGCACTGTTGCGGCCGGTCATTGCCGCACGCCCAGCCGCTTTTCCAGCGACGGCAGCGAAACTTCGGGAATCGAGGCGATGAGCTTCCGCGTGTACTCTTCTTTCGGCGCGGCGTAGATCTGTTCCGAGGGGCCGAACTCGACGAACTTCCCGGCGTTCATCACGGCCATCATGTCGGACATGAACTTCACCACGCTGAGATCGTGGCTGATGAAGATGTACGTCAAGCCATGCTTTTCTTGCAGGTCCTTGAGCAGATTCAGCACCTGTGCCTGAACCGAAACATCCAGCGCCGAGACCGATTCATCGCAAATCAGAAATTCGGGTTCGACCGACAGCGACCGGGCGATGCACAGCCGTTGTCGCTGCCCGCCGGAGAATTCATGCGGATACCGCCGCAGATGTTCGGACAGCAAACCGACTTCTTCGAGGAGTTGCGCGGCACGATTGCGGCGGTCCTGATAATCGGTGCCAATTCGATGGACGGACATCGCCTCGATCAGCATGGCTTCCACGGTCAAGCGGGGATTGAGCGAACTGTACGGGTCCTGGAACACGATCTGAATTTTCCGCCGGGCGCGGCGTAGTTCCGCGCCGCCGATGTCGGTCCAGTTTTCTCCATTGAAATGGACCGTTCCCGCTGTGATGGGAATGAGCCGCATAATGGCGCGGCCGGTCGTTGTTTTGCCGCAGCCCGATTCGCCGACGAGGCCCAGCGTCTGGCCACGATAAACGTTGAACGACACGCCATCGACCGCCTTCACCTGCCCGACGACGCGTTGCAGCACCCCTTTTTTGATGGGGAAGTGGACGACGAGATTTTGCACGCTGAGGACGGGAGCCTGGCCGTCGGGCACATATTCCTGCTGGCCTTTCGCCATTTGTCCGCCGTCTGTGGTGATTCCCAGCGGCTTCAATTCCGCTTGCGGATGCAGCAAGCGTCCGCGACCCCGGCCTTCGATGGCGGCGAGACGTTCCGGCGAGAGCGTCTTTTCGACGATGTTCAGTTTGCCGTCGGTGTCGACTTTCGATTCCATATAGTCGGAAACCGTCGGCAGGCGCCGCCGCGCGGTATCGAGCCGGGGTCGGCAGGCGAGCAGGCCCTTGGTGTAGGGATGCTGGGGATTGCGGAACACGTTGAGCGCCGAATCGTATTCCACGATCTTGCCGCGATACATGACGGCGACATCATGGGCGATCTCCGCGATCACGCCGAGATCGTGCGTGATGAACAGCACGGCCATCTGCCGCTCGGCCTGCAGTTTGCGGATGAGTTCCAGAATCTGCTTTTGAATGGTGACATCGAGCGCGGTCGTTGGTTCGTCGGCGATGAGGAGTTTCGGATTGCATGACAGGGCCATGGCAATCATCACGCGCTGCTTCTGCCCGCCGGAAAGTTCGTGCGGAAAGCGGTCGACCCGCTGCTCGGGTTCGGGGATGCCGACTTCGCGGAAGAGTTGAATTGTCCGCTGGCGCGCGGCGGCTTTGGTGATCTTTTCGTGCAGGCGAATCGCTTCACTGACTTGCCAGCCGACGCGGTACAGCGGGTTGAGCGATGTGCCCGGTTCCTGAAAGATCATGCTGACATCTTTGCCGCGCAAATGCCGCATTTCGCTGGTCGGGAGGCGCACCAGGTCTTTGCCGAGAAACGAAATGCTGCCGCCGGCGATTGTTGCGCCGACATCGGGCAGCAGGCGCATGATGGTCAGCGAGGTGACCGATTTCCCCGACCCGGATTCGCCCACCAGCCCCAGTGTTTTCCCGGGTTCGATGCGGAACGAAATGTCATCGACCGCCTTGACGACCGACTGATCGCTGTGGAAATACGTTTTCAGTCCCTGCACATCAAGCAGCGGCGTGGCAACCGTCATCCGGGGCAATCCTTTTGTCAGAGTGTGGCCAGAATGTCCGATTCGGGCCGTTTGATCAAGGTCAGCCCCATCGTTCTGCTAGGCAAACTCTGGGATGAATGATATTATATCCAGAATTCAGCTTTGGCGCTGGAATTCACTCTGTTCAATAATCTTGCGTGCGAGAGGGAGCTTGGACATGCGACGATGGATCGTTTCCGGAACCTGGATTGCCGGCCTGGCATGCCTGATCACCGGCAGGCATTCGGCCATCTCGGCGGACAAGCCCTCGCAACCGACCAGTAACCAATTGCTGATGCGGGATAAGCTGACGCAAGTCAGCCTCGCCTTGGAGGGGATTACTCTCGACCAGTTCGATCAGGTGCAAGAGAGCGCTAAGACGCTGCGGTCAATCAGTGCGGCCACCGGCTGGCACATTGTCGATCAGACACCACAGTACAAGCGGCTGGCGAAGAATTTTCAGGAGCAGGCGCTGGACCTCGAGCGGCACGCCCAGGAGAAGAACGGCGAAGCCGCCACCCTCGATCTCGTGCGGATGAACATCACCTGCACGCATTGTCATCAGCATATGCGGGAGCAAGCCGCGCGTAATTAATAGGCCCGCCTGCCCGCCACGTAACTGCTTTGGGGTGCATCTTCATGACCGTCCAGATACAAAAGATTCTGCTGCCAACCGACTTCAGCGAGTACGCCCAGTCCGGGATGAATTATGCTTGCGAGCTGGCGTTGAAATATGGTGCCGAACTTCATGTGCTGCATGTCCTGGAAGTTCATCCTTTAGCCTCGCCAGATTTCAGCATGGGCGTGGCATTGCTGAGCTATACGACGGAATCTCGCAGCGCCGCGGAAAAGTTACTGGCGAATGTGATCGCCCCGCAGCGGGCCGCCGGGCTCAAGCTGGTGCATGTCCTCCTGGACGGATCGCCTAAGGGGGAGATTCCCCGTTATGCGCGCGAACAGGGGATCGATCTGATAGTCCTCTCGACTCACGGCCGTACGGGCCTGGCGCATGCGATTCTCGGGAGCGTGGCAGAAAGCATCGTGCGAACGGCACCCTGTCCGGTTCTGACGGTGCGTCCGGACGGGCACCAATTCGTGATGCCTTGATCAGGCGATCAACCCTGAGATCACCTTCGCGGGTTCGACGCCGGTGAGCTTTTGATCGAGGCCTTGGAAGCGGTAGGTGAAGCGTTCGTTGTCGAAGCCCAGCAGGTGCAGCGCGGTGGCGTGGAAGTCGTGGATGTGGACCGGGTCTTTCACGATGTTGTACGAAAAGTCGTCGGTTTCGCCGTAGATCGTGCCCGGCTTCGCGCCGCCGCCGGCCATCCACATAGTGAAGCAGCGGGGGTGATGGTCGCGGCCGTAGTTTTCCTTGGTTACGCCCCCCTGCGAGTAAATCGTCCGGCCGAATTCGCCCCCCCAGATGACGAGCGTGTCGTCGAACAGGCCGCGGGATTTCAGATCCTGCACCAGTCCCCAGCAGGGTTGATCGACATCGAGACATTGGTCCTTCATGCGGCCGGTGAGATTGCCGTGATGGTCCCAGTTGTTGTGATAAATCTGCACGAACCGCACGCCACGCTCGACCAGGCGGCGAGCCATGAGCACACTGTTGGCGAACGATCCCGGCTTCTTCGCGGCATCGCCATAGAGTTGGAATGTCGATTCCGGCTCTTGCGCGATGTCTGTCAGTTCGGGCACGCTGGTCTGCATGCGGTAGGCCAGTTCGTATTGCTGAATGCGTGTGTTCGTCTCGGGATCGCCGATTTCTTTCAACGTGAGTTCATTGAGCGATTTGAGACCGTCCAAAGTTTTGCGGCGGATACTGTCGGGGACGCCGTTCGGGTTGTTGATGTAAAGAATCGCATCGCCCCGGCTGCGGAACGAGACCCCGGCGTGTTCGCCCGGCAGGTAACCGGCCTGCCACAACCGAGCCGAAATTGCCTGCGTTTGCTCGGTGTTCGTGGGCTGCGCGACCAGCACGACGAATGTCGGCAAATTATCGTTGAGTGACCCCAGGCCGTAGGAAGTCCACGCTCCCAGACACGGTTTCCCTGTGATTTGGTTGCCGGTCTGCATGTAGCTGATCGCCGGTTCGTGATTGATAGCCTCGGTGTGCATGCTGCGGATGAACGTCATGTCGTCGGCCATTTTCGCCGTGTACGGCAGCAGTTCCGTCATCCACATGCCGCATTGGCCGGCTTGCGCGAACTTGTATTTCGACGGCGCGATGGGAAACCGCGCCTGGCCGCTGGTCATGGTAGTGAGCCGCTGGCCCATGCGGACCGATTCCGGCAGGTCTTTGTCGAACCACTCGTGCATGCCGGGCTTGTAATCGAACAAATCCATCTGCGCCGGCCCGCCGACCATGTGCAGATAAATGACATGCTTGGCCTTGCCGGCGAAGTGCTGGAGATTCGCGATCTGCGCTCGCTCTGCAGACGCCTGCGCTTCGCGGCCCGCAAGACTCGCCAGCGCCGCCCCGCCGAGCAGGTGGGAGCCTTGAGCGAGAAAATGCCGGCGCATGATGGCGGATTGATAGGCGTGATCGATATTCATGGTTGTCTCCTGAATGTAGAGCACTTGCTCCGCAAGTGCATGTTTTCCGCTTTGAGTATTCTGAATTAACCACTATCGCATCGAGAAATCAAAAGGATGCACTTGCGGAGCAAGTGCTCTACATTGAATACGAAAATCAAAACTCACCCTCTACCGTAATTCTCGGGAATAGTGCTGATTTGGTTGCACTGCCAGGCCGGCTTTGCGAGGGTTGTCGGCGATATAGTCACGATAGTAATACAACTGATCCTCGCCGCGAACCAGATGGTCAAAATCCTCGGTCTGCCATAACCGTCCCGTTAGTCCCAGTTGACGATTGATCTCGCCGGCGGTGTACCGTTTCCACGAGCGAATTTGCGACCACATCGCCTCGAAACTGGGGAAGGAAGCCAGCAAGTGGACATGATTCGGCATGATCACTAAATCGAGCATCTCGTAGCGATCGCCATCGAAATGGAGCAGGCTCTCGTGGATTATGTTCAGGCATTCCTTGTGTGACAGGACGCAATCGCCGCGGCATTCATCGAGCGTTGTGTCCCAGCGCTGGGCGATCAGATTCAGATATCGCTGACCTTCGTCGGGGAACCGGGCTTGAACCTGTGATCTCCAATCCGCGGATTGAGGGGCGATGCCATGATCCACCAGCCAACGTTCACGCTCTATCAACCAACGTTTCAACACGTCGCTCGGAATGGAATCCCATGTTCGCCAGGTGATGAAGCAGACAGTTCCCGCCTGCCCCCAATGCGGCAGACGACGACCTTCCCACACATCGTAGGCTGCGGCCGGATCAAAGAATTGAACTCTCATGGGATCAGCCCGATTAGTAGTTTAGTATGGCACTTGAATGTGCCTCTTTAATGTAGAGCACTTGCTCCGCAAGTGCATTGCTTATCGCTTTGAAACTTTTGATTAATTACTATTACAGATAAAAAACAATACATGCACTTGCGGAGCAAGTGCTCTACATTCAAGACTACTTGTTCAAAACCTCATCCAGATTCATCAGCTCATTCACAAGCATGGTCCAGGCGGCCAGTTGATCGGCGGGGAGAGTCGCATCGGCGGGGGTGTCGCCCACGGCGAGCAGGGCGGTCGCATCGTCGGTGTGATCGCGATAGTAGGCCTGCAACTCGGCCAGAGTCGCGCGGACGACGGTGACTTCCTCGGGGCGCATGGGTCGGGCGAGCAAGCGCAGGGTGATGAATGTGAGGCGGTCCTCATCGGTTTTCGCAGCGGAATGCAAGGTTTTCTGTGCTAATACTCGAGCGGCTTCGACGAATTGCGGGTCGTTCAATGTGACCAGCGCCTGCAAGGGGGTGTTGGTCCGTTCGCGGCGGACGGTGCAGGTTTCGCGGGCCGTGGCGTTGAAGATTTCCATGCTCGCCGGGGGCGCGGCTCGCTTCCAGAACCAATACATGCTGCGGCGATAGAGATTCTCGCCGGTATCCCGCTGGTAATTGCGGGTGTTGCTTTCTTGCATGGCGACCGCTTCCCAAACCCCTTCCGGCTGATACGGCTTCACGCTGGGTCCGCCAAGTTTCGGGACCAGCAAACCGCTGGCGGCGAGGGCGGCATCGCGGATCATCTCGGCATCCATGCGGAAGCGCGGGCCACGCGCCAGCAGGCGGTTCTGCGGATCAAGCTCGATCTTCGCGGGCGTGGTCTGGGCCGATTGCCGATAGGTCGCCGAGGTCACAAGTTGCTTGTAGAACCGCTTCACATCCCAGCCATGTTCGCGGAAATCGATGGCGAGCCAGTCGAGCAATTCGGGATGCGACGGGAGATCGCCCGTGATGCCGAAGTCGCCGGTGGTTTTCACCAAGCCGGTGCCAAACACTTCCTGCCAGGCGCGATTCACAGTCACGCGGGCCGTTAAGGGGTGCTCGGGCGCGAGCAACCACTGGGCGAAACCGAGGCGATTAGCCGGGGCGTTCTCCGGGAATGGGGGCAGCATGGCGGGCGTGGCGGCGTGGACCGCATCTTGACGCTTGTCGTACTCGCCCCGCGCCAGGATATACGCGACGGCTTCGGCGTCTTTCTCGTGCATGACGTGCGCCATGGTGCCACGAGATTTGATGCCGGCTTCTTCCTGCGTCAATTGATTGAGCGAACTGGTCGCCGTTTGGAATGTGTTATCAAAGGCGGTCAGCCACCACGGAAAGACTTCCGCTTTCTCGGCATCGGTGCGGTCCGCTGGCGGCTTGGCGAGGATCGCCGTAAATCGCGAGGCTTTGGCCAGGGAATCGACTTCCGCAGGTGATAGCGCGCGGTCGTAAACTCGCAGATCGTGCAACGCCGCTCCGGTCAGTGGTTGGCCGGCATGGCGTTGGCCGAGCTTGAACGGCACGGTCGTTTGAATTGTATTCTTGAGCGTGTCCGCTTCGATCAGCGTCGGCTGCGATTGACCGTCGTAGTAAATCTTGACGCCGGAGGCTTTCGACGAGCCGTCATAAGTGACTGTGACATGCACCCATTCATGGGGCTTGATCTGCGGTTTGCCGACAACTTTGAGGGCGTCATCTGACCAATGATGCACGATGTGCATGCCGATCTGCCGGCGTTGCAGCCAGAAATCCCAGCCGCGATACCCGTCGCCATCGTCAATGCGGGCGGCAATCGCACCGAAGGTGTCCGCGGGCGGGGCTTTGATCCAGACGGCACACGTCAGTGGTTGATCGCGTTCAAAGTTGCCGAACTCGCCGAGTTCGCACGCTGCTCCCTGCGGTTGCAACGCCGCACCGCCCGGTCCGCCGGTTTGCCAGGTGACAGTCTCCGCGAGTGGGATTTCCCGCATTTCGCCGGCCAGCTCGAGTTTTGTCGTCTGGCCTGTCCCTTCATTCAAGCCGGCATGCAGGACCAACCCCGCACTGTCGAGATTCTTGTGCAGCGATTCGGGCGTAGCGGTTGAAAGCCAGGTCTCGAAATCGCCGCGTGCTGATTGTTTTCGCGTCTCGACAGCCTGGCGCGCGGCCACGAGTTCCGTTTGCAAGGCTTGCCAGCGCGGACGCTCGGCTTCCAACGGGACGGTCAGAATGGGGGGCGTGTCTTTGATGTTGCCGTCGCGGACATTCTGGGTCGTGTTGTTGAAGAACGCGGCCAGCGAATAGAAGTCTCGCTGTGTGAACGGATCAAACTTGTGATCGTGACAGACCGCGCAGCCCAATGTCAGCCCCAGCCAGACAGCGGATACCGTCTCTGTTCGATCTCGGGCATACAACACGGCATATTCTTCATCGATGATGCCCCCTTCATTCGTGGTGATGTTGCAGCGGTTGAAGCCGGTCGCGATCTGTTGATTGAGGGTCGGGTTCGGCAGCAAGTCGCCGGCGAGTTGCTCGATGGTGAACTGATCGAACGGCAGATTCTGATTGAAGGCGTTGATGACCCAATCGCGGTACGCCCAGATTTCGCGGTAATTGTCGAAATGAATGCCATGCGTGTCGGCGTACCGGGCGGCATCCAGCCAGTAACGCCCGCGATGTTCGCCCCATTGCGGCGATTCCAGTAGCAGATCGACAAGTTTCTCATAAGCGTTGGGAGCGTCGTCGTGAACGAAGGCTTCGACCACTTCCGGCCGGGGCGGCAGGCCGGTGAGATCGAGACTCACCCGGCGGGCCAACGTCCGCCGATCCGCTTCCGGAGCCGGTGATAATCCCTGCGCTTCGAGCTTTGCGAGGATGAAAGCATCGATCGGGTTGCGGACCCAATTGTGTTGCTTCACCTGCGGCAATTCGGGGCGTTGCGGTGCGATCAGTGACCAGTGCGGTTCGTAGACCGCGCCGGCTTCCACCCACGCGCGCACCAGCTCTTTTTGCTCGGCCGTCAGTTGTTTATGCGAGTCCGGCGGAGGCATGATCGCCTCGGGATCGGTCGTGAAGATGCGGGCCAGCAACTCGCTGTCCGCGAGTTTGTCGGCCGCGATGGCCTTCGCCGTGACGGCATCCTCACGCCGATCCAACCGCAGGCCCGCCTTGCGCGACGCGCTGTCGGGACCGTGACAGGCGAAACAATTTTCCGACAGAATCGGACGAATATCGCGGTTGAAAGTGGGAACTTCCGCGCCCGCGGTCAGTGCTTGACAAAAGATGACGGCGATAGCACCCCAAAAGTAAGTTGGACGGCGTTTCATCCGTGGAAATCCTTATTCGACTGGACTGGAACTTAGCACGCGCGACTCGGGAGATCACAAGCCCCCCCCCTCATAAAAGTCTACCGCTGCGGACAGGTTCAGGGCAACTCGCGTCCGCCTCGAGAGAGGTCTGTTGTTTTGTAGGGTTTGCCGAGTCATCGAGGCGAACCGGATTGTTGAAATTGGGAAGGGGGCCGCAATGACTTCCGCCATCCCCCCTTCCGACTTTGCCTTTGAAAAAATGGTTCGCCTCGCGGACTCGGCAAACCCTACGATCGAACATGTTGCCCCGCTAACCAAACCGAATCCCAAGGCGTCAGCCCTTGGACTCGTTGACGGGATGGGATATGATCCCATGACCAACGCCTGTCAGCGACGCTCTGTTGCAGCTGGATTGTCCGGAAATTCGGATCACGACGCTGGCGAATTCCGCTCGGCACTGGAAGGTCCGCTCGCATGCCAGAACAACCGACTTTCGATGTCACCACCCAAGGCGGGATGACCATCGCCGCGTTTCGTCCGGAGATTGCCCAGATCGACGAAAGCGTGATCGAGGTCGTGAATCGTCAATTGCTCGAACTGACGGTGCGCCTGCAAAAGCCAGAGCTAGTGCTCGATCTGACGGCAGTGAACTTTTTCGGTTCGAGTTTTATCGAGACGATGTTTCGCGTCTGGAAACGCCTGCAGTCTCAGCCGGGGGCGAAATTCGCGCTGTGCGGACTGCAACCCAACTGCCGCGAGGTGCTGGAAATCACGCATCTCGACCAGTTATGGCCCATCTGTGAATCCCCGGCGAAGGCGGTCGCCGAGCTGAACGCGAAAGCGTGAAACTCAGTTTGGTGCGACGCTGAGCGGTGATGATGCGTCGAAGCCGACTATTTCGGCCGCGTGGGGACTGAGGTCTGAATGACAAGTTCGCCCGTTTCGAGATCCTCGATTCGGAAGGTGACATTGTCGCCGTCGAGATCCAGCAGGGTGATGACGTGTGAACCGATGCGGAGCGAGTCCCCCGCGGCGAGATCCAGTTCTTCCATGATCACGCTCTTCCTCCATGTGACAACTTCGCGACAGACCCCACTCCGTGGATCATCGCGGGAAATGTAGCAATTCCTCCCGATTCGAGCAATCACAATCTGCGCAGGCTCATGACCCGCGCCTGTAGAAAGTTCGGGTGGCCGGGGCTGGACTGAGGCTTGGCGAAGGAAGCCCCGGTGAGCGCGTACGAAGACACGTCGGGCTGACGCCGCGACGCTCGCCTGGGGTGGCCACTCATACTCTTGGAAGAACTGATGTTCCGGCGTGCTGGGCGGTCCGTTACAACACCGGCATGTCGCTCGCCTGGAACTCATCGTCTGTCGCGGATCATGGTGACCACCCGGCAGTCTGGCAGCAGACGCCGTGGTTGATTGTCGTGTCGGCGGCGGCGTTGTTTCTGCTCGGTTTGTCGGGCATCGCCCGGGCTGATGATCTTTCTGATGGGATGGACCTGGCGTCGCGGCAGTTGGTGTGGGGCATGCTGTCGCTGCCGGTTCTCATTCTCGCCGCCGGCATTCCCTATCGCACCATCAAACCGTTCAGCTATGGCCTATTCACGATGACGCTGCCGCTGCTGGTGGTAGTGTTCTTCATGCCGGCCCGCAATGGGGCGCGCTGCTGGATTCCGCTGGGCTTCTTCGATATGCAGCCGTCGGAACTGGCGAAGCTGACGTTCATTCTCGGGTTGTCGTTCTATTTGATGCATCGCGACAACTATCGCCGGTTGCCGGGCTTGATCGCGCCGTTTCTGATCGCCCTGGTGCCGATGGGCCTGATCCTGCGCGAGCCGGACCTTGGCTCGGCGATGGTGTTCCCCCCCGTGCTGTTCGCCATGTTGTTTGCGGCCGGCGCGCAGCGGAAACATTTGCTGCTGGTGTTGCTGTTGGGAGCTGCTCTCACGCCTGTCTTCTGGAAAGCGATGAACGCCGAGCAGCGTTCGCGGATCACGGCGTTGTTCACCCAGGTCGACAGCGGGCCGAATCCGCTGGGCGACCGGTATCATCAGCATCAATCGAAACTGGTGATCTCGCTGGGCGGGGTGTGGGGAAGTGAAGTCGCCGGGATGCCGGTGCAGGATCCTTCGGCTTATCGCCTGTTCGCCGGTCAAACCGACTTCGTCTTCTGCTGGGTGAGTGAGCGCTGGGGACTGTGGGGCGGCTGGCTCACGCTGGGCCTGTATGCGATTCTCTTCGTGCGCGGCTTGATGATCGCCGGCCAAACGCGCGATCCGTTCGGTCGCTTGCTGGCCGTCGGCATCGTCACGCAGCTCGCGACGCAAACCGTGATCAACGCCGGGATGACGGTCGGCCTGATGCCCATCGCCGGGATCACGCTGCCGCTCATGAGTTACGGCGGTTCGAGCCTGCTTTCGACGGCGGTTTCGCTGGGGCTGCTCATCAACGTCGGCCTGCGGCCGGGGTATGAAATCGGGAATGAACCGTTCGCGTTTCGGGATCGGTGAATTGCTTCGCCTGCAATGGCTGTTGCTGCTAGGAATTTGTGTTCAAGATGTGATGAAACAAAAAAACGCCCCGGCAATGGGGTGCCGGGGCGTTCCGCGAAGCGCAAGCGAATGCGTGATGTTAACGTGGCGACGCGACCGCGATTTGGGCGGCGGCGAGTCGGGCGATGGGGACGCGGTAGGGGGAGCAACTGACATAATCCAGGCCGATTTTGTGGCAGAACATCACGCTCGACGGGTCGCCGCCGTGTTCGCCACAGATGCCGATCTTGAGATCCTTCCGCACGCCGCGGCCTTTCTCGACGCCGATCTTCATCAAGCTGCCGACGCCGTCCTGGTCGATCGTCTGGAACGGATCGTTGGGAACGATGTCGTGTTCTTTGTAGTAGTTGATAAAGCCGCCGTAATCGTCGCGGCTCATGCCGAGCGTCGTCTGGGTCAAATCGTTGGTGCCGAAGCTGAAGAACTCGGCTCCGCTGGCGATCTGATCGGCCGCCGCACAGGCGCGGGGGACTTCGATCATCGTGCCGACGAGGTAATCGACTTTGACACCCTTCTCGGCGAAGACTTTGTCGGCCTGGGCGCGGATCACTTTTTCCTGATCCTTGAATTCAGTGCTGAACCCGACGAGCGGGATCATGACTTCCGGCTTCACGTCGATCCCTTCCTGCTTCACGATGCAGGCGGCCTCGAAGATCGCGCGGGCCTGCATGGCCGTGATTTCCGGGAAGACGATGCCCAACCGGCAACCGCGATGGCCGAGCATCGGGTTTGATTCATGCAGTTCGTGGACTCGACGGGCGATGTAGTCGACCGGGATGTCGATCTTCGCGGCCAACGCGGACTGCGTGTTGTGATCGTGCGGCAGGAATTCGTGCAGCGGCGGATCGAGCAGGCGGATCGTCACGGGGCGGCCCTGCATCGCGCGGAACAGCCCGGCGAAGTCGTCGCGCTGGAACGGCAGCAGCTTCAACAAGGCTTTTTCGCGGGTCGGCAAATCGCCGGCGAGAATCATCTCGCGGAACTCGTCGACATGATCGAAGAACATGTGCTCGGTGCGGCACAGGCCGATCCCTTCCGCCCCGAACGCCACGGCTTCGGTCGCCTGCTTGGGTTCGTCGGCGTTTGTGCGGACCTTGAGTTGGCGGTACTTGTCGACCCACGTCATCAGCTTGGCATAACGCTGATAGATGGGCGATTCTTCCGGCTTGAGCGTTTTATGGACCAGCACCTGAATGATTTCGCTGGGCTTGGTATCGACTTTGCCGGAGAAAATTTCACCCGTGAAGCCGTCGAGGCTGATGTAATCGCCTTCCTTGAGCGTCTTGCCGCCGACGGTCAGCGTGGCCGATTCGTAGTCGATGTTCAGTTCCGAAGCGCCGACAACGCAGACCTTACCCATCTGCCGGCTCACGAGCGCGGCGTGCGAACTGGCACCGCCGAACGCGGTGAGAATTCCCTTGGCGACTTTCATGCCGCGCAAGTCTTCCGGCGTCGTTTCGCGGCGCACCAGCACGAGTTCCACTTTGGGATTGGCGAGATACTTCGCCTCGGCGTCATCGGCATGGAAGACGATCTGACCGGTCGCGGCACCGGGACCGGCGTTGATCCCCTTCGTCAGCGTCTGACCATTCTTGCTGGCCGCGTTCTTGCCGGCGGTATCGAAGACCGGTTGCAGCAGTTGATTCAAGTCGTCGGCAGGCAACCGCTTGGCGGACAGTGCTTCTTTCTCGGTGATTTTGCCTTCATCGACGAGATCGACCACGATGCGCACCGCAGCGAAGCCGGTTCGCTTGGCGTTACGAGTTTGCAGCATGTAGACCTTGCCGCGCTCAACGGTGAACTCGATGTCCTGCACGTCTTTATAGTGGCCTTCGAGGACTTTGCCGATCTGGTCGAGTTCGGCGAACGCCTTTGGCATATCCTTGGCGAGCGTCTCTTCGATTCGCAGCGGGGTGCGGATACCGGCGACCACGTCTTCGCCTTGCGCGTTGATAAGATAATCGCCGCAGTAACCCGGTGTGCCGAGCGCGCCATCGCGGGTCAGAGCCACGCCGG
>Ga0105047_10007406_pt1 | contig 18481 bp, 13 predicted proteins | sample MAT04_FD_78384 | JGI IMG/M metagenome (GOLD analysis project Ga0105047, IMG submission 78384) | Freshwater microbial communities from Lake Fryxell liftoff mats and glacier meltwater in Antarctica - MAT-04 (megahit assembly) | ecosystem: Environmental > Aquatic > Freshwater > Ice > Liftoff... | reverse complement strand
TTCCAAAGCGTCAGTTGACGGTATTTGTTGATGGCGCGTGGGTGCCGGGCGCGACATTTATAAGGCGCAAGAGATGAAACAGTTGGCGACGGCGTCTGCGCCCTCTGTCAAAGTAGAACGCTCAACTTCCGGTGCGCTTTCCGCGGCGGTCGCGTGTCGGACCGGGCTGCGGGATGTTGACGGCTTCAACCAGCAGGTACTTGCCCTTGACGCGGGCTTTGCCGACAAGCGTGATCGTCTTCTGGTCGAATTTTTTCAGGTCCGGGATGATGTCGGTGCGTGTGACTTTGATCAAAAAGAGCTGGCCGTTCTTGGTTACAAAATTGCCCAGGACATCGCCGGACGCGGGCGCGTCATAAAGCGCGAGGATACCGGAGAAGACGCTGTCAGGACGTTTGTCCATCGGCAGTTTCTGCTCGGCGGCGTCTTCCTGCTGAGCCATCAGGTCTTCCATTTTTCGCTGCTCGGCGTTGGCTTCTGCCTTGGTCGCCGCCATGACGGACGATCCCAGCAGCAGAAGTACCAGGGTCAGACCCGTTGAAATTTTCATTCGTTCACCTCCCGCATGGACAGAATGCGCGGCTTTAAAAAGTACGTGATTGAAATGTCATCGAACACAGGCGTATCGAGGAGCAGGTGCTTTGCGGCATCGGCGGTGCCGCCGCTGGGATCAACCAGGGGATCGACCGGATAGCGGAAGCGGACGCGGTAGCGCAACTGGCTGGTCTTGATCTTGATGGGAGTCTTCGGAGTGCCGACGCCGTTGTGCGCGTCGGGGTTGGTGAATGCGCCGGCGATAATCACTTCGTCGCCAGTGTCTGGCACGCCGTCGGGATCGCGGAGCAATTCAATCTCCAGACCCTTCGTCGCGTGCGCCTGACCGGTGGGATAGCGATCCGGAGAGGGGCGGTTGACGCTGATGTAGTCCTTCTTTCTGCCGTTGCCATCGTCGCCCAGGTCGCCGACGAAATCATCATTGTTGTACGCTTCGTAATCGAACGGGCCGCGGAATGCGGTGGGGATTGACTGCTGCGTGACGCGGTCGTAGGTCAGCCTCTCGATGCGTTTGAATGTGCCGAGTGGCGTTTTGTATTCGTGCATGAAGCGCGGCGTGAAGGCGGTCCAGGCGACGCGCACCAGTGTCACTTCTTCAGCGCTGGTCTTTTTATCAAAACCCAGCTTCGACTGCAGCATGGTCTGCGAGGTGAATGTGGGAGCTCCGCCGGCGGAAGGATCGGCGTTGCCACCCGGATTGAGCGGCAGGTAGTAGCGGCTCATCGATTGCTCGCGCACGACCCGGTCGGATTTCCAGTCGGGCGCATCATTGAGCACGCAATCGCGGCTGGATATTTTCAGCTCGTCGATCACCGCGTAGGTTCCGTCTTCGGGCATGTAGCGGTAGTGCATCGAGACCGACGCGGGATCGGTGACCTTGCTCATGGAGCCGAAATTGAGATTGTTGGCGCCGAAGCATTTCAATCCATTGACGCCGGGCGGGTCGGCCCATTCCCACTTCACATCCTGTCCGGTACCTCCGTTGCTCAGCGCGCCCGCATTGCCCTGGTCCGCGGGAGAGGGTGCCGGGGCGTAGCCGGACGTTCGGAAACACCAGAACTGCTTGGTGGAGAAGTCGGGGCCTTCGGGGTGAAGCTGTGTATCAATGAAGGGACGTACGTGATACTGGATCACATTCTGATTCTTCTGATTCAGGTAGTCGCCATTGCCGAGCCAGTGTCCGCGAGGACCATCGCCTTCGGGGTCGCCTTTGGGGGAGAAATAATTGCGCCGGGCTCCCAGGTACGACCAGCGGAATGGCTGCACGCGGAAGCTGGGCGATTCCTGCGCGGTTGTCTTGGGGACGTAAGCGTATCCGCCATGCAGCAGGCCGCCGTAGTCCCAATCGTTCGAGCCGAGCTCCCAGAAGGCCATCAGGTCGTTGATCTTGGTGCGGTTGCCGCCGTGGCCGATGCCCTGGTTGTCGTCGGCGATTACCTGGGTGTACTGACCATATTTGCAGATATAGAGACCGCGGCAATTGTGTACATGAGGCGCGGGATTGCTCGCGTTGAAGAATTCATGGTGCCGGAAATCGTTCTGATGCCAGGTGGTCTTCGTCCACATGCTGATGGTGTTGCCTTCGGCCGAATCGGGCTTGAGATTCTCTTTGTTGTTTCCATAAAGGTACTTCAGGGTGGCGTCATTTCCCGAGACGCCGGGGGACGAAAGGTACACCCCATCGGTGCGCAGGTCGCCCATGCGAAGAGTACAATTGTTGTAGTAGGGCAACGACGGCGTGGGCTTGTACTGAAGTGGTTTGAGTCCCGCGTTGATACCCAGCAGGCGATACACCCAGCGATGGCCGTTGACGGTATCCGCCGGATCGACCGGCGGCAGGCCGGGGTCGGTGTCGATGAGGTTGTCGTTCAAGGCGCCCAGCAGGCCGATGGTATCGACGACCCGGACGTATTGGCCCTTTCCCTTCAGGTTAGTGCCGTCCAGCGATCCTTCTTCAATGTGCGGGCACTTGGCCTGTTCGTGGCCGTTTCCTGCGCAGTTTGCGGTGTCTAGATCGCCGTCAAAGCTGGCCAGGAAGGTGTCTTTATCAACTGCGGTATCGTAGCGCGACGTATTGGTTGCGAGCACGATCTGCCCGTCATAGCCAGCGGGCATGATGCGATTGGCGACCACATCCGGAACGTTGATATCCGTGCTCTTGCCGAATGCATTGCGCTTCTGGCCCGCTCCGGCACTGCTATCAACCGCCTCGGTGTTGCGCGGATTGGCAGCGCCGCTCTGGTCGATCAATGTGTATTGCAAGGGCATCAGCACTTCGGGCTGCGTGACCAGTGAAAGGCGCTCCTTCTTATTGAAGGCATCGCGCGTGACCTGTCCGCTGCAACTGCTGCCGAAATCTCCGGCGGCTCTGGAGATCTTTCCCTGCACGAACTGTCGCTGGGTGGATTCGCGCCAGACTTCGTACACCTTGACCAGCGCATCAATGCGCCGCTCGGCGATGACGGTGCCGCCGCGGCTGACGATCTGCCCGCTTGAGGTGATCGAGAAGATGCCGCTGGAGTCGAAGACGAATTCTGTCGTGGAGCGGTTCAGATCGGACTTGTCGATCAGCTCGTCGGACTTGTAGCGGTAGTTGCGCGTGATGTAAGCGCCCCGGATGAAATTTCCGGCCGCATCGCGCTGTGAGGATTTCAGCATCGGATCGGCCGTGCTGTAAATGGCGATCGCTTTGGGCGTCAGGGGTTCCGCAACCGGCGGGTTGTTGGTGTGCGGCTCGGCCTGCTCGGTATGGACCATCACCGGTTCCATCTCGCTGAAGTTGCGGCCCCAGCGATCGATCCACTCGATGTTGGGATTGAACTTCAGCAGGGCGGTATTGGAATTGAAGTGCGCCATGATCATGCGCGCGACCGAGGCTTTATGGAACTCGTCGCCGCCGTCCATCTTGCCGTCACTGTTTTTGTCGACCCAGCCGGCCTTCAAGCGCTGATCGTCCCAGGGCTTGACGATGCGGAAGAAGAAATCGTCCCAGCTTCGAAACGGACCACGCGCCTGGATATCGGGACCTGCGGCCGTGCCGGGCGCCAGAGTCAACGAATTCAGGAAGGGGAAGGCAGGATCGTTCTCGCGGGCCAGGATGATACGCAGCGCCAGCTCGTGGGCTTCATTGACGCGGACGCTGCCTGCCGGATCGAGCCCGCCATAATTATTGATGTAGCCGAAATCGTAACCTGTCGCCGGATTGATCGTGGGCAGAGTCTTGTCGAAGACGATTTTTCCCGAACGCACCGGAAGGCGCTTGAGGCCGCGATAGGTCTGCAGAACGGGCTCGATGCCGTGGATATCTTTTTTCAGCCAACTGTTCAAGCGGTCGGGCTCGAGCGTTTCGTGCAAGTCGGTATCGGTGCCGATGGCCATGTAATGACCGTGCTGCACGTTGATGCCCATGAAAAGCGCGGCGAGGACTTTGTCCGAGGCCGTGTTAATGTTGATCGGCGCGCGATGGATGCAGAGCGGCTGGCGCGTGTAGTCGATCTTGGGATTGTCGACGGGCGTGCCGTCGAGATTGAGCTTGGGCAGGAAGATCTTTCCGGCCGGCGGAAGCTTCTCCGGGAAATCGGGGTAGGGCGCACCGTTCAGGTCCTCGATGATGGCATCTTCAGCGGCAACGATCAGGTAGGAACTGATCGGGCCGGGCTCGACGACCATCCGTTCGCCGTCGCGGATGGCGATCCAGTCAGTGCCGTTGGTGGCGATGCGGCGGAGCTGGCCGGCGCCGTGGCCGTTCAAGATTGAGACGTAGGAGCCGCGCAGCGAGCCGCGGCGATTGCCCGGATCCTTCAGCGGCTCGTCGGCGACCCAACTTTTGTCGCGGTCGATCAGCACCTGGTAGTAAATGCCGTTGATGTCCTGTTCCGCAACCCACTCAAACTTTCCGACGCAGACCGTGTTGGTATCGACCCACGATGCGGCGGTGATGTACGGCCGGAGCGCCGCGAACTTGACTTCGATCTCGAGTTTCTCGAGAGGTAGATCGGCCACTCCGTTGCCAGGCGTGCTGCGCTCCACATAGGTCAGAGCAGACTTGACGTCTTCGACGTTCTGAAAGGTTCCATTGCGGGCGCGGTATCCGGCAATGGCGTAGCCGTCGCCGTAAAGCGCCTGGCCGGTGGCGGTGCGGATGGGGCGTCCGGAACCATCGACCTTGATCGCGCCGCTTTCGTCGGTCAGGCGGAAGTACAGGTCGCGGGTATCTTTGATATCGGCGCCATTCTTGACCGAATCGTACAGCGGAATTGCGGGATCTCCGCCGGCCATCTCGGTGGCCCAGCGCCGCGGCTGAATGGCATCCTGATCTGCGGCGACCATGGGCGCGCCGATCACGCGGCAGAGGTTGTCGAGCAACACGGCCAGATTGTCGCAGGCATTGATATTGATTTTGCTGGCCGCGTCTTCGATCTGCAGCGTGAGCCGGTCGCTGTCGGGGCCCACTGAATTTCCCAGCGCTCGAGTGTAGGGCAACATGTCCTCGGGCTTTTTGCGCGACTCTTCCATATTGTCAACGATGCCATCGCTGTCATTATCGATGTTGTCATGAATGTAAGGATGGTCGGCGAATGAAACGTGGTGCTGTGCACCGCGCAGATAGTCGACCGAATACCATGCGTCGGTGGGGCTTTCGGTGTGATTGGAAGCCTGCTCGCGCAGATTGGTGATGGCAAAGTCAATGCCCGCATGCGCCAGCATCTGGGCCCGGACGGAATCCGAATAGCGGACGGCGGAGATCGTATAGCTGCGCGTCAGGGTATAGAACGCCGCGCTTAATGCCGCCAGCACGGCGAGAACGCCGGCGACCATAATGAGGGTTACCCCTCGCTGACTGGATTGAATCGGACGGATCAACAGAACGCCCTCCGTTAATACATAAACAAATGGAAGGGAGGTTTGCACTTGTGACATAAAAATCACAACAAATCACAATTTTGTAACAAATCGTCCCGGCGGTGGGTCGTAGCGCAAGCTTCCAGCCTGCCTGATCTGTAGTCATATGCAGGCAAGATGCCTGCGCTACCGAGCGAGCTGCTGTATCTCAGTAGAACTCAAGACACGATCATAGACACGGATTTCGTCGAGTGCGCCCGTAAACGAACCCTGAGTAGAGCCGCGCATTTCGGACCAATAGCGTTCGTTGCCAAAAGCGCGCAGGTTGGTGGTTATTGGCCCACGCGAACCGGCATTGCGCGAATTCCCTTGTGCAATTCCATCCAGGAAAAGTTCAAGCACGCCCTCACTTGTGCGTGTCAGCGCATAATGATGCCAGACATCGTCGTTCGCCAATCCACCGATCACCTGACAGTAAGGTGGGCGGAGCGGGCCATCGGGGCGGATCAGAGCCATGATCTTGCCGCGATCATTCGAGCCGCCATTGTTGCCAATGGCTACCGCGACTACCGCGCCTTCATCGGTGCGATTGCGCAGTGAAAAGAGTGTGCCGTATTCTGCTTTGGTCTTGAACCAGCCTGTCACCGAGAAGGCCGCACCCGAAGGGAAATTCAATTGCGGCGAACTGTTCAATCCGACATAGGCGCCGGATTCAAAATAAAGCGCCGAACCCTTGCGGCCATCGATCCATCTTGCACCGTAAATTTGAGCCGGTTCTCCGCCCAGCGCCCTGTCATTAGCCGTCTGGCCCAAATTTTCATCAAACGTCCAGCGTGAAATGAGACCCTCGGAGACCTCGGCAAGCTTGGTGAGTTGCATCGGTTGCGTGTCTTTTTCCTGAGCTCGAACGCTATTTCCGGCCGGCACGTCCAGCGCCGCGCCGTCCTGCCGCGTCAATCGAATCTTTCCTTCTTGAACTTCCAGTCCCGTCGCCGCGGTGCTCTCGTGGAGAACGAAGCGCGTGCCCACAACCTTCACTTCGGCATGCGAGGTATTGAGCAGCATGGGATTGCCGGCCGGCTGCGGCGCGACGGTCGCTTCCATCCGTCCGGTGAGCAGACGCAGGCGCTTCTGCTTGCCTTCGACGATGACCCGCAGCCGCGTTTCAGGGCGGAGCTGAATCACGGTGGCGTCCGACAGATATTCGAAGGCCATCGATTCGTTGCCGCTGACCAGGATGTCGCCATTGTTAACGACTTGCGTGTTATCCATGCTGATCAGCGCGCCATCGCGCTCGATCCGTGCGCCAGGATGGGCCAGGGTCAGGCGCCCCACGGTGTCCTGGCTGACGAAGAGAATGCGGCCGAACAAATAGAGCATGAATAGGGCGGCGACTCCGCCGATCACCCACGTGTAGTCGCGCGGCACTTTGATTTTTGGGCGGACGGGTTTGGCTTCGGCCTGCGGCTTATAATTGGGCAGAGTCAACCGCAATGGCAGCGCCATGCGCGTGCCTTCTTCGCAGCCGTCGTCGCGCACCTGATCCATGATCTGGCGCACGAAACCTGAATCGCGTTTTGCGCGCGGATTGGTGGCAGCCAGAGTCTCGCGGACGAAACTGGGATCGGCTTCGGCGCGGAAGCGAGCCTGAATCATGCTCGTCATCGTCAGGCGTTCGGCGGCTTTTGGATCGGCGCTCAGCCATGCGGAGAGCTCACGCAACTGCGCATCGTCGGCCTCATCATGCAGATAGGCTTCGATCAGCGCATTAAGGCGATTATTTTCGTCGCTGCCGATCATTGACTGACCTCTGTGTTTTGCACGCCCTGTCCATTCTGTTCAACGCAGATGCGCAGCGCATCGTAAAGCCGGCTGAGGTTCTTGCGCACTGCCGCGCCTGAGCGGTTCAGCTCCTGCGCAGCTTCCTCGAGCGTCGCCTGCCGTCCGCAGACGGCCTTGAGAAACTCGCGCTGGCTGACCGGCAGGCGCGAGATGCACAGCTCCAGTATTTCCAAGCGCGGATCGACTGTCTCCACGTTCAACATGTTGGCGCTTTGCTGCTCGATCTGCTGTCGCAGCTTGCGCTTGGTGCTGAGCGTGCGGCGATTGTAGGAGCGGTAATCGCGCACATGGTTGAAGGCGATCGCCTTGAGCCATCCCACAAAATTGGTCCCCGATTCGAATTCCTGAATGTGCTGGAATGCGAAAATGAATGTCTGCTGCGCCAGGTCGTCCGCGTCAAAGCCGTCGTGGATCATGGCGCTGATGTAGGCCCGGATCTGAACGTGAAACGACTCCACCACCACCGAGAAGACCTCCCGGTTGCCGCCCTGGACCTGCTCGATCGCATCTTCCAGCGTGGGCCGTGCGTTCATCGCGCGTTCCATCCTTCAGCGTGTATATGGCGGCATGACGACACATTGTGACACATTCCTTGAAAAAAAGTTAAAAATCTATGTCTGAGTTTTTGAACTACCCTATTTTGGAATGTTTCAGGGAACTGACTGTCTGCGAAAGTGGGGCTGGCGTCTCTGCCCGCGCGACGTTTCTGGCGTGTCGCATGTGCGGGCGCAGAGGCCCGCACCACTAAACGTTGATTACTTGCTCTGGAACGATGCGTCGAAGGTGAAACGGAAATACGCTTCGTTGCTTCCGCTGGGCGATGGCGTGTAATGGTTATTGGCCGTCCAGATATACTGTGCTTCGCTGTCCCACGGAAAATTCTGCGCCTGTACGTGGCGTGTCCCATCCACCTGGCGGTTTGAACCGTACTCCGTGGCGTAGTCCCAACTGCTGTCGTTGTAGTCAGTCGCTACCCAGTTGCCTTTGACGTGACTGGCGACTTTCCAGTTCTTGCCTGTGGCGAAGCGCCGCGCGCCAAGCTGTATCTCGGCGATAACTCCCGCAATATTATCGATGTTGCGGCCGATGACCGCGACGGTGTTTCGTCCTGGCGGGAAGTCCACTTCGTACATTTGCGTTTCGTAAAGCGAGACGCCTTTGGGCCATTCGCGCCGGCCGACGATGCGACCGTTCACATAGAGCTGATAGCCGTCGTCGGCAGTAATGAATATGCGGCCCTTGGGTCCGATGTTCGGCGGCGTCATTTTCTGAGCGACAAATTTCGTGTCCTTGGCAGCCACGGCAAACTGGCCGCTGGAGACTTCGGTGATCGCTTTATCTTCAGCGCGCTGCAGGCGAACTTTTCCTTCGAGCACGTCCAGGCGCGTCGATTGTTTTTCAACGGAGATCCGCAACTGCGTGCCGACCACTTCCGCCGTGGCAGTGCTGGTGGCGATGAGCATGGGCTTGCCGGCGGGTTGAGGCGTTACGTCCGCGGCGATGACGCCGGCCTCCAGACGAATTTTCTTCCCTTGCTGCACGCCTTCTGGCACGGGCTGCGCAGAGTATGCTTCGAAGATGACCAGGGATTCGCCGTCCACTCCCGAACCGATGGTGACTCGCGTTTTATCTTTGTATTCGACGATCAGGCTGCCACGGACGGGGACGCGGACCTGATCCCCGGCGCTCAGGCTTGCGCCGTTCTTCATTATCGAGACGTAGCCGTCGCGGATGCGCGCAGCATTGCCGCTCGTTTCCGCAACGCGGGCAATCTCGGGCGGCTCGTTGTTCCTCAGCAATACCAATGTAACGGAGATGACGACTGCGGCGGCAAGCGATGCCCATGCCAGCGTTTTGAATCGTCCGGGTGTTTTATTATTGCGCACAGGCAGTGTGGATACGGACCTGCGCGCGCGCGCTTTCGCAGCGTCGGCGGTTTTGAACACTTCGTGAAGATCGCGCTCCATCTCGGCCGCGGCCAGGACTTCCTGGATCGACTTTGGATTGGAATTGAACGAGCGAAACAGTTGTGCGACCTCATCGCCAGTGGCCTCGCCGCGGACATAACGATCGATCAAATTTTCACGTTCGTTAGCCATGCACCACCGATTTCAGCTTCTTACCGACACATTCCACCAACGTCTTTCGGGCCCGCGACAGAACAAGATCGACCGCTGCTGCGGTCATTCCCAGTGCCGAGGCGATCAGCTTCGAGGGCTGATTTTTTACATAGCGCCGCCGGATCACATCATCCGTCCGGTCGGTCAGCGAATCCAGGCAGCGCCGCAGCGCATCCAGACGCGACTCGGCGTACCCGGGAACCGTATGCATCTCTTCGCTTGCTGCGACGGCCACATCAAGCTGATCGAGCGTGGCCTCGTTTAAGTTGACCATGCGCCGATCGGAATTCCGGCGGTGCTCCAGGTAAATATTTCGAGCGATTCCGCGCAGCCATGCTCCAAGACTTTTGGATGCATCGAAACGGTCCGCGTGTTTTATCGCCTGAGTAAACGTTTCCTGGACCAGGTCTTCGGATTCCGCGTGATTGCCGGTCACGGCAATAAAGTAAGCCATCAGCCAACGCTGATTCTGCTCGATGATCGCGCGGGTCCATAGATCCTGGTTCATAACCAGCACCATACCCTCTCTTTGATGTAGAACAGCCGAAACTATCATAAAATCCGGGGTGATTCAAAACTTTGTTCCGCGCACGATGTGTGAAAAAATATTCTGCTTTTTCGTGATAGGTTTTTAAATCCTTAATCAAAGAGATTCGAAAAGGAATGCGCATGTGCGTTCCAACCCGTTTCACTTACTTAAGGAGATGATTCGGTGGTGATCAAGCAAGAACGACCCGCACAGAAAAGATCACTGGGCCTTCGGCGCGATCCGCCTGTCGGTCGAGTCTTCGGCGAACCTATGAAAAGGGTGGAGCCTGGGACGTACCGGCATCATTCCGGAGAATTGTTCACAGTTCTGCACACGGGACTGGATACTGTCACTAAAGAGGAGTGCGTGATTTACCGGCCGATTTCTGTCGAGCAGCGCATTTACATCGCGCCCCTCAATAAATTCCTGGCCGCCGTGCCCGTCTCGGGCAAACGCGAAGTGCCTCGTTTCGAACGGATCGAAGAGTCCAGCACTCGGCGCGCGGTGGCACGCTGAGATCGAATTTTCGATCTAAAAAAGTATCGATGGCTGTTTCAGATTCAGGCCGCCCCGCAAAACGGTTTTTTTCAAAACTGTTTTGCGTTGGCGGCGCTTTCTTTTTCAGGTATGACTTCCCTTTGTAACAGAACGTAACATACATTGGGAAGCATCGCCTCCATGTCCGCAGTTGCTGAGACGCACGTTACTCCCGTTCCGGCCGCACCGCTTCCGGCTTCGGATACTCCCCGTAAGCTCTTCGAGTTTCCGGCGGAGGCGGCCGAGCTGCTCCGCTCGTGCGTGCATTGCGGGCTCTGTCTGGGTGCGTGTCCGACGTACCGCGAAGTCGGCGACGAGAACGATTCGCCGCGTGGGCGCCTCTATATAATGAAGTCGCTCGCCGATGGACGGCTGGAAGCGACGCCGAACGTGACGAATCATCTGGATCTGTGTTTGGATTGCCGCGCCTGCGAGACCGCCTGTCCCAGCGGCGTGCAGTACGGCGCGATTCTGGAGGCCACCCGCGAGCAACTCGTGAAGCACAACCCGCCGGGTTTTCTCGCCAGCATCGTGCGCAATTTCTTCTTCCGGCAGGTGCTTCCGCGCCCGGCTATTCTGGCGATCATCACGAAGCTGCTCCGCTTTCAGCAGCAGAGCGGCCTGCGCGCGATGGCGCACAAAATGGGTTTGATGAACCTGCTGCCGGCCAAGCTGCGCGAGATGGAAGCGATGCAGCCGGACTTGAGCGCGCCGCCGTTTCTTGAAAATGCGCCCGCAGTCTTTCCGGCGGAAGGCGGCAAGCCGAAGAAGCGCGTGGCGTTCTTTGCTGGCTGCGTGATGGATCAGTTCATGGGCGATATCCATCGAGCCACAATCAAAGTGTTGCAGGCGCATGGGGTCGAAGTGCTGACGGTCAAAGGCCAGGTCTGTTGCGGCGCGTTGATGGTTCATGCCGGCGATGCCGAGATCGCGCGCAAACTGGCGCTGAAGAACATGGAGATTTTCCACGGCCTGGGCGTCGATGCGATCGTCAATAATTCAGCCGGCTGCGGCGCGCAGCTCAAGGATTATCACCACCTGTTGCACGGCAATCCGGACGTGCATCACTTCACCAGCCTGATCAAGGATGTCTCGCAGGTGCTCTATGAACTGCAGCCCGTCCGGCCGCTCAAGCCGCTTGAAAAGACGCTCTGTTATGACGAGCCCTGCCATCTGCTGCACGCGCAGAAGATCAGCGTACAGCCCAAGGCGATCATCCAGCGCATTCCCGGATTGAAGTGGGTGCCGCTGCCTGACGCCGAATTCTGCTGCGGCGCCGCGGGCATTTACAATTTGACGCAGCCGGAGATGGCCGGAAAAATTCTGGCGCGCAAGATCGAAGCGATCAAAGGCACCGGCGCCGAACTGGTCACCACGGGCAACCCCGGCTGCCTGATGCAAATCCGCAATGGCTGCAAAGCGGCAGGGCTGACTTGCACGGTGCTGCATCCGATGGAGCTGCTCGCGGGACAGTTGTAAAAAACATCTTTTCACCTGCCCTTCTCTGTGTCCTCCGTGGTGAATCCGTTTTCTAGGGATGGGGGAAGGGCACGACCAATTCTGTCCAGTCGCCGCGATTACCCACCTGGTAACGCATGTCGCCGAGCACCATGAACGGACCACGCCGCTTTGCGACCGGATGGCGCGCGAAAGAACTCCAGGCGCGGTATTCGAGCGTCTCGCGAATCTGCTCCAGCGCCGGGTCGTCGAGATTGGAATCAACCGTCTCGGCAAGCATCACTCCGCTCATTAGATTACAGCTATAATGATACAATCGTTTATTGCTCTGCACGATCACTTCAAATCGCCACGGAATTCCGGGCGTGGGATTGGCACTGTGCGCACCGATCTCCTCCTGAGGATGGCTTTGCCGAAATTGCCTCAGCGCGCGGATGTCGCAGACGCGGCTCATCCCAAATAGCACGATGCAATAAACGGCCCAAAGCGTCAGCCCAGCCAGCGCCGAGTTCCGGGTCGCCTTGGGATGAAACTTTCGCAGCGCCAGCGCCAGGATCACGCCGGCAACCCAGAGCAGCAGAACCGTAGAGGTGACGATGCGCTGCTGCACGGCCCAGGCAACCAGTCCCGTGGTGAGCATCGTGCCGCAGGGCCAGATGAATTGTGAAAGTCGATTCAGCGGCGAGCAGAGAAAACAGGTGGTGCCGAGGATCAGCCACATCCATGGATCTATAATGAAGGCGAAGTCGCCGTAAAAATGCTGCTCATTAAAGGGAATCAGCGGCTGGACGCCGTAGGTGTTGAACCAGTCGAGCAGAAGATGCGAGAGCACGCCGGCGAGAATGACGCCAAAGGCGACCGGCCACGATGCGGGTTTTCCATTATCGCCGGCCGCGCGAGACACTTTTCGATCCACTATGCAGACGATGCCTGCGAAGATCGCCGAACCGATGAGCGCGCCCAGAAACGTGTGGCTCAGCCCGCGATGCGAGAGCAGATAGACAGGCTTGGTCGCGCCGATCGTCAGCAGGCTTTCTGCGTCGGGCAGATTCGCCGCGAGCATGAGGGCAGGCGCCGCCCAGCGCCCGTAGCGATCCAGACCCGCGCGAGCCATGATTAATCCGCAGAGAGTATGAGTGAGATTGTCCAAAAGAATTCCTTAAAAAGCAGTCTGGAGAGTCTGAAGTCCCGGGAGTCCGGAGGGTCCATAAACGGCTCGTTTTGCCGGATCCAAAGTTCGTCGCATTTTACTTCAGTTTAAAGCGACTGCACGCCGATACTTGGGATTGGTCATTTCATAGCATGAATTCTCTCCCGCCGGGAGAGCGACTGGCGACAATTCAAGGGGTTACACAATGCACCGCGGCGCGGGGCGAGCTCAGATACTATTTTTCGGTCTGCTGTGTGCCGCGATTGTTCTGCTGTTCGTTCCGGATGAACACAGTGGAGAATTGCGCGGCCGCGCGCTCTCGTCGCTCCGTCCGGTGCTTGAGTTTTTCAGCTCTGGCAAGCCGGCTCCGCGGCCCCGTCCCGTATCCATCGAAGTGGTTCCGGCAAACGCTGAGGGAACGCCCGCCGCGCCTGCTGTTGAGCAGCCCTTGCGGCCCCAACCCGACGACAATCCGCGCATGAAACTTTTGCTCGGGCAGTTGGACGAGATGAAAGCTCGCGAGATTCAGCGCGAAGCTGAGATCAGCCGCCTGAAGGCGGAGTTTCCTGAAAATGTAAAAGCATTGACGCTGCCGGCAGGTTTGGGAGCGGACGTGATCGCGCGAAAAGTGCTCTGGCAGGAGCCCGTCCTGGGACTCAATCGCGGCACCACCGACGGCGTGCGCCTGCATGCGGGCGTGATGCATCGCGGCGCGGTGATCGGTCGGATTATTTCGGCCGGCCCTCACGCCAGTTGCATGGCGCTGCTGACGCACCGTGGCTTGGTCGTCTCGGCGCGCCTGGCCGAATGCCGCGCCGAAGGCGTTCTGCAGGGCGGGGCGGAGAGCAACGGCGAGAAGCTCTGCAAGCTTGCGATTGTCGGGCGCGAACTCAATACCAAACCCGGCGAGCAGGTCATCACCAGCGGTTACGACGCGATCTTTCCGTCGGGGCTGTGGCTGGGAACCGTGGTCTCCGTGAAGAAGAAAAGTGACGTGCAATGGGAAGTGCTGGTGCGGCCGGCGTGCGATGAATCGGTGATTGAATGCGTGCATGTTTTAAGTGCCGAGCCCGCACAGTTTCCGTGGCCGGCTCCGGCGCCAAAGACAACCAAGAGTGCTCCCGCCGCGAATCCGGCTGGAAAGTAATTAGACGCGAGGCGTTTTTAAATGCGGTATGTGTTCTGTCTTGTAGCGATGGTGATGAGCGCGCTGGTGCTGCAATGCGCGATCCTGCCGGGAATGGTGCCGCCGTCGCTCCAGCCGGATGTGGGCATGCTGCTGGCGATCACCATGCTGGCGTTCGCGCAGCGCGAGTTTGGATTGATCGGCGTTTTTGTCATGGGCATGCAGGCGGACTTGTTTGGCTCGTCGCGCTTTGGACTTTTGACGCTCTGTTACATGCTCGCGGCCGGCGTGATGCTCTGTGCCGCGTGGCGGGAACTGACTCGCGGAGATCTGGTTGCGGCGTGGTTCGGCGGCGTGATTGGAACGGCCATCGCGCATGGGATGTATATGTTGCTGGCGGGACTTCTGGGAGATGCCGCGTCTCTTCCTTCCATGAATCAGATTATGTGGCTGGTTCTTGCGGCCGCCGTCTGGGGTTTGCCGCTGGTCTGGATCAGCGGGCAATGGCTGCAGATCACCGGCACGCTGGAACGCAACGTCAGTGAAAAGTGGTCGCGCGAGGCGCGGATGTCCGCGGCTCGACGGGGCAAGTTTGCTTAACGGCGGTTTCTGGTTTTGAGTTTCTGGTTTCTGGTTAACAGCGCGCAGGGTCTGAATGTTTAAGACGCGAATCGGAGTCATAGCGGGTTGCATCGGGTTCTGCTTCATTGCAGTGCTGGCGCGGCTGTGGCAGTTGCAGATTTCGCGTTACGGCAAATATGCGGCGCTGGCGTCGCGCGACCGCAGCCTGGAACGCATGATCCCGGCGCTGCGCGGACCGATACTGGACCGCTACGGCAACGAACTGGCCAAAGATCGTCCTTCCTTTGATCTCTCGGTGCGCGTCGACCGCTTGAAACTTCAATCGATCAAGCGCGAAGAAGTCAAGGAAGTGCGCGTCATTCTCGAGCAGGCGCTGGCGCGCAAAGATCCAGATATCACAAAGATTGCAAGAGCGCGCTCGGATGCCGATTTCGATCAGCTCTCGCTGCGCCTGCAATCCGAACCGTTGGTGCGTGATCTTTCAAATATATTGCAGCGCGATCCGGCTGAGATTGCGGATGCAGTCTTGAAGGCGATCGACTATGTCGAGCGGCCCAAGCCTTGGGCCGGCGGTGCGACGCCGCTGCGGATTGCCGGCGACATTGATGAGAAATTGTGGTTGTCGCTCCGTTCCATTCATGAAGACCAGTTGCGCATTCCGGCGCAGCCTTTCCCCGGGCTGGTCTGCACGCTTTCGACGCGGCGCACCTACCCGCACGGCCGCACGGCCAATTTCGTGCTTGGCGCGGTGGGCGAACTGGGCAATGAGGAAGAGGGGGCTCTGCGCGAAGGCGGCGTGCTGATCGACAATGCGGTTGCGCGCCAACGGTACTGGCAGCAACAGCGCGAAGTCTTCGACGAGGCAAGCGCGGCGCGCATCGAGAGCATCACTGGCAGCGATCCGCGCATGCTCAGCACTGGCGAAGTGTACACGATGCTTTCTCAAATCCGGCCGGAGCAGCGCCCGACGCTCGCGGGCTTGGGTCTGTCCGAACCGCTGCGCTGGCTGGAACGTCCGGCGCGTATGCAGTTGACGGAACCGGAGCTGCTCTGGCTGGGCGTGGGATTGCCGCATTCGACGATGCAGCATCGGCTGCCCAATCGCATCATCGGCGAACTGGGCGTTGAGCGTTACCGCAACGACTTGTTGCGCGGCAAGAGCGGCATGCAGCTTCCGGATGTGCTCGATGAGGATGCGGCAGAAACGTACCACCGTAATGCTCACCCGAAGGAAGGTCAGGCGATCGCGCTGACGATCTCGCTGGCCTGGCAGCAGGCGATTGAGACCGCGTTGCGCGAGTGGACTCCGGCGCCGCACGCGGCCGCTGGAAATGAAGAGCCGGCGCCGTTTGTGCGCCGCGGCGCAATTGTGGTTCTGGACGTCAAGACCGGTGAGATCCTGGCCATGTGCAGCGCGCCGGATTTCGATCCCAATCTTTTTGCGCCGCCACGTGACGGTCCGCAGCGGCAGGAGCAACTTCGCGCGATTCTCTCCGATCCGGCCAAGCCGCTGCTCAATCGCGCCATCAGCGAGCAGTATCCGCTGGGTTCGGTGATGAAGTCGCTGATCGCGGCGGTTGCGCTGGAAAAGGGATTGGTCTCGACGACCGAGACATTCGAATGCCGCGGATACATCATGGAAGGCGGCCAGAAATTCCGCTGCGACGATTCGCGTGCGCATGGAATCGTTAATATTTACAAAGGATTGCGCTGCAGTTGCAATGTCACCTTCCATCAGATCGGCGCGCGGATTGGGGTCGAGAATCTGGGACCGTATGCGAAGCTGATCCTGGGCACGCGTACAGGAATTGACCTGCCCGGTGAGGTCAGCGGCATTTATCCGGACCGTGAATGGCGCAACCGCGCGTATCGCGATACGGCCTCACGCGTCTGGACGCTCGGCAGCGATTATCAGCTCGCCATTGGGCAGGGACAGATGACCTGCACGGTCCTGCAGTCGGCGGTGATGATGGCCGCGATCGGCAATGGCGGCTATGTGGTCAAGCCGCGCATCTGGCTCGACGGGCCCCAGAGCGCGCCGAAGTCGCTGGGCATTTCGCAGCAGAGTCTTGCGATCGTGCGCCAGGGATTGGATGAAGTTGTCAACATCGGGACGCCTGGAGAACGCGGCACCGCATACTCTCCGTTTCATCAGCACGGGCCGGAGCTTGCTGTTCGCGTCGCCGGTAAGACCAGTACCGCCGAGCATCGCAAAGAGGCCCGCCCGCACGCCTGGTTTGCAGGATATGCGCCGGCGGAGAATCCGCAGATAGCCTTTGCAGTGTTCCTGGAAGAAGCTGGGCACGGTGGTTCGGAGGCGGCGCCGCTGGCTTATAAGTTTCTGAGACAGATCTACGGAACGAAGTTCGCTCCGGTGCAGAATCCGGGCATGCCGGCGCCGGTTGCGGAAGTGCCAGGAATGAACGGGCAGACAGGAATGGCTGCCCCACCTACCGTGATCAACGCCAGTGTGAAGACGATTCGCAGCGTTGAGGAGGAGCGTTAATGTCTGCGTTGTCGATGGATCAGGAGAGTTTATTCACGCGCTTGGGGCGGGTTGATTTTTTTCTGCTCGGCTGCATTGGTCTGGTGATCGCCATCGGCATGTGCTTCATCGCCAGCGCGGTGCGCGGGCTTCCTTATTCAGCAGGCGCGACCGGCTTTCTGGTCCGCCAGTCGCTTTTTCTGTGCATGGGCATTGCGCTTTTCGTGGGGCTGCAGCGTGTCAATTATCTGGTCATCCTCCGTCACGCGCCGCTGCTTTATCTGATCGGACTGGTTCTGCTCTGCGGTGTCTTTTCCACCCGTCCGATCAACGGCGCGCGCAGTTGGTACAATCTTTACGTTTTTAAATTGCAGCCGTCGGAAATCATGAAGCCAATCCTGATTCTGACGCTGGCCTACTACCTGATGTATCAAGACAACTACAAGACTATTCGCGGGCTTCTCGCGCCGTTGGTGCTGGCGATGGTGCCGATGATCCTGATTCTCAAGCAGCCCGATCTGGGGACCACGCTGGCCATTGCGCCGGTGCTCTTCGTGATGCTCTTTGCGATCGGCGCGCGGCTGCTTCATCTGGCCATGATGGTCATGGCAGGGTTCGGCGGCATGGTGCTGATGTGGTTTACGATTATGAAGGATTATCAGAAGCGCCGCATCTTCGCGTGGCTCTATCCGGAACAGTACCGGCTGAGCGAAGCGTGGCAGGCGATCCGCGCCGAGACCGCGATTGGTTCGGGCGGATTCTGGGGCACGGGGTGGGGGCAGAGCAGCCAGAGCGGGCTCAACCTGCTGCCGGAGAAGCATACCGATTTCATCTTTGCGGTGATCTCTGAGGAGGGCGGATTTTTTCTGGCCGCTCTGCTGCTGGTGCTCTTCTTCCTGGCGGCGCTGAGCGGGCTGGGGATTGCGGCGCGCACGCGAGAACCGGCCGGGCGCCTGATCGCGGTAGGCTGCGTGACGCTGCTCTGTTCGCAGGTGTTAATTAATACCGGCGTTGCGTCGGGACTGCTGCCGACCACGGGACTGACCCTTCCGTTCGTCTCGTACGGCGGCAGTTCAGTGATCAGCTCATTCATCTGCCTGGGCCTGCTGGTTAATATTGGCTCGCAGCAGGAGATCGTGCTGGCGCGGGAAGATTTCGCGTAGGAGCGGCGCCACTGACGCGTTTTCTTCTGGCCCACACGCCTAAAAAGTTTTATGAAAGTTTCCGTTATTTCAGTGGGTGTTAAAAGCGTTCC
>Ga0105047_10007405_pt1 | contig 18481 bp, 16 predicted proteins | sample MAT04_FD_78384 | JGI IMG/M metagenome (GOLD analysis project Ga0105047, IMG submission 78384) | Freshwater microbial communities from Lake Fryxell liftoff mats and glacier meltwater in Antarctica - MAT-04 (megahit assembly) | ecosystem: Environmental > Aquatic > Freshwater > Ice > Liftoff... | reverse complement strand
GTGCGTGCGCACCACCGGGTGCTGCTGCGGCGGGTACTTCTCGTGCAGTTCCTCGGCGGTCTTGCCCAGCCGCTTTGCAAACACGCGAGCGATGTCGTGCGTGGCGGTGAGCGTGCACGCCCACTGCTGCATAGCCGGCGACAATGACTCGTAAGCCAGTTCCATGTCGCAGAACAGGGTGTCGCCACCCACCGGCGGCACTTCGACGGCGCGCAGCACCGAGCCCAGCGACGGAGCGACACGCCAGGTGACGTCGGAGTGCCAGTTGTTCTCGCGACCGCGCGACTCGGGGCCGTGCGTGATGCTCAGCACCTCGGGGTGCGGCGATGACTTCGGCGTGGCCGGGTGGATCTCGAGCTCGCCGAACCGGCGGGCGAACGCGATGTGCTGCGCGGTGGTGATGTGCTGGTCGCGGAAGAAGACGACCTTCCAGCGCAGCAGCGCGCCACGGATGTCGGCGATGGTCTGCTCGCTCAACTCTTCGCGAAGATCGACACCGTGCAACTCGGCACCGATGGTGGGCGACAGCGGGTGCTCGACCAGCGTGGACGCCGCCGAGGTGAAGCTGGTGGTCATGGGCGAACGCTAGTCGTCACCTCCCGCCCGGCTGGCCGTCGGAGCGTTCGACCCGTCTCAGCCCGACGGGCCGCTGGGTAGCACGCCGCCGATGTCGATGGCCGTGGTGTCGATGGCGGAATACGGCAGCCGCAGGAAGAACTCGTCGGCATGGCGAGCGAGCGCCCGCACCGCGAGGTAGTTGGCGCTGCCGCCCACCAGCGCGCCGATGCCCAACGGCAGGGCGGTGCCCAGCGCAATCGCACCACGCCGGGTGCCGTAGCGCTTCACCAGCCGCGGCGTGAGTAGACGATTGACGGTTTGCAGCGTGGACAACGGCAACCGCGAGCCGGGCGTGGTGGCAATGCCGGTATTGGCCTCGTTGATTGCCTTGGTGAAGCCATCGCGGGCTGAACCGCCGTAGATGAGCACGGCCAGCATCCATGCTCGTCGTTCATCGACGGTGGGTGCGGGCCTGCCGTGCAGCGCCGCCACGGTGAGCACCAGGTCGCCGGCACGACCCGTGAACCAGGCCAGCTCGGCCGTCGCCGCCAGCAACGTGGTGGCCGTGCCGACCCCAGGCGCAGCGGCCGCCGCGCCGACCCCGGCGCCGAATGCACCGAGCTCTCGCGAGAACGAGTCGGTGAGCGCCTTCATCTTCTCCGGTCGCACACCGCCAGGCAGTGCAGCGGCACGAGCCACAGCAGCCTCCCACCGCGAACTGCTGACCTGGTCGATCGCAGTGAGCATCGCGCGCGACAACCTCTCGAGGTCGGCAGGATTCACGCGCGTGGCCATGCGACCCACCCACTCGCGAGCGCGGTCGGTACGCGTCACGTGCCGCAGAAGGTCTGGTAGCCGCCGAACGACTCGGGTGCCGGCAGCGCGTACCGTTCCAGCCCGGGCCGCTCGTGGTACGGGCCGGCGAGCACGTCGACAAGCTGCCGCATCGGCGCCAAGTCGCCCACTGCCGAGGCCGCGGCCAGCGCTTCCTCCACCAAGTGGTTGCGGGCGATGTAAACGGGGTTCACCGCGTTCATGCCGACCGCCACTGCGTCGGGTTCGCGCGCGTCGGCTTGCAGCCGAGACGACCACTTCGCCGACCACTCGTCGAACTCGCCAGGCGCGGCGAAGAGCTGCCGTACTGGCTCGGTGTTGCCGGTAGCAGCAACTGCGAGTGCCCGGAAGAACACGGTGTGGTCGACATGCTGCGCCTGCAGCAGTGTGTAGAGCGCGTCGACCAGTTCGTTGTCGTCGGGGCGCTGGCGAGCGAGGCCGAGCTTCACTCGCATCCCGTGAGCCCACACCGTGTTGAAACGATCCACGAAGCCCTGCACTGTCGCAGTGGCCAGCTCGACGGCACGGTCGTTGTCTGGATGGATGAGTGGCAGCAGCGGCTCGGCAAGACGCGCCAGGTTCCACTGGGTGATCGTCGGCTGGTTGCCATACGCGTACCGGCCGGCGTGGTCGATGGATGAGAACACCGTGGCCGGGTCGAAGGCATCCATGAACGCGCACGGCCCGTAGTCGATGGTCTCGCCCGAGATGGTGGTGTTATCGGTGTTCATCACGCCGTGGATGAACCCGACGTGCATCCAGCGCGCCACCAGCTCGGCCTGCACCTGCGCCACCGCTTCGAGCAGGCCGAGGTAGCGCTCGGCGGCAGGCTGGTCGGCCAGGGTCGGGAAGTGGCGGGCGATCGCGAAGTCGGCCAACCGCTGCACCAAGGACACGCCGTCGGGCGTGGCGGGCTGCATGGCGGCGTACTGGAAGCTGCCCACCCGCAGGTGGCTGGCGGCCACGCGCACCAGCACCGCGCCGGGCAGCACGGTCTCGCGGATGACCTGTTCGCCGGTGGCCACCACCGCCAACGCTCGAGTGGTGGGAATGCCGAGAGCGTGCATTGCCTCGCCCATGATGTACTCGCGCAGCATGGGGCCGACCGCGGCCTTGCCGTCGCCACCACGGGCGAACGGGGTGCGGCCGCTGCCCTTCAGGTGCAGGTCGCGCCGGCTCCCGAACACATCCACCACTTCGCCCAGCAGCAGCGCTCGACCGTCACCCAGACGAGGCGAGAAGCCGCCGAACTGATGACCCGAATAGGCCTGCGCCACAGGCATCGCGCCCTGAGGCAGCTGGTTGCCCGTGAGCGCGGCGATGCCCGCGGGTGACCGCAACCATTCGGGGTCGAGCCCCAGCTCCAGCGCCAACTGATCGTTGAGCACCAGCAAGTCGGGGGCCGCGACCGGCGTCGCCTGCCAGGGTTGGTGCATGCCGACCAGCTCGAGCGCGAACGTGTTGTCGAGCACCAGCGTTTTGCGAGCTTCGGCATCCATGAACAGCCGAGGTTACCCCGGGCCTGCGCCGGCCCCCGGTCGCCACACCAGTTTCGGTGGCAAGATCGAATCGCCGTTCGTCGTCCACCTCGAGGCCCAGCCCGAGCCGCAGCGCAGCACGCTGGCCGTCGTCGCAACGTCGCCGCGAACCCTCCTGCCCGATGCCGAAGACTGCGTCAGCTACGCGCACAGACCGGGCATGAGTTGGGCGTTCCCCGGGGCGTTGTGCGCGCTACTGAGCGCTGGGCGCAAGACAGCGCACCCGACATCCCCATCTCTGCTTTGCCTGCTGGACGACCTTCGCGGGATCGGGCATTCGCAAGGGGTTGCTTGCGGGCTGGGTTCCGCCGACGAACGGCTCTGGTCGCGATTCGTCTCCAACATGGAGACGAATCGCGACCAGAGCTTGCGAGAACGACCGCGACGACCGCTCACTGCAGCGTGCACTCGACACCGGCTGTGACCGCGTCGTCATCGGCACCGCCGCCTCGACGTAGTGCGGCGGGTGGACCCGAGCTGAAGCCGATCGTCCGCGTCAGCGATACTCGGGCCGCCAGACGTGCTGGCTCACCGCCCGCACGATGAGATCGTCGTTCAACGCAGGCGCGCTGCCTTCCGCGACCGCCTGGCGCGCCACCGCCAGCGCCACCAGGTCGGCAACATCGGCGGCTCGCGACAACGGCGGCAACAGCATGCTGCCGCCGAGCCCGCTGGGGCCCAGGGTGACCGCCGAGCCGATGGCGGTGGCCGCAGCGCTGAGCATCGCGTCGCTCACGCAAGTGGCACCCACCGCAACCACTCCCCTGCCGAGGCCGGGGAACAGGTAGAGGTTGTTCACCTGAGTGATGGCGTGCACGTCGGTGCCCAGCGTGACCGGCGGGAACGGGCTGCCGGTGCCGACCAGCGCGCGGCCGTCGGTCCATGCCAGCACATCGGCCGGTACCGCTTCTGCGCGAGGTGTGGGGTTCGACATTGGCAGCACGATGGGCCGCGCAATGGTGGCCGCCTGCGCCCGGATGACCGCCTCGGTGAACAGCCCCGGCTGGCCGGTGACGCCCAGCAATGCGTGCGGCTCGACGTCGCACACCACTTCGAGCAGCGACACCTGGCCGTCGGCGTCAGCCATCGACGAGACCTCGGCCCACGGTCGCACGAACGGCACTTGGAAGTCGAGCAGACCCGGCAGCCGGTCGTGCAGCAACCCGTCGCGATCCACCAACCAGCAACGCCGTACAGCTTCGTCGAGGTCGACACCAGCGGCGACCAGTGCGCTCACGGCCTGGCGGGCGATGCCCACGCCAGCGGAACCGGCGCCGACGATGACCAGCCGCAGATCGCGCAGCGGCGTGCCGGCGATGTGCAGGCCACCGACGATGGCGGCCACGGCGACCGCAGCCGTGCCCTGGATGTCGTCGTTGAACGAGCAGATGCGATCGCGGTGTCGGGTGAGTAGACGATTGGCGTTGCGCTGCGCGAAGTCCTCCCACTGCAGCAGTACGCCCGGGCAGCGATCGTTGAGCGCGTCGACGAACTCATCGACCAGTTCGTCGTACTGCTCGTCCCGCAGCCGGCGGCGACGCGTGCCCAGGTACAGCGGGTCGGACAGCAGCGCCTCGTTCTCCGTGCCCACGTCGATGAACACCGGCAGCGTGCGCTCGGGGTCCACCCCGCCCACCGCCGTATACAGCGCAAGCTTGCCGATGGGGATTCCCATGCCGCCCACACCCAGATCGCCCAACCCGAGGATGCGTTCGCCATCGGTGACCACCACCACGTCGACGGCGCGCTCGCTGTCGCCCAGCGCATTGTCGAGCAGTTCGGGGATGCGATGCCGGTCGGCCCACGACAAGTACAGCCCGTGCTCGCGCCGGTAGGTGCGCGACCACTCCTGGCATGCGAGGCCCACAGTGGGCGTGTAGACGATGGGCAACAGCTCCTCGATGTCGCTGACCAGGAACCGGTAGAACAGCACCGAGTTCGATGCCTGCAGTGCCCGCAGGAAGATGTGGCGGGCCAGGTCGCCGTGCGCCGCGGCATACTCGGTGCGCACGCGATGCAGCTGCGTCGCCAGGTCTTCCACCACCGGCGGCAACAGGCCGTGCAACCCGAACTCGGTGCGTTCGTCGGCGCTGAAGGCCGTGCCCTTGTTGCGGAACCGGTTCGAGAGCAGCTGTCTGCCTCTGAGCATGGTGGGTCTCCTCACTCGTGCCGACAGCATGCCCCGGAACTGAGCCTCAGCGCGCGACCAACCCCGACCATCCGACTGCCACCCCGGCCATCCGAGTGTCAGAGGTTCTGGAACTGCGGACGCAGCTCGCGCTTGAGCGCCTTGCCCGAGGCGTTGCGCGGGATGGCGTCGACGAACCGCACGGCCACCGGCATCTTGAACCGGGCCAGCTTGCCGTCGCAGTGGTTGATGACCGACGCCTCGTCGAGGTCGGGGTCCTTCTTCACCACCACGGCCAGCGGCGACTCGCCCCACTTCTCCGACGGGATGCCGATGACGGCCACATCGGCCACACCCGGATGCCCGAGGATGACGTTCTCGATCTCGGCCGGGTACACGTTCTCGCCGCCGGAAATGATCATGTCCTTGAGCCGGTCCTGGATCCAGATGAACCCTTCCTCGTCGACCACGGCTACATCGCCGGTGTACAGCCACCCATCGCGCAGCGTGTCGGCGGTGGCCTCGGGGCGGTTCCAGTAGCCGGTCATGATGTGGTCACCGCTCACCAGCACCTCGCCGGCCTCGTCGACGTCGCACTCGCTGCCGTCGGGGCGCACCACCTTCACATCGGTGTGGAAGAACGCCTTGCCGGTGGAGCCCGCCTTGCGGAGCGCGTCTTCCGGCGTGGTGAGGCAGGCGGGGCCGCAGGTCTCGGTGAGGCCGTACACCTGGTGGATCTCGATGCCCATCTCCGCATACGCCTCGATCAGCGCCTTCGGCACGGGCGCTGCGCCGCTGAGGAACCAGCGCAGGCTGGAGTGGTCGTGTTGCGCCGGGTCGTAGACCATGCGGCAGGCGCCGAGCATCGCGGGCACCAGCAGCGCGTTGGTGATGCGCTCGGCCTTCACCAGCTCCCACACCTTGGTGGGGTCGAACGCCTTCATCAGGATGTGCGCAAGGCCGCGGTAGGCGGTGACGATGGCCGGGGTGAGCGCGCCCACGTGGAACAGCGGCATCGGGTTCAGGTAGCGGTCGCCGATGCAGAAGTCGCTGGTGGCGTTGAGCGTGATGAGCGCGGCCATCTGTGTGCTGTGGGTGTGCATGACACCCTTCGGCAAGCCGGTGGTGCCCGAGGTGTACATGATGTAGAGAAGGTCGTCATTCCACGCGGTGAGGGCCGGCTCGGTGGCGGGTTGCGCGTCGACCAGTTCGTCGAACTGCACGGCGAACTCGGGCTTTGTGGCGGCATCGCCCACGTGCACCCAGTGCTGCACGTCGGTGCGGTCGCCACGGCTGTGCAGCTCGATGACGGCGCCGGCGAACTCAGCGCCGGCCACCAGGGCGGTGCTGCCTGAGTCCTTCACGATGAATTCGAGCTCGTCGGGCACCAGCCGCCAGTTGAGCGGCACGATGACGGCGCCGATCTTGGCGATGGCGAAGAACGTCGTGACGAACTCGTGCGAGTTCATCATCAGCAGCGACACACGGTCGCCCTTCTGCACACCCAACTCGAGCAGCGCGTTGGCCACCTGGTTGGTTCGATCGTTGAGCTCGGCGTAGGTGAACCGCCGGCCGGCGGCCACGTCGTAGAGCGCCTCGTTGGCGGGGTTCATGTGGGCACGCTTGGCAAGGACGAATCCGACGTTGTTCTGCATAGCGGGTGATTGTGTCACACGTCACAGGCGCGTGTCGGGGCGAGGTGCACGAACAGAAGCGTTGAATTCGTCATTCGTAGTGGAAGCGACAGGCGATGATCACCAGCGTGTCGTCTTCGACTCGGTACACGAGGCGGTGCTCGTCGGTGGTCCGCCGCGAACAGTGACCGGACAGACTCGCTCTCAACATCTCGGGCTTGCCGATTCCGGTGAAGGGGTGCCGCGAGGTGTCCTCGAGCAGCGTGTTGAGCCGTTTGAGCACCTGGCGATCGGTGCGCAGCCAGTACTTGTACTGGCCCCATGCTTCGTCGGTGAAAGCACGGATCACGGTTCGACGAGGTCACGCTCACGGAACTGGCCGGCGTCAGCCTGGGCGATGCTCGCGAGCAGTCGGCGAGCGTTGGCGGGGGTACGCAGCAGGTACATCGTCTCCTGCCATGCCTCCCACTCGGCCTCGCTGACGAGCACGGCGTTGCCCGCACGCGACGTGATCAAAACATGAGCGGCGTCCTGGTTCACTTCCTCGATGAGCGGGAACAGTCGTTTGCGTGCCTCGCTGGCGGTGATCGCACCCATGTTCGCCCCACCTTCTTCTGTTGACGAATGCCCGACCAGTACCAGTGATGGTACGACTTTCTGTACTGTCTCACGGCTTGCACCCGACGACCGCTGCGCCCACAGGCACGTTCAGTCGCAGCACCGAAAGACCGGACGCGTACGGTTTGCAGCGTGAGCGACTCCGGCACGAACACACCCACGACCAGATCCACGACCACCACCACAACCACGACCGCACCCGACATCGACCGCGACGCATTGCGCGCCCGCTATCGCCGAGAGCGCGACAAGCGGATTCGACCGGATGGCAACGAGCAGTACCTGCAGCCAACCGGCCGGTTCGCACACTTGCTCGACGACCCGTACACGGAGCGTGCGGAGCGCGAGCCGCTGTTCGACGAGGTCACTGTCGCCATCATCGGCGGGGGCTTCTCCGGCCTCACCACGGGTGCCCGCCTCCAGCAGGCGGGCATCACGGATGTGCGCATCATCGAAGGCGGCGGCGACGTGGGCGGCGCCTGGTACTGGAACCGCTACCCCGGCGCGATGTGCGACACCGCCGCGATGGTGTACCTGCCGCTGCTCGAGGAAACGGGGCACATGCCCACCAGGAAGTACGTGTACGCCCCCGAGATCTTCGGGCATGCCAAGCGCATCGCCACCCACTTCGGGCTCTACGACAACGCGCTGTTCTCCACCCAGGTCACCAGCCTCGAGTGGGACGAAACCGACAGCCGCTGGGTCATCCGCAGCGACCGCGGCGACGCCATCCGTGCCCGCTTCGTCAGCATGGGCACCGGGCCATTGCACCGGCCGAAGCTGCCGGGCATCCCCGGCATCGAGTCGTTCGGCGGTCATGCATTCCACACCAGCCGCTGGGACTACGACTACACCAGCGGCGACCCCACCGGCGCGCCACTGGCCAACTTGGCCGACAAACGGGTGGGCATCATCGGCACCGGCGCCACGTCGGTGCAGTGCATTCCCGCCCTCGCCCGCGACTCGAAGCAGCTGTTCGTCTTCCAACGCACACCGTCCAGCATCGACGTGCGCAACAACCACGCCATCGACCCCGAGTGGTTCGCCACCCTCGGCGAAGGCTGGCAACAACGCTGGCTCACCAACTTCGCCACGCTGCAGACCGGCGGCTTCGCCGAGGAAGACCTCGTGCACGACGGCTGGACCGACATCAGCAAGCGCATCCGCGACCGCGTCATCGCCAACCTCGGCGTCGACGGCGCGGAGTTCACGCCGGAGACGATGCTGAAGGCGTACGAGGACAGCGACGACGAGAAGATGGAGGAGATCCGCACCCGGGTCGACACCGTCGTACACGACCCAGCCACGGCGACTGCACTGAAGCCGTGGTACCGGCAGTTGTGCAAGCGACCGTGCTTCCACGACGAGTACCTACTGGCCTACAACCAACCCGGCACACACCTCGTCGACACCGATGGCAAGGGCGTCGAGCGCATCGACGAGACCGGCGTCTGGGCGGGCGGCGAGCACTACGAGCTGGACTGCATCGTCTTCGCGTCGGGGTTCGAGGTGGGTACGTCTGCGGCGCGGCGCTCCGGCTTCGAGACCATCGGCCGCGACGGCGAGACGCTCACCCAGCACTGGGCAGAGGGCATGCACAGCAAACACGGCATGCACGTGCACGGCTTCCCCAACCTGTTCATCGTCGGGCCCAGCCAGGGGGCGAACCTCATCTCCAACATCACCCAGAACCTCACCGAGGCCGGTACCACCATCGCCACCATCGTCAATCACGCGTTGGCTGCTGGCGCCACCGAGGTAGAGGTGAGCCGCGAGGCCGAGCTCGACTGGGTCGCGCTGCTGGAGAGCAGCGTGCGGGCGTTCATGGCCAACCCCGACTGCACCCCCGGGTACTACAACAACGAGGGCAAGCCGATGGGCCGCAAGGAACGTCTCAACGGCAGCGGCTACCCCGCAGGCCCTGTGGCCTACTGGCAGTACCTCGCCGAGTGGCGCAGCACCGGGCGATTCGACGGTCTCGAGTTTCGCTGAAAGGCCAGGCCGACCCGGTTGCTACGTCGACAGGTACGGGTTTGCCGGTTGGTCGATCACCTTGACCGAGATCACCTGGAAGCCCGGATCATCGACGTCGCCGTCCCACTGACCGGTGAGCTCCACCCACTCGCCGTTGTCTGCGTCGACCGTTCCTGCGAGACGTACCGACACCCGCGTGGCATCGGCGGCGCAACACATGATGCGGAAGCGCACCAACCGGCTCTCGTCGGGATCGCTGTGATCGACCTGACCGATCATGCGCACCGCCACCCGTTCGAAGCGATCGCCGAACTGCTCTGCGGCGTAGAGGAACTGGGAGGGGTCGATGGTGACTGCGTGTTCCGCGATGCGATCGGCCGGGGCGTCGACGCCCACCACCGCTGAGCCGGGGATGACCACGCTGTTGCGGATCGGTTCGCGGCCGTAGCCGTCGAAGGTGAGGCCGGTGTCGACGGTGAGCGGCCCGGGCCGCACCAGCAACAGGAAGCAGATGGGCACCACCACGCCGAGCGCCGAGAATGGCACGTGCCCGGACGGCACCACACCGGTCATGGCGGCCAACCCGAGCAAGACCATGAACCCACCCGCCAGCAGCAGCGGCAGGGTCATGTTGGCGCGCACGTAGAACAGGTTCTCGCCACTGACGACCACCGAGATGAGCGCGGCCCCTACACCCACCAGCGTCAGACCACCGAGCAACGACGACCGCTTCACAGCAGCAACAGCCCCACAACGAGGCTGGCGCTGATGGCGCCGAACAGCCCGAACCCGGCGATGGCGCCAGCCACACGGCCGCCGAACACCGACCGGTACATGATGAGCAGGCGGATGTCGACGATCGGTCCCACCACCATGAACACCAGCACTGCGGTAGGCGGGAACAGCACGAACGAGGCAGCCACGAACGCATCGCTCTCGCTGCACAGCGCCAGCACCACCGCCAGCGCGGCCATGGCCGGCACTGCCACCCACATGTTGCCGGACAGCGCGAGCAGCCAGTCGGCGGGCAGCACCACTCGCATCGATGCAGCAACGCCAGCACCCAGCGCGACGAGGCCCAGCGTGTGCAGCAGATCGTGCTGCGCCGCGTTCACCACGCGTGCGACGCGACCGCCCCCGACTGGCTCGTGGTGGTGATGATGCCTTGCCTTCGCCGGAGGCTCGATGCCCGAGGCCGCCAAGTACGCCCCCACCACCAGTACCGCCATGAACGAGGCCGCGAACCTGGCCGCGACCATCGATCCCTGCCCGGCGAATGCTGTGAACGTGGCGAACATGACGATGGGGTTCAGGGCCGGCGAGGCGAGTGCAAACGCGAGCGCGGCGGGGAAGGCGACGCCACGCTGCGCCAGCCGACTGGCGACCGGGACCGTGGTGCACTCACAACCGGGGACCAACGCGCCGCACGCTGCAGCGGCGGGGATCGCGACACCCAGGGGCCGCGCCAGCACCCATCGCCAGGCGCGCGGTGGCACCAAAGTGACTACGGCAGCTGAGAGGACGACGCCGAGCACGAGGAACGGCACAGCCTGCAACACCATCGCATTGAACAGCGTTGCCCACGCATCGAACTGTTGCCCCATGGCGCCAAGTATCGCTCACCGTGCGGGAGTCGGCCACACCGGCTGTGCCTTACCAGCCGGGTTGTGGCGGCTCAGAAGCGGCGGTCGGTGGTCTTCTTCTTCGGCGGCGCGGTGAACGGAGCGGCGATGAGCGTCTCGAACTGTGCGTCGTCGGGCTGCTTGGGCTCGTTGAGCCGCTGCAGGTAGACCTTCAGGGCTGCACGACCGACCACCACGTGGTCGCCCTTGGCACCCACCGAGCGGGCAAGCGCATCCTTCGCCTTGGCCACGCGATCCTTACGGGTGGCCTTCTCCTCCTCGGAGATCACGCGCTTGGGCTTCTCGGCAGCAGCCGCAGCGCGACGAGCTTCCGTTTCCTGGAGCGGGGTGAGCTTGGGCGTTGCCATGGAACTAATCCTTCAGGTCGGGTGCGATGAAGCTACACGAACGGGCGCAAATGCGTCGCGTCGCCCGGACCGTCAGAGCCAACCGGAGCTCTTGAACTTGCGGTACAAGCCGATGCAGGCACTCGCCATGAACAGCATCGTGACCGGGTACCCCCAGCTGGAACCAAGCTCAGGCATGTGCTCGAAGTTCATGCCGTAGACGCCCGCGATCATTGTGGGTACCGCAGCGATGGCGACCCATGCCGAGATCTTGCGCATGTCTTCGTTCTGACGGATCGACACGCGCGTGAGGTTCGCAGCGAGAATGCCGGTGAGCAGATCGTGCAGTGTGCCCACCCGCTGCACAACCGACACCAGGTGGTCGTGCGCGTCGCGGAAGTACTCGCGTAGCGCTGGGTCGATGGTGGGGTACGACTTGGTGGAGAGGTCGCCCAGGGGGCCGACGAGCGGCGTGAGCGCGTCCTGCAGGACGAGAACTGTCCTCATCAAGCCGTAGACGCGCTCGACTGGGTTGTGGCCGAGGTGGCGGTTGAACACCTCGCGCTCCACCTCGCGAACGTCGTGCTCGAGCCCCTCCACGACCGGCTCGTAGCCATCGACCACCTGGTCGACGATGGCATGCACCACCGAGCCCGGCCCGCAACGCAGCCGGTCCGGCGTGGCCTCGAGGCTGGCTCGCACCCCGACCAGCTTCGACGGCGCGTTGTGGCGCACGTGCAGAACGGCGCGCGGGGTGACCCACACCTGGATCTCGCCGAACTCGACGTCCTCGACGTGGTCGAGATACTTGGCGGTCTTCAACACCAGGAAGAGCGCGTCACCGTAGCGCTCGAGCTTGGGCCGCTGGTGGGCGTTGAGTGCGTCTTCCACTACCAGGTCGTGCAGGTCGACGTGGCGTCGGATCTCGTCGAACTCGGCCTTGGTCGGTTCGAACAGCCCGGTCCAGCTGAAGCAGCCACCGGCCGCTGTTGCCAGCGAGTCCGATGTGTCGAATCGGCCCGGACGGCGGACGCCGTTGTCGTAGAGGGCGCTGTCGACAATCACCCCCGGATCATCGCACGGTACTGTTCGGCGCGTGATCACCCACGGACCCGAACGACTCGCCGGCCAAGGTCTCGACCCCGAGCAGCACGACTCGGGCAACCGGGCCATCTACTCCCTGCTGGCCACCGACGGCGCCGGCGACCACGTCGACCTGGTGTTCACGTGGCGTGGCGACGACCACGGCGACGGCGCTTACGAGGTGTGGGCGCAGCGCGGCATGGTGCGGTTCCGCCGCCTCATCGGCGCCGATGGCACACTGCACTTCGAGGTAGTCGCCGTAGTGGGCGCGAACCCGCTGGCCAATCAAGACCCGCTGGCGCTGGCCACATTGGCCGACGAGCACGCCGCCAGTGTCGCCGGCGGGTTCCAAGCCGACGACCCGAGCCGCCGATTCATCGCCCCCGAGCAGCAGAGCTACCCGTTCGCCTACGAGCGCGTCGCCCAGCTGTTCGACTCACCCAACGCACCCGACCTGGCGGTGTCGCCACGCGACTGGTGCTCGGGGTCGCAACCGGGCACACATGGTGGGCTCCACGTGCGCCAGGCGCGAGCGCCGCTGTGGTTCATCGGCCCCGGCGTCGCCACCGGTCATCACGCGTTCGCTGCTCGGTCCATCGACATCGCTCCCACCTGCCTGGCCGCACTTGGCTTCCCGCTGCGCGACGGCGCCGACGCCACCGGTCGCACCAGCAGTGAACGGGGGGTTGCTGACGACGTGTATCTGGCCCGCCAGGACGGCCGCGTGCTGCACGAGGTGTTGCTGAACGACGACGTCGATGGCCCCACCCGGCTGTACGTGTTCCTACTCGACGGCATGCACCAGACCGAGCTCCACGATCGTCTGCAGCGCGACCCGTCGGCACTGCCCAACCTGCGCCGCCTCCGCGATCGTGCGGCAGTGCTCGAGGGCGGCTCCATCGTCAACTTCCCCTCCATCACCTGGCCCAGCCACACCGCCATCTGCACCGGCAGTTGGGGCGGCCATCACGACGTGGTGAACCCCAGCTACTACCTGCGCGACCAGGGCATCACGGTGTCGCCGCAGGGGCTGTCGATGGGCACCGAGGGGTACGCCAACCCGGCGGTCGAGAGCCTTTACGAGGCGTTCCACCGGGTGCATCCGGGCTGCGTCACCGCTGCCATCCACGCGCCGTTCGGCCGGTCGGCCACGCATGCGGTGCTGGAAGGTCGCAACCTGTGCGACCGGGTGCTGGTCAAGCAGCTCACCAGCGAGTTCTCCGTCGACATGAACCCGCGTTGGCCAGCCGAACATCAGTCGGTTGCCAGCGAGTCGGTGCTCGACACTCGCGGTGTGGCGCAGGTGGTGGAGCTGTTCACGAGCGGCCATCAGCCGGCACCGCTGTTCGTGTACCACGAACTGGCGCTCACAGACGGAGCCGGCCACGAGTACGGCCCGCACGCCGACGGTCTGGCCGACGCGCTCAGCGAGACCGACCTGCGTATCGGCCGAGTGCTGGCGATGCTCGATGAGCAGGGCTTGTTCGAGCAGACCCTGTTCGTGGTCACCGCCGACCACGGCATGGCCCCGCAGGACATCTCGCTGCGCGCCAACCCGGCCGCCCACGTCACCACCGCCGGCCTTGCGGCCGAGGTGGCCGAGCCGCTGATCTGGTTGCACGATCTGGCGGTGGTGGCAGAACGTGCCCCCGACCTGCGCACCGGCCGGGTCATCGTCGCGCACAACGACGCCGATGCCGCGGGTGAGCGGCCGCCATGCAATGGCGCCCACGTCGTCGTGCACCACCGGCGGCCCGGAGCTGCCGCTCAGCAGTTGGCGGCCGGCACCACCGACCACAATGGCCGCTTCGGCTTCGCGACGCCCAGCGACCTCGCCAGCGAGCACCTGTTTGCGCACGTTCAGGCACCCGGCCGCAACGAGCGCCGGTTGCGATTCGACGGCCACACCGAGGTGTTCGACGCGGCAGCGGCGCTGTACGGCAGCAGGCCATAGCGGCTCGTGTCGCGGGTCGACCGCCACGGCTGACGATCAGAGCGCGACTCGAGCGCTCGGTCGCAAGGTCAAGTTGCGAACAAGTCTCACCCCACGCACTCAACAGCCACGCCGAGTGTGCCGATACCCAAGGAAATGATCGCCTCACGGGAGCAACTGATCAGGCGAATGCTCGGTACGACCAGCATCGCCGCATGTGCTCAGCTCGTCTGCGACCACCTTGTCGCCTGCGGATACCCGCTGATCAGCATCTACCTGTGCCGATCCGACCGGTTGCGCTGTTTCGGGGCCAGCGGCTACTCGCAGGTGCTCGACGGCTTTCCTCCGGTGGCAGGGGTGATCTCGGCCACGGTGCGCACCGGGCAGCCGCACGTGGTCGACGTCGAACACAGCGATATCTACCTGAAGGCAGCGCCCTCGGTGGTGGCGGAAGTGTGCGTGCCCATCTTGCTGCACGGCGAGACCATCGGTGCTCTGAACATCGAGTCGCCGAACCCGCTGCCACCTGAGCTCGCAGATCAGGCCACCGATCTGGCGCAGCTGTTCGCGGACAGGCTGCAGCAACTCGGTGGCCTGTCCGAACCGACCGGCTGGATGTTCCTCGCCGATCAGGCGACGCGCCTGGTGCACATCGACGAGCCCGAGCGGCTGTTCAGCGAGGCGCTCGCCATCGCCGAAGCCCTGTCGGGTGCCGAGTCGAGCATGCTGGCCGTGGGCAGCGCCTCCGAAGGCTTCGAGGTCGCAGCAACTAGCGGAAACCTCAGCGACGAGCTGCGCGGTCTGCCCGAGCAGAGCCTGCGCGAGATCGGCCAATGGGTCGACGGCCCTATGTCGTGCTACACCGTTGGTTCCTCGGCGGGAGAACGCTTCGCCGGGTTCGACCGTCTCGGTGACGCCGGTATGGGCACTCTGGTGGTCATCGCGATGGCTCGCGGCAGCGAGCAGATCGGCTTCTTCGTGGTCGCCGATCGCCGCGCTTCGAAGCCCAGCACCGAGTTGGTGGAGCAGTTGGAGCTGCTGGGCAGCCTGGTGTCGAGCGCACTCAGCAACGCTCGGCATGTGGCCACCCTGCGTGATCTGGCCAGCCGCGACCCGCTCACCGGCCTCGGCCACAACGTCGCGTTCGGAGATCGGCTGCATTCGGTGCGCTCCAGTGGCAGCTTGCACGCAGTGTTGGCGATCGACGTCGACCACTTCAAGGCCGTGAACGACACCTACGGCCATGAGCACGGCAACAAGGTGCTCCGCGACCTCGCGTCGGCGATGAGCGCCGCCATCCGGGTGAATGACGCGCTGTTCCGAACCGGGGGCGATGAGTTCGCTGCCGTGGTCGCAGTGAATAGTCGCGACGAGGCGCTCGCCATCGCTCGGCGGATGGAAGCCGCTGCGCGGCGACTGGGTACCTCGGTGTCGATCGGCGTCGCGCTCGCCGACGACAGTGCCGGCGACGACACCTACGCTCGCGCCGACGCCGCGCTGTACCGCGCAAAGCACGCAGGCCGCAATGGCACCGTGCTCGCGGTTGCGACCGTCGACCCGGTCTGAGCCGGCGCATCACGGTCGACGCAGTACTCTCGCCATCACCGTGAGTACGCCGGATCTGCCCGAACTCGACCTGCACGCCGTGGAGTCGGCCGTCGCCGAAGCCATCCGCCGACGTACCACTGAGGGTCTGCGGGTGCTCGGTCACGGCGAGATCAGCCTCGTGCTCGCGTGGCCATCGACCCAGCCAGTGATGGCCGTGAAGCGCGTGCCACCCTTCCGCACGCCGGGCGCCGCGCAGCAGTACACGACGGTGTGCGAACAGTTCTTCGATCTGCTGCGCGGCGCCGAGGTCGCCGTCTGGCCCACCACCCTGCACACGCACGAAAGGTCCGACGGCCGCGCGGTGGTGTACCACCGCCAGCCCATCGCCGACGCCACGCTGCTCGGCACCAACGTCTTGCGCGCCACCGCCCCGATCGACGACCATCCGCTGCTGATCGCCATCGCCGATGCCGCTGCCGCCGTGTGCTCCCCCACCGTCGGCTTCGACTGCCAGGCGGCGAACTGGTTGTGGGACGGCACCACGGCAACTCAACTCGACTTCACCTCACCGTTCACGTTGCTGCCGTCGCGCAAGGAGCTCACGTACGACCCGCGGGCGTTCCTGCAGGAGTACCCCGTGGTGGTGCGCCCGTACCTCAAGCGCGAGTTCACGTCGCTGATCCACCGCTACACCACCGCCGAAGGCGCACTCGCCGACATGGTGGCCAACCTGTTCAAGGAAGGGCTCGAGCCGTGGGTCGACCCGGCCATCGGCACCATCAACCGCCGCCTGGGCGTGAATCTGGAGCGCTCCACCGCTCAACGGATGTTCGACGAGGACCGTCGGCTGATGCCGCTGGTGCTCAAGCTGAAGAAGACCCACCGGTGGTGGCTCACGCGCACGGGCCGGCGCTACGAGCAACTGCTCCCGATGGCCACCACCTACGGCCGATAGCCGGCGCAGCGAGCGCCGTCGGGGTCAGATCGCTTCCGTGCGGCGCACGGCTTCCAGCAGGTGAGCACGCGCACGCGCCACGCGTGACCGGATGGTGCCGACTGGGCACCCCGCCACGGCCGCAGCCTCTTCGTACGACAGGCCGACGAGTTGAGTGAGCTCGAAGGCCTCGCGCTGCTCGGGCAGCAGATCGACCATCAGTTGGTCGACCGACTCGGTGGCCGGTGCGGAATCGGCGAACGTGTTGCGCGAGATGCGTTCGACGAGGCGGCGCTGGCGCTGACGACGACGCACGTGGTCGGCGCAGACGTGGCGGGCGACCGACAGCAACCACGCCTGTACCGGGGCCTCGCCGCGGAACGACGCCGCCGAGCGCAGCGCACGAAGGTAGGTCTCCTGCACCAGGTCGTCCTCCTCGCCAGGGGACCCGAGCACAGAGCACACTCGCCACACCACGGGTTGGGTGCGCACCACCAACTCGCGCACCGCACGATCGTCGCCCTCGAGCGCGGCGTCGAACAACGACCGGAGGGGATCGGACGGACTCACGGTTCCATCATGCCTGCGGTCGGCGACATCCACCACGCCGTCTGGAACCGAATCACCGAACGCGACGACACTGTTGATGTGCAATGCGAACAGTGGATCGAAGCGATCTCGGCGACCGCCGATGGGGAGGACCCCGGCGTCGACCAACGGCTGCTGCGCGCCCACCTGGCCCACTGCGCTTCATGCACCCAGTTCGCCGCAGCCATCGAGGGCAGCCGGCGGCGGCGGCTGGTGCACCGTGCGCCGGTGATGGCCGACCTCTCCCGGCAAGTCTCCAAGACCAACGCCGTACTCGACCGCGCCGCGAGCTGGAGCATCGTGCGAATACTGCTGTTGGTGATCGCCGTCCTGCTCATCGTGCTGTCCGTGCCGGCACTGGTGCTTGGCGAAGGCGACGCCGGAGCGCACGACGCTCGCCACCTGGGCGCATTCAGCATCGCCTATGCGGTGGCTCTGTTGGTGGTAGTGCTCCGCCCTGCTCGCGCGCGGGCAATGCTCCCAGTGGCAGCGGTGCTGGCCGGCGCCCTGCTGGTGACTGCCGTGGTCGACCTGTTCACGGGCAGCGTGCCGCTGGTGAACGAAGCGCTGCACCTGCCCGAGTTGATCAGCGTGGTGCTGGTGTGGTTGCTCGCGGTGCCGGCGCGGCGGCGCCCGGTCGTGCTGCGCGTCACGCCATCGACGGGGCTGCGCGTGGCGCCCGAGCACTCGGACCGCGACACCGGCTGACCTCAGTGCTGCTCGTCACCCGTGGGTGCCGTGAACAGCCGGGCCACCGTGCTGAACGAGCACAGGTACACATCGGCATCGAACCCGGCCGCTGCGAACAGCACCGACTGGATGGGGCTGCCGTAGTCGACCCGCGCCAGCTCCTCGCCGGTCTCGATGGCCACCACGACCGCCTGGTCGGCTTTGCGGTCGACGTCGTAGTGGCACAGCAACAGTTCGCCCGAGCGCGGGAAGCGCAACGGGTGGGCCGCATGGTTGAGCTGCACCTGCCACAACGGGCTGGTGACTCCGTCGTCGTCGAACCGGAATGCGGCGACCACGCCATTGCCGCTGTCGTACGCCACTGCGATGCTGCGCTCGGGGTCGATTGCCGGCGGGTTGGCGATGACGCCACCTGGCAGCCCGCACACCTCGGTGAGCGTGACCGCACCCGT
>Ga0105047_10007400_pt1 | contig 18486 bp, 11 predicted proteins | sample MAT04_FD_78384 | JGI IMG/M metagenome (GOLD analysis project Ga0105047, IMG submission 78384) | Freshwater microbial communities from Lake Fryxell liftoff mats and glacier meltwater in Antarctica - MAT-04 (megahit assembly) | ecosystem: Environmental > Aquatic > Freshwater > Ice > Liftoff... | reverse complement strand
GAGGGCGTCGTTCTTTTCCATGAACACCGCGAGACGATTCAGAATCGTATCGAGGATACCACCCGCTTCGCCGGCCGCGACCATGTTGGTGTACAGGTCGCTGAACGCCTTGGGATGCTTGCGCATGGCATCGGCCACCGTGTTCCCCGACTCGACGTCGAACACGACTTCGCGCACCACCGCGGCCAGCGCCTTGTTCTCGCTCTGGCGCGCCAGAATGTCGAGCGCCTGGACGAGCGGCAAACCCGCGTTGATCATCGTGGAGAACTGTCGCGTGAAAATCACGATGTCGCGCATGCCGATCGACCCACCGGTCTTCTTCGGCGTGGACCGCGACTCGTCGACCTTGATGATCGTGAGGCGCTGGCGACGGAGCTGGGCAACAGCGTCGTCGCGACTGGGCGCGTCGATCGTGGCTGACTTGAGCTCGCCGTTGGTGCTGCGCGCGGTGTACGTGAACGTAGGCATGGTGTCAGGTAGTCAAAGTGCGAAGAACCACTACAGCAGCGGCTGGAGTTACCGTCGTCCGAGGCCGCCGACCACGGCACGATCGCCGCTCCGGTTGCCTTGGGGCGGGGCCGAGAGATTGTCGTCGTTCGGTCCCTTGCCGATCATGCGCAGGAACTCGTTCGGATCGCCCGCCGCGCGCACGCACTCATCGGCGCTGACCTGGCGGGACACATACAGCTGATACAACGCATCGTTCATGGTCTGCATACCGAACTTCTTACCCGCCTGCATGAGCGAATAGATCTGGTGCACCTTGTCATCACGGATGAGCGCGCGCATGGCGGGCGTCATGACCAGAATTTCCGCCGCCATGGCGCGCCCACGCCCGGTGATCTTGGGCAGCAGCACCTGCGTGATGATGCCTTCGAGGGTGAACGCCAGCTGCGCGCGCACTTGGCTTTGCTGGTTTGCCGGGAAGACGTCGATGATACGGTTGATCGCCTCAGCGGCGCTGTTGGTGTGCAGCGTGGCGAAAACGAGATGGCCTGTTTCGGCGATGGTGAGCGCGGCCTGGATCGTTTCCAGGTCGCGCATTTCGCCGATGAGGATGACATCGGGGTCTTCACGCAGGGCGTACTTGAGGGCCGACGCGAAGCTCTTCGTGTCAGCGCCGACCTCGCGCTGATTGATGATGCAGTTGCGATGCCTGTGGATGAACTCGATCGGATCTTCGACTGTGATGATATGTCCGCGCCGCTCCGTGTTGATCTTGTCGATCATCGCGGCCAGCGTGGTGCTCTTGCCAGAACCGGTGGGGCCGGTCACGAGCACGAGGCCACGCGGACGGTCGGCAAAGCCGGCAATGACGGGTGGGAGATTCAAATCGTCGAACGTTTTGATGTGGAACGGAATCTGCCGAATCACCATGCTGACACAGCCGCGCTGCTTGAACACGTTTCCGCGGAACCTGGAGAGGTTCGCGATGCCGAACGAGAAGTCGAGCTCGTCCTCCATTTCGAATCGCTTCTTCTGGTTTTCCGTGAGCACCGAGTACGCCAGCTGCAACGTGTCCCGGGGGGTGAGCACGTGGTCGATGGCGGAGTTCACGATATCGCCATCCACCCGCAATTTCGGCCGGTCACCGGCCGTAATGTGCAGGTCGGACGCATTCCGCTCGATCATTTCATCGAGCAGGGTGCGCAGCGATACGGTGGTGTGAGCGGGAGCAGTCATCGCGCGGTCTGTGGTGAACGAGACGCCGATCGGCGCCCCGGGAGTGGACGAGCGTTCCAGTGGAGAGGAAACCCCACCGTCACGAAAACTCAGCTTGCCGTTTCACGGATGACCTGATCGAGCGTGGTCACACCCTTCAGCACTTTGAGCCAGCCGTCCATGCGGAGCGACAGCATGCCCTCGTCGATCGCGGCGCTCCGTAACACCTGCACGTCCGCGTTCTGCATCACCAGCTTCTTGAGCGTCTGAGTCAGGAACATGACTTCGTACAGACCCTGACGACCCTTGAGCCCCGTGCCGCCGCAGGCATCGCAGCCGTACCCCTTGAAGAAGGGCAGCTCGCCGATGGTGGTATCGAGCGACAGGTTCGCGAGGAACGGCACAGCTTCCGGCGTGGCCCGTGACTTGGCGTTGTCGAGCGCTTCGTCGGTGAACCGGAGTGCGCGCAACGTGGTCGTGGCGCTCACCTTGGCACCGGCGAATTCGGCGGCGTCCGGCGTGTACTTCATCTTGCACTTGCTGCAGATGCGGCGCACCAATCGCTGCGCGAGGATCAGATTGAGTGCCGACGCCACGTTGAACGGTTCCAGACCCATGTCCAACAAGCGGGTGATCGTCTCGGGCGCGGAGTTGGTGTGCAGCGTGCTCATGACCATGTGGCCGGTGAGCGCGGCCTTGATGGCAATACCGCCCGTCTCGAGGTCTCGGATCTCGCCGACCATGATGACGTTGGGGTCCTGACGAAGGAACGCCTTCAGCGCGGCCGCGAACGTCATGCCGATATCGGTGCGGACCTGCACCTGATTGATGCCGAAGAGGTTGTACTCGACGGGATCTTCGGCGGTCATGATGTTCGTATCACCGTTGTTGATTTTCGAGAGCGCCGAGTACAGGGTGGTCGTCTTGCCCGATCCCGTGGGACCGGTCACGAGGACCATGCCATACGGATTCGAGATGGCTTCCATCAGTTCGCGCTCGGCACGCGGTTCGATACCGAACTTCTCGAGGTCGAGTGTGAGATTGCCCTTGTCGAGAATTCGAAGTACGACTTTTTCACCGAACAGAGTGGGAAGCACGCTGACACGGAAGTCGATGACTTTCTTGCCGACCTTCAGCTTGATGCGACCGTCCTGTGGAACACGACGTTCGGCGATGTTCAGCGACGCCATGATCTTGAAACGCGAAATCAGCGCCGCGCGCATCTTGAGAGGCGGCTTCATGACTTCGGCCAGGGCGCCGTCGATGCGGTATCGCACGCGCAGTTCGTGCTCGAAGCACTCGAAGTGAATGTCCGAGGCGCCTTTGTTCACGGCATCGACGAGGATGGCGTTGATGAGCTTGACCACTGGCGCTTCGTCCACCAGCGCCGCCTGGGCACTCGCGTCCTGCGCCTCCTCCTGCGCCTCCAGTACTTCCACATCGTCGGTATCGGCGGCGGCGATGTCCTGCAACACCGACTGCATGTGGACTTCGTTCGCTTCATAGTGCTTCTCGATCGCGGCGCGCATCGAGAACTCACCCGCCAGGACCGGAACGATATCGTAGCGCGTGATGAACTTGAGATCGTCGATCACCGACATGGCGGTCGGATCGGCGATCGCCACCGTCAGCTGACGTCCGTCGCGCTTGAGCGGCAGTACCGTATGCTTCGACGCCAGCTCCGCCGGAATGAGCTTCAGCAGCCGCGTGTCCACCTCGAAGCGAGAGAGGTCGACGGCCGGCATGCGGAACTGTCGCGCGAGCATGCGCACGACGTCCGTTTCCGCCACGAATCCCAGCTTGACGACGGTCAACCCGATGCGCTGGCCCGGCGTGGCAGACTGCTCCTGCAGCGCTTTCGCCAGTTGTTCGTGCGTCAGTAGCCCCTCTTTTACAAGGAGATCGCCGAGCCGTTCGGTGGCTCGACCAGAGAGGGGTGCAGCGGGAGCAGCCATTATTCCTGATTTTCGGCTATGACACGTGTCAGGTGTGCGGGTCTGGTGAGGCGACAGCCTCACTTTGGGATGGACTGTGCCTCCCGGAAAACGTCACCAGAGGAGCGAGTACCCGTGCCGTTGCCGGCCCGATGCCACGCACGTGACGGAGGCTTTCCAGCGACTCGAACGGGCCATGCTTCTCGCGCCACGCGACGATGCGGGCGGCGAGGGCAGGACCGATTCGAGGGAGCCGCTCCAATTCCGCAGCCGACGCGGCGTTCACGTCGATCGGCGAGACCAGATCGGGCAGTCGTGCGCTATCGAGTGTCGACCGCGTGGGGCGACGGCTTGAGGCCGTGCGGGGCTTCGTGGCCTTGGCAATTCTGCCTCGCCCCGCGCCTTTCGCGCGGCGCGCGGAGTCAACGGCCGCCATCTGAGCCTCGAGGGCGCGAGTAGCAAGGTCGGTGTCGAGGGCCGGCCCTTGCTCGGCTCCAGCGAGATCACGGGACAGCGCGCGAGTGCTCACGACACGTGCCCCACCGCCGATCACGGCGACGGCAGCGAGGAACAGGAGGGCCTGTCGTTCCGCGGGCGTGGGCATGGAGCTACGGTAGTGACACGGAGCGCCGCCGCGGTAACCCACGCGACGCCGGCATCATCTATAGAACGCGCACGCCGAGCGGTGCCGGCACGTGCCTGGACACTTTGTCAGAGGAAAACGAGTGGAATCGGCCTGAAATCAGCGTCCGAACTTCTGTGTGGTGGCGTAACGAGGTGATGGAGCGGGACTTGCGCGAACAGGGCCATACTCAGGATCTGTAGAATTTCGTACGCGCTTTGCCGAGCAGGCTTTAGACCTTGCATCGCGATGCCGCAATGCGTTTTCTCCGTAGGTCTTCGCGATCTTCACAGACTTCGCGCGAACGGCGGTGCTGGCGGCTGCCACGGAGCGATCGGAGAGCCAGCTGGTTCGCGCGAAGCTCGCGGAGCACGCGAAGAAACGCGAAGCACAGCACGGTGATGGCAATGGGAATCGTGCCGACGGACGGGAGCGCGGCAAACTACCGCCTCGTCGTTCGAGTCGAGACCAGACACAACGACTCCGGTCCCCAATCACATCAACCAAATGCACCATCCCAATCTCAAAACGTTGGGACGCTACTGACGTTTCATGACGGCTCTTCGGGCTTTCGTGTAGGTGACTGTCGGCCCAAGCGCCGGTGGTGTGTCCGCGTGCATTCGCGGTGAAGCCGTTCAGGTTTCGGTCCGTTTCCGCGGAGGCGCAGAGAAGGCAGAGGCGCATTTCGCGCACCCAGCGCGCCTACGCCACACGCGCTACCTCAGATCGCCCGCGAAGAAGCGGAGTTGCAGCACGGCGCTGAAGATCAGATTCGACGTCTGCCGGTTGAAGTTGCGGTCGAAATTCACGACACGCGAGCCGGTCAGACTGAACGTGAGCAGCTCCGACAGATCGGTATCGGCGTTGAAGTTGAACGCTCGGCGGCCGTTATCCGTAAGCACCGACGGAGCGATCGTTATGACCTCACTCGCTGCGTTGGTGGACGACGAGCCTTCGACGACCGTCTGTGATGCTTCGCTCTGATACGACAGCGACGTGCGCACCGTCGCGTTCCGCGTCGTGAATCGCTTGGGCACCTTGAATCGCCGGGCCACGTCGAACGCCATGCGTCGCGTATCCCCATTGGTGAGCGCACCGGGACGGCTTTCTTCGCGCCGTGTGCGGTCGAGCGAGGCATTGGTGGTGAGGCCACCCAGGAACGCCCAGGTGATCGCTCCCGAAAGCGGCTGACTGCGCGCCGTGGTCCGGCTGCGATCGGCCAGACCGCCGGTCTCGTTGGGGATCGTCGTTTCCTGTTCGCTGACGAGATAGCGGCCGTTCACGTTCAGCATCGTGATCACCTTCCGCAGACGCACCGGGCGCCAGCTCCAGCGCACCGAGTAGTCGGGCTTCACCACCTGCGTGCTGGTGATCACGGCCTGGAATCCGTCGAACGTACGTCGCGTCCACGTTTCCGTCGTGCCGTTCTCGAGGCGCGACTGCACGGTCAATGAGAACGGCAGGTTCAACGAACCCGTGGCGGTCGCGCGTCGCAGGCGACCGGCGGTGGTGGCCAACTGGGCGTCCAGTCCGCGAAACGACTGGATCCCGCCGAGTCCCAGTTGATAGCCCCAGCCGGGAATGAAGGCGGTGTTGTCGTAGTTCGATGTGAGGCTCTGTTGCCACGACACATCGATGGGGGCGAATATGCGTCCCAGCCGATTGGCGAAAGTCTTGTCCTTGGTGCGCGAGACGATCAGGCGACCCAAATCGAACGTGGTGCCGGCACTGAGCGTCTGTGCAGCACCCAGGCGCTTCGGCAGCCGATAGGCGCCCGTGGAATCCTGCTCGCGCAACAGCGCTCGCGCGTTCGGATCCTTGTTCAGGTTGAACGTGGAGTTGAAGTCGACTCGCGGACGCACCCAGATGGCGAGCGTGGGCTGGAATAGGACGGCCGACGTCAGCGTACGTTCTCGCTCGAGCCCCAGCGTTGTCCCGAGCACCTGCAAGCGCTCGGCGGATGCGGCTTGCCCACGATCGGTGCTGTCCGGCAGCAACGAGGTGGTGCGATAATCGCGCAGGTCGAGCAGCTGACGCGCGTTCATCGAGGCCGTGAGGCCCGCCGATGGCCGAAACTCGAGCGTCCCGCTGTTCTGCCAGAAATGTGTGAGTCCGTTGGCAACCTGGCCCGTATCCGTGGCCGATTCGGCCGCCTTGGTAAACGAGGTGCTCGAGTTGGCGTTGCGCGCCAGTGAGCTGGACAACCGGAACGAGGTGGGCGACCAACGGTACCGCTGCCCGCGGAAATTGCGAATCGTTTCACTCTCGCGGAGACCACGCGGCAAGATGGTGAAGAGGGCGTCGAGGACCCGCGGCAGCTTCGACTCGCGCCGGTCATCGGCCAGATTGAGCGACGCTCCGAGCGCGTAGGCGCTGTTGGTGGCTTCCTGGAACGCGCTCTGCGACGCCGCATTCGACCACGTGCCGTTGAGGGTGAGACCATTCACGAGCGGGGCATACCACCCACCACCCATCGGCGTCGCGCGTCGCATCGCGAGCGCGTAGTTCACGCGGCGGTCACTGGGATTGCGCAGGCCTTCGATGCCGCTCGCGCGCACGTCGGTGCGATTGATGAACAGCTGATCGACACCGGAGCCTGCATAGTCGATGCTGAATGGCAGCACGATGCCAAAGCGGGCGGGCAGCATACGCTCGAGATGCAGCGTGGTGCCCACACTCACGCCGCTGGTAGTCAGGAACGATGGCGTTTCGTTGAGCTGACGGAAGTTCGGATCGCGACGGCTCAGGTTCACGCGGAAATCCGCGAGATCTCCCGCGTTCACGGCGAGTCCGAGCTCGCCGGCAAAGCCGATGTCATCGACGACGTCGGTGAGGCGAATATCGTTGACCCACAGTTCGAGCGTGTCGTTGCTCATGAGCCCCGTCCCACCACGAGGCACGCTGTCCACGCGCACGAGTCCGACGGCCATTTCCTGCACACCGGCGAGGTTGGGCGGGGTGACGGTGGGATCGGCGCTGTATACGATGTAGCCATCCTGACAGACCGCAAAGCGACGCACGACCACCCCTCGCGGTAGCCCTGAACGACGAATCAATTCGAGGTCCGCACCGGCGCAGGACACCGAGTCGGTGGATCCCTTCAAGAAGTTGTTTTCGAGCTGGGCGCGCAGGATCTGGAACTTCTGGAGATCGACGCGGACTTCGGGCTCCCATGCACTGAGCCCCGCACCGGCGTTGACCGGTGTGCGATACATGTAGAAGTTGTTCTCGTCACGTCCAATCTTGACGTACCCGTTCAATTCACCGTCCTGGCCCCACCCGTTGCCACGGCCTCGCATCCACAAGCGCAGCGTCTTGTATCCCATGAAGGTCTTCGTGCCCTCTGGAAAGCGGAAGAACGCCTCGGCGCGGTCGAACGGGCGGAATTGTCGGCCGGGAACGCCCGCCTGGATTCGCAGCGCACTCTCGTTCACCTGCAGCCGATTGTTCTCGAAGCCGGTCTGTCGATCCTCCGGTGCCTCGATCACGCCGGGCGGCGGCGTGTACGGCACCAGCGATGTGGAGTCGAGCGTGCCGATGACACTGGCGATCACATAGCCGCCCACCACGCCTGCGGAGTCACCCGCCATACCCGATAGCGGCTCTGTGCTCCGCTTGAGCCACGGCGCGCCCACCAGCCTGAATCGTGTGAGCGCAACGCGCACGAAGGCATCGTCGGCGGATTCCGCGTTCGACACCATCGTGAGCCGCAAGGCGCGCACACGGCGATCGTTCGGGGTGTTCTGCTCTTCGGCCGGCGCGCGCCAGTTGAGGCGCACCTGCACCCAACAGAGCGAATCGCTGACCACGCCCGTGGCGCTGGAGTCCGTCTGTTGGTAGCATCTGCCCACTCGCGTCCAGTTCCGCTTGTCGGCAAGATCGACCACGAAGCGCTTGTACTGCTCCTGATCGATCGCCGCGTTGGGCATATTGAGCTGGCCATCGAGATCGATGTCCTCTTCATCGAGGCGATTGTTGCGCGCCCCGCAGTTGGCGCGGCTGTCGCCGAGCACCTGCACGATCTGCACGGCCTGCGTACAGATCGCGACATTGTTCTGCGTGCTGATCACCGGCGTCGGGCCGGTGCGATTTACTACGACGAGGGTATCGGCCACATCGCCCGGCAAGCCCTTGTCGTTCTCCGCCGCATTGAACGCGCGCGAGAAAGGATCGCGTTCGGAGTCGAAGCGATCAAAACCCACGAGTCGTTTGCCACGGTACGTGGAGTCGACGGGTAGACCCGGACGCACCGGCGCGCTCACGGTCAGCGTTTCCGGCGCGAACGCCACGCTGTTCTCGCTGATCTCGCCGAAGTCGAACACCAGCGTGGGATTACGCTTCACCTTCGACTGCTCGGATTGCACGAGCGCGAAGAATTCGATGTTCTCCGTGCGGGAAAGATCGGCGCCGCTGGGGTTGATCACGGTGCGAAGCGAGCGCCAGCGGCGCCCCGATGGTGTGTTACCCACCAGACTGTTGTCGCCGATCGTCCAGGCGAAACGGCGGGTAGCGGTGCCCGGCTCGAAGTCGAAGATGCCGCCGGTCTTGAGCGGGTACAGGGTCATCCACAGCAACTGCTCAGGCGTCTGCACGCCGCCACCGACGATGCGCACCGACGGGTCGATCTGCTGGATGTTGAATTGAATGAAGTTGCCCGCGACATCCACACCATTGTTCTGAAACGCCATGGTCGCAGCGCGATTCACCGTAAAGGTGTTGCTGCCGAAGCGTGCGCCCAACGTGTTACCCAGCGACGGACGCGAGCTGAAGTACCACGCGGCCTCGGAGAGGGAGATGCCGGGTATGGCGCCCTCCCCTTCGAACGATTCGATGTACGCTTGCCCCGCCACGTTGGGCTGCGGCTTGCTCATCGCGAACTCACCTTGCAGACTCACGCGCGACGCGGTGTTGCTCTGCTTGAAGGGCAACTTGCCAAGGGCGCGCGTCAGCAACGGCGCCTCCCACGCGAGGTTGCCCGTCACACCGGCCACCAGCGAGCCCACCGGTTCGAAGCCAAGGGGCGGACGATTGAAGCCCGAACGCTGGCTCTGCGAGATCGCGGTGAACGCGAGCTGTCCGTTCTCGAGCGGGAACTGCGACGCGAAGCCAAGGATGGTGGTCGGCGCCGCCGCGAACAGCGGATTCTCTTCATAGCGCACCGACACCTGTCGCGGCGAGGCGAACAAAGTATCGGGGCGGTTGAAGGTGATCATGCCGAGATCGTAGTCGATCTGATAGTCCGTCCCCTTCACCAGCACTCGGCCATCGAGCGACACGTGCTCGGAGTTGGGACGCACCTGAATCGTGCTCAGCGAGATAGACTGCGTGCTGCCGCCGCCTTCCGAGAGGTAGCTGGCAATCATGCGGTAAATCGCCTGCGGTCGCTGCGCCGAGTACAGGTACTCATTGGGATAGCGGTACAGCGTATCGTTGGCCGGATTGGCGAGCGGCTGGGCGAGACCACCGCGGGCGAACGGCTGCAGCGACGGATAGAACACGAAGTAGTCGCGGATCAACTTCTGCTGTCCGCTGCCGCCGGCGAACGAGGCCAGTTGGTTCGGGTCGTTGGGTCGTGGCCAGACGCGATTTTCGACGTCGAACGCGGCCGAGTTGGTGGCCTGCGAGAGTCCGAACAGCTGGAGATACGTTTCCCCGCGCGAGGGATCGATGGGCTTTTCCTGATCCCCTGACGTACCCGTCACGAGCTTGAGATTGATCGTCTGACGCTACAGATCTTCGCCACCGAGGCGATACACCGACTTGAGCTCGCGCAGGAAGTACGCGGTATTCGTGGGCTGCAGCTCGGGTTCCCAGAGCAGATTCGCGACTTGCGGATCGGCCGTGAACTCGATGTCCGGCGTGCCGCCGGTGTTCACGTTCCGCCCCGGCGTGCCGTTCACATTCACTTCGTAGGCCAAGGCGAGCCGCTCGTTGTTCGGATTGAGCGGGCGCACCAACGCGATCCAGAGTTGCGACGGATCGACATAGTAGTCGACGTTCTCGCGGAGCACTTCGTAGATCTGTCGTGACGGATTACGGGCGCCACGTACCGAGAACTGCGGGCCGCGCGGATTCTGATTCGCGGCGCCGATGAGCTGGCGATAGACGTACAAGCGCGCCGGTCGCACCGAATCGGGCAACGACGCAGCCAGCTGCTGCATCTGACGACGATTCAGCAGATCGATGTTGGGGTATCCGCCGAGCTGGCGCGGATCGACAGTGAAGAAGAAGCGGCGCGTTTCGACCTGGATGTCTTCGATCACGCGGTCGACCTGTTGCTGCGAGCGCTCGCCGATGGTGAAGACGTTGTCCTTGGACACATTGCCCTGCTGCTGCGCCACGATCGACGTGAAGCGCATGGGGCCGATCTGTCCGGTGGCCTGGATACCGTAGTTGCCCGACGGGATACCGGAGGTGAGGAAGCGCGACGCCGGCGGCTGAAAGGTGACGTTACCGACTTCGAGGGTCTGCAACGCTTCGTCGGACTTGCCCTGATAGCGCACGGAGATGTTGTTCGACGCGTCGAACTCACGCTGCGAGTCGTAGTCGACGTTCACGAACACGCGATCGGCGACGACGCCACCGGTGCGCACGTTGAACTGAAAATCGAAGGCCGGCTGAAAGATGCCGAAGCAGTTGTTGCCGAGGATGGTGAGTTGCGCCGTGGTGCATCGCTCGTTGCGGCTGCGCTGCACTTTCGACTCGAGGCGCGAATTGAGAACGATGCCAAGGTCGCCGATGTCGCCCATCAAGTCCGTGGCGAGCTGTGTCGCGGCGTCCGCACCGGCTCGGCGCTGCGGCACCAGCGGCACGAGCGCCCCGGGGGTGGGGCCGCTGTCGGTCTGGGTGGCCACGACCGCCGAAATCGGAGTCGAGAGCCCGCGGGCCACGGTTTGCCGCCACCGGGCCGCGATTCGCTCCTCGTGGCGGCGCCGGGCGATCGTGACGGCGCGGTCCGCGACGCGGGCCGGGTCGGGCCGCAGCGCCGTGGCGGCCCCGAGGGGGCCGAGTATGGAGGGGACCTTGAGGCGTAGCGTATCGGCGGCCAGACGCGCCCCTGAGGGCAGCGGAGCTGGCCGAGACACGGCCTGAGCCGCGAGCGGTGACGCGATCAGGGAAACGGCCGGGAGCAACGCGATCGGCACAGCCATGGTCGTAGCCATCGGCAATGCCGCGAGCACCCATGTCTGGAGCAGCCTGCGCACCGAACTCCGGTCGTGGGGTACCAGCGGCCGTCCATGTCGCCGCCGTACGGTCAAGAACTGCGAGCGCATAATTGTCGACTCACAGGCCGACACGCCCTTGATAATGCGGGTGGTCACCAAGGAATTTATGTCGTGAAGCTTATTACCCGCTATGTCGTGCGCGAGCACATCGGCCCCCTGGTGTTTGCGCTCTCGGCGCTGACGTCGCTGCTCATGCTGCAGTACGTCGCGCGCCAGCTCGCCAACCTCGCCGGCAAGGGACTTCCCTGGTCGGCCATCGGCAAATTTTTCGTCTTGTCGCTGCCGTTCACCATCGCCATGACGATGCCGATGGCTGTGCTGGTGGCGACGCTGTACACCTTCGGCCGCATGGCCGCCGAACACGAGATCACCGCCCTCAAGGCGAGTGGGGTGCGGGTAAGAACCCTGATGTCGCCGGTGCTGCTCTGCGCCTTCCTCCTGTCGATCGCGATGGTGGCGTTCAACGATCAGGTCTTGCCACGCGCCAACCACGAACTGCGGATTCTGCAGAACGATATCGCGAAGACGAAGCCGACGCTCGCCTTGCGGGACCAGGCGATGAACGCGATCACGGATCAGTTTTTCATGCGGATCGCTCGCAGCAACGCGAATACGAACAAGATGTACGACGTCGTGATCTACGATCTCACCAAGGGGCCGGAGCGGAAGACGATCTATGCGGACAGCGGGGTGTTTTCGTTGACGCAGAATGGACAGGACCTGCTGCTGCAGCTGTTCGATGGCTACTCGCAGGAGTTCGTCCGTGGTGATCCGAAGCGCTTGCAACGCAGCTTTTTCATCGACCAGACCGTGAAGGTGCGCGGGATCACGCGCGGCTTCGAAAGCACCAGTCGGGACGACTTCCGCAGCGACCGCGAGATGACGGTCTGCGAGATGCATCGACGGTACAACGCCGACGCGATGGAATACCGACGGGTGCGTCAGGAGTACATCATGTACGCCAGCCGACTGGTGGCCCCGGGCACCAAGACGCTCAAGGCGCCGCGTGACCGCCCCCCCGGTGAAGGATTGGGTCAGTTGTACTGCGTGACGCTGCCGTCGCTGCTCCTCCCCAGGAAAGCCAAGGCGCAGGCGCCCGTCGTCGTGCCACCGGTCGATACGCTGAGAGACACGCTCGGCGTGGCGATCCCAACGCCGCCGCCCGCCTTACCGCTACCCACGCCACTACCCACGCCGATTCCCGCGCCGGCACCGCCGGCAGTGGACTCGCTGACCATGAACCGAGGGGCGATGAACGCCGCGGACACGCAGCTGATGGCGTCGCGCGAAGGGCTCGACGGCCTCATGGTGGAGATTCACAAGAAGTTCGCGCTGTCGTTCGCCTGTTTTGTGTTCGTGCTCTTTGGGCCACCGATCGCCCTGCGCTTTCCGCGGGGCGGTGTCGGTGTGACGATCGGCGTGAGCATTGCCGTCTTCGGCCTCTATTATGTGTGCCTGATGGGTGGCGAGGCGTTGGCCGACAAGGGCTTGGTCCCGCCGTCGATCGCGATGTGGATCGCGAATGCCATTTTCACGGTGATCGGTGTCGTGCTGCTCTGGCGTGTGGAGTCGACGACGGACACGTCGCGTGGCGGCGGTATCCGCGATTGGTGGGCAGATCGCGGCGCACGACGCGCGCTGGCGTCGCAGATGAAGCAGGAGCAGGCCCGGAAACGTACCAATCACGGTCCGACGGCGACGGTGGGCGCGTGAGCCGTCGCTTCATTACGCCGCTCGATCGGTACGTGGCGTCCGAGTTCACCCGTATTTTCACGGTCACCATACTCGGCTTCCCGGTGCTGGTGTTCGTGATCGATCTCGTGGACAACCTGCGCAAGTACACCGAGCGCAAGTTGGCGTTCAAGGACGTCGCGTTGAGCTACGTGTACTGGATTCCCGACACGCTGTTCATGGTGCTGCCGGCGGCGGTACTGTTCGCCACCGTGTTCTCGATCGGCACGTTCACGCGCTATTCCGAGATCAGCGCGGCGAAGGCCTCGGGCATCAGCTTCTACCGCTTTATCGCACCGATTCTCTTCATGGCGACGGTGGCGATGGGCATCGACTTGGTGTTCGCCGAGCTCGCGCCGCCGGCCAATGCCGAACGACTGAAGCTGCTGGCGGGCAACGGACAGGACCGCAACAACAATCGCTACAACTTCGCCTTTGCCAGCGAGACTGGGCGCGTGTATCGGATCTACACCCTCGACGTGAAGCAGCGACTCGTGGAGAACGTGGAGATCGAAGAGCGCGGGTCGGTGAAGCGGCCTGGACTGCTCGTCGCGGCCAAAACGGCCACGTGGTACAATAATCGCGGGTGGGTGCTGAAGTCGGGGCTCGTGCATGTCATCCCCAACGACTCCACCGATCGTGCGGTCGCCTTCGATTCCCTGCTCGATCGGCACTTCACGGAAAAGCCACAGGACCTGCAGGCCACCGAGCGGCAGCCAAGCGAGATGAACTTCGCGGACCTGACGCGCTTCATCACGGCGCTCGAACGTTCAGGGGCCGACGTGAATTTGCTCCGGGTGGAACGGATGCTGAAGTTGGCGATTCCGGTCTCCTGTCTCATTATTGCGTTGTTCGGCGCACCGCTGGCGACCAGTTCGCAGCGCGGTGGTGCCGCCTACGGTATCGCCATCAGTCTGGCGACGACCATTCTCTTTCTCGTGCTCATTCAGTTGACCAAGGCGATCGGCGGTAAAGGGCTCATGCCCCCAGACCTGGCGGCGTGGGTGCCCAACATCGCATGCGGGTTGCTCGCGCTCGTGCTGTTGGCGCGGGTGCGGACCTGATGTTCGGCGTGGACACCGTCTTGCGCTTGGCCGAGCGGCGTGCCGGGGGCATTCTGCGCGCGTTCGGCAAGCGTGCCTACTTCGCGCGCGACATCGTGCGCGGTGTGCGCGACCCGGAAACGTGGGTCCCCGAGACGATCCGCCAGATGCGCACGATGGGCGTGGAGTCCGTGCCCTTGACCATCATCGTAGCGGCGTTCCTGGGCGGTGTGACAGCGTTCCAGACGCGTTTCCAGCTCTTCCCGGGCGTCCAGCTCTCGGTGGTCGGCCTGATCACCCGGCAGAGTATCGTGCTCGAACTGGGGCCGCTGCTCACGGCGCTGGTGCTCACCGGCCGTGTGGGCGCTCGCATGACCGCGGAAATCGGCACAATGCGGGTGACGGAGCAGATCGACGCGCTCGAAACGCTGTCGTTCGATCCGGTGGCCTACCTCGCACTGCCGCGCTTTCTGGCGGGCATTGTGATGCTGCCGGTGTTGGTGGTGCTGGCGAACAGCGCGGCCATCATGAGTGCATGGGCGATCCTGATCACCTCCACCGATGTCCGCACCGACGATTTCCTGGCGGGGTTACGCCTGGCGTTCACACCGTTTCAGGTCGTGTACTCGCTGATCAAGGCGTTCCTGTTCGGTGCCGCCATCGCCTTCGTCTGTTCGTACGAGGGCTACGTGACCGAAGCCGGCGCCGAAGGCGTGGGGCGTTCGACCGCCCTCGCCGTCGTCATCGCGTCGGTCAGCATTCTGGTGCTCGACGCCCTCGTGGCTGCCGTCCTTGCTCCATTCATTCAGGCCTGACGGCCTGCTTTCTCTCCCTACATGACGACGAAACGACGCGACGAACTGCTGGTCGGTCTGCTCCTGCTGGTGGCGCTGGTGCTGGGTATCGGCGGCACGATCTGGATCGCCCGTGGCGGTCTGGCCAGCGGCTATCCCATGTTTGCGCGCTTCAAGTGGGGCGCTGGGCTCAAGCAGGGACAGCCAGTGCTGCTGGCCGGCGTGCAGGTCGGGTACGTCGACCATGTCGACCTCATCCCCGACGGCACGATCGCGGTCAAGCTGCAGCTGCAGACGCAATACAAGGTGCCGTCGGGCACGACGGCCACCGTGCAGGCGAACGGTATCTTCGGCGATCAACTGATTGCCCTCACGCCGATCATCGGCCGCGTGGGCTACATGGCGGAAGGCGACACGATTCCGACGGGCCTTGGCTCACCGGGCGTTCCCGAACTGCTCGGCAAGGGCGATTCGATCGCGATCAACATCCGCGCGCTGACCGACGAAGCACGCGCGCAGTTCGTGGAAGGCGGCGGCGTGAAGGACGTCCGGCAGACCATAACCGATCTCACGAAGCTCGTCGCGCAGCTCAGCGCGGTCACGGCCGAACAGTCCAAGCAGCTCACGCTGACGCAACAGACCGTGCGTCGCACGCTGGCGAGTGTGGATTCGTCGAAGGTGGACTCGACCGTGAAGAACTTGCAGGCCACGTCGGCGCAGCTGGAGCAGCTCACGCGCGACTTCAAGCAGACGAACGTTCAGGTGCAAGGCGTGCTCGACAAGGTCAGCAACGGCAACGGCACGGCGGCCAGGATTTTGAACGATCCGGCGGTGTATGCGCGGCTTGATACGCTGTTGCTGCGGGTGGATTCGTTGGTGATGGATTTAAAGAGGAATCCGAAGAAGTACATAAACTTGCGGATATTTTAAGTCCGGCGAGAACTGCGAACTGCCTAGTGCTTAGGAAGCAGTGGGGAGGGTGAAGGGGGCAGGAAGCAGGAGGGCGCGGGCAGCTAGCTGTCGCGCCCTTTTGCTTTTTGTCGCTTGGCCTTCTCGACGTAGTGCTTCCGCAAACCGTGTGTCATGCGACGCACCTGCCGGAGCTCGTCGAGTATTTCACCTACGCACGGTAGACGTTGTTTTAGCCGTATCGCCAGGACAAGATGGCTTTCGACTTCGAAGGCGGAAGAGATCGCATAGCCTAGAAAACGGGCGCACTCCGCCGGCGAATCCTGTCCGATGCCTTCGGCGATATTGGTCGGCACTGACGACATCGCGCGGCGCAGTTGTGACGCGAGCCCCGGCGTTTCCGTTCGGGAGAGATGCCGCGCCATTCGATGCACGCGCACCGCGAGCCCGATGGCGCGGTTCCAGCTGTCAATATTCTCGGGATTCTGCATGCCAAATGATGCGTACGCCCGCGCGTACTCGTGTCATCCGAAAAGCGCCGCCTCGATCCCCACACCGCAGGCCCCCTGCGTCCTGCCTCCTTCATCCTCCCCCCTGCCTCCTAAGCAGTTCGCGAACGCTCCGAAAAGCGGATACGAAAAGGGCGGCGCCGTCTCCGGCGCCGCCCAATCACTACACCCACAACCACGCTTAAAAGCTGTACCGCACGCCCGCCTGCAAGCGATAAAAATTCGCCACGGAGTTCACCACGCGGAACGGTTCGCCTGCTTCACGCGGATCGAACGTGTAGATCGGCTGCGCGCGCCCCGATCCGTCAAGCTGCGCACCCACCACGTTCACGATCGATTGAGTGGGGAACGCACCACGGCTGCGGATCTTGCCCCAGCCGGAGTTCAGCATGTTGGGCAGGTTGAACACTTCGAACTGGAGCTGCACGCGATTGCCGCCAAGGGCAGGCAGGCTCTGGCGAATGCTCAGGTCGAGCGTCGACCACCACGGGTTGACGCAGGAATTGCGCTCCATGATCTGCCCGCGCTGCGACTGCAAGCACGCCTGGCCACTGATGAACTGCTCGAAGGCCGCGCCCTGTTCGGCCGCCGTGAACAACCGTGATGCGCCGGCCGACGGTACGAAGAACGATTGATCGCGGAACTGCATCTCGCTGGTGACGCGCGCATCGTTGGGCACGTAAATCGCGTCGTTTCCAACGTAGCCATCGCCGTTCAGGTCACCGCGATTGGAGCCCGCACCCGTTGCCGTCCACACCACCGGCGTGCCCGACTGCGCGGTGTAGTTGAATGCAATGTCCGTCGGGGCCTTCTTCCACGGCGCCGTGTACGTGCCCGTCACCACGAAGCGGTGCGGCATCTGGAAGCCACTCACGCCGAGCTGGGTGTCGAGTGCGTTGCCGGAGAGTACCCGACCATTGATGAAGTTGGAGCGAGCCACCGACGACGTGGCATCGATGATCGAGCGCGACTGCTGATACGTGTAGGAACCGTTGAGTTCCCATCCGTTCGAGAAACGCTTTCGCAACTGCGACACGAGGATGGCCGACCAAGCACCAGACTGATTCGACACGTCGAAGACGCCGTTTTCCTGACCGACATACGTCGCAATGCGTCCCGGCGCCCGTGTCGGGATGCCCGCCGTTGCCGCGGTCGTGGAAATAGTGCCGTACATCGTGCGGCCGTTCCGGTCGGTGCCGAGCGGCGCCGCCTGATTCAGGTTGGTGTAGAAGAGATCGTTGACGCCACGGGTATACGTACCTTCAAGGGTCGCGATCCACTCGTTGCCGAGGTCACGATCGTAGCCCAGCGTCGCGCGGAACACCTGCGGGAAGCTGAGATTGTCTTCGATCGTGTTGATCGTACCGACGTTACCGTTCGGATTGAACGTCGCAATTTCCTGACCGGTCGCACAGCGCGGGGTCGGAGTGGTCGTGACATTTTGGCCCGCGGGCAACGGTGCACGAGTACCGGAGTTGGTGATCGGATCGCACACCAGCTGCGAGAAATTGTTGCCGGTGTTCGTATACAGGTTCGACATGAACACGAACGGCGGCGGGCCCATGAACACGCCGGCGCCGCCACGAAGCTGATTCTTCTGATCACCCGTGACGTCCCAGTTCACGCCGAGACGGGGCGACACATGCATACGCATCTGTGGCAGCTCGCCGCTCCGACCGAAGTCGGTCTGAAGCCGCGGCAGCGCAAACGGCTGATCCTGGAAGTTGACCCAATCGCCACGAATGCCCGCGTTGATGCTGATGCGGTCGGTCAAGTTCCAGAGGTCCTGCGCATACAGCGAGTACGTGGCAGCCGTGAAGCGTGCGATCGGATCGCCGCCACCGGGCACTGGAGCGCCGACCTCGAATCGGCGGGCCACACCACGATCGAGCGAATCGAGATTCGCGAACGTCCACACACCGAAGGAGTTCTGCGTGAAGACATTCTGGGCCTTGTACACTTCCGCGCGGCCACCAAACGTCACGGTATGACGTCCAAGGGGAATGGTGAGATCGTTCTTCAGCTCCAGGATATCCTGATCCAGGCTGTTGCCCTG
>Ga0105047_10007399_pt1 | contig 18488 bp, 12 predicted proteins | sample MAT04_FD_78384 | JGI IMG/M metagenome (GOLD analysis project Ga0105047, IMG submission 78384) | Freshwater microbial communities from Lake Fryxell liftoff mats and glacier meltwater in Antarctica - MAT-04 (megahit assembly) | ecosystem: Environmental > Aquatic > Freshwater > Ice > Liftoff... | reverse complement strand
GTTCGCGAACGGTGCCGGCAACATGGAAGTCCACGGCCCCGTCGATGCGCTCAAAGAGTTGGAGCAGCTGATTCAACGCCACGTTGATCAGGCGTTCCGGGCGAACAAGGCGCCTGAGCAGCGGGGGTCGCGTGGCAATTATGCGTTCGACGCGTTGATGAACCTCGGCCGCAACACCGGCCAGGACGCCGGCCAAGACGGCACTGGCGCTGGCCAGGACGGCACTGACGCCGGGTCGGACTCCGGGTCGGGTGCGGGTTCGGGTGCTCAGGCGTCGGGGCCTTCGTCGAGGCGGGCGCCGCTCACCCGGCTCACGTTGATCCGGGTCGATCTGGCAGCGTTGCTGCGGGGCCACACCGCCACCGGTGAACTGTGTGAGATCGGCGGGGTGTCAGTGTCGGTGACCGAGCTGCGCCGTTTGCTCGGTGATTCGGTGATGCAGCTGGTGCTGACCAACGGTGAGGCTGTTATCGATGTGGTGAACCTGAACCGCAAACCTTCGGTCGCTCAGATGATCGCGAAGCTGTTTCACGATGCGACGTGCAGCGTCGAGGGGTGTGATCGGGCGGCACGGTTGGAGTTCGATCATCGCGAGGATTGGGCCCGGGTGCAGGTCACCGAGCTGGCCAACCTCGACCTGTTGTGCGATCACCATCACGACAAGAAGACCTACGAGAACTGGCAGCTGACCGCAGGGACCGGCCGGCGGCCCATGGTGGCACCAACCGATCCACGCCACCCCGACCATGTGGCGAACACTGCCGCCGGACAGGCTGGAGCCCCGCCTGGTCGAGACGGTCCTCACGGAGGGTCCGATGCTGGGGCTGACGGTGGCGCCCAAGCTCGAGCCGGCACTGGGCCTGATGGCGGGCCTGACGCTCAGACGGGCGGTGGGTCTGACGGTGCGGCCGCCGAAGGCGGCGCCGATCGAGCTGCACGCCTCGACCGGATCAGGCGCAAGGAGGCCGAGCACCAAGCCAGCCTCCGCGGTCAGAACAGCCTGTTCGAGAGCGGCTGACACAACCACCGGACCGAAACCTGGGTGGGGCCAGAACCAGTCAGCCAGGCAGCGATCCATCGAAGTGACGCAGGCAATCTGCGTCACCTCGACGCGCCTCGAAACGGCGACGCGCCTCGGCACGGCGGGACGTTGAGGGTGAGACCGCTCGGGAGCGGTTCGTCACGAGCGGTTCGTCGGGAGCGGTTCGTCACGAGCGGACACTTCGGGGAACCTGACGGCAGCCCTTGGAACCACTCATCTAGTCCTCGTAGGTGATCGAGGCTCCGGCTGAGGGCTCGACCAACCAGCCCTGCAGCCCCGACGGGATCGGCGTGACGTCGGGTCGGCACAACACGACCACACAGCCACCGAAGCCGGCTCCGGTGAGCCGCGCCCCGTACACGCCATCGATCGCCATGAGGTGTTCGACCAGGTCGTCGAGCACCACCGTCGACACCTCGAAGTCATCGCGCAGGCTGACGTGACTGCGGGCCATGGCGTCGCCCGCTGCGGCGAGGTCGCCGCCGGCGAGCGCACCGATGAACTCGTCCACGCGGAGGTTCTCGGAGATGACGTGGTGGGCCCGGCGGCGCGTGGTGTCGTCCGCTACGGCGTCGAGGTCGCCGAGCGACGCGTGGCGCAACGGCCCGATCACCGTTTCGGCCGACTCACACTGGTGACGGCGCTCGGCGTAGGCCGAGTCGACCAGCCGGCGTGATTGGCCGGAGTGGATGACGACGATCCGGGCCCCGTCGGGTACCGCTACCGGTGTGATCTCGCCGGTGCCGCAGTCGATCCGCAGAGCGTGCCCGGCGATCCCGCAGGCCGAGGCCATCTGGTCCATGATCCCGCACGGCATTCCCGTCGCCTGCTGCTCCGCCGCCTGGGCGATCGCGGCAATCTGTGTCGGCGTACTGTCCGCCGCCGCACCCAACGCCATCGCCGCGGCCACCTCGAGCGCGGCTGATGAGGACAGGCCCGCGCCAGCGGGCAACGTCGAGGTGATCGTTGCGTCGAAGCCGCGCGGTTCATCGAGGAGCGCTGCGACCCCCGCGATGTAGCGGCCCCAGGTCGGCCGGACCGACCGGGGATCGCTGATGGGCAGAGCGAACTCGACGCTGCCGGCTTCGGTCGCTGAGGAAACCCGCACGACGCCGTCGTCGGGCAGCCCGTCGATGGCGATGCCGAGCTGGATGGCCATGGGGCAGACCAGGCCACCGGTGTAGTCGGTGTGCTCCCCGATGAGGTTGACGCGGCCGGGGGCCCAGGCATGAAATCCCATGGGGCGCGACGCTACCGCCAGCCCGTCGGCGACCTGGACGATTCCGCCGCCGACAGTGAGGACGGCAACCGAAGGTGTCGCTACCCTCGGGCCATCATTCGCCGCATCATCATTCGCCGCATCATCAATCGCCGCATCATCAATCGTCGCACCGCCAGCACATCGTGCCTGGTCGCCGGTCTCGCAGGATTCGCGGTCAGTCTTGCGGCCGCAGTGGCCCAGGGCGGCGCCACCGTTGGCACGAGCGGTGCGGTCGGGTCCGGCGGGATCGACGCGGCGACATCTCGCTGGATAATGGCCCGCCGAGGTGGTGTCGCCGACTGGTTGATGTCAGCAGTGACCGAGCTCGGGAGCATGTGGCTGCTGTGGCCGGTCATCATCGTGGTCGGACTGGCCTCGCATCGTCGATCGGGGAGTTGGTCGGCGCTGCGGTTCCTGGTGACGACGGCAGCGGCGACCGTCGTGGTGGTCAACCTGATCAAGGCCGTCGTCGGTCGCGGTCGACCTCCGCTGGAGTTCATGATGGTCACGGTGGACTCGGCGTCGTTCCCGTCGGCCCACAGTGCGCAGGCAGTGGCGGTGTGGACGGCGGTGGCGGTGGTGTGGTGGTACGGGTCGAACCCCGGGCGCGGTGCGCGCGCTGCGATGGTCGGTGCAGCCGGCGTGGTGGGCGTGTCGGTGATGGCCAGTCGCGTCTACCTCGGCGCCCACTGGTTGACCGACGTCGTTGGAGGCGCGTCGCTGGGTCTGGTGTTGATGGCGCTCTGTTGGTTGTTCCTCGCGCCCGAGTCCGGGGACTTAGCCCCACAGCGGGGGTAGCCGCAGGGCGGCGTCATCGGTACGATCTGGCAGCGGGAGGAATTACCCATGGCGGGAAACAGCACGAAGTCGCGCGCACTCAGAGCCGGCGGGCTGCGGCGATGGTCAGTAGTCGCATCAATCCTGCTCACCGCGTCGTCGGTGGCCTGTGTTCCCGACCAAGGGAGCGCGGTCGGGAGCACCGGGCCGACCATCTCGTCGTTCACGGCCTCGACGGGGTCGGGAACATCGCCGCTGACCACCGCACTGCGGTGGGAGATCGGCGCTGGCGCAAGCGCCGCAGGATCAGCGCTGCTCTGTGAGCTCGATGTCGATGGTGGCAGCGACTTCGAGATCAGCGTTGCGAACTGCGACTCGGCGTCGACGCGACCGGTGACTGTCTCCGCCGTCGGGGCCACGATCGTCACGTTGCGGGTGTCCGACGAGACCGGCGCCCGGTCGACGGCCACGACCGTGCTTTCCGTGGAGCCCGCGTCGGCGGACAGCTTCGGGATCACCGTGCGCCGCAACGGTGTCATGAGCGCCGCCCAGAGCGACGCGTTCGACGCTGCGGCACTGCGTTGGTCCCAGGTGATCCGAACCGGTCTTCCCACGGGGTCGCTCGCAATCGTCGCGAACCAGTGCGGCACCTCGGCCCCGGCGTACAACGCTGACGTCGACGACCTGATGATCGACGCAACGATCTCGAGCATCGACGGGGTGGGCGGGGTACTCGGCCGGGCGGGGCCCTGCTATGTGCGCGCCGCGGGGGGATTGCCGCTCTACGGCGTTATGCAGTTCGACAGCGCCGATGTCGCCGACCTGGTCGCTACCGGGCAGTTCGAAGCGGTGGTGATGCACGAGATGGGCCACGTTCTGGGGTTCGGAACGGTGTGGGGGCCGTTGCTGAGCGGTGCCGGAACCTCGGATCCAACCTTTCTCGGACCCGTGTCCACGGGTGCGTGGCAGTCGATCGGCGGCAGCGGTGCGGTACCGGTGGAGAACTCCGGTGGCGGGGGTACCGCAGATGCCCACTGGCGGGAATCGACCTTCAACGCGGAGCTCATGACCGGATACCTCGATGCTGGGCCGAACCCTCTCAGCGTCGTGACGGCGGCCTCGTTTGCCGACCTCGGCTACGGCGTCGACCTTGGTGCGGCGGACAGCTACGGCTTGGCGACCCTTCGGCGGGGTCCGTCGGCTCCCGACCTTCGATTCGTCCTCGAGCCCGTTGAGCCGATCGCAAGCGTGTGACCGTGCGGCGCCGCGAGAACCTCGGTTCCGCTCAGGTCACCAGGACGATCCGGGTGTCGCGATTGCCGCAGCGGAGCTCGGCCAACGCCTGAACGGCGTCGGTCGCCGCGAAGGAAGCCCACACCGGGACACTCAAGGCGCCGGTTGAGGCGAGGTGCCCGAGTTCGGGCAGGGCTTCGGGTGAGGGTTCGTGGTCCTCGACCGTGAGCAGGTGCGCCCCGTAGCGAACAGCCGATGGGTCGGCGAGGGTGAGGACGCGGTCGGCGCTGCCGATGAGCTCGATCGAGTCGGGGAGGTTGCCCCGGCCGGTCGTGTCCAAGGCGGCGTCGATGCCGTTGGGGGCGAGGTCGCGTACCCGGGCGACGAGGCCGTCGCCGCTACGCGCGGCAATGGCCCCGAGGTCCGTGACGAATAAGAGCGAGCCCTCGGCGGCCGTCCCGATGACGGTGACTCCTCGGGCGACGCACAACTGGGTGGCGACTGCTCCGATGGTCTCGGCCGCGCCGTGCACCAAGAGGGTCTCGCCGGGGGTCATGGCCAGATGGCGCAGCGCGAGGAAGGCCAGGGAGCCAGCGGCGGGCAGGCTGGCTGCGAGTTCCCAGCTGACCGTCGGAGCCTTGAGTTCGGGCCGGCTGATGCGGGCGAGCCGACCGGTTGAGCCGGGGGCGACCGTGCCGAAGACCTCGGCGCCGACCTGGAAGTCGGGATCCGAGGAGCCGGTGGCGACAATCGTCCCCGACACCTCGGTGCCCACGGGAAGGTCGGCGTCGAGCGGAAACGGTTCGCGAGGATCCCCGGTGCCGAGGTCGAAATGGCGCGAGCCAAGACAGAGTGCCCGCACCTCGACTGTGGCCTCTGTGGCCAGGGGGCGGGGGAGCGGTGCGTTGTCGCGACCGCGATGGCGTCGTGCTGTGGCTGAACGGTGTTCGACGGTTTCGATCACGGTGCCCTCCAATGGCGTTGGGTAATAATGCTATGAGCCTCGGGCAAAAAGCGATCCCGAGGCCCAGCGGCGAACGATCTGAAGTGTGGAGGGACACTTGGTCGTCAGCTCTTGGGGTTCGCCGATTCCGCTCCGGCGCGGCGTCACCATAGGTGGTTTGGCTCCTACGCAGGGGGACATCTTCCCGCTGGAGGGCCGCGTGCCCACTTTGAGATTTCTCAGACAAATTTCTGAAGCTGCTGGTTTGTCACCACAAAGAGTGGGTAGTCCATCTCTGACTGTGGTCGAAGGGCGAGTGCGACATGACGAAATCGGCGAATACACGGGTTGGTCAGATCGAAATCCCGGGCTCGGTGGGAAGGATGCGACTCTGGGGTCGTCGGCACCAGGACCGCGCCCTGCGGACAATGAGCGTCGGACTTGTCGCGGCGCTCGCCCCCATTGCCGTGGTCGGGCTGGCGGCGGCAACCGGCGCCGGCCGAACGGGGATGATCGTCGCCGGACTCGGTGCCGCAATGGTCGCCGGCGCTCTGATCGTCGCCCTGCTCGCCCGAATCCTGCGCGGCTGCGCCGATCAGCTCGCCGAGTTCGAATACCAGCGCCGCCGATGGCGGGAGGAGGCCCGCACCGACCCACTGTGTGGCGTGCTCAATCGTCGTGGTGCCTACGAGCAGGCCGCCACCGTTGCTGCCAGGGCAGAACCCGGGGCCGCGTGGACGGTCATGGCGCTCGACATCGACCGCTTCAAGCTGGTGAACGACGAGCACGGCCACGCCGTCGGCGACCGGGTTCTGGTGATGGTGGGCGATGTGCTCGCTCGCAATCTCCCGACCGGCGCCACCGTCGCTCGCTGGGGCGGCGACGAGTTCGTCGTCTTTGCTCTGGCCGATCGTCCGCTTCCGGCCGGCTGGGCCGAAAGAATCGCCGAATCGGTATCTGAGCACCTGATTCCGTGTCGGGCCGGCAACGTCCGGGTCACCATCAGCTTCGGGATCGCAGAGGGCGCAGCCACCTGCACGCTCGACGACGTGCTCGCCGCGGCCGACGATCGGCTGCTCGTCGCGAAGGCCGCAGCCCACCGCACCATCACGCTGCAACCCGGCGGCTGGTCCGCTCCCGCCGGCTGGCCCTCGGCGGGGCGTCGCGTCGGGTCCGACGGGCGCTCCTCAGATGTCCGCCCGCCCCTCGCACCGGCACGAGCCGGTCCACTCACGTCTGCCTAGGACCTGCGGCGGGTACCGGTGACCGAACCCGCCCAGGGTCGGGTGACCCGCACGAGGAAGAGGACGCGTTGACGAAGGATTCGACCATGGCGCGGCGCCAGGCCGGGAGCTGAACCATGCCTGAGCCTCTGACCTACACGCCGGGAAGAGTTTGGGCACCAACGCCTCAAGTTCTGGAGCTGATTGCCGATGATTGTTCGGGCGCGGATCCCACAGCGGTGGCGCTCCAACGGCAGCCGAACGGCTGGTGGGCGCCACCGCAACCAATCGAGCCGTCGACCCGGTACAGCTTCCGGGTCGACGGCGACGTACTTGCGGACCCCGCGTCCCGCTGGCAGCCCAACGGCATCGACGGCCCCTCGGCCGTCGATGACCCGGGTGCCTTCGCCTGGACCGACGCCGGATTCGCTCCGCCGCCGTGGAACACCGCCGTCATCTACGAACTCCACCTGGGCACCTTCAGCGGTTCCGGCGACGCTGCCGGCGCTGTCGATCACCTCGGCCACCTCGTCGACCTCGGGGTGACCCACGTCGAGATCATGCCGCTCGGTACCTACGGCGGTCGCTGGGGGTGGGGCTACGACGGGGTGTTCTGGTCGGCCCCGCACCACACCTACGGCGAACCCGATGACATCCGACGACTGATCGACGCCTGCCACGGTCACGGTCTCGGCGTGATCATCGACGTCGTCTACAACCACCTCGGCCCGGTGGGCAACGTTCTGGCGCGATTCGGGCCGTACTTCACCGAGCAGCACCACACCCCGTGGGGTTCGGCCATCAACCTCGACCAGGAGGGCTCCGATGGCGTTCGGCATCGCATCCTCTCCGACGCCACCATGTGGCTGCGCGACTACCACGCCGACGGCCTCCGCCTCGATGCCGTCCACGCCCTCATCGACGACTCGACGCCGCATCTGCTCGCCGAGCTGGGTGCTGCGGCGGACGCGTTGGCCGCCCAGCAGGACCGCGAGATCGTGCTCATCGCCGAGACCGACCTGCACGACCCGACGCCGGTGACGTCGCGAGTCGACGGGGGCTACGGGCTCGGAGCCCAGTGGGCCGATGACCTCCACCACGCGGTGCATGTGGCGCTGACCGGTGAGAGCACCGGCTACTACGGCGAGTACCAAGCACCGGGGCTGATCGCCGAAGCCCTCAACTCGGTTCATACCCAGGGCCGGCCTGTCGGGGACCTTCCCCGCGAACGGTTCGTGGTCTCGTTGCAGAACCACGATCAGATCGGGAACCGGCCAGCGGGGGACCGGCTCCACCACTCGGTTGGTTCCGAAATGGTGCGGGCGGCCGCGACCCTGTTCCTGTTGGCGCCGACCACGCCGATGATCTTCCAGGGCGAGGAGTGGGCGGCGTCGTCACCGTTCCCATACTTCGCCGATCACACCGGAGAGCTGGCCGACGCCATCCGCGAGGGCCGCGAGCGCGAGTTCGCCTGGACCGAGACCGACGATGGCCCGGAGCTTCCCGATGCCCTCGCCGAGGCCACCTACCGTTCGGCTGCGCTCGACTGGGACGAACTCGGTGACGGCGAGCACCTCGCCACCCTCGACTGGTACCGCGAACTCCTGGCGCTTCGACGCGACCACCCCGAGCTGGGGGCTTCGACGCCGATCAGCGCCACCCAGGATGACAACGCGGTGGTGACCGCGCAGCGCGGCGCATTCACCATTGTCGCCAACCTGAGCACCGCCACCGCCGCGCAGGCGGAGGGGCACATCGTCGCTTTCACCGGGGCCGTTGCCGCCGACGCCACCGGCATCGTGGTCATCGGCCCGCAGTCCGCGGTCGTCTTGAGCCATCCTTGATAGCTATGACTGAACCGTCGCCGGCTGAGGCCGTGCTCGAACACATCGGCGTCGGCACCGACATCATCGTGCCGATGGCCAACGGCGAACCGATGGCGCTCCTCGATGCTGTCGAGGCCAACGCGTCGAACCTGCGCGGCGTGCGGGTGCATCAGATGCACGCGCTCCATGACCGTGACTACCTCGACGGACGGTGGGGAGACAACCTGCGCCACATCTCCTACTTCCTGTCGCCGGTCACCCGCAAGCGGTTCGCGCTCGGTCAGGTGGAGCTGGTGCCGAACAACTTCAGCGAGGTGCCCAAGATCCTCAGCGCCCGCTGTCCTGATCCGTTGGTGCTCGCCGCAGTGTCGCCGCCGGACCGCCACGGATACTTCTCCCTCGGCACCAACGCCGACTACGTCAGCCACCTCATCGGCTCGGCCCGCTTCTTCGTCGAGGCCAACCCCGAGATGCCCCGCACCTTTGGCCGCAACCAGCTGCACATGAGCCAAGTGGTGGGGTGGACCGAGCGCACGTCACCCCTGGTCGAGGTGCCGCCGGCGCCGCCCGGCGAGCTCGACCTGGCGATCGCCACGGCGATTGCGGAGCGCATCGTCGATGGTTCGACCATCCAGACCGGCATAGGCGCCATCCCCAATGCCATCCTCGCCTCGCTCTCGGGCCACCGGAACCTGGGCATACACACTGAATTGATCAGTGACGGGATCGTCGACCTGGTCGAGGCCGGCGTGGTCAACGGTGTGGCCAAGCATCTCAACCGCACCAAGACCGTGGGCACCTTCGCCCTCGGCACCCAACGGCTGTACGAGTTCCTGGCGGACAACGCCGCCGTCGAACTGTGGCCCGTCGACTACGTGAACGATCCCCGGATCATCGCCCGCGAGCCCGACTTCGTCTCGATCAACGCCACCGTCGAGGTCGACCTTTTGGGGCAGTGCGCGTCGGAAACCATTGGGGGCGCCTACTGGTCGTCCTCGGGCGGCCAGGCTGACTTCGCCCGCGGCGCCATGTTCTCCGAGAGAGGGCAGGGATTCATCGTGCTGCGCTCCACGGCCAAGGCCGACACGGTGTCGCGAATCGTGGGGCGGCTGGACGCCGGCACCGTGGTGACCACGCTCAAGAACACGGTCGACAAGGTGGTGACCGAATGGGGCGTCGCGGAGCTGCGCGGCCGCACCATCCGCGAACGGGCGACGGCGCTCATTGCCATTGCGCATCCCGCCCACCGCGACTCGCTCGAGGCCGAGGGGCGCGCGCTCGGTTATCTCTGATCGGTTCTAGATCTGCACCGATCGGGTATCGGGGGACCGTGATACGTCGAACCCAACCCCGTGGATCCGACCTCGTTCGGGTTTCCTTCTCACTGCCCCTCGCCGAGACCCCCGACACCGTTTCGGTCGTCGGCGACTTCAACGACTGGGACCCAGCCACGCACCAGCTGCGCAAGCGCAGCAATGGCACCCGGTCGGTGACGATCGACCTCACCAAGGGTGAGACCTACGCCTTCAAGTACCTCGGCGCCGACGGCCAATGGCTCACCGAGCCCGAGGCCGACGCTGCTCTCAACGAGTGGGGTGAGCACAACTCGCTTCTTGAGCTATGACCATCGCGGCCACGACTGACCGCAACGACGTCCTCCCTACCGCCGCCATGAGTGAGACGGCACCACCGCGGGTGGCCATCGAGGTCGTCCGTCCCGTCGTCGACCAAGGGCGCTTCGCCGCCAAGGCATCGGTGGCCGAGCCGGTGACCGTCGTCGCCGATGTGTTCGCCGACGGTCACGAGCGGCTCGCTGCGGCCGCCACCTTCCGCCAGAGCGTCACCGGTACCGAGGTCACGGTGCCACTCGTTGCGGTGGGCAATGACCGCTGGAGCGCCCAAGCGGTGCTCGACGAGGTCGGTCCCTGGACATTCACCGTCGTGGGCTGGATCGATCCCTGGGAGTACTGGCGCCACTCGATCCTGGCCCGCCACGAGGCCGGCCTCGACATTTCAGTCGAGCTCGGCGATGGGCTCGGGCTCTTGGAGCGCGCCGGTCAGGCCGGCGATCCGGTCGAGCGACTGCGCGGCGCCGACGTTTCGGTCGCGCTCGACGACAATCTGGCCGCCACCATGGCGTCGTGGGCGTCGACGCTCGACGGCCTCGCCGTCAGCGCGGCGTACCCGCTGCACGTCGCCCGGGCCCGGGCCGCGCACGGCGCCTGGTACGAACTGTTTCCCCGTTCGCTCGCCGATGGTGGCGAAACGGCCAACCCTGATACCCGCAGCCACGGCACGCTGGTCGACCTCGTCGACCGGCTCGACTACGTCGCAGATCTCGGCTTCCAGGTGCTCTACCTCCCGCCGATCCATCCCATTGGGCTGACGGCGCGCAAGGGGCCGGAGAACTCGCTGGTGGCCGGTCCGCACGACCCGGGCAGCCCCTGGGCCATCGGCGGATCCGCCGGCGGGCACACCGCCATCCATCCCGATCTCGGAACCTTCGGCGACTTCGACCGGGTCGTCGCCCGCGCCGACGAACTCGGCCTCGAGATCGCCCTCGACCTCGCCTTCCAATGTGCCCCCGAGCACCCCTGGGTCACCGAACACCCCGACTGGTTCGCCCACCGATCCGACGGGTCCATCCGCACCGCCGAGAACCCGCCGAAGCGCTACGAGGACATCTACCCGATCGACTTCACCACCGACGACTGGCAAGCCCTGTGGGCGGAGCTCGCCAACGTCGTGCGCTGCTGGGTGTCTCACGGAGTGCGTATCTTTCGCGTCGACAACCCCCACACCAAGCCGTTCGCCTTCTGGGAATGGATGATCGCCGAGATCCGGTCAGAAACCCCCGACGTCATCTTCCTCGCCGAGGCGTTCACCCGGCCCCGAGTCGCCGAACGGCTGGGCAAGCTCGGCTTCGACCAGAGCTACGGATACTTCACCTGGAAGCGCGAAGCCTGGGAGCTGACCGAGTACTTCGGTGATATGTCCAAGCGAACCCTCGACTACCTGCGTACCAATGTCTGGCCCAACACCCCTGACATCCTCACCGATCAGCTGCAGTCCGGCGGCCGGGCGATGTTCGAGGCCCGACTCATCCTGGCCTCGATGATCTCGGCCAACTGGGGGGTGTACGGCCCCGCCTACGAACTGGGCGAGTCGGCTGCGGTTCGCACGCCCGGTGAGGACTACGCCCGCTCGGAGAAGTACGAGGTGCGGCACTGGGAGCTCACCCATCCCGACAGCCTCGCTCCGCTCATGCGGCGCCTCAACATCATTCGCAGTCACCACCCGGCGCTGCACACCGATCAATACCGGGTGCTGCACCCGTGTGACGATCCGGGGCTCTTCTGCTTCTCCAAACAGAACCATGACCGTAGCGACACGGTCATCGTGATCGTCAACGTCGCCGCCGACATGCACCGCTCGGGCCTCGTTCACCTCAACCTCGAGGCCCTCGGCCTCGAGGCCGACCAACCCTTCGACGTCGAGGACCTCCTCGCGGACGCCACCTATCACTGGCAAGGAAGCGACAACTACGTGTCTCTCGATCCCCATGGCCCCATTGCCCACATCCTGCGGGTTGTCCGATGAAGGGCGGCTCCATCGTCAGCACCGAGCCACCCGGCGGGCAGTCCACACCAGCGAAGTCGGCGGCAGCGAAGTCGACGGCAGCGAAGTCGGCGGACCGCCGGCGAACGCCGGCCTCGACCATGGCGACCGATCCCGACTGGTACCGCAGCGGCGTCATCTACGAGATGCATGTCCGGGCGTTCGCCGACAGCAACGGCGATGGCATCGGTGACTTCACCGGTCTGACGTCGCGACTCGACTACATCGCCGACCTCGGCGTCACGGCCATCTGGCTGCTGCCGTTCTATCCCTCGCCGGGGCGCGACGACGGCTACGACATCGCCGACTACATGTCGGTCAACCCCGACTACGGAACCCTCGCAGCGTTCCGCAAGTTCCTCAAAGCGGCGCACGATCGCGATATCCGGGTCATCACCGAACTGGTCGTCAACCACACCTCGGACCAGCACCCCTGGTTCCAGCGGGCCCGCAACGCGGCCAAGGGGTCGCGCTACCGCAACTTCTATACGTGGTCCGATGACGCCACCGAGTTCGCCGAGGCCCGCATCATCTTCTCGGACACCGAGACCTCCAACTGGACCTGGGACCCGGTCGCCGAGCAGTACTACTGGCACCGATTCTTTTCCCATCAGCCCGACCTCAACTACGAGAACCCCGAGGTGCAGACCGCCATCACCAAGGTGGTCGACTTCTGGTTGGGAATGGGCGTGGACGGTCTCCGCCTCGACGCCGTGCCCTACCTCTACCAACGCGAGGGCACCAACTGCGAGAACCTGCCCGAGACTCACTCGTTCCTGCGCAAGCTGCGCAGCCACGTCGATACCAACCACCCCGGGTCGATGCTGTTGGCCGAGGCGAACCAGTGGCCCGAGGACGCTGCGGAGTACTTCGGCAAGGGCGACGAATGCCACATGAACTTCCACTTCCCGCTCATGCCGCGAATGTTCATGGCGCTGCAGATGGAGCACCGCACGCCGATCGTCGACATCTTGGAACAGACCCCCGATGTGCCCGACGGCTGCCAGTGGGCCACGTTCCTGCGCAACCACGACGAGCTGACGCTCGAGATGGTGACCGACGAGGAGCGCGACTACATGTACCGCGCCTACGCCAACGATCCGCAGATGCGCATCAATGTGGGCATCCGGCGCCGCCTCGCCCCGCTGTTGGGCAACGATCGTCGCCGTATCGAGCTCCTGAACGCCCTGCTCTATTCGCTACCCGGCACCCCCGTGCTCTACTACGGCGACGAGCTGGGGCTCGGCGACAACGTCTACCTCGGTGACCGCGACGGGGTACGCACGCCCATGCAGTGGAGCCCCGACCGTAACGCCGGGTTCTCCACCGCATCTCCGCACCGCCTGTACCTGCCTCTGGTCGTCGAGCCCGGCTACCACTACGAGAACGTCAACGTCGAAGCCCAGTCGAGCAACCCCTCGTCGCTCTTGTGGTGGATGAGCCAGCTCATCTCGCTGCGCAAGCAGTACAAGGTGCTCGGCCAGGGTTCGCTGAAGTTCCTCGACCCCGAGAACCACCGGGTGGTCGCGCTGATGCGCGAGCTCGATGGTGAAGCGCCCTTCCTGATGGTCGCCAACCTGTCGCGCCAAGCTCAGCCCGTCGAACTCGATCTGTCGATGTTCGCCGGGTATCGGCCCCGAGAGGTGTTCGGCGCCACGCCGTTCCCGCCCATCGGCGAGCTGCCCTACTTCCTCACCCTTGCCCCGTACGGCTTCTACTGGTTCTCGCTCGAGGCCGACGACACGCTCGAGGGCGGCGACGGCGGCCCCGCAGAGCGCCCGACGTTGTCGAAGACGTGGCCGGCGGCCATCGAGAGCGACAAGTCCGGACTCGATGCCGCCATTTCGAAGTTCGTCGCCCGCAGCCGCTGGTTCGCCGGCCGCTCTCGCGGCTTCAGATCGGCAACGGTGGCCGACATGGTGCCGCTGCGCGGTCACGGTTCCCCCACGTTGTTGGTCGTCGACGTCAAGCACGCCGACGGCAGCACCGACGCCTACTACGTGCCGGTGATCGCCGAGGCGAACGTTGTGTCGCCCGCAGCAGTCGTAGCCGACCTCCCCGACGGAACGTTCCTCGTCGATGCCATGGCCAGCAGTGAGGGCATCATTGCGCTGGCCGAGGCGGCCAACCGCAAGCGCACGCGTGGTCGCAAGGTCGAACTACGGGGCTCGTCGAGTACCGCGTTGCGCTCGGCGTTGCAGACCGATATCACGGCCCGGTGGGCCGGTCGCGAGCAGACCAACAGCACTGCCTTCGTGGGCGATGTGGCCGCGCTCAAGCTGGTGCGACGCGCCGACGAGGGCCTCAACCCCGAACTCGAACTCGGGCGCTACCTCACCGATGTCGCCCATTTCGAGCACGCTCCGCCCATCGTCGGCTCTCTCGAACTCTCGGTCGCCACGGCGGCGCCCCGCACCGTGGCGGTGCTCACCGAGCTCGTCGCCCACGACGACGACGCCTGGACCGAGGTCGGCGATGAGCTGGCCCGGTTCTTCGATCGGGCCATCGGCCTCGGCCACCGCCCGCCGCCGTACGACGAGCACGACATCGCATCGGAGGTGCTCGGTGTGGCGCCGATGGACGCCGCCCGCCTCGGCGAGCGCACCGCCGAGCTGCACCTTGCCCTCGCCGAAGCCCGTACCGAGGAACTCCGTCCCGAGACGCTGGGCCGTCACGACCGCCGCTCGCTGGCCCAGAGCATTCGCAGCCAGGTCACGGCGTCGATGAGCGGGCTGCGTCAAGCCCGCAAGACGCTCGACGACGAGACCTTGGCGTTGGCCGAGACCGTGCTGGGGGGCCAATCGCTATTGACCGGTTCGCTGACCGAGCTCATCGCCGCCGAGCAGGCCGGCAGTCGCTTGCGCATCCACGGCGACCTGCACCTGGGCCAGATCCTGGTGTGCGGGGACCGGTACATCTTCATCGACTTCGAGGGTGAGCCGGCCCGGCCGATCAGCCAGCGCCGCATCAAGCGTTCGCCCATGGTCGATGTCGCCGGCATGTTGCGCTCCTACGCCTACGCCGGTGACTCGGCCGCCCGGGTGGTGGTGCAACGTGGCGGCACCCACGGCTGGAGTCTCGACGACCTCGAGGCCTGGTCGCAGTGGTGGTCGGACTCGGTCAGCACCGCCTTCCTCGGCGGGTATCGCGACGTGATCACCAACGGCGCAACGTCCTCTCGCTCGGCTGCGGCCACGAACGGATCGGGTCCGGCGCCGGCCGTGCCCAGGGGCCTCGTCCCCGAGGCCCCCGCCACCTTCGACCTGCTGCTGCGATGCTGCCTCATCGAGAAGGCTGCCTACGAGCTCACCTACGAATTGAACCATCGACCGGACTGGGCGCCCATCCCACTGCGCGGCCTGGCGCGACTCATCGAAGACCTACGAGGACAATGAACATGATCGAACCCGTGACCGTTCGAACCAGCGAGGGCGAGCTGGGAGAGCTCGACCTCTACCTGCTCGCCGAGGGGACGCACCGCCGTCTGCACCACGTTCTCGGAGCCCACTGCATCATCGACAACGACGGCAACGAGCTGGGCGTGAGCTTCGCCGTGTGGGCGCCCAATGCCCGATCGATCGAGGTGGTCGCCACCGATGGTGGTCGCCGCGAGAGTCGCCAACTCGATCTGGTGCTCGGCTCGGGAGTGTGGCAGGGCACCCTGGGTGACGCCCGCTCGGGCGACATCTACTTCTTCCGGATCACCGATTCCGACGGATCGGTCGTTGACCGTAGCGATCCGCTCGCGGCGCGCAGCGAAGTGTTGCCGGGCCGCCGCTCGGTGGTCGACCTCCCCGGGCACCCGTGGGCCGACGGCAATTGGCTCGCCAACCGCGGCAAGCTGCTGGCATCGGCGCCAATGTCCACCTACGAGGTGCACCTGGGCTCGTGGGGGCGGACGCTGTCCACCGAGGGGCGGTTCCCCACCTACCGCGAGCTGGCCGGGCCACTGGCCGATCACGTCAACGCCCACGGCTTCTCCCACGTCGAACTGCTGCCCGTCATGGAGCACCCGTTCTACGGCTCCTGGGGCTACCAGTCGACCGGCTACTTCAGCCCCACGTCGCGCTTTGGCGGCCCCGACGACCTGAAGTTCATGATCGACCATCTGCACCGGGAGGGGATCGGCGTCATCCTCGACTGGGTGCCGTCGCACTTCGCCACCGACCCCGACGCTCTCGTGCGGTTCGACGGCACCCATCTCTATGAGCACGCCGATCCCCGCCAGGGCCATCATCCCGACTGGGGGAGTGCCATCTTCAACTACGGGCGCAACGAGGTACGGGCGTTCCTCATCTCGAGCGCCATCTCGTGGCTCGAGCGCTATCACGCCGACGGGCTACGGGTGGATGCCGTGGCGTCGATGCTGTACCTCGACTACTCGCGCAAGGCCGGCGAATGGGTGCCCAACGCCGAGGGCGGACGCGAGAACCTCGACGCCGTCGCCTTCCTACGCGAGTTCAACGACGCCGTGCACCAGGAGTACCCCGACGTGCTCACCATCGCCGAGGAGTCGACGGCCTGGCCGGGCGTCACCACTGCGACCAACGAGGGCGGCCTGGGCTTCGACCTGAAGTGGGACATGGGTTGGATGCACGACACGCTCGAGTACGTGGCCCGTGAGCCGCTCTACCGGCGTTGGCATCACAACGAGCTGACCTTCCGATCCATCTACGCCAACACCGAGCGGTTCGTGCTGCCGTTGTCCCACGACGAGGTCGTGCATGGCAAGGGCACCCTGTTGACCAAGCAGCCGGGCGACGCCTGGCAGCGCTTCGCCAATCTCAAGACCCTGTTCGGCTACCAGTGGACCACGCCGGGTTCGCCGCTGCTGTTCATGGGCGGCGAGATGGCGGTCGAGCGCGAGTGGAACCACGAGGCCACACTCGACTGGTCGCTCCACGACGCTCCCGGTCACGTCGGCGTGCGGCGCTGGGTTGCGGCGCTCAATACGCTGGCGAAAGCCGAACCGGCGATGTGGCGGCTCGACGAAAGCCCCGACGGCTTCGAGTGGGTGATCGCCGATGACGCCGATCAGAGCGTGCTGGCCTACCTGCGATTCGGCAATGACCATGACCGGCCGTTGCTGGTCGTGGCCAACTTCACTGCGGAGGTGCGTTACGACTATCGCATCGGTGTGCCGACGGCGCAGCGGTGGGTCGAGGTACTCAACAGCGACTCTGCCATTTTCGAGGGCAGCGGCGTGGGGACGAGCGACCCCCAGGTTGCCGACGTCGCCGGATCGCACGGGCGCTCCCATTCTCTGTCGCTCACGTTGCCGCCGCTGGCGGTGGTGATCATCGCTCCCGAGGTGTAGCGGCGGGTTTGGCTCCGGGCGAGACGGGGTACTGCGGTGCCATGACCGCCACCATCGACCGGCACACCACGGGGCCCGATGGGGCCGACCGGCTCAGCCGATCCGACCAAGGCGACCCACACGAAACGACGAGAGCCCACTCATGGTGGGCTCTCGTCGCGTTCGTGGGCGTGGCCGAAGCCGCCGGGCTCGTCGGCCTCCCGTTCGCCGACACGAGTTCGGGGTCGTGGTACGCACAGCTGGAAAAGCCAGGGTTCAACCCGCCGTCGTGGTTGTTCGGTCCAACGTGGGCCGTGCTGTACCTGGCCATCGGGGTCGCGGCATGGATGGTATGGCGCCACCCGGCGTCTCGTTCCCGCACGCTTGCGCTGCGGTGGTGGGCGGCACAGCTGGCGCTCAACGCGGCGTGGACCCCGGTGTTCTTCGGGGCCCACGCAGCATTGCCGGCGCTCATCGAGATCGTCGTGACGCTGTTGGTGATCATCGCCACGACCGGTGCCTTCGGCCAGGTCGACCGTCGAGCCTCGCAACTGCTGTTGCCCTACCTGGCGTGGGTCACCTTCGCCGCCCTGCTCAACGGTGCCATCGCCGCGCTCAACTGAGCGGTTCAGAGCGGATCAGCGTTCCTGGCTCTACTCGCTGAACAGGGCCAGGTCGAGCGGGGCCCGCTTGGTGCGCTTGAGCTCGGAGAATCCTTCGAAGTCGGCGAACGTGCGAAGCGCGTCGTAGAAGGCGAGTGAGCGCTCGTCGTCGGGAACCGAGCTGATGACCGGGCCGAACAGCGAGTTGCCGTGGGGTGGGTCGAAGGTGATGATCGGCGTGCCGACATCGGGGCCGGTGCGGGCGAAGGCAGCATCGCTCTCGGCGCGGATCACGACGTCGTAGCTGACGTCGTCCTTGGCGTCGAGCAGGTCGGCGGGAAGACCGACCGACTCGATGATTGCGGCCGGATCGGTGTTGTCGGCGGCGTCGCCGAAGCGGTCCCACATGTCCTTGTCGGACGTCGTGTTCCAGAACTGGTTGCCGTAGGCCTCGTACAGCTTGGCGACGGCGTCGTTGCCGAAGCGCTCGCGGGCGGCGGCGCAGATGCGGTGGAACTCAAGGCCGCGCTGCTGGGCGTGCTTCATGGTGTCGGGGGTTTCGGCGTTGGACTCGTTGATGAACTTGAGCGAGATGAATCGCCACCCCACCTTGATGCCCCGAAGTTCGATGATGCGACGCGTCCATACCGACGTCTGCCAGGCGAAG
>Ga0105047_10007397_pt1 | contig 18493 bp, 16 predicted proteins | sample MAT04_FD_78384 | JGI IMG/M metagenome (GOLD analysis project Ga0105047, IMG submission 78384) | Freshwater microbial communities from Lake Fryxell liftoff mats and glacier meltwater in Antarctica - MAT-04 (megahit assembly) | ecosystem: Environmental > Aquatic > Freshwater > Ice > Liftoff... | reverse complement strand
TAAAATCAATGTCCGGATTTGGGTTTTTGAAGTGAAGGTTTGGTGGCACCTCGCCGTGATGAAGAAGGAGGGCCGTTTTGATGACCCCTGCAATTCCGGACCCGGCTTCGAGGTGGCCGATGTTGGTTTTGACCGATCCAAGGAGACATTCCTTCGATGTGCGGTTTTCTCCAATGACAGCGCCAATGGCACCAGCTTCAATGGGGTCACCCACCGAGGTGCCGGTCCCATGGGCCTCCATATAATCGATATCCAGAGGGTTGACCCCGGCTTCGCGACAGGCCGCTCGAATCAGTTTCTGCTGAGACTTAGATCCCGGCACGGTGAGGCTGCTGGTTTTGCCATCCTGATTCACCGCGGTGCCTCGAATCACACAATAAATCCGGTCTCCATCAGCTTGTGCGACTGAGAGGGGCTTCAGAACAATCACACCCGCCCCTTCCGCGCGAACAAAACCATTCCCACTCGCATCAAAGGCTTTGCAGCGTCCATCCGGGGACAACATGGACATTCTGCTGAATCCGATAAATGTGTCCGGGTTCAGGATGGCATTAACGCCACCTGCCAGCGCCGTGGTGCATTCCCCATTTCGCAGGCTTTTGCAAGCGAGGTGCAGAGCCACAAGCGAAGACGAACACGCGGTATCGACCACAAGACTTGGTCCGTGCAAATTAAACAAATAGGAGATGCGGTTGGCCGCGATGCTCAAAACCGAACCGGTCGTGGTATGGGTTTCAATGGTTGTTTTATTTCGGAAACTGGATTGCAGTCGCCAATAATCAAAGGTTGAAATGCCGACAAAGACCCCGGTGTTGGTTCCGGATGCAGCATCGGCAACAAAACCGGCGTCCTCGAGCGACTCCCAGGCCGTCTCAAGCAGCAGCCTCTGCTGAGGGTCCATCAGCGCCGCTTCGCGGGGCGAAATCCCAAAAAAGGCCGCATCAAACTGGTCGATTCCCTCAATAAAACCACCCCAACGGGAATTCGTTTTTCCCGGGAGCCCGGCTTGAGGATCGTAAAATGTGTCAGCGTTCCACCGGTCAAGAGGGATTTCCGTGATCGCGTCAACCCCACCAAGAAGCATCTTCCAGAAGGCCTCCGGTCCATGACCTCCCCCCGGAAAGCGGCAACCAATCCCGGTGATCGCAATCGGTTCAGAGATTTTCATCAGATGGGTTTTAGTCGCTCCGTCGAGTAATTGCATCAGTTTTTGGTTCCATTCCTCAAGAACGCTGAAAGTTGAATTTGTTTCCCATTCACAACATTCCATCCCCTCTGCGAGGATATCTGCCGGAACCCCTTGGGAGGCAGTTCAATCTCCCCGGCATGGTCCTCATTAACAATCAGGGTTTTTGGGCCTGACCCGCTCAACCATTTCTCCAAAGATAAGGGGTCATAAATAAAATACAACTGTCGAGCCCCAAGATAAAAGTGCATGCCGGGTTCTCGCCAACCATAGGTCGCGACTTCAGCGTCAATGGGAATTTGATTCTGAACGTCACGGGCCAGAGTTTGAGCAGGTTTGGCATGCCCTTCTAAAACCGGAAGAACAAAAACCCCCAATACCAGCAGAAAAACCAACACCGCCACCGCATGGATCTTTGCTGCCATTTGGATCTGCCCACGCCAAAAACAAAAACCCAGCACAGGCAGCAGCCCAAGCGCCAGGAGCCCGATAACTGCTCCCCCGACCCGGAAGGCTGAAACGGCTGGCCAGAACCACGGAAGCGCAACCAAGGCCAAGCCGAGAAGTAGCCCCGGAATCCCAAAGATCAAAAAGGAAACGCGCATTCGCCGAGTAAGCAGCTTTGTGCTGGCGCAGTCGCCACTTGCCGCAAGTGCCGATGCCACCATAATAGCCAGCCAAGGAAAGACGGGCTGAATGTAATGCGGAAGCTTTGAAACGAGCAGGGTCATGAGAATCATCGTGGGAAGAATCATCCCCGTCAAAAGCGTCTTCAATCCCTGGGGTCCCCTCGCCCAATCATGCGCATTTGTCGGCAAATGGTCGCTGTGGAAGGAGCCCGGCACCATGGGCAGATACATCGTCCACGGCAGGAAACCAAGGGCAAGAACCACGGGGTAGTAGGGCAAATGGAGGAGGAAGGGAAGAAAACCTTCTCCGCCATGATTCTCCATGGCACTGAACATGTATTTGGGTAATCCCTCGGCGATTGCAATGCGCCAGAATTCTCCGCTTGTCGCAAGATTCGCCGGGATTCCCCATGCCAGAAAAATCAGGACCCCCAGAGCGGCCGCGCAGGTTAACCGAAGCGCAAATGGCCCTGCCTGAGACCGCCCACGGGCCAACACGAGCGTTGCCGCAATGGACAAAATCGGGACAGCCAAACCCACAGGGCCTTTTGTCAACATCGCCAGCCCAATCGCTGCCCCCATAACCGGAACGTGCCATTTTCGGGGACCATGGAGCCACGCGTGCACAAAGACTCCTTCGGCCATCAGAACAAATGCCAGAAGGGTTGCATCGGTCGTGGCGGCGACCCCGTTTAAAACCAGAATGGGACTGGTCGCGGCAATGATTGCTGCCATGCGCCCCGATCCAAGGAACTGCCTGGCAATCAGGCCAGTTATTACACAAACCCCCAGCAAGGCCAGGGTGGAGATCAAGCGGACCGCCAACTCTGTCGGTCCCAGCACTTCTATCGATGCCGCCATCAACCAATAAACCAACACTGGCTTGAAGGGCCGGAGCTCATGGTTGAATGTTGGATAGAGCCAGTTGCCGGAATTGCTCATCTCAAGGGCAGCTGTCGCATAGCGTGCTTCATCCCGATCCCACAAGGTGGATTGCGATGCGAGGAACAACCACAAAGCCCAAACGCAAAGGCAGACGATCAGAACAACAGCTAACTTGCGTCTTCTCGCGGTCTCGAAGGGCATGCGGATTATTGCGGGCTTGGCACGCACTCTGCAACGGGGAAGATTATTTCAATTGGCATGGCAACCATCGGCCAAGAAGTTCCACTACCCAAGCCATCGAGGGCAAACCCAGACTCCCAAGGGCTCTTCCAAATCCCAATTCTTTCTCAGACCGGGCAAGGGTCCAAGTGCCAGATCTCGCTGGCGTATTGGGAGATGGTTCGGTCACTGGAAAATTTGCCCATCCTCGCCGTGTTGAGGATCGCCATCTTGGCCCAACGCTTTTTATCCAGAAAGGCCTCGTTGACTTTTTCCTGGGCATCGCTGTAAGAGCGGAAATCTGCCAAACAGAGAAAGGGATCGCTGTAGTAAAGATTGTCGCGAAGGGGGGTCAGCACCCCAGGCGCTTCATCGGGTGTGAAAAAATTCGAGCCAACCCAATCCACCACCGCCTTCAGTTCCTCATCCGCTTCATAAAACTCCTGCGGTTTGTAGCCCTTGGCAAAGAGGGCATGAACCTCTTCCACCGTCATTCCAAAGATAAAGATATTTTCCGGTCCGACTTCCTCGCGAATTTCCACATTGGCGCCGTCCAGCGTGCCAATCGTGAGGGCGCCATTCAGAGACAGCTTCATGTTTCCCGTGCCGGAAGCTTCTTTGCCGGCTGTGGAAATTTGCTCTGACAAATCAGCGGCAGGTACAATGCGCTGCGCGAGGGAAACCCGGTAGTTCGGCAGAAAAACAACTTTGAGTTTCCCTTTGATGCGAACATCAGAGTTGATTTTCGAACCCACCGCGTTGATGGCTTTGATAATGAGTTTGGCAATGTCATAACCCGGTGCCGCCTTGGCGGCAAAAATGAACACACGGGGTGCGATCTCTAAGTCAGGGTTTTGCAGGAGCCTGCGATAAAGCGCCAAAATATGCAGCAGATCAAGGTGCTGACGTTTGTATTCATGCAGGCGCTTGATCTGAACATCAAACATGGCCGAGGGATCCACTTCGACCCCACACTCGTCACGAATAATCCGCGCGAGGTCCACTTTGTTAGCGTGTTTAACGGCCATGAATTCCTCCTGAAATTGTGCATCATCGGCGAAAGCCTCCAGAGCACGCAGCTTGCTCAGATCTTTTTGCCAGTCGGTGCCAATGCGTAAGGAAATCAGATTGGAAAGCCGGGGATTGCAGGCCAACAACCACCGGCGGGGGGTGATGCCATTGGTCTTGTTGTTGAATTTGCCGGGAAAAAAGGTGTCAAATTCCGGAAACAGATCGGAGCGGAGCAGGCGGGTGTGGAGCTCCGCGACACCATTCACGGAATAGCTGCCCACTACCGCAAGGTGAGCCATGCGGACCATCTGAGTGCCCCCTTCTTCAATCAGCGAGAGCACCTGCTTTTTTTGAAGATCTCCGGGCCACATTTTTTCGACCTGCTCCAGGTGATGTTTGTTAATTTCAAAAATGATTTGTAAGTGCCGGGGAAGAACCTTGTGAAAAAGCCCGACACTCCAACGCTCCAGAGCCTCCGGCAGCAGGGTGTGATTTGTGTAAGCGAAGGTGCGTGTGACCAATTTCCATGCCGTGTCCCATGGCATCCCAAACTCATCATGCAAAATGCGTTGAAGCTCGGGGATGGCCACCGACGGATGGGTGTCGTTGAGTTGAATAGCCACCTTCTCGGGAAAGTCATTCCAGTCCTCATTGTTTTTGCGGAATCTGCGAATGATATCCTGCAGGGAACAAGCCACAAAAAAGTATTGTTGCACGAGCCTCAATTCCTTGCCGCTTTCTGTTTTATCATTCGGATAAAGCACTTTGGAAATTGTTTCGCTGAGGTTTTTTTCGCGAACTGCCTCCTCGTAGCCGCCACGGTTAAAGGCATCAAAATCAAAATCCGTGTGCGCCCGCGACTCCCAGAGCCTCAAAAAATTGACCGTATTTGTGCCGAAGCCGGGAACCGGGATATCGAAAGGAAGCCCGACAACCCGCTTCGTGCCCGTCCACTTGGGCACGGAATTTCCAAGACCATCAAAGACATTTTCGACATGACCATAAACCTGGATTTCGGTGGCATGTTCGGGACGAACAATTTCCCAGGGCGTGCCGAATTGCATCCAGGCGTCAGGAGTCTCCACCTGATATCCGTTCCGAAATTCTTGCTTGAAAAGCCCAAACTGATAATGAATCCCATAACCCACCGCCGGCAGGTCGAGCGTTGCCAAGGAATCAAGAAAACAAGCCGCAAGACGACCGAGGCCGCCATTACCAAGCGCCATATCGTATTCTTCACTGCGAATCTCCTCGTAATCGAGCCCCAGTTCCTCCAGTGCCTTCACCATATCATCATGCACGCCGACGCTGTAGAGGCTGTTTGAAAACAAGCGTCCCATCAAAAATTCCAAGGACAAATAATAAACGCGCTTCACATTCCCGTTAAAATGATCCGCCTGGGTGGCCATCATGCGCTCCACAATCAGATTCTGTGCAGCCTTAGAGGTTGCCAGCCACCAGTCGCGCTTGGTCGCCGTCGCAGGGTCTCTGGCGAGGCTGAATTTGAGGTGGCTGAGAATGAGTGCTTTCAGACCGGAAACCGAGGTATCAAGGGTGCTGTGGAAATCAGAGGTGTTCGACATGGGTGCAGATATTTATGTGAGTTCGCCGGATTACCAGCAATTTCCGAGCCGATGTTGAGCTATGCCATTCTTAATAACCTCAAATTTTCGCTCACAGGCTTGCGAAACCCCAGCGCAGAATCTTTTCCGCATCATCAAAGATATCTTGGGTCCGACTGCCAATTTGCACAAAAATGAGATCCCGCCCACCGACAGAAGCACTCGCCACCAGGCAACGACCAGAGGCAATGGTGTATCCCGTTTTCATACCATTCACCGCAAGATACCTGCCAAGCAGCTTGTTGGTGTTTTTGAGTAGCGTGGTTCGTCCGCTGTTAAACACAAAAAGATAGGATGGCGTGGCCATCATTTCTCTGAGCACTGGCTCCCGATAAGCCCGAAAGGCGATGCGCGAGATGTCCCTTGCGGTGGAAAATTGCGCCGCTGGCAAACCATGCGGATTGGCAAAATAGGAACTCCGTGCTCCAAGTGACCATGCCTTCTGATTCATCAGTCCCACAAATGCTTCATTGCTCCCGGCCACCTCCCGAGCAAGAGCTGCCACCGCATCGTTCTCACTCTTGATCACCAAAGCTTTCAACAAGGACCGCCTCGAATAAATCTCCCCTGCCCGAAAACCCAACTTCGCTGGCTCGACCAGCGTATCCCCCCCGTGATCATCACCGGACGGTCAAGCCCCCCATCTTCCAAAATCAGTAAGGCCGAAAGCAACTTTTGAGTGCTGGCAACAGGCCCCCTCATGTCAGCGTTTTTCTGAAAAAGCGTCCTGCCACTCCTCGCATCAATCAAAATGGCAGACCGCGCAAAAATGGACGGCCCCCCCTCCGGCCAAATCGCAGGAACTCCATCCGGCGCATCAGCAATCACTGACGCAGCCTGCCGCACCTCCACGGAACGCTCCGGCGCACTCACACACCCGGCCAAAATGATGGTCACAAGCAGAAGGGGATGGGTCAGGGTTTTCATTTGCTGTGTTCCTGGGCTCCAATACTAAGAAATTTGAGTTTACCGCCTGCCAGAACGGAAAAACATCCAAAAATACCTCACAGAAAATGCAAGAAAAAAGGACTCACCGGAATGGTTCAAAGGAGTGGGGTCAGCAAAGGAGTGGGGTCAGTCCTTTTTTCTTGCACTTTTTGTTTTCCTGAGCGTCAATAAAAAGCGTGGCAAGAAAAGCACGCGTTGAATTTGAGGGAGCGGTCTATCACGTTATGTGCCGGGGGGACCGGAAGGAGGACATTTTCGAGGATCCATTTGATCACCAGCGGTTCCTTGAAACCATGGGGCAAGTCTGTTCACGCACGGGCTGGCGAATCCACGCCTTTGTGCTCATGCGAAACCATTACCACTGGCTTTTGGAAACCCCCCAGCCCAACCTCGTCGTTGGCATGAGATGGTTCCAAACCACCTACACTGTCCGCTACAACAAACGCCATGGCAAAATCGGTCATTTGTTTCAGGGCCGATACAAGGCTGTTTTGGTTGATCCTGATAATGGAGGATATTTCAGGAAGCTATCCGACTACATTCACCTCAATCCGGCCAGAGCTGGTCTGATTGGTCCAGAGGATCGGATTTCGGACTTTCGGTGGAGCAGCTTGCCATTCTACATAGCAAAGCCCTCAAACCGCCCTCCTTGGTTGGAAGTCCATGCCGTTCTGGGCGAGATGGGTCTGAGGGATCGAGACCGGGATCGGCGAAATTACAAGTTACAGATGGAGGTGAGGGCGAAGGAGTCGCCAGATCCAGATCAATTCCAATCGCTGCGAGAGGGTTGGCTCTTGGGGGGAGACGAGTTTCGCGATCGTGTCTTGGATCTCATGGAGGAGCAAAAAAGCGAAGATTTCCGCCAATTGAGGCGCGAGGAAGCAGACGAAAGGCATGACCAGAGACATGCCGAGGAACTGATCACCCTGTGTCAGCAGAAAATCAAGTTAACCAATGATGAGTTACCGACTTTGCGTAAAGGCGACCGGAGAAAAAGAATTTTGGCTCATATGGTGCGCCGGGAAACGAGCGTCAGCTTGAAATGGATTGCAGAGCGATTGAAAATGGGCAGCCCCGGTTACGTCAGTCACATCTCAAGCAAGATTGATGATTTGGTCAGCAGTCCGGAATGGAAAAGAATCCAGAGCATCTCAGAGAAAAAGCAATAAAAAAGGACTGACCCCATCTCTCCTGGTGAAGACTGCGAGATCGCTGCTTCCAGGAGGTATCTGAAGCGCAGCCTCTGGCTGGCGCAGGGGCAGAGGGGCAGCGTCAGTTCGTGGTCAATTTTTGCAAAATACTTGCAACTACGCCCCAAATCCGCCAAAACCTTTTGTCATGAAACATTGGATGCTTTTCGCGCTTTTTTTGGCTGTGGGGATTTGTTCAGCCTTGGCTCAGGACTCCGGGCAGGGTTCTGAGAAGCTGGCGGTTGCTTCACTCAGCACTGTGCTGAGCGACTTTGCAAGGCAGGTGGGTGGGGAGCGTGTGGAGGTCGTGGAAATTCTCAAGCCCGGGGATGATCCTCACCTTTTTGAGCCTGGTCCTGGCGATGTGAAGACGATTTCCAAAGCGCAAATTGTCCTCGCGAACGGACTGGGCTTTGAGGGTTACTTGGAGAAGTTAAAATCAGGTGTGGGCAAAGGGCCGGTTTTTGTGGTGCCGGGTGAAGCCGTCAAGCCTCTCATGCTGACGCATGATCACCAATGCGATGACCATAATCACTCCCATGGTGACGGTGCAGATCCCCATTGGTGGCATAGCATTTCCAATGCAAAGATTGCGGTTCGGGAAATCCGGGACGCTTTCATCAAGGCAGACCCTGCCGGTGCCGCGACCTATCAAGTCAATACCAAGACCTATCTGGCCGTCCTGGATGAATTGAAGCAAGCGTGCAAAATGGAAGTTGCCAAACTTCCCAAATCCCAACGCATCCTGGTCACATCGCATGATGCGCTTGGCTATTTTGCAAGCGACTATGACTTCACTGTTCTGCCCGTGCTGGGCATCAGCACTTCGGACCAACCCTCTTCCAAAAAAATCAAAGACCTGATCGACAACATCAAAGCTCTGGGCGTCAAAGCCATTTTTGCGGAGAGCATTGAAAATCCCAAAGTCTTGGAGGAACTCACTCGCGAAACCGGCGCAAAAATTGGCGGGGTTCTTTATGCAGATGGATTAGGTGAGGGCAAGACAGGCACCTATGAGGGAATGGTCCGTCACAATGTGACCACCATCGTCGGAGCCCTCGAATAAAAGTTTCCAAGCTTGCCTTCCACGGCTGCTTAGAGAATCTCAGAACCTTGTGAAAGGAGACCCCCGCTTAAGACTGGCTTTGGTTGTCCTTGGGATTGGGCTCTTGGGTGTTCCTGTGTGGCATATCACGCAAACGCGCGAATTGCCTCCTGTCGTGCAAGCACTGCCTGCTGTTGAGGAGTTGATGGAAATCGACCTGATGATCGAAAGCAGCACGCCGTGCCGAGTGGAAATCATGAGCGCCAACTCCCCCATTTTTTCGGAGGGGCTTGGATCAACTGCAGCAAAAACCACAGTGCAGCTATCTAAGGCGGGGACGGATCTTGTGGTCAGGGCCATCGCGAAGGAGCCCGGTCAGCGCTTTGCCGTTCGGGTGAAAACCGGGCATGACGGATCGGAGTTGGGTGATACCACGTTCTGGGGTGATGGCGAATTGGCAGGCGTATTGCCCGTGTCAGCAACCAAGGAGGCGAAGTAACCGATGGAGTCCCAAGCCAGTTGCCTGCTCATTGAAAATCTGACGGTTTCTTACAACAGAATCCCCGCCGTCCATCATCTCAACCTCTCCCTGCCAGCCGGGGCCTCAGTCGGCTTATTAGGCCCCAACGGTGCTGGCAAAACAACCTTACTGAAAGCCATTGCCGGCCTGCTCCCAATCGAGACTGGCCAGGTGACTTTTGGTGACTTGGCTTCCACTCATGCGGTGGCCTATGTGCCGCAACGTGAGGCTGTGGATTGGGATTTCCCGATCACCGTTCAGGCGCTGGTGGAGATGGGCCGTTATTCGTCCCTTGGGCTATGGAAGACTTACTCCGAGCAGGACGCCAGCGTGGTGAAAGAAGCCTTAGAGATCACCGAACTTCAGTCCTTGGCCCACCGACAGATCAAAGCGCTCTCCGGCGGACAGCAACAACGCGCCTTTCTTGCGAGAGCGCTGGCCCAGCAGGCGTCGGTGTATTTGTTGGATGAACCCTTCACGGGCTTGGATGCCAATGCGCAGGCCGGCTTTGCCGATGCGCTTTGCCATCTGCGCGATCTTGGAAAACTGATCATCGCCTCCCACCACAACCTGGCCTCGGTGCCAGACCTGTTTGATAAGGTCATTCTCATCAACGGCGAACTCGTGGCCAGCGGCTCCACAGCAACAACCTTCACGGATGAGAATATTCGTAAAACATTTTCCACCTCGATTTTTTCCGGGCACACCTCATGAACTGGCTTCTGGAACCCTTCGAGTTTGAATTCATGCAGCGAGCCATCCTGGCCTGCCTGATCATAGGATTCACCAATGGTTTTCTGGGATCCTTTGTGGTGCTGCGACGGCTTGCCTTGGTTGCCGACGCGCTTTCTCATTCCCTGCTGCCCGGCCTGGCCATCGCGGCGATTTTTGTGGGCCTGAACCCCATTGGTCTGCTTCTTGGGGGGCTGCTGGCCGCTATCTTTGTGGCCCTTGGCGGCCACCTCCTGGCACGGAATTCACGAATCAAAGAGGACACGTCCATCGCGGCCCTCTATGTCATCGCTTTTGCGTTCGGCATTACCATCATCAAATTTGCCAAGGTCAAAGTCAGTTTGGACCATTTTCTTTTTGGCAACATTCTCGGCATTGCGAGTTCTGACTTGTGGATGTGTTACGCCGTGGGAGGGATCACCATTTTTTTGCTGACGGCATTTGCCCGTCCGCTTCAGTTGGCGCTTTTCGAGCAGTCCGTGGCGAAAACCCAAGGGGTGCCGGTGGGTGCCCTTCTTGCCGGCCTGATTGTGCTGATTGTGCTGACGATGATTGCCTCCCTCCAAGCCATCGGCGTTCTGCTCTCCTTGGGGTTGATGATCCTGCCTGCCGCCTCGGTGTATCTTGTCTCTGATCGCTATGCCGTTCTTCCCTGGGCTGGCGGCGTCTTGGGGGCCTTGGGGGCCGTCACCGGATTGCTGATTTCTTTCCATGCCAACGTTCCCTCCGGGCCGGCAATTGTCATGGTGCTTGGCATCGTCTTTGTGCTGGCCTATCTCTTCAGCCCCACCTACGGGGTGCTCAGCACGCGGCTGCGAAAAAAACATCTCCATGAAGAATCACTGAAACGATGGGAAAAAACCCCCTAATGGTCCTGACGGTCTGTGCATTTTCCCTCACAGGCCTGGGAGAAAACCTCCCGGAAACTTCTGGCAACACATCAGAGGCTGTGCTCCGGACGATGGCAGATTCCCAGGCCTTGGAGGGGGTTCCTTTTCGGGATGTGATCTTCGCGGCCACCGGGCGCAAGGTCCTCTCCATCGACGTCAAGAGGGATAAGGAGTGGTTGAAAAAATTGGAGCAGGTTCTCGATCAAGTTCTAAAGTCCCTGAATGATCCGTCACACGCTGTTCAAGCCGGAGGCCGCATCAATGAAGCCAGCCGGTTTATTGAGAATGAGCTTTTGACCCGTCTCGATACAGTGTCCGGTTGGAAGGGCTCAATTCCCTGGACAGCCTCCCAAACACAACAACGCAGCGGGTATCCTGACCTCCGCCTTGAGCTTGCGGATAAACGCATTGTTTACCTTGATCCGAAACTCCATGCGGCAGGAAGCCGCACGAGTTCCTTCCGCACCTTCTATTTTGAGCCAAGGCAGGAAACCCTCAAAATCACGGAGGATGCGATCCATTTGCTGGTGGCGGTGGGTCATTCTCCACGCCCTGACGGAGGAATCCGGTTTGATTCGTGGGAACTCATCGACATCGCCGACATGCCCCTGCGATTGAAGGCGGAGTTTCAGGCGAGCAACCGCGAGATTTTTGGTGAGGCCAGCAGTGTGGGCAAAAGCCAGCCGGTCCCGCAGGACGATTGATTGGGAATTTTGCGCATGGAATCGACGCAAACCGGGTGTTGCGCAAAGTTCTTCTAGGGCCTAAAGAAGGGGAGTGCGGGCATGGCGCATGCCAGAAAGCACCTCAATTTTATGATCATCGGCGTCCCCAAAGAAATCAAAAACCAGGAATTCCGGGTGGCCCTCCTGCCAGCCGTCGCACATCAGCTTATCAAGCACGGGCACCAAGTGCTTGTGGAAACTCAGGCGGGAGCTGGAATCGGGTTTTATGATGACGCTTACCGGGCCGCAGGGGCTCGCGTGGTGGCAACTCACGCCGAGACGTTTGATGCCGAGTTGATCGTCAAGGTGAAGGAGCCACTGGCCGAGGAAATCCCCTTGCTGAAGCCGGGCCAGATTTTGTTCACGTATCTGCATCTTGCCGCGAACCGCGAACTCACCGATGGCCTGCTTGCGAGCGGCGCGACGTGTTTGGCTTATGAGACCGTGGAAGTCAACCATCGTCTGCCACTCTTGGAGCCAATGAGTGAAATTGCAGGCCGGATGTCGGTGCTTGTGGGCGGCTTTTTTCTCGCTAAGCACAATGGAGGAAAAGGCGTTCTCCTCGGGGGGGTGCCGGGCGTTCTGCCAGGCAAAGTGGTTGTCATTGGCGGCGGCACCAGCGGCGTGAACGCCGCCCGTATGGCCACCGGACTGGGAGCCGATGTGACGATTCTCGAAGTGGACCTGGAACGGATGCGGTTTTTGGATATCACCATGCACAGCGCTCACACGCTTTACTCAAGTGAGGCCAGCCTGCTGGAACTGCTTCCCACCGTGGATCTGCTGATCGGGGCCGTGCTTGTTCCTGGCTCCAAGGCCCCCAAACTGATTTCCCGTGAAATGCTGAAGCTGATGAAACCCGGCACGGTGCTTGTGGATATTGCCATTGATCAAGGAGGGTGCGCCGAGACTTCCCGGCCCACGACGCATGATAACCCGGTCTATGTGGAAGAAGGTATCACTCACTACTGTGTGGCCAACATGCCGGGGGCCTATGCCAGAACGGCCACCCAAGCTCTTGCCAATGTAACATCCCGCTACATTGAGGCCCTTGCAGACGGGGGGCTTGCGGAAGCGGTGTCCCGCCACCCGGGCCTGCTCCCCGGCATCAATATCATGGGGGGTAAGGTGACTTGTCCTGCGGTGGCCGCAGCCCATGGACTCCCCTACGAAAAGGTCGAGTTCTGATGCAGTTATCGGCTCCGGTTCGAATTCTTGTCAAAACTTTGATCCGGCTCATGCTGGTCATTCTGTTTTTTGGGATTCCCGCAGCCATCGCATGGACCAGCATCTTTGGTATTGGTTTCGGGTTGCCGGAGCGCATTGAGCAGGCGCTAAGTATGGGACCGTTTGAAACGAAGGTCCGTCGCGTGTCTTTTGATCTCCTGCGCGGGCTGGTGGCAGAGGGAGTTGAGGTTTATTCCTCCAAAGCTGAGGGGAAACAAATTCTAAAAGTTGGAAGTGTGGCATTGTCTCCCAATCTGGCAGCCCTGCTTTCTCAAAAACTGGTAATCGACAAGGTGCTCCTTGATGACACGGGTGCTCAGATTCCGATCAGAAACAAAACAGGTCAGATGTCAACGCTCGCCATTGAGGGGGTTAAAGCTCGTGTTGTGTTTTTTGACAATCAACTCCACATCACCGAATTTGAAGCAATCGTCCAAGGCATTCGTCTGCGTGGAAGCGGGGTCCTGAAAAACCCGGGCCAGTTAGACGTGGAACCGCCCGACAGAGAGGGAAAGCCGCCGCCGGAAATTCTGACTCGCTTAGTGGACCTTCTGAATGGTCTGAAGTTTCCTGGCAACAAACCCACCATCACTCTGGAGTTCGCGGCAGACCTTGCAGACCTCTCCAAGTTGGAAATTGAACCCATCACCCTTCGCTCAGGCCCGATTGTGGCGAAGGATTGGAAGGTCGCGGGCATCGAGGCGGAGGCCCGATACGTGGATGGCGGATTGTTTCTGGACCGGTTGATGATTGGGGATGACCTTGGCAGCCTGCGCATCTGGGCTTCTCTCAAGGACAAACAGTTGACATTTGAAGCGGTCAGCACGCTCGGACATGCACCGTTTTTCGGGCTGCTGGGAAAAGACAAAATCCCGGATGGGCTGATGCTGAGCGAACCCATCCAATTCTCCGTTCAAGGCTCCGGCGATTTCTCGCAAGCCAGACCCGAAGTTTCCGCCATGGGAGCCTTTCGTCTCGGATCATTCATCTTTCGTGGGGTGAAGGCCGAATCTCTGCGTGCCGATTTTGCTTGGAAGAAGGACAAGGTCTTTCTTCGAGAGGCGAAGCTGGTTGTTGGAGGGGAAAACGCCAATGCCGACGTTCTGATGGCCCCCGGAGATTTCCGCCTGAAAGCCACCAGCACCATCCGACCCACCAGCTTAGCTCCGGCCATGGACAAAATAGCCAAGGATCTGATCTCCAAAATGGAATTTCAAGATGCCCCGTGGGTGCAAATATCTCTCAGAGGCCCCTCCGCAGACTTCAAACACATGCAAGGGCGGGGATCCCTTAAATTAGGCCGCACCGCCATGAGGGAGGTCTGGGTTGATAAGGCGGAGTCAGACCTTGAGGTGGGCAGCGGCGCCATCACCTACAGAAATATCGTGCTAACTAAGGACAAAGGAATCGGCCGGGGAACTTTCACTTATGATTTCGGAGGCCAGCAGGTTCGCTTGGAAAATATTGTTTCCACGCTCGACCCCGTCGCAGTGCTTATGTGGATCGACCCGAAAATTGCCGAGGCTGTTATTCCCTACAAGTTCCGTAAGCCACCCAGCGTGAAGGGCTCAGGCGTGGTCCACATGAAAGACCTTTCAAAAAACAAACTCCTCCTTGCGGTGGAAGTTCCTGAGGGTTTGGACTATGAATTGCTCGGAAAAACCCTTCGTCTGGGAAGAACCTCGGCCAATGTCGATATCATTGGAGCTGTGGTCCAAGCCCGCGTCAAGCGCTCGACCCTTATGGGCGGAACAATCAGCGTCTCGGCCGATGTCTCCATCGATCCGAAAAAACCCGTTGTTGATGCGGAAGTCAACGTTCGCAAGGTGGATTTCGCAAAACTGACAAAACTCTATTTCAATTTCGACACGTCCAAGGGCGCTGTCAGTGGCCGCTACAAGTTTTCTGCCCCCACCACCCAGCCTGAAAAAATGAAAGGCAGGGGGGAGATTCGTGTCGAAGAGGGCAATGTGTTTGCCATTCCTATTCTTGGCCCCCTCTCGGACATCATTAGCAAAATTATCCCGGGAGCCGGCTACCAAACAGCACGGATCGCCACGGCGGATTTTGCGATTACCAACGAAATAATCACCACCAAAAACCTGGAGATCGAAGGCGCGGGGTTCAGCCTTTTCGGAAGCGGCGACATTTTTTTTATGAGAGATCGCATGGACATGAGTGTTCGAATCAATGCCCGCGGGCTGCCGGGCCTTGTGCTCTTTCCCGTGAGCAAGCTTTTTGAATACGTCTCCACCGACTCGATCTCCAACCCGGAGTGGCGGCCCAAAATTATTCCCCGCCTGACACCTCAGAGCAGCGGACAGAAACCAAGAACGCGTTAAAACGAAGCGAGATCGTTCACCGGCGATTCAAAATGACGCTGCCCTCTGCCACCACACGGGATTCCACGCTGGCCGATACCTCGAAAACCAGCAACCCGCCAAGTTCGCCAGTTTTTCTTGCTATAAGGACGATCGTTTCGCCCGGGCGTGCCGCTGAGGGAAACTTCATCGACCGAATTGCGGAGAGTAGGAACCCGCCTTGTGGTTTGCCGGGCTCCTCCGCGCTGGCTGCTGCGATGCCTGCCGCTTGCGCCAGCGCCTCGGTGAGGAGAACGCCGGGGACGATGGGGTCGCCTGGGAAATGACCCAAAAACACCGGGTCAGCGGGATCGAAAGTCTTTTGGCAGCGGGCTCCCTCCCCAACTTCCAAGATCTCATCCACAAATACAAATGGCGGGCGGTGAGGGAGCCCCCTGAGGACCGGGTCAAGCGCTGGCATCGGGTTTTTCGAGCGCCTCGCACAGTCTTTCATAAAGTGGTTCCAAGGCTTCGGGAAGTATCCGGGTGTCACCGATCACCGCCATAAAATTGGAGTCCCCAACCCACCTGGGAACGATGTGAATGTGAAGGTGATTATCCACGCCGGCTCCTGCAGCTTTGCCAAGATTCCATCCCACATTAAATCCCTGAGCCCTCACACATTCCTTGAGCAATTTTTGAGCAAGAATGGCAAGCTGCCAAAGATCGAGCACTTCGCCTTCAGTGAGGATTTCCATATCCGCCACCTTGCGGTAAGGCACAGCCATGAGATGCCCGGCCGAATAAGGATATTTGTTCATAATCAAAAAAGCTGTCTTGCGCCGGGTGATAACCAAATGGGCTGCGTCATCATTGGTTGAAGCCGCTTCGCCAAGAAAGTCCTGTCCGGTCTGATGCTCGGCGCGAAAGTATTCAACTCTCCATGGGGCCCAGAGGGATTCCACGGTTTTTTTGGGAAAGGATTCGTCGGACATGGTCAGTTGGGAAAAGTGAGCGGGTCGAAGTTCGGTGAGATGTCAGTCTTTGTGTTCATGGGTTTGTCGAAACTCAGGGAGAGAGCCGCCACATAAGCAATCATGAGGGCATTGTCCGTGCGAAGTGCTGGTTTGGCAACCTGGAGTTGGATGTTGTGTTTGGCCAGCAATTCCGAAGCCCGCTCCACCAGCCGGGCATTAAAGCTCACACCGCCACTCAGCGTGGCGACCGATCTTCCACATTTCCGGGCCGCGGATGTCAGCTTGCTGGCAAGGACTTCGATCACGGCTTCTTGAAAGCTTGCGCAGATATCAGGAAGGTCTTCCGGTCGGAATCCCTTCTGCAAGAAATACCGCACTGACGTTTTCATGCCGCTAAAACTAAAATCCAAATCCCCGGACTCCAACATGCCGCGAGGAAAAGCGATTTTGTTGGAATCCCCCTGGGCTGCCAGCCGCTCGATGGCCGCGCCACCAGGATAGCCGAGACCAAGAAGCTTTGCCACCTTGTCGAAGGCTTCCCCAGCGGCGTCATCGAGTGTGCGTCCGAGCAGCTTGTAATCTCGAAACCCGGTAACATCAAAAAGCAGCGTGTGCCCGCCACTAACGACCAGCGCGACGTGGGGGGGGATCTCGGGGTCCCCAAAAAACGGCGAAAGCAGATGGCCCTCAATGTGATTGATTGCAAGAAATGGCTTTCCCGCACCAGCGGCCAGTCCCCTCCCCGCATTCGCTCCCACCAAAAGCGCTGGTGCCAGTCCCGGGCCAGTGGTTGCTGCGAAGGCATCCATCTCGGAAAGGGTCTTGCCGGATCGCGTCAGCGTCTCTTCCAACAACGAAGGCAGCGCTTCCAAGTGACTTCGGGATGCCACCTCGGGCACAACACCTCCGTAGGCCGCATGTTCCTCAATCTGGGAATACACCACACCGGCAAGAACCCGGCTGGTGCCCTCCAGCACGGCGGCGGCCGTCTCATCGCAGGACGTCTCCAGCGCCAGAACAAGGCTCATGCCGCGGCACGTTCCGCCGCAGGAACCTGCACAAATCGGAAGCGGTTGTCATAACGCCCCGCGCTGTGCTTGCGGCAACATTTCAGGCAGGCCACCGGGCGGGTCGGCCTCCGAACCCGTGCCAGTTGGGTGCCACACTCGGGACACACATAAAAATATTTGCGCGCCATTTTCACCCGTTTGAATGGCAGGTCATGACACCTGGGCTCGCGGGGAATTCCCAAATCGCGACAAGCTTCGCGCCATTCCCGTCCATGTGCCGGAATCCGGCGGCGACCGGCCCGATGTTGGGCAAGGAAATGGGCAAGTTCATGACGCAGAGTCCTCTGCACTTCCGACGGCGAAACATCGAGGAGCCGGTAATTAAGAGAAATCACTTTGCGAGTCCAGCAAGCCAGGCCAGCGGTGGTGCGGAGGCGCTTGTTCCAAACCACCTGCACCTCCAAATCCCGACAACCCGCCACCCGCAAAAGACGATGAGACAGCTCTTCCAAGATCGGGTCCCTGCTCAAATGCGCATGCTTCCGACGGCTCGGAGGCTTCGGCGGCGCATCGGGCATGAGCCGCAAATGACGCATCACGGTTTTTCCAAAATCAAACAGCAACTGCTTCGTTTTCATAGATGGAGATGGGTTGAGATTTCTTGCCGGGTTGGTTCTGCCTTTGCAGAACCCGCGCAAGCGCGTCGAGACAATGGCTGACATCTTTGGACGTCGTTGTGTATCCCAGGGAAAACCGAACCGTGGCCGAGGCCGTCGCGCGGTCAATCCCCATCGCCAGAAGCACATGGGACGCCTGCATTGAACCGACCATGCACGCAGAACCGCTGGAAACGCCGACCCCTTCGATATCGAGGGCTATGAGCAGCCCCTCGCCATCATACCCCGGAAAACTCACATTCAGCGTGTTGGCAAGACCCTCGCTGCCGTTTCGAATAGCAAAGGGTGCCACTTCGAGGAGACCCTTCCAAAGTTCGTCGCGGAGAGGCCCCAACCTTGAGGCCTCGGGCTCCCGCCGGCCCTCGGCCACTTCCGCCGCAACAGCCATTCCGACAATGCCGGCCACGTTCTCGGTGCCGGGACGCCTGGAATTTTCGTGAGAGCCGCCATGCGCCAACCGCGTGAGCGCAATCCCGGCCCGCAACCACAAGGCCCCAACGCCTTTTGGTCCATAAAATTTGTGCGCTGCAAAAGAAACCGCGTCAGCGACCATCTCGCCGGGAAGCACCTTCAGTTTTCCAAAAGATTGCACCGCATCCGTATGGAAAAACACCCCCCGCTCGCGACAGATCGCCCCCAGTTCCTGAACTGACTGGATGACTCCCGTCTCGTTGTTGGCATGCATCACGCTCACCAGCAC
>Ga0105047_10007395_pt1 | contig 18496 bp, 17 predicted proteins | sample MAT04_FD_78384 | JGI IMG/M metagenome (GOLD analysis project Ga0105047, IMG submission 78384) | Freshwater microbial communities from Lake Fryxell liftoff mats and glacier meltwater in Antarctica - MAT-04 (megahit assembly) | ecosystem: Environmental > Aquatic > Freshwater > Ice > Liftoff... | reverse complement strand
TGCTCGACGCCCATCTGCTCGATGCCCGGCGCCCGCGGCGCCTCTGGCGGGGGGGCATGGCGCTGCTGGGTGCATCGCTGGTCGCGTTCGGGCTGCTGCCGACACCAATGGTGTCGGCGCACGCGACGCTCGAGGCGAGCATCCCGGCGCCGAGTTCGGTGCTCGAGTCGGCACCCGTGAACGTGGTGCTCGACTTCGATGAGCCGATCGAGGCGGGTCTCTCGTCGATCGAGGTGTTCGACGCCTCGGCCGGATCGATCGATGTGGGCGCCCCGCAGCGTGCGCCGGGCGACGACAGCGTGGTGCTGGCATCGCTGCCCGACCTGGTCGACGGCGTGTACGCCGTGGTGTGGCGGGTCGCCTCGTCCGACGGCCATGTGGTCGACGGCGCGTTCAGCTTTTCTGTCGGCACCGGTTCCGGCGAGGTGGGCGACCTGCTCGACCGCGTCACGGGCGACGCTCGAGCGTCGTCGGCCGTCACCCGCTCGGGCGACGTCGCGCGGCTGGTGCTGTACCTCGGCCTCGTACTGTTGCTCGGTGCCGGCAGCTGGACGCTGCTCACCGGCGGCGACGTGCCGGGGTTCCGCCGCCGGCTGCCGGTGATCGGATGGGCGATGGCGTTCGTCGCCTCGGCTGCGCTGTACGGGCTGTACGGCGCGACGGCGGTGGCTGGTTCGATGTCGGATGTGTTCTCACCCGAGGTGTGGGGTCGCATCGACGGCTCCCAGACCGGTCGGATGATCCTGCTGCGGCTCGCGCTGCTGGTGGCGCTCGGTGTGCTGCTGGTGCTGCGGTCGTCGCGAGCCGCCGGGTGGTGGCGGTACGGCGCACTGCTCGCCGGGCTCGGCAGCCTCATCACGCTGCCCGCAGCGGGTCACCCCACGGGCGCGTCGCCGAGAGCGCTCTACGTCGCGCTCGACATGGTGCACCTCACGGCGATCGTCGGCTGGATGGGTGGTCTCGCGTTGTTCGCGCTGGGTGGACGGGCCTGGTTGGAGGACGAACGGGCGACCGCCGCAGTGCGGACCTTCTCGCGCACCGCCACCGTGCTGGTGCCGGTGATCGTGGTGACAGGCGTGCTCCAGGCAGTCGAACTGGCGGGCGGGGTGGATGCGATCACCGAGACCGACTGGGGCCGCACCCTGCTCGTGAAGCTCTCGGTCGTCAGCGTGCTGGTCGCGATCGGCGCGGTGTCGCGTTGGCTGGTGCAGCAGGTGGGCACCACTGCCGTGCGTCGCACGGTGATCGCCGAAGCCGTCCTCGGTGTGGTCGTGCTGGCCGCGACGGCGAGCCTCGTCACCCTGCCGCCCGAGCCCCCCGCGGCATCGCAGGTGTTCACCTCCACGCTCAGCCAGGCCGGCCTGATCGTCGACATCACCGTGACGCCCGGCCGGGTCGGTACCAACGAGATGCACCTGGTGATCACTCCGGCCGGTGGCAGCATCCAGCCTGTCTCGTCGATCGAGGCACGGATGTCGCTGCCGGCCCGCGAGGTGCCGGCGTCACCGGTGAGCCTCGTCGCCGATGGTCCCAACCACTCCACCGGGACGATCACCCTGCCGTTCGCCGGCGATTGGACGCTCGACATGATCATCGAGGTGTCGCCTGGCAACACGACGCTGCTGTCAACCGTCGTTCCCATCCCGTAGCGGGCGCCGGTGCCTGCGGAGGGCACGCCGGACGAGGGCGAGTGGCGACCGGTCAGTTGCACAGCTGGGCGTCGGACAGCGGGTTGGCGAACGCGTACACGACGGTGAGCAGCGCATGGTGCGTGGCGGCATCGGTGAGCGGTTCCAATTCGGCCACGAAGCCGTGGAGCCGGTCGCTCACCTCGCGTGGTGCACACGCGCCGGTGAGGGCGTCGAGGTCGAGCAGATCGAGCGCATCGGCGGGCAGGTCACCGCGATCGATCGCGAGGCCCACGATGCCGGTGACGGCGATGACGGCGGTGTCGATCGCTCGGTCGCCGAACGTGCCCTGTGCGATCTCCGATGCGTGTTCCACCGATGGAGCGATGCCCCATCGGTCGAGTGCGCGCATCGCGAGCGGGGTGAGCACACCCACGCCCACGTCGGCCGCCACGGCGACGCCACCTCCGGGGATGGCCGCGCCGATGGCGAGCCCCGCTGTGTTGACGGTCAATTGGGCCACCAGGGCGTCGGCCGCAGCTGTCGCCACCTCCTGATCGCGGAGCGCGATCTGCACCTGGGCGAGCGTGCCGGCCAGATCGCGGAGCACCCTGTCGTCGATCCGGCCATCGGCGCCGAGCAGCGGTGTGTCGTGGAGCCGCACCTGCCACACCCCGACCGATGCGGTGATCGCGGCCAGCGCGCCCGGGTCGTCGAGCAGCCAGCGCAGCGCCCGGTCACCCTCCTCGTACCTCCAGCCCCACATCTCGGCCCGGGGGCCGAGATCGGCGAGCCACGGCGTCACCGCTGTCGCGATCACGGCCGGTGCGCTGCGGGTGAGCCCGTCGCGGGCGCCGGGCAGGGGGTGGTCCTGCAACCACACCAGCAGAGGTTGCAGCACCTGGCCCGCTGTGGCCTCGTCGACATGATCGGGTGACGTGCCGACCACCAGGAGGTCCGCGACCACGTCGTCGTGCTGCGCGCTCAGGAACAGCTCCGCTGGTGACACCCGCTGCAGGAACGCCGTTGCCGCCGCCGGTCGCTCGACCAGGATGCGGAACACGATGTCGGCGGTGTTGTCGCCACCGAGATACCAGTCGTCGAAGCGTTCGCCATGCTCGCTACCCTCGTGCCATCGCCTCAGCAGCCGGTCGCACATCCGTGCAAGCGAGCCGTCGCTCAGGTCGAGGTGCTGCAACACGAGCGCTGCTGCCATCGGTGTCGCGTCGTGCAGGGCGTACGGCCACGACGATCCGTGCTCTGCTCCGAGAGCGGCATACTCCTGCGACCGCTCGGCGATCAGTACGTCGACCACCGCCAACTGGAGGTGCAACGCGGCGTTCTCGGGGTCCCACACGAGCTGTTCCTGCACGTGCATGCGCCGCTCGGCGAGTTCGTCGAAGGTGACCGCCCACCGCTCGTGGTCGACGGACGCTTCGTCCGCTCCCCGATCCCGGAACCAGTCCCATCCTCCGCCCGACGACCAGCTCGTCGCGTGGGGCGCACCCCAACGGGCCGGCCGGCCCAGCGGGTCGCTGCCGATCACCTCGGCCAGATCGGGCAGCCAGCGGTGTTCGAGAGCGCGCCGCGCCGCTTCGATCGCCCCCATCGCTGATGTGGCGAGCGGGTCGTCCGACCGGAGCGCAGCGAGCGTGTCGCCTGCTGAGCGCAGCTCGCGGCGCAGTGCATCGAGTCGCCGCAGGTCGTAGCCGTGAATGCTCACGGCACCAGTCCGGCGACCGACTGCAGCTCCAACTCGTCGGCCCGTCGATCGAGCACGAACGCCTGCCGGGTGAGGTCGTCGCCAGCGGCGTCGAGTCGGTGCTGGGCGACGGCGAGGTCGCCGCGCCACCGTTCGGGCAGTGGACCGAGCCATGTGTCGTCGCCGGCACGACGGAGCACGTCGGCGAGCGGTCGTTGCGCCAACGAGGCGCCGAGCCGGCGGAGCCGCAGCGCCCGTGCACGCAGCAGGTCGATCTCGAGTGAGGGCATCGACCGACAATGAGGGCGGCGGCGCCGGGCGGTCGGAAGCGGCCGGTCTGGAAGTCGCCGGCCAGACATCGCTCAGTGGCGCCGGACGTCGATCAGAGGCGGCGGACGACCACGTGGTGCGGCAGCTGGGTGGTCGTGTCGACGAACCCGTCACCCACCACCTCGAAGCCCTCGCGCTCGTAGAACGCGAGCGCCCGGTCGCGGGCATTGGCCCACACGATCGCCGCGCCGTCGATCTGAGCGCGGGCGCATCCGGCGGCGATGAGCGCGGCACCGATGCCGGAACCCTGGAGATGGTGCATCGTGGCCATCCCGCGCAGCTGCACGGCCGGTGCGTCGATGCTTCCGTCGGGGTCGGGGTCGGGGTCGGGTGGCATCGGGCGCGGGATCCAGGTGCTGGTGGCCACGAGCTCGCCGTCGACGCAGACACCGAGGTGCACGGCACCCAGCCAGTCGTCCTCGGCGAAGGTGACCGCCTTGGTGGGGGTGTCGGCGCGCAGCACCGCCAGCCGTACCGGATGCGTCTCGCTCGAGGTGATCTCCACCACCTGCCATGCGCGAGGGTCGAGCGGGTCAGCCATCGAGGCGCACCAGCTCGCCGCCGGCGAGCGCCGAGCGGTACATCGCACCGACGATCCGGTGGGCTTCGACGGCTGTGGCGAAGTCGGGGTGCGCGGCGCGGCCCTCCACCACAGCCCGCACGAACTCGCCGTCGGGGTTCATCGACCCGTCGAGCAGGGGCAGCGCCGCAGCCTCGAGCGCATCCCCGTCGAGCTGACCGGTGGTGCCATCGCTGTCGGTCCAGCTCACCGGCCCGTACCAGTCGTCACCCTCGATCACGACGTGGCGGCGTTCGCAGAACACCTCCACTCGGCGCAGGCTCGACCGGGCGAGGTTGTCGTGCCACACGCTGGTGAGCGAACCGATCGCCCCGTTGCGGAACCCGATGGTGGCACTGGCGACATCTTCGATGCCGTCGTGGCCGTGGAAGTTGGCGGTGTTCGCGCTCACCCGCTCGATGTCGCCGACGAGGAAGCGGAGCATGTCGACGTCGTGGATGCTGTGCTCGATCAGCGTGCCTGCGCCGACCAGTGCTCGGTCGGCGCGCCACGTGGAGGCGTAGTGCCCCTGGATCGGGATGAACTGGTCGTCGCGGAACACCACGCTCATCACCCGTCCGGCGGCCGGGTCGTCGATCAGGCGCTTCGCCCAGTTGTAGGCGAGCGAGCGCCGCAGGACGAGCCCCACCTGGTTGGTGAGTCCTGCTCCGACCACCTGCGCGGCCATGTGCTCTGCGATCTCGGTGCTCACGGCGAGGGGCTTCTCGCAGAAGATCGCGAGTCCGCGCTGCACCGCCTTCGCCACCTGACGCGGGTGCTCGCTGGTCCAGGTGCAGATGTACACGGCATCACAGCCGTCGAGCACCTCGTCCTCCGTGGCGCAGACGTGGTGCCCGCTCGACGCTGCAAAGGCCTTGGCGCGAGCGACATCGGTGTCGTACACCCCGGCTCGCACCACGCCGTGTGTGGTCTCGACGCCACTGCGGCGCAGGCTCTTCGAGTGGTACGTGGCGATCAGGCCGGCGCCCAGGAAGCCGATCCGCAACTGGTGGTTCATCGCTGTCGGACTCTATGTGCTCGGATCCGGCGACCATGGCGCTGCAGCGGCCTGCCCGAGATCGCCCAGGGTGACCACTCGGTCGGCGACGGCCTCGGCCTCGGTGGTGTCGTGGGTGACCATCAGTGCCGTGGTCCCTGTGCGACGCAGCACCTGCGCGAGGTCGGCGGCAAGGCGATCGTGGAGCTCGGTGTCGAGACCGGTGAGCGGCTCGTCGAGCAACAGCAGCGGCGGCGCCGGGGCGAGCGAGCGGGCGAGCGCCACTCGCTTGGCCTCGCCGCCGCTGAGTGACGTGACCGACCGTCCGCCGAAGCCGCCGAGCCCCACCAGCGCCAGCATCTCGTCGACGCGAGCATGCCGTTCCGCAGTCCCGACCCGCTGCATCCGCAACCCGAACGCCACGTTCGCGGCGACGTCGCGATGCGGGAACAGCTGGTCGTCCTGGAACACGAATCCGATGTCGCGCCGGTGCGGTGGCACGCGGGTGATGTCGCGGCCGTCGAGCAGCACGGTGCCGGCATCGGGTGCGAGCAGGCCGGCGATCACGCGGAGCAGTGTGCTCTTGCCGCTGCCGGACGGACCCTGCAAAGCCACGACCTCGCCGCCGTCGACGCGCAGCTGCACCTGGTCGAGCACGGTGCGCGCACCGAAGTGCACGGTGACGTCACGTACCTCCAGCACGCGCACCTCCCCGGTTTCGTCGCGGGCCGCTCCCGTGTTCGCGTCGGTCGGCTCGCGAACGAACCTCGTCGAGCGCGCCACGTTCGGTGGCCGGCCGATCGAGCCGCTCGACACCGACGAGGACGATCGTGGTGACCGCGGCGAGGACGAGGGCGAGGGCCGAGGCCTGGGCGCGGGGCACGTCACCGGCACGACCGAGCAGCCGGCCGATCACCACGGGCAACGTCTCGTCGCCCGAGCGGCTGAGGAGTGTGGTGGCGCCGAACTCGCCGAGCGAGATCGCCGCGGCGAAGCATGCGCCCACGACCAGCGGACGCCCGAGCAGCCGGACGTCGACCTCCCACCAGGCTCGCAGGGGCGACGCGCCCAGCACGGCTGCGGCCTCGCGCCATCCGGCCGGCCGTGCGCGCAGCACGGGCAGGGTGGCGCGCACGACGAACGGGATCGCAACGAGCGCGTGGCCGATGGGTACCAGCCACGGCTCGCCGCGCCAGTCGAACGGAGCTCGGTCGAAGGTGATCAGCATGCCGAAACCGATCGTGACCGCCGACGTCCCGAGGGGCAGCATCGAGCCGAGGTCGAGCAGCCGTCCGCCGGCTCGGGCCGACGAGATCGCCAGTGCCGCGAGCGCGCCGATGACCACGGCAACGACGGTGGCGAGCGCGGCGGCGCGCAGCGAGGCACCGATGGCAGCGATGGCGTCGACCGCGAGGTCGGCTCCCGGTCGGACCGGTGCATGGCCACCGAACGACCGCCATGCGGTGAGTGACCACTGGCCGCCCGGACGCAGCGACGACACGGCGAGCGCTGCGAGCGGGGCAGTGATCAGCGCTGCGGTGACGAGCGCCCCGCCGAGCACGATCACCCGGTCGCGACTACCACGGGCGGTCGGCAGAGCACGCCGGTGCAGGCCGAGCGCCGTGGTGGCGCGGCGCTGCGCCCTCACCGTGACCGCCACCATCGTCACGAGGAGCAGCAGCTGCAGCATCGACAGCACGGCAGCGCCGCCGATGTCGCCGAGCTGGGTGGCGCGTCGCGCGATCTCCACCTCGATCGTCACCCGCGACGGGCCGCCGAGGATCTGCACCACGCCGAACGAGGTGAAGGTGAACAGGAAGGTGATCGAGGCCGCGGCGGTGATCGCCGGGCGCAGCAACGGCAGCGTGATCTCTCGGGTCGCCTGCCATGGGCTCGCACCGAGCACACGGGCTGCGTGCACGAGGTCGGGTGGGAGCTGCGACCACACGCCGCCCACCACGCGCACCACCACGGCGACGTTGAAGAACACGTGCGCGACCACGATCGCCGACGCAGAGGTCTCCCAACGCTCGGGTAGCAGTGCGATGAAGGCCGCCCCCACCACCACGGTCGGCAACAGGAACGGCACCGTCACGAGCGCGGTGAGCAGGCGGCGTCCGGGGAACTCCCACCGGGCCACGAGGTAGGTGGGCAGCAATCCGGCGACGAGTGTGGCGACGGTGCTGGCCACCGCCTGCCAACACGTGAACCACACCACGCCGGCCAGTCCGCTGCGACCGAGGGTGTCGCTGACGGCAGAGCCGTCGACCACCTCGGCGAGCAGGGTGACGAGGGGCCACGCGTAGAACAGGGCGAGGAATGCGAGCGGCACGACCAACAGCGCCGTGCGAGCTGTCCTCGGCAGAGCGATTCCGTCGGGGAGCCCGCCGGCCGGTGTCACCGCAGGACGATCTGCGTCCACTCGTCCACCCATGCCTCGCGGTTGGCCTCGATCTCGGCGGGGTCGACGGTGAGCGGGGTGTCGGCGACGTCAGCGAATTCGGTGAACTCTCGCGGCAGGGCGACGTCGGTGCGTGCCGGCCACACGAACAGGTTGAGTGCGATCTCCTGCTGGAACGCCGCCGATGCCAGGAAGTCGACCAGTTGCTCGGCCTCGTCGGGGTGTTCGGTGCCGCGCAACACACCGGCGAACTCGATCTGACGGAAGCAGGTGTCGAGCATCGCGGCGGTCGCCGCGTCGTCGCGGGGCGGGTCGGCGAAGATCACCTCGGCCGGCGGGCTGCTCGCATAGCTCACGACGAGCGGCCGTGGTCCGGCACCACTCGAACCGCTGAAGCGCTCGTAGTACGCGGTGCTCCACGAGTCGACCACCTCGACGCCGTTGGCGCGCAGATCGGCCCAGTACTGCTGCCACCCGTCGGGTCCGTACTCGGCCACGGTGGCGAGCACGAAGGCCAGACCGGGCGACGACGATGCCGGATCCTGCACGGTGAGCAGATCGGCATACGCAGGGTCGAGCAGGTCGTCGAACGTGGTGGGCGGGTCGAGTCCCTCGCGCTCGAACCAGGCGATGTCGTAGTTGATGCACACGTCGCCGAAGTCGACCGGCGTGAGTTCGCCGTCGGGCACGAGCGCGGTGAGGGCGGGGTCGATCGCCGCCAGCTCCGTGCTGAGGTACGGTTCGAAGGCTGGTACCGCTCGTGAGAGCAGCGTGTTGTCGATACCCCACATCACATCGCCCTCGGGATTGCCGGCGGTGAGCACAGCTTTGCTCACCATGGTGCCCGTGTCGCCGGCGATCAGCAGTTCGATGCCGATGCCGGTCTCGGTGGTGAACGCGGCGAGCGCGTCGTTGAGGGATGTGCCCTCCGGCGGGAACGAGTCGTAGGTGACGAGTGTGAGCGTCACCGGCCCCGAGCCGTTCCGGTCGAGGTCGTCGCTGCACGCGACCCCGGTGAGCGCGGCGACGGCGACGAGCGAGGCGGCGACCGAACGGACCGATGGGGTGGTTCTGCGGGCAGTGAAGCGGGCAGACATGCGGGCGGGGATGCGGGGCGTCATGAATCCTCCTGGGGGCGAGTGGGTCGGCGGGGGTCCGGCTCGGTCTGGGTGGTCGCGGGGACGACGACGGTGAGCACGCCGGTCGTGACCGACACCCGCACAGGCGCTCCAGTCGACTCGTTGCTGATCCCGCGTGTACTGCCTGCTGGGAGGAGTGCCTGGTGGAGTGGCCAACGCGCACCGTCGACGTCGACGCCGTCGCACCCGCCGTGGAGAGCGACCAGCGAGAACACCGCTCCTTCGTCGAGCGCGAGGTCGACCGATCGTCCGGGATGCAGCACGTGAACGGTGGTGTCGTCGAGGTGTGCAGCCACCGCGTGCACCACCGAGAGGCTCGGATCGCCGAGCGCAGCGAGGGTGCCGAGGAGGTGGTCGAGGCGGGCGACCCCGGTGCCGCCGTAGAGGTCGATCGAGGTGGCGCCGAGCACGACTGCCTGGGCCAGCGCGAGGGCGGTGTCGGTGTGGTCCTTGTCGGCCGGATGCCTCTCGAGCGGCACACCGTGGGTCTCGGCCCATGCGGCCCCGCCGGCACTGATGCTGTCGAGGTCACCGACGAGGTGGGTCGGCACGAACCCTGCGACGAGTGCGACGTCGAGCCCACTGTCCGCGGCGATCACGAGGTCGTGGGCGCGGACCGGGGCGCGGACCGCACCGCCGCCGACGACGACCGCTGCACTGACGTCACTCCTGCCGGAACCTTCGGTCCGCATGCATCCCTCCGCTGGCATTACCCAGATCAGGTTCGAGGGTCGGTGGCGGTCGGCCACCCTCTCAGCCCGCCGTTCCTGCGAGCTCCCCGTGTGTTGTGCATCCGACACTACCCACACGCTCGCCATGACGCACGCCCGATCCGAGGCGATCGGTCGTCGGTTCGAGTGGCGACCAGCCGTCGTTCAGGATTCGGGCAGCAGCGCCGGCGTCGGGGGGTTCGCTCCGGCCGCGTCGACCGCCGGTGTGCGCCGGCTCAGGGTGACCACAGCGGCGAGGCCGACGAGCACGAGCACCATGCCGAGCACCTGGATCGAGCGGATCGACTGGTCGAGGATCAGGTACGCCCACACGACGGCGAGTGCCGGCTGGGCGACCTGCATGATGCTGATCGTGCCGACGGGCACGGTGCGCTGTGCGTAGACGATGAAACCATGGGCAGCCGTGCCGGTCATCACCGCCAGCAGGGCGATGTACGGCAGCGACTGCACCGTGAGCTCGTCGAGGTTGCCACTGAACAGCGCGAGCGGGAACACGGTCACCGACGCGATCATCATCACGGCGCACAGGATCGCCTGCACCGACATCTCGGCGCGGAGCCGGCGGCTCGTGAGCAGGTACGTCGCCCACGAGAACATCGCCGCGACGATGATCAGGTTCCCACTCCACGACGCCACACCGTTCGCGGGCACGTTGAACAGCACGAGCATCAGGCCGGCGAACGACACGAACCCGAACCACAGGGCTCGGGTGTTGATCCGTTCCTTGAACAGCAGCGCTCCGGCCGGCACGAGGATCACCGGCGTGAGCGCGCCGATGAACTCGGCGTTGGCCACGCTGGTCTTGGTCACGCCGGTGAAGAACAGGGTGATGTTCAGGCCGAAGACGATGCCGGGCACGAGTGCCTTGCGAAGTTCGATGCGGCTGATCCACCGGTGCTCGGTGGCATGCAGGATGGCGACCCAGAACACCGTCGTGAGCAGCATCCGGTAGAAGGACATCGTCGGGCCGGGGATGCCCGCCTTCTTGACGATCGTCGAGCCGAGGCTGAAGAACAGGATCGCGCCGCACATCGCGAGCAGGCCCAATGAGCGCGCCGAGCGCCAGCGAGGCTTGCGTGAGTCGGCCTGAACCGTCGGCACGCTCACGCCGACGCGTTGCGACGGATGCCGCATGCGTTGATCGTCGGGTTGATCGTCGGGTTGATCGTCGGGTTGATCGTCGCCTTCTCGCTGCCTCGGTGCACTGGTCTAGGTTGCCACAGCGCGACCGCGGTGCCCCAGAGTGGGTGCCGGCGAGGGCGATCAGGGGTTCCGCGAGGAGCGAGCACAGGGGGAAGTCGATGGGTCAGCTGGATGGTCGGATCGCACTGGTGTCGGGGGGCGGACGTGGCATCGGCCGCGGGATCAGCGAGCTGCTCGCTGCAGAGGGCGCTGCCGTCGCGGTGAACTATCGCAAGGACAAGGAGTCGGCCGACGAGACGGTGGCTGCGATCGAGACAGCCGGGGGAATCGCCCGCGCCTACGAGGCGTCGGTCGACGATGCCGACGCTTGCGCGGCGATGGTCGACGCCGTGGTCGCCGAGCTCGGCGGACTCGACACGCTGATCTGCAACGCCGGCATCGCGTCGCGCGGCCGTGCGGTCGCCGACACCGATCCCGACGAGATGATCCGCGTCGTGACCACGCATGCGTTCGGGCCGCACCACCTGTCGCGAGTGGCGATCCCGCACCTCCGGGCCAGGGCCGAGGCCGGTGGCCGGGGTGACATCGTGATGATCTCGTCGGTGGCCACGTCGTCGATGGGCGCCAATGGCGCGCCGTACAACATGGGCAAGGCGGCGATGGAGGCCCTCGCATTCACCCTGGCCAAGGAAGAGCGCGCGCACGGCATCCACGTGAACGTGGTGGCGCCCGGCTTGGTCGAAACCGACATGGGCGTGCGACTCGCGCGGGCGTTCACCGGCAACCGCGACATGCCCGATCTGCGCTCGCTCGACGCGGGCTCGCCGTTCGGCAGGGTGTGTCAGCCGCTCGATGTGGCCAATGTGGTGCTCTGGCTCTGCAGCTCCGGCTCGGGCTATGTGACCGGACAGCGCATCGAGTGCAACGGCGGCGGTGCCTGACCTCCACGCCCGGTCGGGGGATCCGACGACGCTGGTTCCTCCACCCGTCATCGCTCCGGACGCACCGGTAGCCTGCCTCCCGTGAGTACCATCGCTTCCGAGACCAGCACGTCCGGCACGTCCGGCGACAACCTCGTCATCACCGTCACCGCCGAGGCGCATGCCGAGCTCGTGCAGCTGCGCGACGACGAGCCCGACGGCGACCATCTCGGCCTCCGTCTCGAGATCGTGAGCGGTGCCGGCGAGGACTTCCGCTACGACCTGAGCTTCGACGTGGTCACCAAGGCTGCATTCAGCGACGAGGTGCGCACCCACACGACGGCCGAGGGTGCCTCGCTGAAGGTGATCATCCCGGCCAAGGATCTCGATGCCCTCCAGGGCGCGGTGCTCGATCGCTCCGACAGCCAGGGCCTCGTCATCCGCAACCCGAACAAGCCGCAGGTGCCCGCCATCGAGGGCCTCACCCGCGACGACGAACTGAGTGCCGAGGTCGAGGCCGTGGTCACCGGCGAGGTGAACCCGGCACTCGCCGCGCACGGCGGGTTCGTCACCTACGTGGGCCACGACGGAGAAGGCACGGCCTACCTCACGATGGGGGGCGGCTGCCATGGCTGCTCGATGAGCCGCATGACCATGCTCGACGGCGTCCAGACGATGCTCGTCGATCAGGTGGCCGGCATCGAACGCGTCAAGGACCTCACCGACCACGCCAACGGCGAGAACCCCTTCTACCGCTGAGCGCCGCCCTTCGGCGCCCTGTCCGGCTCCCGCTGCCCGATCGGCCCGATGGTGTGGGTAGTGTCCCGCGCATGTCAGGCATCGTGAGCTACGGGGCCCATGTGCCCTACTGGCGACTCCAGCGCACCGCCATCGCCGCCGCGCTCGGCAGTGGCGGCGGCAAGGGCACGCGGAGTGTCGCGAGCTACGACGAGGACACCACGTCGATGGGTGTCGAGGCCGCACGACGAGCGCTCGCCTGGGCCCCCGACGGGTTCGTGCCGCCGATCGTCGCATTCGCCACCACGGCACCCGCATACCTCGACAAGACGAATGCCACGGCCATCCACGCTGCGCTCGCACTGCCGTCGTCGTCGGCAGCGGTCGACTCGATCGGCTCCGTGCGCTCGGCCGCCGGAGCGATGATGATCGCCGGGCTGCGCGGTGGCCTGGCCGTGATGAGCGACATCCGTACGGGTCTGCCCGGCGGGTCCGACGAGTCGGCCGGCGGAGATGCCGCAGTGGCACTCGTGATGGGCGATGGCGACGACGCGATCGCCCTCGACATCGGCGGCGCCGACGCGACTGCCGAGTTCGTCGATCGCTGGCGTGTGCCTGGTGAGTCCGCGTCGAAGCAGTGGGAGGAGCGCTTCGGTGAACATGCGTACCTGCCACTCGTCGAGCAGTCGGTCACCGATGCGCTCAAGTCGGCGGGCCTCACGATCACCGAGATCGATCATCTGATCGTCACCGGGCTGCACACTCGGGCCGTGGCGGCCGCTCGCAGGGTGATCGGCGCCAGGCCCGATGCCATCGTCGACGACCTCGCCGGCACCGTGGGCAACTCCGGTGCTGCCCACGCCGCACTGCTGCTGTGCGACGTACTCGACCGGGCCGCGCCCGGCGACACCATCGCCGTGGTCACGCTCGCCGACGGGTGCAACACCTGGCTGCTGCGTGTCACCGACCGCATCGGTGCCCGTCGGCCGGCGCACACCGTGCGCGAGATGATCGCCGCCACCAACGACGGTCTCGCCTATGCGAGCTACCTCACCTGGCGCGGTCTGCTGCGTCGTGAACCGCCGCGTCGGCCCGAGCCAGACCGACCGGCGTCGCCACCGTCGATGCGCTCGAACGCCTGGAAGTACGGCCTGTTCGGTTCGCGTGACGAGGCGGGCTTCGTGCACCTGCCGCCGGCTCGGGTGAGCATGGAGAGCGGGGCGATCGACCGGATGGAACTGGTGTGCATGGCCGACGTGCGCGCCACCATCGCGACGTTCACGGTCGACCGTCTCGCGTTCAGCCTCAGCCCGCCGGTGGTGGCCGCGGTGATCGACTTCGACGGGGGAGGCCGCTTCCAGTGCGAGCTCACCGATGTCGATCCGGCGGCCGTGCAGATCGGCGATCGGGTCGAGATGACGTTCCGCAGGCTGTACACCCAGGACGGCATCCACGACTACTTCTGGAAGGCCAGACCCCTCACACGGGGGGCTTCGCCAGGCGAGCACTGAGCATCCGGCGCACGAACGAGACGAGGAGGAGACCATGGCATCACACGGCATCCGCGACCAGGTGGCCATCATCGGGATGGGCTGCACGAAGTTCGGCGAGCACTGGGACAAGGGCACCGATGACATGCTCATCGAGTCGTCGCAGGCAGCGCTGGCCGACGCCGGCATCACGCTCGACGACGTCGACGCGTTCTGGCTCGGCACGATGGGTTCTGGCCTGTCCGGTCTCACCCTCAGCCGTCCGCTGAAGATCCAGCACAAGCCGGTCACCCACGTCGAGAACTTCTGCGCCACCGGCAGCGAGGCGTTCCGGAACGCCTGCTACGCGGTGGCGTGCGGCGCGTACGACATCGCGATGGCCATCGGCGTCGAGAAGTTGAAGGACAGCGGCTACTCGGGCCTCGTGGTCGGTTCGCCTGCCAACGACGGCACATCGGCCACCGTGACGGCCCCTGCGTCGTTCAGCCTGCTCGCCCCTGCGTACGCGAAGAAGTACGGGGTCGACGCACAGGAACTGAAGGACGTGCTCACCCGCATCGCGTGGAAGAACCATCGCAACGGGGCGCTCAATCCGCGTGCGCAGTTCCGCAAGGAGGTATCGATGGAGACCATCGCGTGCAGCCCGATCGTGGCCGGCCAGCTGGGCATCTTCGACTGCAGCGGTGTGAGCGACGGCTCGGCGGCGGCGATCATCGTTCGCGCCGAGGACGCACACAAGTATTGCGACAACCCGCTCTACGTGAAGGCGCTGTCGTTCGTGGCCGGTCCGGCCAGTGGACCGATCGACCCGTCGTACGACTACACCTCCTTCGAGGAAGTGGTGCACTCGGCGGCCGACGCCTACGCGCAGGCTGGCATCACCGACCCTCGCGCCGAACTGGCGATGGCAGAGGTGCACGACTGCTTCACGCCCACCGAGTTGGTGCTGATGGAAGACCTCGGGTTCGCCGAACGGGGCATGGGCTGGAAGGAGGTGCTCGCGGGCACCTTCGACCTCGACGGCGAGTTGCCGGTGAATCCCGACGGCGGGCTGAAGTCGTTCGGTCACCCCATCGGTGCATCGGGCCTGCGGATGCTGTTCGAGTGCTGGCTGCAACTGCGCGGCCTGGCCGGTGATCGCCAGATCGCCGGCATCGGTGGCATCGGTGGCAGTGCCGGCAAGACCAAGGCGCTCACCCACAACCTGGGCGGTGGTCCGGGTGCCTGTGTGAGCTTCGTCAGCGTGGTGGGTTCCGAGCTCGGGTGACGTCTCGCTTTCGTTGTCGTCGTCCTTGTCGTCGTCGTCGTGCGATCTCCGGGCGGGCTGGGTTCGGGTGGGCTGGGTTCTCAGGGCTCATGGTGCTGGTGATGGCCGGGTGTGGCGGCGGTGACGGGGTGCCCGAACGACTCACCGGCGAGGCCGAGCGGATCAGTTCGGTTCCTCCCCCGCCGGGATGGACGTCGTACGTGCCGCCCGACCTGGCCGACAACCAGTTCGTTCGCGAGATCGATGGGGTCCGGGTGCTGTTCGCCGGTGACGCCCGAGGAGGTGGTGACCTGCGGGCGTTCGGCACCGGCGTGGCCTGGCGTTCGCCGGTGCTCGTCGGTGCCGACGACGTGACCGCCGCCTGCGCGGAGACCGTGGGGTTCGCCGAACGAGCGGGCTTTGCCGCAGCGGTCACCGCTGCTGATCTCGAGCAGTGCCGGTCGCTGCCCGACGACCCCGATCTCCGCGTCGAGTTCGTGGCGTCCTTCGCCGACGCGTTGGTCGACGCCGACGACGGCAATCGCACGTTCGGCGCCGGTGTGCTCCTCGCGGATGACGGCACGGTCACCGTGGTGATGTCGTCCGCGTTCGGCCTCGACCCCTGATCGCCGCTCGACCCCTGATCGCCGCTCGATGACGATTGCGGTCAGGCGGTGACCCGGGCGACGAAGTCGACGATCGCGGCTGCCATCAGATCGCGCTCGACGTCGAGGCTCGCCACATGGCCGCCCCGTTCGAGCCGGAGTCGTGCCACCTCACCTCGCACCGCCGACGCCACCACGTCGGAGCTCGCCGGGTCGACCACATCGTCGTTCGCACTGGTGACGATCAGGACCGGCACGCGTACGGCGGACAGATCGAGCCCGAGCAGGCCTGTGTGCATCGCCAGCAACGACTCGATCGGCAGCGTCTCGTACGCCACCTCGGCGACCGACGAGGGATCGACCTCGATCGTGGTCGTGCCCCGCGCCTGGCGCCATTCGAGCCCGTCGATCGCATCGGGATCGGGGGCGAGCGGGTTGATCAGCACCACCCCGCGCACCAGGCCTTCCGCTGCCAGGGCCAGGGCCAGTGCTGCGCCCATCGACTGACCCACCACGAAATCGGCCGGCCAGTTGCGTGCTGCAGCGAGCCAGTCGTCGAAGGCGACGCCGACGAGGTCGTCGGGAGCGGAACCGTGACCGGGCAGGGTGGGAGCGAACGCAGTGTGGTGTGCCGACGAGAGGTGGCCGACGACGGCCCACATCGTGGCGCCGGTACCACCGAGACCGTGAAGGCAGAGCACACGGGCCATCGGGTTTCCAGCGATCCGATCGCGTCGCGTCAGCCGAGGGCGCGAACGATGTCGCGCAGCACGTCTGTGGGGTCTTCGAGGCCCACCGAGATGCGAAGCATGCCGGCGGTGACGCCCACATGCGCAGCCTCGTCGGGAGTGAGGCTGGCGTGGGTGGTGGTGGCAGGGTGGCACACGAGCGTCTCTGGTCCGCCGAGCGACGTGGCGCGGTGGAGGAGTTGTACACGGGCGAGGAAGCGCTCCGCCGCCTCGAGGCCACCGGCCAGCTCGACCGCGATCATGGTGCCGCCGTGGCGCATCTGCCGTTTGGCGAGATCGTGCTGCGGATGGCCGGGCAGACCGGGATGGTGCACGGCCGCGACGCCCGGATGGTCGAGCAGGGCATGGGCGACGAAGAGGGCGCTGCCGGCCTGATGCGTCGTTCGCACCGAGAGGGTGCGGATACCGCGTAGCCCGTTGAGCGCGTCGAACGGCGACGGCGTGGCGCCGTGCAGCACCGAGTAGGCCCAGATCGCGTCGATGTAGTCCTTCTCGCCGGCGACCACGCCGAGCGTGGCGTCGTTGTGACCGGCGATGCCCTTGGTGGCCGAGTGGAGCACGAGGTGCACACCGTGGTCGAGGGGGCGCTGCCCGAGCGGAGTGGCGAGTGTGGAGTCGACGACGGTGACGGGGCCGCGGAGAGCGCCCAGCTCGTCGAGATCGACCAGGTCGAGCCGTGGGTTCGACGGTGTCTCGGCGAGCACCATCATCGTCCTGCCGGGTCGGACGGCCTCGGCGAACGCCCCGGGCACATGGCCGTCGACGAGCGTGGTCTCGATGCCGAACCGGGCGCAGGGACCCTGCAAGAACGCGAGGGTGCCCGCATACAGCTGCCGTTGGGCCACGACGTGGTCGCCGGCCGAGCACATCGACAGCACCACGCTGGCGACCGCACCCATCCCCGAGGCGAACGCGATCGCGTCCTCGGCGCCCTCGAGCGTCGCGACCGCCTCCTCGAACTGGCGCACCGTGGGGTTGGCGTAGCGGCTGTAGAACTCCTGGGCTCTCGTGCCCGTCGCCCGGCGACGTGCGTCGACCAAGCTGTCGCTCTCCCACACCGTCGACGCCCAGAGCGCCGGCGCGAGCGATGAGCTGGCGGGTGTCCGGCCGGCGACGATGGCCTGGGTGGCGGGTTGGTGCTGGTCGCTCATCGGGGTCCCAGGCTAGGGGAGCGGACCGGGCGGCACCGAACGCCATCTCCGTGATCTCGAGCGACGAGCGGATCGGAACCTCGGGAGATGCGTACCATCGCTGGGATGAACGTGGACCTGGGGGTGATGTACCGGTCGGCCCGACTCCGTATCGCCGAGCTGGTGAGTGACGAGGTCGGTGACGTGCCGGTGTCGGCGACGCCGCTGTGGAACGTGCACGACGTGATCGCTCACGTGACCGGTGTGGTCGACGACGCGGTCAGCGGCAACATGGCTGGGGTCACCTCCGATCCCTGGACTGCGGCGCAGGTGGAACGCGGCCGAGGTCGTTCGATCGCCGAGATGCTCGCTGGCTGGCTCGACAGTGCGCCGATGGTCGAGTCGGTGCTGTCGTCGCCCGAGGGCGCCAGCCGGGCTGCCGCGGTGTTCGACCTGCACACCCACGAGTGCGATCTGCTCACGGCACTCGGCCGCCCGATCGCGGTGCCGGCCGACGTGCTGGCATGGATCGACCGTCAGTTCCGCTCGGGCTTCACCGATGCGGTTGCCGCGGCCGGCCTGGCGCCGGTCATGGTGGAAGCGTCCCCGATCGAGGTGTTCCGGTCGCGTCTCGGCCGGCGCACGCGCGACGAGGTGTGCGCCTACGACTGGTCGGCCGACCCCGACCCATACCTCTGCCACTGGTTCGTGTTCGGCGTCGCCGAGCAGTCACTCTGCGAGCGGGTCGCCTGATGATCGGTCGGCTCGACGAAGTGGTGATCGACTGCCGCGACGCGGCCGGTCTGGCCGAGTTCTGGCTGGGCGTGCTCGGCGGTCACGTGGTGCGCCAGAGCCACGAGTGGGTGGCGCTGCACCCGCCGCGCGGCATCGTCGTGTCGTTCCAGGTGGTGCCCGAGCCGAAGACGGTGAAGAACCGGGTGCACCTCGATGTCGACGTCGACGACCTGGCCGATGCCACGGAGGCGGC
>Ga0105047_10007393_pt1 | contig 18496 bp, 13 predicted proteins | sample MAT04_FD_78384 | JGI IMG/M metagenome (GOLD analysis project Ga0105047, IMG submission 78384) | Freshwater microbial communities from Lake Fryxell liftoff mats and glacier meltwater in Antarctica - MAT-04 (megahit assembly) | ecosystem: Environmental > Aquatic > Freshwater > Ice > Liftoff... | reverse complement strand
TGTTGGCGCGGATTCCGCGTTGGCAAATCAACGCGTTCTACATCGCGCTGGCCGGTTCGATCGTCGCGCTGGTGCTGTCCGCGCCTTGGAACTATCTGGGAACGGCTGGCCCGGAGGCGGGCGCCGGACCCTTTGGCAAGGAACTCTTCACCGGCATGCTCATCTTTGATGGGCTAACGGTCTATTTCCGCGCCGTGCTGATGCTGTTTGCCGTCTGCTTCATCGTGATGACCAAGCTCTCCGGCATTCCGGATAGCGAAGATGGCGCCGATTTCTACACGCTGGTGTTGGGTGGTCTGCTGGGCATGTGCATCATGGCTTCGGCCAACCACCTGCTGACTGTATTCTTGGGCGTCGAAATGGCAAGCGTGCCATCCTACGCGCTGGCCGGCATGCTCAAGGGCCGGCGCAAGAGTAGCGAAGCGGCCCTCAAGTATGCCGTCTATGGCGCCGGCGCCGCGGGGGTCATGCTCTACGGAATCAGCTTGCTGGCCGGAGCGATCGGCTCGGTTCATCTGCCGACCATGATCCAACAACTGGGTGACATGCCGAACGCGGTCTTCGCCGAACGGCAATCTGTCATGATGTTGGGCGGTTTGATGATGGCCGTTGGGCTGGCGTTTAAACTCTCGGCAGTGCCGTTCCACTTCTGGGCGCCAGACGTCTTTGAAGGCGCGAGCGCCGAGGTCGGAGCATTTCTGTCCGTTGCCAGCAAGGCAGCCGGCCTGGCATTGCTACTACGCATCGCCATCGGCTTTGGCAGTGTCGCCGCGCCAGGGTCCGGCCCCGTTTCTCCGCCTGTAACCGCGCAGGCCGCCATCGAGACAAATGGCCCGCAAGCGGCGCTCGTCAGCCACAAGCCGGGCGCGGAAGCTTCCCAAGCCAAAGTGACCTTGGTTTCCGACGAAGATTCAGCGGCCACTCCGGCTGAGATTGATATTCCGAAACAGGTGCGCGATTACATTATTGGCCTGGTCGGATTGATTGCCGCCGTGACTTGCACGTTCGGCAACTTGGCGGCTTACGCCCAGACCAACATCAAGCGGTTGCTCGCTTATTCCACGATCGCGCATGCTGGTTACATGATGATGCCTGTCGCTGCGATCGTCGTGCTGATGGGGAGCAAAGATGCGCCGGCCCAAGATGGCGTGGCCGCGCTGGCGTTCTACGTTGGCGCCTATCTGTTCATGAACCTGGGCGCATTCGCCATCGTGGCGTTCATGCGAAATGTGATGCGCAGCGAAGAGATCGCCGACTACGCCGGTCTGATCCGCCGCTCGCCCGGCTTGGTGATCTGTTTTTCGATGATCCTGATCAGCCTGATTGGCCTGCCATTCTTCAGCGGCTTTTTCGCAAAGATGCTGGCGTTCTATATTCTGGTGCCGGCAAAGCTCTACTGGCTGCTGGTCGTGGGTGGTTTGAACACGGCGTTGAGCCTGTTTTATTACTTGCGAATCATCAAGGCGATGACGATGGAGCCGGAGCCGGCGGATCGGCTGCCGGTGGATTTCTCGATGATCTCGCCGCAGGGCGTATTCGTGGCGCTGGTGACCATTCCGGTTGTCGTCATGGGCGTCTTTCCGGACGCGTTCCTGGTCTTCGCCAAGGCCGCCGCCGCTACGACTAACATGCTGTAATCGCGGGGAGCGTGCTCGCGTCGCTCGTCTCTGCTCTTTCCAACAATCTTTCGAGTCGCCATGAAACAGGCCAGCATCCTTAACACGCTGAACCGGCTTTACATTATTGAGCACCGGTCGCTGGCCATGTACATGGTGGATTCCTGCCCTTGGTCCCACCCAGGCGATGAAAAAGCGGCCCAAGTGATCGCGCATATTGTCGCGGATCAAAAGGCGATGGCTGCCCGACTGGCGGAGCTGATCGACGCGCGCGAAGGCCGCCTGCACAACGGCTCCTTCCCTATGCAGTTCACGGACCTGAACATGGTTTCGCTGGACTATCTAGTGGGGGAACTCGCCCGGCTGTTGCGCGAAGACATCGAGTCCATTCGCGCCTCGGTCGAAAAGCTGGCGGGTGACCGCGAGGCCCAGGAACTGGCCGAAGAAATCCTCGGCAGCGAGCAAGCCCATCTCGAGGCGCTCGAAGATCTGACTGCACAGCCCGCGTAGTTTCTTTCAATCTGGCCGATGGCCGAAGAGCGTGGCGGCGCCGATGCGATTGTTCGATAGCCACGCGCATCTGAATCACGCCGACTTTGACGAAGATCGCGCGGAGATGATCTCGCGAGCGATCGCCGCCGGTGTGGGGACAACACTCACCGTCGGCTACAGCCTGGCGTCGAGCGTCGAGAGCATTCGGATCGCGGCGGCGCACCTTTCGATCTACGCCGCTGTCGGCATTCAGCCCAACGACACCATCCACGCGGCCAGTGGAGACTGGGACGAGATCGTCCGCCTGGCCGGCTCGCCCCGCGTGATCGCCCTGGGCGAGACAGGTTTGGATCGTTACTGGGACACGTCGCCGTTGGCCCTACAGCAGGATTATTTCGACCGCCATTTACGGTTATCACAGCAGTTGGGCCTGCCGTTCATCGTTCACACGCGAGAAAGTGACGCCGAGGTGCTGGAAATGCTGCGCGAAGCGCGCACGCGCGGTCCGCTCTCCGGCGTGATGCACTCCTTCACCGGCACAATCGAAACCGCGGAAGAATGCCTTGGCCTCGGCATGTACGTCAGTTTTGCCGGAATGGTGACGTTCAAGAAGTCCGACGCACTGCGGGCCGTCGCCGCGGCAATTCCGGCGGACCGGATTCTGATCGAAACGGACTCGCCGTATCTTTCACCCCACCCACTGCGCGGCAAACGGAACGAACCAGCCAACGTGCTCCATACGGCCATCTGCGTGGCAGCCGCCCGAGGCGTGGATCCAGAAGTCTTTGCCGAACAAACCACGGCCAACGCCCAGCGGCTGTTTCGGCTGCAAGACGCGTAGCGATTTGCGCTTTAGCCCACGACCTCACCGCGCGGATAAGAACCTAAAACCTCGAGCCGCAGCGTTTTCTTCCCCAGCGTCGCCAGCGCTTTACGAACGGCAGGCTGCTGCTCGTGCCCTTCCAGTTCGATGAAGAACAGATACTCGCCACGCGCGATCGGAAACGACTCAATCCAGGTCAGGTTTAGCTTATTGCGTTTGAAAATGGCGATGGCGTCCGACAGCGAGCCTGGCCGGTGAGCGATTTCGAACATCGCCGCCGTCTTGTCGTTGCCGCTCGGGGGCGGGGTCGTCAGGCCGATCACGGCAAACCGCGTCAGATTGTCCGGATTGTCTTCGATATTGGCCGCCAGAACGTCCAGGCCATAGTGGGCGCCTGCCTGGGCGCTGGCAATCGCGCCCACGCCCGGCTTATCGCGGGCTTGTTCGGCCGCGGTCGACGTACTGGTGACTTCGATCAACCTTGCCTGCGGTAGATGCCGGGCCAACCAGTTGCGGCACTGCGAGATCGCCTGCGGCTTGCTATGAACCTCGCGCACTTCGCTCTGTTTGCAACGGGCCAGCAGCGTGTGATGGATGTGCAGTGGAACCTCGCTACAGATCCGGACTCGCAGACGGGTGAACATATCGAGCGTGTCCGCAATCCGGCCGTCGGTCGAGTTCTCAATGGGGACCAGCCCGTAGTCGACGTGCCGGCGGTGAACTTCCTCGAAGACCGCGGCGATCGTCGCCACCGCTACCAGTTCCACCCCTTCGCCAAAACGATGGAGCGTCGCCAGGTGGCTGTAGCTATGGAGCGGCCCCAGAAACGCGACGCGTAGTTTTTTTTCGAGTTGCCGGGAGCCGCTGATCACTTCGCGGAAAATCGCCCGCACGCTATCGGCCTCAAGTGGGCCCTCGCTGAGCGTAATCGCACGCTCGATGACCTGATCTTCTCGACCCGGGGCAAACGTGTCCTGCCCGAGGTCTACTTTGAGCCGAGCAATTTCGACCGCCACGGCCGCTCGCGCGTTCAAACGTTCGATCAGTTCCTGGTCGATCTCGTCGATCTGGGCGCGCAGAGCCGGTAGGCTGACTGGCTTGGCGCGACGGGCGGGGCGCGATTCTCGCGACGGGCGGTCTTTGCTCACGGGGGCTTTCCAAAAGGTTCAGCAGGAAGGGGGCGAATTGCGCGTGTACTCTCTTATAGGGCATTTACCAGACGCGGATCAGGACAAGTCTCAGCCGGCGTTTGCGCTGGCCGCGGCCGTAGATTCGACCCGTCTTGGTTTATCCCTTTTTCCGACACAAGCTTACTGCGTTCTTTTAGCAGCTGGCTCGGAGTGTCAGCATCCGGCAGGACACATAGCTTCGATGCTGCCACTTTGGCAGAGAAGCTAAATCGCAGGTTCCGGGTTCATACGCGACGTAACGTTGTAACATGTTCTGGCGTAAGGGTCTTTGATTTCTTCAAGCGTCACCACCATCGGCATGATCTTTGCATTTAGAGACGAAGTCACTACTCGCGTCTGCCGTCAAATCATCTCCATGCGGCGGTCTGATAGAGCGTGAAATGGGCCTCGTCGAATCGACGGAGGCCGCGTGTGGGCGCGATTCACCTTAAACATTCTTCAAAAACCATTAACTTGCCAGGTCGACCCGGTAAGCTGACCGTCGACGAACGCAGGTAGCACATCGCTATAAGGAGCAACTCATGGCACAAGGCGAAAAGATCATCGGCATCGACCTCGGCACTACCAACTCGGTGGTGTCGATCATGGAGGCCGGCGACCCCAAAGTGATCCCGAATCAAGAGGGAAACCGGTTGACCCCCAGCGTCGTGGCTTTCACCGACAAGGGAGACGTGCTGGTGGGCGAACCTGCGCGCCGGCAGGCCGTGACCAATCCCACGCGCACTATTTCATCGATCAAGCGATTCATGGGTCGCCGTCACGCGGAAGTGGCGGGTGAGGAAAAACTCATCCCCTACACGCTGACTGGCGGTCCACAAGATTATGTCAAAGTCCAGATTGGCGACAAAGAGTACACGCCGCAGGACATCTCGGCCAAGATTCTGCGCAAACTGAAGGAATCCGCCGAAGCCTACCTGGGTCACAAGGTCAACAAGGCCGTGATCACGGTACCGGCGTACTTTAATGACGCCCAGCGTCAGGCCACCAAGGATGCCGGCCAGGTTGCCGGCTTGGAAGTCGCCCGAATCATCAACGAGCCGACGGCCGCGGCCCTGGCGTACGGTTTGGACAAGAAAGAAGCTGAAAAGATCGTCGTCTTCGATCTTGGCGGCGGAACGTTCGACGTCTCCGTGCTGGAAGTCGCTGAAGGCGTGTTTCGCGTCATCAGCACGAATGGCGATACGCACTTGGGCGGCGACGACTTTGACTTCGTTCTGTTGAACTACGTCGCGGATGAGTTCAAGAAGGAACAAGGCATTGATTTGCGCCAGGACAAGATGGCACTGCAACGTCTGCAAGAAGCCTGCGAAAAGGCCAAAAAGGAACTCAGCTCCGGCGCTTCGACCGACATCAATCTGCCGTTCATCACGGCCGACGCCAGCGGTCCCAAGCACTTGCAGTTGAATATCACCCGCGCGAAGTTCGAGCAACTGGTCGATCCGCTGATCGAGCGTTGTCGCGGCCCGGTGATGAAGGCGCTCGAAGACGCCAAGATGCAGCCCAAGGAAATCGACGAGGTGGTGCTGGTCGGTGGTTCGACGCGCATCCCCAAGGTCCAAGAGCTGGTCCACAAGATCTTTGGCAAGGAGCCGCACAAGGGCGTCAACCCCGACGAAGTCGTCGCCATCGGCGCCGCCATCCAGGGTGGCGTTTTGGCCGGCGAAGTGCAGGACGTGCTGTTGTTGGACGTCACGCCGCTGTCGCTGGGTATTGAGACGTTGGGCGGGATTATGACCAAGCTGGTGGAACGCAACACCACGATTCCGACCGAGCGCAAGCAGACCTTTAGCACGGCTGACGATCAACAGACAGCTGTCACGGTCCGGGTTTTCCAGGGCGAACGTGAAATGGCCACGGACAACCGCCTGCTGGCGCAGTTCAACTTGGAAGGCATCCCACCGGCGCCGCGTGGCGTGCCGCAGATCGAAGTTAAATTTGATATCGACGCTAACGGCATTCTGAATGTCGCCGCTAAGGATCTTGGCAGCGGTAAAGAGCAGACCGTAAAAATTGAAAAATCGAGTGGTCTCTCGAAGGATGAGATCGATCGGATGCAGAAAGACGCCGAGGCGCACGCCGCCGAGGATAAGCAAAAACGCGAATTGGCAGAATCCCGCAACCAGGCGGATTCGATGTGCTTCCAGGTGGAAAAACTCGTTAAGGACCAAGGGGACAAACTCAGTGGTTCCGACAAGAAGCCACTCGAGGACAGCATTACCAAGACGCGCGAAGCCGCCAAGGGCAGCAATGTGGACGCCATCAAGTCCGCCATTGGTGAACTGGAGCAGGCCTTTCACGCAGTCAGCAAAGTGCTGCAAGAGTCCGCGGCGGCAGGCCCATCGGCGGGTGGTAGCGCTCAAGGGGATAAGCCAGCGGCTGAGGACGAGGCGATCGACGCCGAGTTCGAGGTGAAAGAATAATTTGCGGTAGGAGTTTTCACGACCGTGCTTGGGATTCACGGCCGTGAGGCTGGTTTTCCGAAATCGTGAAAACGAGAACCAGCAATTCGACATCCGGATCGGCCGGCGCATCCCAAGGTGGATGCGTCGGCCGATTTGCGTAATAGAGCAGGTTCGTGACGTGGGGAGGCGCGGATTCATCGCGTCTCAGAAAGTAGGGACATTTACATGGCATTTCGATTCGACAAATTAACCGTTAAGGCTCAAGAGGCGGTCCAGCGCGCCCAAGAAGCGGCCGCTAACGCTGGAAATCCGAACATTGAACCCATTCATTTATTGGCCGGCTTGTTATCTGAAACCGAGGGGGTGATTCGCCCCGTGCTCGACAAGATCGGCGCGAACCGGCAGCAGCTAGACCGCATTGTCGCAGGCGAGCTCAAGCAGTTGCCCTCGTCGAGCGGCGGAACCCCGCCGCAACCATCAAGCGCCCTGATGCAGGTCTTTGACGCGGCCGCCAAGCAGGCGGAGTTGATGAAGGACGAGTTCATCTCGACCGAGCATTTACTGCTAGCGCTGACCCAGACGGACAATAAGGCCAAGGCCGCGCTCAAGCTCAACGCTATTGGCGAATCGGACATTCTCAAGGCGCTGCAGGCCGTGCGAGGCAGTGCGCGCGTCGAAGACCAGAACCCGGAAGCCAAGTTTCAGGCGCTGGAGAAATACGCCATCGACCTGGTCGAGCGCGCCAGCCAGGGCAAGCTGGATCCAGTGATCGGCCGGGATCAGGAAGTCCGCCGCGTGATCCAAGTCCTCTCGCGTCGCACAAAAAACAATCCCGTGCTGATTGGCGAGCCAGGCGTCGGCAAGACTGCAATCGTCGAAGGTCTGGCTCAGCGAATCGTGCAGGGAGACGTGCCGACCAGTCTCAAGAACCGCCGCGTGATGGCGCTCGACATGGGCGCGCTAATCGCCGGCGCAAAATTCCGTGGCGAATTCGAAGAGCGTCTCAAAGCGGTTCTCAAAGAGACTCAATCGTCCGGTAACGTCATCCTTTTCATCGATGAACTGCACACGGTCATCGGCGCCGGCGCGGCCGAAGGCGCAAGCGACGCCGCTAATTTGCTCAAGCCGGCGCTCGCGCGCGGAGAGCTACGCTGCATTGGCGCTACGACTCTGGATGAGTATCGCAAACACATCGAAAAAGACGCGGCGCTCGAACGGCGTTTTCAACCGGTTTACGTGGGCGAACCGTCAATCGAAGACACCATCGCCATTCTCCGCGGCCTGAAGGGGCGCTACGAAGCCCATCACAAGGGGGTCAAGATCAAGGACTCCGCGCTCGTAGCGGCTGTGCAACTAGCCAGCCGCTACATCACGGATCGCTTTCTGCCGGACAAAGCCATCGATCTGATGGACGAAGCCACCAGTCGGCTGGCGATGGAACTGGAAAGCGTGCCGACCGAAATCGATCAGGTGCAGCGCCGCCTGGTGCAGTTGGAACTGGCCGCGCGCCAATTGGCGGAAGAGACCGAGGAACACGCGCAAGACCGCCTGGCCGAAATCCAAGCGGAAATGGTCGAACTCCGTCTCAAACTCCGGAATCTGCGCGAACAATGGGAAGCCGAAAAACACGGCCTCGGGGATGTCTCCAGCATTCGCACGGAGCTCGATAAGATCGAATTAGAGTTCAATCAGCTCAGCAATGCAATCAAAGAACGGCAGTCGGCCGGGTTGCCGATTGATGAGCACGACTATCAACGGCTGTACGAATTGGACAACAAACGCCGCAAGCTCACCGCCAAACTCGAGACGACTGAGCCTGCGCCGACGCCTGCGCCCACCACGGGGCGGCGGCTGCTCCGCCAGGAAGTTGGCCCCGACGAAATCGCCGAGGTCGTCAGTGCCTGGACCGGAATCCCGGTCAGCCGGATGCTGGAAGCCGAGCGCGCTAAGTTGCTCGTCCTGGAAGAACGTCTCCATCAACGCGTGATTGGGCAGGATCAGGCCGTTGAGGCAGTCGCCAACGCGGTCCGCCGTAGCCGCTCTGGCCTGCAAGATCCGAATCGGCCCATCGGCTCGTTCATTTTTCTCGGCCCCACTGGTGTCGGCAAAACCGAACTCTGCAAGGCGCTGGCCGAAATCTTGTTCGACGATCAAAACGCCATGATCCGGTTGGATATGAGCGAGTTCATGGAACGGCACACCGTCAGCCGTCTGATCGGCGCGCCCCCAGGCTATGTCGGCTACGAAGAAGGGGGACGCCTGACCGAGGCCGTCCGCCGCCGGCCTTACTCCGTCGTGCTGTTGGACGAAATCGAGAAGGCGCACCGCGATGTCTTCAATGTCTTGCTCCAGGTGTTGGACGATGGCCGCCTGAGCGACAATCAAGGACACACGGTCGATTTCACCAATACGATTATCGTTATGACTTCCAACATCGGCAGCCAGGAGATCCAGGAGATCACGCGCGCCGGCGGCAAGCAGGAAGAAATCAACGAAGCCGTCCGTGAACAGCTCGAAAGCCGGTTTCTGCCGGAGTTCCTCAACCGCATTGACGAAGTCATCACGTTCCACCCGCTGGACGCCCAACAGATCCATAAGATCGTGTCGCTGCAAGTGCACCAACTGCGCAAACAGATCGAATCCGCAGGCATGCAACTCGAGGTGACCGAGGCGGCGATCGACGCTGTGGCCTTGATGGGGTACGACCCCACGTATGGCGCCCGACCGCTGAAGCGCGTCATCCAACAGAAGTTGCAAAACCCATTGGCGACGGAACTCTTGAAAGGGAAGTTCAGCGAAGGTTGCTTGATCCGCATTGATTATCGCGATGGCGACTTCACGTTTGAGCGAATCGAAGAGCCGGAGCCGGCGGCGGCAAAATAACGCCAGCGCCGTAACTGGGTCGTTTCCTGTCAGGTTCATGTTTCGCACGCTGGCAAGCGGCCGCCGGGCTGGTATTCTGATCGGGCCGAAGCGAACGCCGCTTCCCTACGATTGGATTACCCAGCGAGACGGAATATGAATGTTGAAGGACGCGCGGCCATTGTCACCGGCGGCGGCACCGGAGTCGGACGGGCAACAGCCCTGGAGCTTGCCCGCCGCGGATGCTCGGTGCTGATTAATTACTCGCGCTCTCGCGACGAGGCGGAACAGACCGTGGCCGAGTTGATGCCCCTGGGTGTCAAAGCGGTCGCCGTCCAGGCCAATATGGCCGAGGAGGCCGCCTGTAAAGAAATGGTCGATCGGGCGATTAAGGAATTCGGTCGGCTGGACGTGTTGGTCAATAACGCCGGAACCACGCGGTTCATTCCGCACGACCAGCTCGACGAAGTACGGGATGAGGACTGGGACCGCATCCTGGCGGTCAATCTCAAGGGCCCATTCAACTGTGCGCGCGCCGCCTCGAAAGCCATGCTCGCCGGCGAAGGTGGCGCCATTGTGAATGTGGCCAGCGTCGCCGGGATCATCGCCACCGGAAGTTCAATCCCGTATTGCGCGTCGAAAGCGGCGCTGATCAATATGACGATCGCTCTCGCCCGAGTGCTGGCGCCCAAGATCCGCGTCAACGCCGTGGCCCCGGGTTTTATCGACGGCCGCTGGCTACGAGAGGGCTTGGGAGCGAATTACGAGATCGCGCTGAAAACGTTCGAGGACCGTTTGCCAATGGGGCGGGTCAGTCAACCGGAGGATGTCGCTTCGGTCATCATTGGGCTGATCACAGGGTCGGACATGGTGACTGGTCAAACCGTGGTCTGCGACAGCGGCATGCTGATCGCCGATTTCGCCGCGCGCCCTAAACTGCGGTCTTCCACGTAGACTAATACGTATCCACGCCGGCTGTCATTTTTCGTTTCTGCTTTGAGGCAAACTGCCATGCGCGCTCAACGATTCTTCCAGTTCGCCTTTGCACTGATGGTATGGGCGCTGTTCTCGAACGGCGGACTACTGGCGGCGGACAATCCGGCGAATGCGAATAAGGGGCAAGCGGCTGCAGCAAAGGGCCCTTCAGCTCAACTCGCCAAGTTGTTCGCCGACAGCTGGGAGTTCGCCCTGACGGAAGATCCGCTGTTCGCCACGAGCTTTGGCGATCACCGGTTTGACGATCGGCTGCCGCGCGAAACGTTGGCAGACCAGGCTCGCCGATCGGCCGCAGATAAGGCCTTCTTGGCGCGTCTGGTAGCCATCCCGCGGGATAAGCTCTCGGCCGAAGACAAAATCAACTACGACATATTCGCGCGAATTAAGCGCGACGCGATTGCCGAGTTTGAGTTTCAGTCGTACTTAATGCCGCTGACCAATCGGTCCGGATTTCATATTTCGTTCCCTGAGCTGCCGCTCGATCTTCAGCTAAACAACGTCAAGGATTACGAGCATTACATCGCGCGATTGAAGGCGTTTGCACAATACGTTGACGATCATATCGAACTGATGCGTGAAGGGGTGAAGCAGGGGATGACGCTGCCACAGATCGCCATGGTCGATTACGACAAAGCGATCACGCCGCACATCGTGGCAGACCCTACGACAAGTCTGCTTTATGCCCCGGCACGGAAATTTCCTGAAGGCGTGCCCGAGGCCGAGCGCGCTCGCCTCACGACCGAAATCCGCGAAGCCGTGGCCGAGAGCATTGTGCCTGGCTATCGCAAATTGCTGTCATTCATGGCGGAAGAATACGCGCCCAAATGCCGCGAGCAGATCGGCTGTAGCGCGCTGCCCAAGGGGCGAGAACTCTATCGCCATCGCGTTCGCCACTTCACCACGCTCGATATCGACCCACAACAGGTCCACGACACGGGACTGGCCGAGGTAAAGCGAATCCGCGCTGAGATGGACCAGATCATCATGCAGGTTGACTTCAAAGGAGACTTTCCGGCGTTCGTGGAATTCTTGCGGAACGATCCGCAATTCTACGCGACGACTCCAGAACAACTCCTCAAGGAAACCAGCCTGGTGTTGAAGAAGATCGACGGCGAACTGCCAAAACTGTTCGGTAAGCTACCGCGCACGCCGTATGGGGTCCGCGAGGTTCCGGACTTCATTGCGCCCCGGACCACCACGGCCTACTACTCGCCTCCGGCGGGCGACGGCAGCCGGGCAGGCTTCTATTACGTCAACACGTACAATCTGAAGAGCCGCCCGCTGTTTGAGATCGAAGCGCTCTCATTGCACGAGGCGGTGCCCGGCCATCATTTGCAAATCGCGCTGGCGCAGGAGATGACTGGCTTGCCGCCCTTCCGGCGCTTTGCCGGGTTCACGGCGTTCGTCGAAGGGTGGGGACTCTATTCTGAACGTTTAGGTCTGGAAGTCGGCTTCTACGAAGATCCCTACCGCAATTTTGGCCGGTTGAGCTACGAGATGTGGCGCGCTTGCCGGTTGGTGGTTGATACCGGCATGCACTATCTGGGCTGGTCTAGGCAGCAGGCGATCGACTTCATGGCGGCCAACACGGCGCTCTCGCTGCATAACATTACGGCCGAAGTTGACCGGTACATCTCCTGGCCCGGCCAGGCCACGGCTTACAAGATGGGCGAATTGCGAATCCGCCATTTGCGGAAATTGGCCGAGGAGGAATTGAAGGAAAAGTTCGACGTCCGCGCCTTCCATGACGCCGTGCTGGCAAGTGGCGCCATTCCACTGGACCTGCTGGAAGAGAACGTCAAAGCCTACATTCAACGAACGCGCGAAACCGCGGCGAAGCCCGCCGGGTAATCTAGGCAGTCCGCTCGACGACTGCGGCTGGAGGCTGGTTCGGCCTGGCCCCTTGTCCGGGGCTGCTCGGGGAGCCAATTGTTGTTGGCGAGACGCTGCCAGCTTTTCACATGAATCTTGCCAAACTGCAGTCGTTGATTTACGATACGTCACGGCGAACGGCGGCGGTTTCTTGCGCCCATTTCTTCTTTTCCGCCCTGAAGGGTTCAGATCATGAAGCCACTTTGCGCATCTGCATTCGTATTGGCATTTGGAGTCCTGGCGCATGGTCTTTCGCCGGCGCTCGCCGAAGAGAAAGACGCCGCGGTCAAAGCGACGACTTCGGACGTCAAGCCGGCGGAAAATGCCGCCCCGACGCCTGCGGACGCCTGTCCCATTGGGACCAAGGCGCCTGACTTTTCGCTGCAAGATTTTCGCGGTAAGGCGCACACCCTAGCGGAATACAAGGATTCCAAGGTCGTCGTCCTGGCGGTGCTGGGCGTCGAGTGCCCGCTGTGCAAACTCTATGGGCCTCGGTTGCAGGAACTTTCGAAGCAATACGCCGACAAGGGCGTGACTTTCTTGGGCATTGACCCCAACCGGCAGGATTCGCTGACTGAGATCGCGGCCTACGCCCGAGAGCACGGCATTGAGTTTCCGCTGCTCAAGGATCTGAACAACACGGTGGCGGATTCCGTCGGCGCGCTCCGCACGCCGGAGATTGTGGTTCTGGACGCCGACCGCAAGGTGCGATATCGCGGACGCATTGACGATCAATACGGTTTTCAATCGGGCACGGGCTACGCGCGGCCCAAGGTCTCGCGCCACGACGCAACGCAGGCGATCGATGAATTGCTGGCCGGCAAGACCGTTACGCAGCCCACGGTCGACGCCGTCGGCTGCTTGATTGGTCGCGTCCGCCCAGTGAAAGAAAACGCCGAGGTTACGTATTCCAACCAGATTTCTCGCTTGTTCCAGGACCGCTGCGTGGAGTGCCATCGGTCGGGTCAGATTGGCCCGTTCACACTGACCAACTATGAAGAAGCGGCCGGTTGGGCCGATATGATTGCCGAGGTCGTGCGAGATCAACGGATGCCTCCCTGGCACGCCGATCCTCACTATGGCGAATTTTCGAACGACAACAGCCTGAGCGCAGCCGACAAGCAACTGATCTACGACTGGGTCGCAGCCGGCGCGCCAGAAGGCGACAAAAAGGACCTGCCGGCAGAGCGCAAGTATGCTGGCAAGCTAATGATGCCGTTTGAGCCGGACGTGATCATCGACATGGCGGACGAGCCGTTCGACGTGCCAGCCGAAGGTACCGTGGAGTACAAGTACTTCCGCGTGAAGACTGATTTCAAAGAAGACAAATGGGTGAAGGTCGCCGAATGCCTGCCGGACAATCGCCAGGTGGTCCATCACATCATTGTCTTCATCAAGCCGCCAGCGGGCACGGCCAAGGACATCTCGGCCTTTGGACATCTCACGGGTTACGCGCCGGGCACCCGACCCCACGTGTTGCCGGAGGGAATGGCCAAGTTCCTGCCGGCCGGATCAGAATTGGTGTTTCAACTGCATTACACGCCCAATGGAACGCCGCAAAAAGACAAGAGCTCCGTCGCCATTAAGTTCGAGGACGCCAAGAACGTGAAGTATCGCGTGGCGACCATCGGCGCCACCAACGCTGGGTTTATGATTCCACCGAATGCGGACAATCATCGCGTGGAGTCCAAGCAGCACTTCGACGAAGAGGTGACCCTTTTGTCGCTCTTCCCGCACATGCACCTCCGCGGCAAATCGTTCCATTACGAAGTCCTTTATCCAGACGGCAGCAAGGAAACCTTGTTGAACGTGCCGCGCTATGACTTCAACTGGCAGACCAGCTTCATCTTCAAAGATCACAAGAAGCTCCCCAAGGGCGCCACGCTTCATTGCACGGCGCACTTCGACAACTCCGAGGGCAATCTGGCCAATCCAGACCCCAACTCCCCGGTCAAATGGGGCGATCAAACTTGGGAAGAAATGATGATCGGCTGGTTTGACATGGCAGTCCCCGTCGACGCTTCATTGGGCGCCGCGTTACCAGCGCGGCTCGAACGGCGCGGTCGGGAAGAGTAACATTTGAGAATCTGGCCGTTCGGCCTGCGCACTGATTTAGAAGGACCACTGAGTGAAACCGTTCGGCGATCGATTAGCCGAGGCCGTGCGGCGCGTTGGCAATCCGGTGCTTGTAGGGCTTGATCCACGCTGGGACGAACTGCCAGACAGTATCAAGGCATTGGCCGGCAACTTTGCGGACGGTCCGCTTCCCGCACAACGGGGCAGAGCGGCCGCCGCCGCGTACGTGCTGTTTTGTCGCGACGTGATTGACGTCGTCGCGACGCGCGTCGCCGCGGTGAAGCCACAAGTGGCCTTCTTTGAGCAGCTCGGTCCGGCCGGCATGGCGGCGCTTGCGGACGTGATTCGTCACGCCCACTCTCGAGGGCTGCTGGTGATTGTCGATGCCAAACGGCACGACATTGGTTCAACGGCCGAAGCGTATGCCGATGGCTGGCTCGGTCCGGACAGTCCCTGGGGAGGGGACGCCCTGACGATCGGTCCTTACTTGGGCGATGACAGCCTTACTCCGTTTGTCAGCGCAGCCGAAAGCCGCGGCGCCGGATTGTTCGTCCTCGTCAAAACGTCAAATCCCGGCGGCGGACAATTTCAGGACTTGCAGGCCGATGGACAGCCGATCTATCGCCACGTAGCCGCGCACGTAGAGCGATTGGCCGCGAAGTCAGCCGGCGCGAGCGGCTATGGCTCCAGCGGCGCAGTCGTCGGCGCCACCTATCCGGCGCAACTGGCCGAGTTACGCGAAGCAATGCCGCATGCCTGGTTACTGGTGCCTGGCTACGGCAGCCAAGGCGGAACGGCCCGCGACGTGGCGCCGGCCTTCGATTCGAACGGTTTGGGGGCAATTATCAACAACTCGCGCGGGATCATCTTCGCACATCGCCGCAAGGAATACGCCGAACATTTCTCGGCGGATCGCTGGCAAGACGCCGTCGCGGCCGCGACGGATGACATGATCGCCCAGTTGAAGGCCGAAGGCATTTCACCCGGCGCCGCGTAGAATTGCCGAAGTTACACCCGCCGCCTGATTCCGCCGTATATCCACCGCGAATCTTCGTTCATCGGCAGGCTCCTTTGGCGGAGAGGGCTTTGGAACTAGAATAACGGTGTCTTCTGCCGTTTTGCTCCCGTTCCCCCCTGTTTGAAATTGCCTGTTATGCTCCCTGCCGTTGTGCTGCTTTCTGGTGGACTGGATTCGGCGACTGCGGCGGCGGTGGCGCGCAACCAGGGCTTTTCGCTCTATGCGATCTCGTTCGACTATGGGCAGCGGCACAAGCAAGAATTGTCGGCGGCCGGGCGTGTTGCGGCAGCGCTCGGCGTTAAGCGGCATGTAACCGTGCCGATTGACCTCACGCTGTTTGGCCACAGTGCACTCACTGCGGCGATCGCAGTCCCCAAGGGCCGGTCTGACGACGCCATGTCGCACGGTATTCCGGTCACGTATGTGCCAGCGCGCAATACGGTATTTCTGTCGCTGGCGCTCGCCTTTGCCGAGACGGTCGAGGCAGCCGATATTTTTCTGGGCGTCAACGCGCTCGACTACAGCGGCTACCCTGATTGCCGGCCGGAATACATTGCCGCCTACGAGCGGCTGGCCAACCTGGCGACCAAGGCCGGCGTCGAAGGGACGCTCCGCTTTCAGATTCACGCGCCGTTGATCGAACTATCCAAAGCGCAAATCATTCAACGCGGGACGGAGTTGGGCGTCGACTATTCGTTGACGCACAGTTGCTATGATCCCACGCCCGCGGGATTGTCCTGCGGCCAGTGCGACTCTTGCCTGTTGCGACGCCGAGGTTTTGCCGAAGCCGGCCTGACCGATCCGCTGGAGTACTCCGCGTGAGAATCGCCGAAATCTTTCGATCTCGGCAAGGCGAAGGTCGGCTGACGGGGACCGACAGCGTGTTTGTCCGCGCCAGCGGATGCAACCTGCGCTGCTGGTTCTGCGACACGCCGTACACCTCGTGGGCGCCGGAAGGGGAAGACTTTTCGGTCGAGGAGATCCTGGCGCGCGTCGATGAACTGGAAGCCCAGCACGTGGTGCTTACCGGTGGCGAGCCGATGCTGTTCGCGGAACTAGTACCACTGGCCGCGGCGCTGCGCCAAAGTGGACGGCACATCACGATCGAAACAGCCGGCACGCTCGACCTGCCAGTCGCCTGCGACCTGATGTCGATCAGTCCCAAACTGGCGAATTCCACGCCGTCGGCCGCGGAACACCCGCGCTGGAGCGTACGGCACGAGCATTCGCGTCATGTGCCGGAAGTCATCCGCCGGCTGGCAAAGGACTACGACTATCAATTCAAGTTCGTCATCGATCGTCCGGAAGACTGCGCGGACGTGGATCACTACCTGCTAGAGTTTCCACAACTCGATCGCGCCCGCGTGCTGCTCATGCCACAAGGGACTGACACCGCGGAACTCGACGAGCGCACGGCGTGGCTGATCGAGTACTGCCAAGAGGCCGGCCTGGGCTTCTGCCCGCGCAAGCATATTGAGTGGTATGGGATGACGCGCGGGACCTGAGCGATTAAGACTGCTCCTACGCCGAAAGGTGCGATGTGCCGCTGATCATGGCTAGCCCGCAAGAAACCGCGCCTTAAGCGACACGGCCGTTTGACGTCGTTTTTCCATCACTTCCGGTCCTGGCCGAGACGCCTCGATGCGGCCAAGGTCGTAATGGAACTGTTGGGTAGGATCGCTCCCCAATACCGCCAGGCCGGGACAGGGTAACTGCGATTGCTGAAACGTAAACGGATTAATCACGATGCGATAACTTTGCATCTGAAGTTCCGGATCCACATCCACGTATGCCGTCCATTCGTCCAAAGAGATTGGATCGAGAACGCTCTCGCGCGGATTGGTGGTTCGCGCGATGAACACTTTGGTCGGTTCCTCAATTGCGGGATCTAGAATCTCCACGATTGGGGCGCGGCCCATGATGACTGGCGCACCGCCGAATAAATTCGAGATGTACTCGAAAAATGCAGGTAAATCAGGGACAACCGTTTCCGGTTCCTCCTCCAAGCATTGAACAGCGCACGACGGATCGTCGGCGGATATGCAGTACGTTTGGCCGCAACCGTCGTCGCCAATAGAAATCATCTGCGGGGGCCACGGCGTACCGCAAAACGTATCCTTCCGGACGGCCATTCGCAGTTCAAGATTCGCAATCAGCAGCGACTTGGCGTCCTGCTGAAAGTAAAGTCCCGGTTCTGCGCCAGGGATCGTCACGCCTGTCAGGAGGGCATGGGCATACGCCGTGGGGAGCGTCAGGCCCAAGTACGATTCCAGGTTTTTCAGGTCGTCGATCGTCATGGATGCCCCGCGTAGAAGTCGCCGATCATCAGTGCGCTAATGCGCTCCGCCGCCATGATCGGCCACCTGCGCCACTTCGGGCGTGGGATGGGCCGGCCCGTGGGCTTTACCCTTCGGAGCAAAGAAGAGAACCGTGAACGCGCCGACGGCCACGAGGATTAACCCTGCCAGGAACATCGGACTGACATCGCGCCAATTGCCGGCCCAGTAGATCGTTAAGAACGCGTTGACGACTGGAGCGCAACCGAAAACAAGCGGCATCACATAGCTAGGGCTGCCGCCAAAATTGAACGCTAAAATAATTCCCAGGGCGCCCAGCGCGCCGGCGATGCCACCTCCTGCGCTCCAAACGGTGCCCCAGAATGACCAGTCTCCTTTTTCGCCGCGGAGATAGAGCACGAGGATGGGCACCACGACTGCGATCACGAAGTACGCCATTCCGACGCACAACAACGGCCGCAGGCGGCTACCACCCATTGCAGTTTGACCCCGGTGCAACACCGGCCCATAAGCGCCCCAGCAGATCGCGGTCAGGGCGATTGCGCCCAACACCAAGAGAAATTCGCCGGACTTAAACATTTTAGAGCTCCGCGTGGGACGTAATCAGTAGGCCAACGACCGGCCCGGGGTGGTCGAAAGTTTAACAGATTGGCCGATGCGATGGCAGTCGGCGGCGCCGTACGCCGCTGTCGGGCCTTACTTTGTCTAAACGACGAGCCAAGGGTCTATCTGCCTGTTGAAAAACGCCGTCGAGGCGTTTTTCAACCTCGCCCGGCGCAAAGCAAAGCTTCGCGAGGCTCGCAAAATAACGACTTACGTCGCTATTTTGTCCTCACATCCATGTGAGGTCGC